>Ga0164295_10002366_pt1 | contig 15536 bp, 15 predicted proteins | sample GEODES006metaG_FD_111798 | JGI IMG/M metagenome (GOLD analysis project Ga0164295, IMG submission 111798) | Oligotrophic lake water microbial communities from Sparkling Lake, Wisconsin, USA - GEODES006 metaG | ecosystem: Environmental > Aquatic > Freshwater > Lake | place: USA: Sparkling Lake... | reverse complement strand
GTGGTCTCGCAGAGACGAGCGAACAATTTGTGCATGTCGCCGTGGCTGTCGGAATGCTGGGAGTCAGTATTTGGAATCAGATATCGGCGGCGCTGCACATGCGGACCATTGTGGGTGATATGCGGCGGCGCGCTACAGCGGTACAGAAATTCACAGAGGGCGTTCGCCGACTGGGATCTCTCATGGAAGTTCCTGTAGATGTGGGAGAGACGTGGTCATTTGGCCCCCTGGGTGTCTTCGGCGATGCCTGGAATGATCCGACCCGCATTCACCAACTTGTGACCGAGGCTGCTGATCTTGACATGTCGATCGCCATCGCCTCTCTGAACCGTACCTGCTTTCCTTCCTACGATGTCTCTGGATCTGGTCTTCATATTCGTGACATCTATCACCCCGGTCTCGATAAGGAGAAACGGGTCTACAATACAATCAAAATGAACGATGCAGCTGACTCCAAGCGTCATGTTCTTCTTACGGGCCCCAATCGCGGAGGCAAGTCGACGCTGCTCAAGTCCATTGGCGCAGCGGTCCTCATGTCGCAGACGCTTGGCATCGTCTTTGCCAGATCCGCCTCTCTGCCTATCTTTGACAGCATCGTCACGGCCCTGTCTCCGAGCGATACACTTGGAAAGATGAGTCTGTTTGAAGCGGAGATTGAGTTTGCTAAGAATGTGAAAGCTCTGGCAGCGGAGGAATCAGGGCCGATGTTTCTTATGATGGACGAAATCTTCCACGGTACGAACGCACACGATGGTGTGGAGGCCTCTCAAGTCTTCTTGGATGATCTGTATGCACTTCAGGGAGCTCATCCGATTTACAGCATCGTGTCGACCCATTACATGTCGCTTCCGACCCGCTATGGATCTGCGACGAAGGAGGAGGAGGAGGGTCTAGGTCTAACCCAGAATCTCTGTATGGAGGCATCGGTAGACCCAGCGGATCCGGACCGCCTTGTGTATACCTATCGTCTTCGACCCGGCAAGAATAGCTACAGTTCTGTGCGCGAGATCTTGAGGGAGAGAGGGTTGCTTCGATCCTTGCCCCTTGTGCGGCCCTTGCCGCTTGTGCGGCAAGACACCCTGAAAAAGGTCGCAGACAGCGAGTAAAGCAATGAACTCCTTGTCTATGGAATCCATCTTCCTGGCTCTGAGCGGTGTCATTTTGTTGGCCGGTGTTCTTTATTGGTTCTGGAGTCACATTCAGCTGACGCAGAAGAAGGTGCAACTCCTGGAGAATGCTGTTTTTGAACTGCGCGGGATGCTGCAACGTGGTGGTGGCCCTGGATCTCCGGATCTTGCATCCAGTGAAGAGGATTCCCCTCCTAGGAGCCCTTCTGGACTTGGAACTAGTTCCGGTTCCAATCCCGGTATAGCTGCCTCATCCATCTACAACGACCTGGGCGATGACGATTGGAAGGAGGATGCAGAGGTCGTTGACCATGAAGATCATACGGATGTCAGTGCTGGATCTACACCTCTCTCGGCCCTGGGACTCGAAGAGTCCTCCTCAGAGTTCCCTGTATTTCAGGAAGAGGAGGTAAACCCTGATCTCCAGCCCGGTGGCCGCATCCAGGTTGTGGAGGAAGTGGGTCTGGAGTCCAAAGGCGAACAGTTCCGCGACCTCTTCACCTCTCCTCCTGTTTCTGAAGCAACATCCCTTGATGCAATGCCAGTGAAGGATCTCCGGCGCCTTGCTGAGCAGCGCGGGATCGCCAATGCATCGGAACTCCGTAAGAAGGAAATCCTGTCGGCTCTCAAGTCGCAGATTGGTTCTACCCTCACGGGTGGAGCCGGTGGAAGCAATGGCCCAAGTACTGTCGTGCAGCTCGAGAAGACTCTTGATCTCACGGAAGTTTCTGAGATACTTGAATGAGCCCAAAAATAAATTTTGAGGACCATAGGTAAGGATGGATTCATCACGTACTCTGAATCCGCATTGGGCCGGTGCACCGGCACGAATGGCAGATGGGCGCCTCTTCACGGACTATCGCGGAAACTGCACAACATTGGCCCCGCTGAGCAACGATACATGGGCGGATTTCGATCGTAAACAGAGAATGGTAAAGTCGGGAGGGGCCCAGATGATAGCGGACCGCAGGGTCGCATTTGTGAAGGCTGCCTCCGTGGATTGTGTGGATACCATGGTACCAGAGACGGCCAAGCGTGTTTACACCTGGAACTCTGCTACTGTGGTTCCTACATCAGCGGGGCCTGTGGGAATCGGTACGGGAACCATGTACCTTCCTGGTCAACCGAGCCTAGCATCAGCGGATCCAGATGTATTGGCGATGGCAACATATCCTGTCGTCCCAGGATCGATAAAGCCGATGTCCGTGTCGATCCCAACTGGATCTCCACCAGCAGTGACGGGACGTCCCCGTAACCGATATGCAGCTCCCTATGGAAACTGAGGATGGGCTTAGTTAGTTTATGATCTGATTCATTGAGTGGATCGGATCATAATATGTGATGTGTTTAGCGTCGTCTTGTGTTCCTTGCCTGTTTCTTTTGGCTCTTCTTCTTTTTGTGGCGTGTTTGTTTCTTTTGTTTTCGTCGTCCTCCTCTTGGTGTTGGAACTCCATAGATCATACCTCCATAGGATGGTACACCTCCATAGGACGGTAAACCACCAAACGATGGTACAACTCCACCTCCATAGGACGGTACACCTACTTCCGCTACTTCCGATGCAATACGCCCAATACTTGCTACAGAGTTGATGGGAATAGCTGATAAGCCTTCGCTCAAACGAAGATGAAGATGACTAGGGTCAGGGTGAGCGACTGCTTCTAATGCCTCTACTTGTGCCAGTGCAGCTGGATACAGCGACAGATATCCACCTGGTGGTGGAGGTGGTGTTATTGTTGGTTCCCGTTCCAAATAATAGAATCCCGTGTCGTGGATCAAGGACTCTCTCAAACCCGTCGGATTTGACGGCATAGAAGGAATGGGTGTAAATAGGTCAGAATCCAGTTCCTCTTCCAGCATATTGACTAGCGCATCATCTGCAGTTTCTGCTTCTTCACTATCATCAATTTGCGTGAACTCGCCTCCCTCACAATCTCTCAAGAAATCCTCTATCGCATCAGCATGTTTTACAATCAATCTCCGATTGGCTGGATTATTCAGGTAGCCATAGCATCCCTTCCATGATTCCTCTTCCATTTCTGGCAAAATACCTTCTCCTACATACTCATAGATGTCATCAGGCAGAAACTCGCGTTTGAAGAAATACATGAAGACCGCAAACTGCACTAAATCGCGATTGATGTGATTGTTTTCTGTATTAGTGCTGGAACAGATAATATTCTTTCCCCGCTTTTGATAATGCACAAACCCAAGATCGATCCATTTAATCTTTCCCTTCAGAAACATAAAGTTATCTGGTTTCGCATCTCCATGATTACAATGCCCGAGTCCGTTGATGTCCTTCCATGAAGCAAGAAACGCCTTTAAGATATCGCATCCCCGCGCTTTGGCTCGTCCAGCATCCAGAAGATGCCCCACCTCATTCATATATCGTTCCAGTGTCAGCGTATATTTTTGCCCACAGATCACGATATATTCATCTCCATCCATCTTTGTCTGACAGATATCATAAACTGCAGGGCAGATGTCAGGATGTTCTTCGTGTAGCAACAGGCCAACTTCGGCTTCCTTCAACGCCTTTTCCCTGGCACGGGCATCTCGTGTGATTTTAATGAACTTGACCATGCGCTTATCAGAGCCGACCTTGGCTGACCACACACGACCAAACGAGCCGCCGCCCAAGTACTTGATCAGATTGTAGGTCTTGCCGTTCACAGTAAAGAACATACCTGTACCACCTGTACCTCCTGTTTCTATAATGACGCGCGGTACTGCACTACTGCTCATAGCGTCCCCTACTCTATGGACCATGATTAAACGGCAGGTCGTGCCGAGTTCATTTGTATTCCAGAATTTCTCTGAACTGACATTTTTCCTGATATGTTGGATGCAGTGTTTGTTGTTGGCATATCCCCTGCCCCTGCTCCTGCAAGAAAGATTGTTGAAGCTGCCCAGCAGCAGGGATCTATCAGTTGTCTCTTTGTAAAATCTGAAGCGGTGGCATACCGTTCAATGAGATAGGGGATAGCGGTTTCATGTGTCCCCTTCATAGGAAAGAAGAGCAGATACCGGAGAAGATTTGTTGCTAGTTCCTTATTTGTCTCTGCGACAACGGCATCGATGATTTGTTTGTAGTGGTCCTTGGTGGGTAGAAGAGATCTGGGTGACCCATTCTCAAGAATATGCTGGACCCCTGTCATATTATCACTACGAATCGCAGTAAGAAGATCTTCTACACTACTTGGTGCCTTCTGGAGGAAGAGGAGAAGAAGATCGGGATTGGCACCCTTTTCAAATAGAAGATGAATCATGAGATATTCAACGGAGAGATGACGAAGCCCTTCGAGTTCGTCGACCCTGCTGACCCTTCCCATGTCTCTTGTGGGGGACTCTGTGTTTCTTTGCATTCTTTCTAGTATACCTTACTTTTCTTTTTATTGCTCTGTCACGTTTTCGTCGACTGCCACCTTCACCTGGAGCAGCTGCATCTACAGGACCTGGACATGCCAGTGCTGCATTTACAGTAGCGTGTGTCGCGCTAGGATTATCAAATACATTAAAATATTTATATAATGGCCCTAGACTATTAAAAGGGATAACAACATCCTGAAGTGTTACTGCAGATATAGTTTTTCTTCTATAATAATCATTGCCTCCTGGAGCGATACCTGGTGTAGCACCGATTGCACCTCTTCTAGCTGTATTGGAAGCTGGTCGAACTGTCATGGTAAAGTTTGGTTCACCACGTATTAGATTTCTTGTCGACCAGTTTTGAAATGTACTAAATGTCCCTACATCAGGATTTGCGAATGTTAGAAAGTCTTGTAGTTCTGCATTAATGCTGCATCTCCATCCAAATGCATAATGCCATATATTAAATATAAGTATAGTTAAATCGCGGGATGATGATGAACGATTATTAAATGTTGTATTACATTCTAGTAAGACTCCTTCATATTCTAATCTAGTAAATCCAAAATCGATAAGTTTTGGTCTTTCTTCACCGGTTACTGCATTTGTATAAAACATGACATTCTTAGTATGTAAATCACCATGTGTTCCCGAATAAAAGTTATGTAAACTATATAGTATATTATTCACACTACATAGCGTATCACGTATTACACCACCAATTTGTGTATCTATAGGTGTATATACGCCGCCGCCGCCGTAAAACCCTGGATCTCCAAGTCCTTGAACTGCTGTTTGAAATGTTCGATCAAGACTTTCTAATAAGTAATATATGCGTATACTGCGATAATCAGATAGTAGAGCTTTTCCAATTTTATAAATAATGTTGTAGTTATCTGGATTTGTGGATACTAAACATTTGTTTATCACTGCTTCTTTAACAATTTCAATAAATCTATTCCAATCATAACCTCCTGAAGGGCTGTAGGCTTCGTCATGTGGAAGATCATATGATATCTTCTGAAGCTTTAATACACGAATGATTTCACCTGCTGTAGGACTAGAGGATGTTGATACTTTACAGATAGAACCATAGGATCCATTTGCAATATGTGCTCTTACATAATAACGTGTTTGTGCTCCTGCGGGGCCTATATCTATATATGAAGGGGTCGCTACAGAATGTGGAATAAAATACTCTTGTCCAGAAGGATCTCTATAATAGTCTAGAGTAGTATTATTTACCGTTTGTATATCGATGAACAATGTTCTTATACGGGCCAAATCTGCAGGGCTGCCGTTATAAGGTTCAAGACGCCTAACATTGGCCGGTATTGCAAAATTTTGGATTCCAAGGGCTGAAAAAATAGCTGCGTCGATAGGCATTTCTCTACTATATGAGGAGAATCATATAGTACAGAATATACTAGTTGTTGTTATGATTGTTCAAGTACTAGGCGGGACAGCTGAACTGCTACGCTTATAGCCTAGGGAACCGGCTCCCTAGCGACGCTAGGGGCCGTTAACCACGCCTGTTTACAGGCGTGGGAACCGGATCCCCGTGAAATGGAGATCCGTTACCCGACGGCTATAAGCTACGCTTATAGCCTAGGGAACCGGCTCCCCGTGAAACGGATATCCGTTAACCTTATCTCTTTAGAGACGAGGGAACCGGCTCCCTAGCGACGCTAGGGGCCGTTATACACTAGTCCGATGGCTGATCTGCTACGCTTATAGCCTAGGGAACCCAGCCGAAGCGACGTTAGGAGCGATGGCTGAACTAACAAGCCTGTTTACAGGCGGGGAAAGCCCACGAGGTTGGCACCGAGACCGAACCCAGCGCCCTGACGGGCGGTGAGGCCAATGCTAGGGGCCATCAGATCCAGGAGGGCGAAGGTGACGGCGGCGACAATGGCCACGGCCAGGACCTCCTCCACATTCAACTTCTTCTGGGGGATGATGAAGGTCGCCAACGCAACGGCCAGACCCTCCAGGAAATACTTTACAGCGCGAGTGACGAGCTCGGTAATGGTGAAGCTATCCATCTTATACTGTAGGTGGGGAAATTTAAACTTAATGGATCCTTGATCATTTACAGGGTGCGTCAGGCTAAAGCCGGGATTATCTAGAGATACAGAAATGAGCACCCCCACCCAAGTTTATCTGGAGGCCGATGATGAAATCCGGGGTCAAAAGTTCATCTGCCTCAGTTTCCTCAGCCCCGAACGGGTCCTTGAAAAGAAGGAGATCCACTTCTTCAGCAAGTTCCTTGAGTTCTACGCGATGGAGTACAAGGTCACTGCTACGGAGTCCTTTCTCATGGGCAAACTTCGGGATATCCAGAATGCCCTTTCTGATGTCGAACTCGCAGTGCAGAATGTTGACCTCACTGTTGTTACTGATGCGTCGGGATCAAGTACAAATGCATTCGACAAGGCCGCACTTGTGAAGAAAATCTCCGATTCCAGGGAGTCTCTTGCGAAGACCACGGCCGCCGATCTGGAGGCTCACGTCAAGGCCAACATGAGCGACTTCAAGACTGCCACTCTTCAGGAGGCCTATGAGCGTTACATGACGCTGCATAAGACAAAGCTGGAGGATGAGTTTCATAAAGCGAATCACTTCCAGACCTCCATTCGCGGCCTCAAGTGCCGGGGTGTCTACGGCAGCTACGAACAGGCCACCGCTCGTGCACAGCAGCTCCACAAGAAGGATCCCTACTTCAACGTATACGTGGCGGAGATGGGCGCCTGGCTGCCCTGGGATCCGGAGCCAGAGGAGGTTCAGGATCAGCAGTATTCCAATGATCAGCTCAACAAGCTGATGGGTTCCTATCGCGAGAATGCGGCCAAGCGCGATGCCTTCTTCGAGGAGGAGAAGCGTCAGAAGATGGCTGCTGCTGCGGAGGCAGCTAAGAAGAAGCCAGTGGAAGCCGTCTTTGGTGAGGCGGGAAAGGAACTCCCTGCAGCAGCTTTGGCAAAGCAAATCTTCGACGAGAGCAACGCGTCAGGTGACCTTGTTGTTGAACGAAAGGCAGCAGAGGCGAATCAAGACACCATAAGCCTTCAGTAAATTTGACACGAGTGGTCGCCGGTGTAAGTAGCTAACACGAAGAGCTGACAATGAGCCGCCTCTTTATAATTCCCACAAACGATGAATTTGCCGATCTCTACAGGAAATCAGCAGATGCATATAATCGCACAGCGCCGGAAGAGCGCAACTCCGGGTTCGACCTCTTCTGTGACGCAACACATGTTCGCCCCTTCGGATACGCCCATCTGGTAGAACAAGGATGTCGCGCTATCTCCGTCAATGTCAAGACAGGTCTTCCCTCTGCCTTCTGGTTAGCTCCGCGGTCCTCGATCAGTAAGACAGGATGGCGTCTGGCCAACTCCATTGGACTCATTGATGCCACCTATCGCGGAGTCCTCATGGCCGCTCTGGATCCACTGGACCCTGCAGCAGTCTTTACGGAGGACCGGCAGCGCCTCGTCCAGCTGACTGCAGCATCGCTGGAGCCGTGGCTGGATGTGATTGTAGTTGCAGAGATGCCAACGCTGACACCACCGAGTACCAGAGGAGAAGGCGGATTTGGATCGACGGGTGTTTAGGATCGGTGACCTATGACCGATGGACGTTGAGCGTCCACTTACGACTGCGACCTCCTGATGTCGGATCAAAGTCATCATCACCCCCACCCCCTTCATCATCGCGCATATGAGAGGCTGAATGCGACCAGAACTCAGGGCTACACAAACGAAACTCAGGACGCGGGGTCGCCTTGTACCAAAACACCTGATCCTCCAACTTGTTCGATTTTGAGTTGTTGTCAATCACCAGACATTCATAGTCCTCTGTGCACTGGTTCATGACCTGGCAGAACGAGTCAAAATCCGGAAACATACCGGCGTACTGCTCATAGAGTTTGCGTCGATTCGCCACCATGTTCTCACGCAGAATGAAGACATAGTCGATATTCGTACGCAGATTCGGAGGAATACCGATCGCATACTGCATCGTGATGATGAACATCGTGTGGACGTGTCGCCCATTCATGAAGAGATAGCGAACGTTCTTGTCACGGACCCAGGTCGAATCATACAGACAGTCATCCAGAATCAGAAAGTTACGGGGATCCACCGCCGTTGTTCCACGCTCCGACAGATCCTTGGAGATCTTTTTGGCGATCAGCTTCTGGCGCTTGAGGACATTGGCTACCACGAGCGGAGAATACTCCTCATGGATGAAGAGCGGAGGCACGATCTTGCTGTAGAACTGATTTGCACCTTCCGTCCCGGATATCACAGTTCCACAGGGCATTCCCTGGTTGTGCCAGAGGAGGTCCTTCACTAGAAAGGACTTACCGGTTTCACGCTTACCGACCAGGACGACCACCTTGTCATGCTTGATGCGACTCATGTCGAACTTGCGCAACCGGAGATTCAGACGCTTCGGACCTGTACTAGACATCTGACAGACGGTTACATTTTCCATCGCGGTCTTAATCGCAGCAGTAAATCCATCGATCTGTCAAGCCCATGCCACGATCGAAGGCCTCCACTTCCACCTCATCTAATCTCCAGCTCTTCTATCTCCAGCGCCTCCCTCCGACTGTACCGGAACTTCCCTCTCTGCAGACGTACTTCCCGAGTCTGGAAATCCTCTTTCCCTCCATTGCGGAACATACCAAGGGATCACCGACCCTGGCCTCCTCAGAGCTGGTGATCGACATAAGCGGTGCCGTTGCCACAGTAGAGAATCTGGTGACCCATGAAAAGCGGTCCACTCCCTTCTGGGTCCGCATGATCCATCTGGTGGAGCCGGTGGATGTGATGTCGGGGGACTATGTGTTGCCATCCGATGGAGCCCTTCCCGCTTTCCGTGCCGGGTGGCAACGAGCTCTTCGCAAGATCAACGATCCCTACAATGAGGCCTATACGGACGCCGTCTTTGCCTGTATGGCTTCCCGCCTGGTGGAAACGGAGCGGTCACCCCATTTCTGTCGCTTCTACGGAACTTTTACCGGAAGGGCGCCGACCTATACATATAACATCACGGATGACATGCCGGATATTGAGAAGGAACCCTGGTTCCACGAAGGGCAGATCAAGGGAGAGTTTGATATTCTGGTGGTGGATCCCTACAATCCAGAGTCTGTGGCACCATTCTCCTTCTATTCGGAGACGCGGCCAGTGAAACCTGTGTTGTCCAGTTCGTCCTCTGTTACAGATGGCGCAGATGAGGCAGACGAAGATGGTGACAATACAGAAGATGATGAGATAGCAAGTGAGGAAGGATCAGAAGAATCGGACGGCTCCAACGGCAACCTAGAGGAGATCGATGATCTGGTAGCAGAGGGAGACGCTGTTGTGCACCGACGACCCGATCGCCTCCGTCTGACCCGTGTATCTGGATCGCGGTCGGTTTCCACAGGCTCTGAAGAGGATGACTTGGAGTTCCGCGCTGTCTTCCGCAACTTTCCCGTGCAGTTCACAGTGCTGGAACGCTGTGATGGTACCATGGATGATCTCATGGAGGATGAGATCGATGAAGAGGCATCGGCTGATATGCAGGAGACGAAGGAGGCACGATGGACAGCGTGGATGTTTCAGGTGATCGCAGCTCTCACGACAGCTCAGGCCACCTACGATTTTGTCCACAACGATCTCCACACGAATAATGTCATGTGGTGCGGCACTGGAATGACCCATCTGTACTACAAGATCACGGGAGCTGCAGGAGGGGATCGTGTCTATCGTGTGCCGACCTATGGCCGCATCTTCAAAATCATCGATTTCGGTCGTGCGACGTTTCGCCCACCCACGGCATCTAAGAAATCGGCAGTCTGGATCCCCGATGCATATGCACCAGGAGCCGATGCAGAAGGACAGTACAACTGTGGCCAGTACTTCAAGCAGGGAGCTCCCAAGATTGGCCCAAATCGCTCCTTTGATCTCAGTCGCCTGGCAGTAGCCATCTTGGATACCCTCTGGTTGGATCAACCGGCTGAACAAGAACCCAAGAAAGTGCTGACCCGTGAACCTGGGCTCATCCAACATGAGACCGTATCGCCGCTATGGAACTTGTTGTGGCTGTGGCTGACGGATGATAAGGGATGCAATGTGCTTAGGTCGCCAAATGGCGAAGAGCGCTATCCGGAATTCGATTTATACTGTGCGATCGCGCGAGATGTTCACAACGCTGTTCCTGCAGCGCAACTCACTCTGCCACTCTTTGACTCCGCCTTTAAGGTGAGGGCAAAGGATGTTCCTGCAGATGCAAAGGTGTGGAGCCTACAGGCTGGGAAGTAATATTATTCAACTATGCCAATTGTTTTTAATAAATGATTATATGCTGCAGTAAGTGATAGTTTATCTCCTATATATTTACGAGGAGTAAACTCAGCCAAATTATTATTCATCCGAATAAATGCATCAGGTAGTTCTTCTTCTTTAAAAAATCGAATCCCACACTCATCCGACCAACAGTTTGCAGTTGTTGCTGCAAGATCATCTGCAGAACCGGATGGTGTACCATATGGCCATCGACCAACAAACTCATCACGCATAGATGTTACATCCCATAGAAGTATTGGCACATTTGATGCCTGTGTTTCCTGAAATGCAAATCCTTGTGATTCATGACTTCCAATCCAAACTACAAAACGACTATTCTTCAGTTTATCTTTAAAATCGGCATCTTTATATGATCCATATTCTATTAGATAATAATCTACATGGTTTGCATTAAGAAACTGCCTTACAGCATTTAGGGCAGAGGGGTGACGATGTTTGAAATACACCATTATTTTTTTGCGATCAACAAGAGGTGGTACTTCTATTAAACTATCCATAGTAAGACCCATAGGAATATCAGCAAATCGTAGTGTTAATGAAGATCCCAACTCTTTATGAACACTAAGATTCCATTTTGAAAGGGTATTGTAAAAAAAACGATCGGGATCATATGTATATTTATAAATATTATGAGCTTTATCGGTTGGGAATGTAAAAAATTGCGGTCCATATATCACTTTACAGTTGGCAGGAAACATATGCGGTGGGAAAAATACCGTAAAACACATTGCTACGTCAAATGATTCATCAAGACGACTTAAATCATTGCAGCATACATACTCTACCTTATTATATATCATCATGTTTCGTATAGCTTCCACATTTTTATGATGTGCATTAGGATCACATATATAGAACTTCATTATATTTATCTATATAATGAATCGCTTTATATTGCATATACTATTTATTCCAATAACCATTGTGTATTTTCAAGAGTCCATAATATAGTTTTTCTCATTGAGGATTCAAACCCTACAGGAGGTACCCACCCCAAACTAAACATTTTTGATCCATCAAGGCCATATCGTAGATCATGACCAGGTCTCGATGAGTGAAAATCAACCATTTCATACTTTATTTCTTTACCCATTGTGTCTGCAATAAGCTTCGCCAACTCCAAATTACTTACTTCTTTTTCTCCTGTAAGATTATAACTCTCTCCAACTTTACCATGTTGTATAAGAAACAAAACACCGTGTGCGATATTTCGTGAATGAATATAAAATCTTGTACCTGATGTAACCTTATCTGGATAACTGTGTATATACACTGTTTCTCCAGCTAATACTTGACGCATAACTTTAGGGATAAACTTTTCAACGTGCTGTCTCTCTCCAAACGCATTCATCACATTGATCCTCATAACTGGTACATTGAATGTATTATGATATGCTACGCAAATTTGTTCTGCACTTGACTTTGATGCAGAGTAAGGGTTTGTAGGGTTATGACGATTGTCTTCCTTATACAGCGTATCTCCCAGTGCAGGACCGTATACTTCATCTGTGCTGAAATAGAAAAAAATCTTTAGAGCTGTACAACTACGAGCAAACTCTAAAATATGAACTGTCGACATTACATTATTTTGAATAACTTCAATCGGTCTTGAAATACTATTATCAACGTGTGTTTCTGCTGCCATATGCACAATGTAATCTATATCATAACCAATTTCTCTAATAATTCCGGTAGTTAATCCATGTTGAAGATCGATTGGAAGTATTTTGACCCGGGGATTTTCTATACCACAAATTTCCCTGATACGATTAAATCCCATACTTGCATATGTTAGTTTATCAATAATTATTATATTCCAGTCAGTTGTTTTAAGAACATGTTCCACAAAATGACTCCCAATGAATCCACACCCACCCGTAATGATAATCTTGACCATTTAAAATTTAAAAATAATAAAATCTTATGCTTTGAACGAGTATTCAATAATCTTCATAAATGCTTCATATTTTAAATTAAAAGCATGAAGTTGATCATGATTTCTATGATGATTACTTCCTACACCAAAACAACTTCCTGTCCGAAAGTGTATGAAATGCTTATCAAACCATGAGTCAACAAGTCTCATACATATATCTATATCGTTGGGCATATCAAGTGCTATGATTGTATCCCCATTAGGAATATTATAATTTACTGAATAACCAGCATAATGACCAAGTTTTTTAATATTATATTGGGGATTCCTAACTATAAATTTAGTTATATCGCTGCCAGTATCTGTTCCCATAGTATTATCCCACCGAATATCTTTCATATTAAGAACAGTCTTCACATTAATAAAAAACAGACCTGTGTGAATATAGTATTGTGATGCATTTAGATAGATAAAAGGCCCCGCTAAATCACACTCAGCGAGTTCTTTCATAAGATGAATCGGTTTCATTAAAAAGGCATCACTGTCAATATGGCAAATATAGTCATATGACTTATAAGATGGAAACAGTATATCTATATTTTGATTAAACCAGTTTAAGTTTTCAATGTGACGCGGCCCCCCCTGATTTGGACGATTCTCTACATGCATTTCCTGTGGGATTTTAATATGAATAAAATCATTTTTTTTTGCATTTGTAACATTTTTATCATAACAATCTTCTAAACCTGTTAGTATATCACAGATTTTAAGATAGTTTATTTCACCTGAAGATATATCGGGTGCGTCATTTAGACATATAAAGGAATAGGAACAATCGATCAAAAATGTATCTAATGTTTTTTTTGTAAGATTCATCCAATGTGCATTGTTAACATAACATGATACAAAGAGTATTTTACTCATTATATTAGTGTTATAGTTTTTAAATGTATTTTATACTATTAAACTATACTTCTTACCATCGAACCATACCACTGCATATCTATTTCTTTTGCATGTATATGTGACGCATGTCCTGTTCAGTTTTGACGCAACCAACTCTGCGCATTTTAAATAACCGTCATTCATCGTATCATCAAATATAATGGGAATATCCGTTTTAAATAGTTTAATATGATCTAAAATACCCACACGATCTCCACCAGCATCTACAAGTAACATATCGTAGTTCTTGTGTTGAATGGAAGAAGTCAATGGATCTACATCCAACCAGGTAGTTTCACCAAATACAGCACTGTTCATTTTTTGAAGCGGAATATAATGGTATTCACTCTCAAACTTGTTCATCCAATCTCTGTTGCTCTCAAGAGAGATCATCTTATAAAATTTGGATAAGATACCAGTGGACTTTCCACTACCAATTTCCAGAATTGTTTTACCAAACGGTAACACTTCTACTATCTTATCAAAACACTCTTTTGTTATACTCCAATCATCAAGCGGCCAGTCATCAGAAATAGATTTATAACTGCTATATTCTTTATGATCAATATTCATATTATACTTACTTCATATAATATTATCTATTACATTAAACGCAGGATCGGGTATTTTGCTATTAGACGAACTGATTTATCTTTTCTACTATATATGATCGCAGTTCAGGTGTTATCCACCATCCAACTGGAATACAGATAATATGCTTTTCTACATAATCTAGATTAGGAAGACTTACGACATAATCCTTGAAGCATGTGTGAACATCATTTCGCTGATGCACTTGAGACACCATTATATTATTGCTCTTCATATAATCAATAAATTTCTGTTTTTCATCAACCATCATAGTATATAACCAGAATGCAGACTTCTTAGCTTCCTCATACTTTTGAAAACAGGCTATCTTGGGATTTTTAATATTTATATCATAAAATCGAGCATTATCACGTGCGAGTTCTATTAGCCCGGCAATATGAGGTAGATTATATATCCCCATTGTTGCATTGATATCATTCATGTGAAACTTATATCCCCAATCAACAACATCCGCCTCAAGGCGCAAATCTGTACCTTTGTAGTTTCGTTTATCTCTGTTAATCCCATACCACCGAAGAAGTTTTGCCTGATTATAGGAGGCTTCATCGGGGCAGAACAATAATCCTCCATCTCCTGTTGTAAGATGCTTGATCGCTTGAAGACTAAATACAGCATAGTTTCCACTTGCCCCGAGCATCTTCCCATTATATTCAGATAAAAAAGCATGAGCACAATCTTCAATAATAGTCGGTCTGAATCCAATTTCTGATTCTTTTCTATCAAGAATAGCATTCAGTTTATCCATATCTAAGGGATATCCTCCCCAGTGAACAAACATAATAATTTTTGTCTTTACAGTTATCTTTGATTCTAGATCAACCAAATCAATCAGACCCGTTTCTCTATCAACATCAACCCATTTCACACTCAGGTCATTTGCAAGAATTGGTACATTAGTAGCCATGCATGTTAATGGGACAGTTAATACCTCAAATGACTCTGAATACATATCTTTTATCATCCTAAGCGCCAATGTGAGCCCTGCTGTGGCAGAGTTTAATGTTACGATATATGGATAGTTGAATACTTCTTGCAACTTTTTCTCAAACTCTTCAACACGAGGTCCCTGGGTTATTTGTCCGGAGAAGAGTGTTGCATTTATTGGTTCTTTTACATCATTACTCATAAACACTTTAAACAGCGGAATAAGTGAACTCATTTTAACTATATAATAGTAAGATTATCTTTATATTGTAAACAAGCGCGTTAGTTACTCTCTAAACTAACATCCATCCTTATATAGTATGT
>Ga0164295_10002365_pt1 | contig 15542 bp, 14 predicted proteins | sample GEODES006metaG_FD_111798 | JGI IMG/M metagenome (GOLD analysis project Ga0164295, IMG submission 111798) | Oligotrophic lake water microbial communities from Sparkling Lake, Wisconsin, USA - GEODES006 metaG | ecosystem: Environmental > Aquatic > Freshwater > Lake | place: USA: Sparkling Lake... | reverse complement strand
GAGGAGACAGAAGATCCGGGATTGCTCACCGGTGCCGTGCCGTTCACGGACCGTCAGATGGCGGTGGTGGAAGATCTGAGGAGAACCAACTAGGGCCACGGCACGCGTTGCAGCCGCGTTCTACTCGTCCTTCTCATCCGTCGTGCGACCACGGACATAGAGGCGGATCGGCACCTCGCGAAAGGGCGTCGTCTTGCGAAGGGCACCGACGAGGTAGCGTTTGTAGCCCTCCGACACGCTCTTTGGCGCACTCGTCGAGAGCACGATCGTGGGTGGCGCCGTCTCCACCTGGGTCGCATAGTAGATTCGCACCGGCCGGCCGCGGGGATCGGCCGGTGGGTGATTGGCATCGATCGCCTCTCGCATGATCGTGTTGAGCTTGGCGGTCGGCACCCGCTCGTGGCTCTGCCGGTAGAGCCGCTGGGCCGTATCGACCACCGCTTTGACATTCCGGCCACTGGTCGCCGTCACGAATGCCACCGGTGCCCAGGGCATCGTGCGGAATGTGTCCCTCAGGTAGTCGGCCCACTCGCCGCGTTCGACGTCCCCCGCATAGAGATCCCACTTGTTGACCACGAACACGACCGGCTTCGCCTCCTCCATGATCGTGTCGGCGAGCTGCTTGTCGACACGGCCCACGGGCTCCGAGGCGTCGAAGAACAGGAGCACGACGTCGGCGCGGCGGATGCTCCGCTGCGCCCGATGGGTGGAGTAGAAGTCGATGTCGGTCGTGCGGCTCTTCGAACGCCGCAGACCGGGCGTGTCGATCGCGAGGAAGGAATGGCCGTCCACCTCGAATCGCACGTCGACCGAGTCGCGGGTCGTCCCCGCCACCGGGCTGGTGATCACCCGCTCCTCCTGAGCCAGGCTGTTCACGAACGTGCTCTTTCCAACGTTCCGCCGCCCGACCATCGCCAGCTTCATCTCAGGGAGTTCTGCGGAAGGCTCCTCGACGCCGGCGGCCGTCTCGGGCAGACGGGCGAGAACCGCCTCGACAAGTGTCTCACGGTTGCGGTGCTGCCGGGCGCTCACGATCAGCGGCTGGCCGAAACCGAGCGCGGCAAACTCGTGGGCATGGTTGTCGAGTTTGGCATCGTCGGCCTTGTTGGCGACGAGCAGCACCGGCACGCCGATGCGGCGAACGCGGGCGGCAACCTCATGGTCGTCCGCCACCAGACCACTGCGGACATCGACGACGAACAGGATGACCGCGGCCTCGCCCAGGCCTGCCTCGATCTGGGCATCGATGCGGGCGGTGAGGCCGTCGGGATCATCGAAGCCCATGCCGCCGGTGTCGACCAGATCGACCGTCCGGCCCTCCAGCGAGAGCCGTTGCACGAGCCTGTCCCGCGTCACGCCCGCTGTCGGGTCCTCGATCGCGATCCGCTTCTCGACGAGCCAGTTGAAGAGGGTCGACTTGCCGACGTTCGGCCGGCCAACGATCGCGATCTTGGGGATGAACGATAGAACCAAGGGTGCATCTCGGGCTGGTGGTGCAGTGACCGGTCACGCCCGATCGGCGGGCGTGACCAGCACGCCAGACCGACCCAGCTTACCTTGGCGACCGAGATTTGGTGGCTGGCACCATTTTGAGGACGTTCTCGCGGGTCACGGGCTGGATGACGCCGTGTTCGGTGATGATCCCGGTGATCAGCCGCGCCGGGGTGACATCGAAGGCCGGGTTGTAGGCCCGGGCGAGTTCGGGGGCGGCCTGCACGCCCAGCGGCCACAGCACCTCGGTCGCAGCCCGTTCCTCGATCGGGATGTCGACGCCAGTGTCGAGCGACAGGTCGAACGAGCTCGACGGCGCCGCCACATAGAATGGCACGCCGTGGGCCTCGGCCAGTACGGCGAGGCTGTAGGTGCCGATCTTGTTGGCAGTGTCGCCGTTGGCCGTGATCCGGTCGGCGCCGACGATGCAGGCTCCCACCCGGCCGGCCCGCAGCAACTGGCCGGCGGCCGAGTCGACGAGCACTGTCACGGGGATGCCACGCTCCACCAACTCCCAGGCCGTGAGCCTGGCCCCCTGAAAGAGCGGACGGGTCTCGTCGGCGAACACGTCGAACCGCCGCCCCTGTTCCCAGGCCGTTGTGATCACCGCGAGTGCCGTACCGTCGCCGCCTGTGGCCAGCGTCCCTGTATTGCAGTGCGTGAGCACGCCGCCCTCGGGCAGGATGCCCGCCCCATGCCGACCGATGGCGGCACAGAGTCGCCGATCCTCCTCGTGGATGATCCGGGCCTCCGCGAGGGCCGCCGCGGCCAGTGCCGTCGCGGACGTGTTCTCCGGCAGTTGGACGAGGACGCCGACCAGCCGTTCCACCGCCCAGCGGAGATTCACGGCCGTCGGGCGGGCGCAGGCAAGCAGTTCGGCGCGGGCCAGCAGATGGGCCCTCGCCGCCTCGGGAGTGAGCCCGTCGCGAACAGCCTCGCCCGCTGCAACGGCGAGGCCGTAGGCTCCGGCAATACCGATCGCCGGGGCACCGCGGACCCGCAGCGATTGGATCGCTTCCACCAGCGTGTCGACGTCGTGACAGGGAATCCATGCGAGCCTGGTCGGCAGGAGCGTCTGGTCGACAACTTCGAGCACACCGGCGTCGGGTTGGCCGGCGGCTCCACCCTGCCAGCGAAGGGATGAGGGAATCATGATGGAGAACCGTGCCTTACTTCGTGAACGGAGCCGGTTCGCACACCAGACCAAACGCATCCGCCACGGCCCGGTGCACGAGATGACCACGATACACGTTCACGGCCGAAAGGATGGCTGGGCTCGATGACGCCGCCACCTCCACGCCCTGCGATGCCAACTGAAGGACGTACGGAAGCGTCGCATTGCAGAGGGCGTAGGTGCTCGTGCGGCCCACGGCCCCCGGCATGTTGGTCACGCAGTAATGCACGATGTCGTCGACGACGAAGGTCGGGCTGGCGTGTGTCGTCGGCCGGCTCGTGGCCACACAGCCCCCCTGGTCGATCGCCACGTCGATGATCACCGCCCCAGGCTTCATCAGCCTGAGGTCTTCCCGCTCCACGAGATGAGGCGCCCGCGCGCCCGGAATCAGCACGCTGCCAATGACGAGGTCGGCCCGGGCGATCTGTTCGCGGATCGTGTGTCTGTCGGAAAAGAGGCAGTCGATGTTTGGCGGCGTCACATCGTCGAGATACCGCAGCCGTTCGAGGTTGGTATCGAGCAGGCCCACACTCGCGCCAAAGCCCGCAGCCACCTTGGCGGCATTGGCACCGACACTGCCGGCGCCGAGCACCGTCACATGCGCCGGGGCCACGCCCGGCACCCCGCCAAGCAGAATGCCCCGGCCCATCTGCGGCTTCTCGAGATATTTGGCCCCCTCCTGGATGCTCATCCGGCCGGCCACCTCGCTCATCGGGATGAGCAGCGGGAGCCGACCGCGATCGTCACGCAGCGTTTCGTAGGCCACCGCGGTGGCGCCGGTGGCCAGGAAGCCCTCGATCAGTCCGCGATCGGCAGCAAAATGAAAGTAGGTGAAGACCGTCTGCCCGGCCCGCATGAGTTTCAGTTCCGGGGCCTGCGGTTCCTTCACCTTCACGATCAGGTCGGCCCGGGCAAACACCTCCTCGGCACCGTCGACGAGCTCCGCCCCGCAGGCGGCGTAGGCCTCGTCGGTCAGTCCCGAACCAGCCCCGGCCGTCCGCTGCACGAGCACGTGATGGCCGCCGCGGACCAGTTCTTCCACGCCTACCGGGAGCAACGACACCCGATATTCGTCCTTCTTGGTCTCCTTCGGGATGCCGACGATCATGCCGTGCCGTCCCCTCAGGTGATCTTGTAACTGGCCGGCATCGGCAGCGCGTAGTTGCCGTCCTTGTCCGGCACGGTCGGAGGCGTGGTCTCCCACGACAGGCTCTCGGGCATCGTGCGGAAGTTGGTCTTCATCAAATCCTCGTAGCCCACTTCCTTGCCGGTGTAGGTGGCCGTTCGGCCCAGCACGGATGAAAAGCTCGAGGAGGTGCCGTAGTAGGCATTGTTGAGGGGCTTGTTGTTGCGGATCGCGTCGTGCAGTTCGTCGTGCTCCACCTGGTAGGGATTCGTCGACTTGCCGTCGTACTTCCAGAGCACCTTGCCAGCATGGTCGGTGATCTCGCCGATCTTGATGATGCCCTTCGTGCCCTGGAACTCCTCGTTGACGCGGCCGTCGCCACCGGGGAACTGCCGGCATTGGCTGGCGATCATCACGCCCCCCGGATAGGAGAAATTGACCGCATGATGGTCATAGATCTCGCTCGACTGGCCCGGCACGCGGTTCTGGCGGCCGCCAACGCCGTAGGCGCTCAGCGGCGACTGGCCGAGGAACCAGTTGGCGATGTCGATGTTGTGGACGTGCTGCTCACAGATGTGGTCGCCACAGAGCCAGTTGAAGTGGTACCAGTTGTTCACCTGGAACTGCATCTCCGTGGTGTCTGGCTGACGTCCGCGATACCAGATGCTCCCGCCATTCCAATAGACCTGCCCGCCGATGATGTCTCCGGCCAACCCCTCGCGGACGCGAGCCAGCGTCTGGCGATACTTGTCGTCGTAACGGCGCTGCAACCCGACCACGACCTTGAGATTCTTCTCATCCGCCATCTTCGCGGCTCTGAGGCAGATCTGGGCCCCGAAGCTGTCGACGCAGACCGGCTTCTCCATGAAGACGTTCTTGCCGGCCTTGACCGCCTCTTCGAAATGGAAGGGACGGAAGCCCGGCGGCGTGGCCAGAATGACGAGGTCGCAGTGCTCCAGCACCTTTTTGTAGCCGTCGAGCCCCTGGAACTGCCGGTCCTCGGGAACATCGACCTTGTCCGCCATCGACTCGACCGCCTTGATCGCGCCCTTGATGTGATCACCGAAGGCGTCAGCAATCGCCGTCACCTTCACGTTCGACCCCGGCACGGAGAGGGCCTGCTGCAGGGCGCCGGTGCCACGACCGCCAGCCCCGATGAGACCGATGCGAATGACGTCTGAAGAGGGCGACTGGGCGTGCACGGCCCGCATGCTGGCGAGCGTGGCGCCGGCGATGCCGGCAGCCTTCAGAGCGTCGCGGCGGGACAGGTGGCTCAGAGCGGAAGTTTCTCGGGAATCGGACATGCTTGTCACTCCAGAATGTGGGACGGGGGCAGGCTCAGACCAGCCCCCTCGATCAGAGATTCGTCAGAGATCCGTGTAGAGGCTATTCGGGCGGAGGATTCCGCCAGGTCGATTGAGCATACCCTGAGCTCTAGGGGCTTGGAAATGCTGACTCGTACGCCCGGGCCTGGGTCATCCGGTACCATCGATCACGGTCTTTGTCTTTCCGCACCGTAGCCGTCATTCCCATGCCAGCCATCCCTTCCGACCCCGCCGCGGCACGAGCGTTTGCCATCGTGGTGGTCGACCGTCTGAGGGGGGCCGGCCATGAGGCCCTCTGGGCCGGGGGCTGTGTCCGCGACGAACTGCTCGGCCGCACACCGGCCGACTACGACGTGGCCACCTCGGCCCGACCGGAGCAGATTCGCGACGTGTTCGGCCACCGGCAGACGCTCGCCGTGGGGGCCGCCTTTGGCGTGATCACCGTGCTCGGGCCGCGTCACGCAGGACAGGTGGAGGTGGCGACCTTCCGCAGCGACGCCGCCTACACCGACGGCCGGCATCCCGCCGGCGTGACCTTCACCAACGCCCGCGAGGATGCCCTGCGGCGCGACTTCACGATCAACGGACTGTTCCTCGATCCGGTCACCGGCACCGTGCACGATTACGTCGATGGCCGGGCCGACCTGGCCGCGGGAATGGTGCGGGCGATCGGTACGCCCTCGCTGCGGTTCGGGGAGGATCACCTGCGGATGCTCCGCGCCGTCCGGTTCGCCGCGGTCTTTGGCTTTGCTCTGGAGGAGGAGACTCTGGCGGCAATCGTCCGCATGTCCCACCTCGTGACCACCGTCAGCCCCGAGCGCATTGCGGCCGAACTGCGAGCCATCATGTCGCGGTCGGGTCGGCGACGGGCGCTCGAACTGCTCGAACAGACTGGACTCGCCAGCGAGATTCTGCCGGAGGTGGCGCCGACTCGGGGAGTGGCCGAAAGCCATGCAGCCTGGCATGAGTCGGCCCGTGTCATCGACGCTCTCGACGAACCGGAACTGGCCGCAGCGCTCGCCATTCTCAGTAGCCATCGGAAGCCAAAAACGCCCCGCCAGATCGCGGCCCGTCTGCGGCTTTCCACGCGAGAACTCAAGACCGCCTGCTGGCTGCACGAGGCCGTGACCGCCTTGGGCGATGCTGGTGACGATGACCTCGAACAGCGACCGTGGTCGCAGCTTCAGCCGTGGCTGGCCCACGATGCCGCCTTTCTCTTGGCCGATCTGCTCCGGGCCCGCGCCGACTGCGGCATCGGGTCGGCTGCTGCGGCCCGCTGGGTCACCGCCACGCTGCAACGGCCGCGTGAACACCTCGATCCGCCGCCGCTGCTGACGGGCAACGATCTGCTCGCTGCGGGCGTGCCGGCCGGCCGCGCGGTGGGCCAGACGCTCGCGGCCCTGAGGACGCTGCAACTCGACGGGCAGGTCGTGTCGCGAGACGCGGCGCTGGAGTGGGTCCACGCCCGCGTCAACGCCGGGCTGTGATCGAAGCAGCCCGGGGCGTTTGTCCGCTACTTCGGCGGATCGGTAGGCTCGGGGAGATCGTCGATGCTCTCCAGCCGGAAACACTCGAGGAACTTGCGGGTCGTTCGATACGACGGCTCTGCCGTGGCCTCGTGGCCTTCGTGCGGTGCAGCCTCGGGCACGAGCTCCAACAGGCCACGCTGCACCAATTGTCGCCAGACAGACGGCCGGGCGTCGCAGCCGAGTTCCACGACCCGATCGCGTTTGACGGGCTGGTTCCACGCCACGAGGGCCAGCACGTCGAGCGCATCGGCGTCGAGTCGAACCGTCCGTGATCGAGACTCCACCACCGTGGCGAACCGCGCAAATTCAGGCCGCAGCCGCAACACCCAGCCGGCATCCTTCGCCACGACCTCGTACGGGCAGTTGTTGGCCCGATACCGTTGCCGGAGCCCGACGGCCAATTCATCGATCTCCTGGGGCCGCACGCCGCGCATCAGGCTCGCCACCTTGCGGCTGGTGATCGCCTCACCACCGGGCAGTCCCACAAACAGGATCGCCTCCAGGATGCTCTCCGGCGAGACGCGGCAGCAGGCATCGTCGGGCGCCGAGGCGAAGCCGTCGTCATCATCGAGCACGGGCGAAGCATCGACCTTCACGACCTCGGGCGACGCCGATGGCTCCGCGTAGGGATCGCCCGTGCCCATCATCGCGGCGAACGCCTGCGCCAGCCTGTCGATCGAGAGACCGCCGTCAGCTGGCGGCGCCTGGAAACCGGCGGCCGGCTGGGAGGGCTCTGGGGCTGCCTTCTTAGGCGTTCGCTTGGCCATGGACGCTATTTCGCGCGGGCGCGGGGGGGCCGTTTCTTTCCGCTGGTGTCGAGCCGCCGGCCGTTCTTGGTCGCGGGCGCCGTCTTGAGGGGCTCCGCCGCGCCATCCAGCGGGTCGCCTACCGAGATTCCGGCGAGTCGTGCGTTGATTTTGTCGGCATAGCCTTCGGAGAGTTCCATGCCGAGGAACGACCGGCCCAGTTTCTTGGCCACGGCCAGCGTCGTGCCGCTGCCACCGAAAGGATCGAGCACGGTCTCTCCCTCGCGACTCGACACGCGGATGATCCGCCCCAGCAATTGTTCCGGCATCTGGCAGCCGTGCCAGCCAGAACGCTCCTTGAACGTGCCGCAGATCCGCGGGAAGTACCAGGTGTCTTCGGTTGAACTGAATCCTTCGGGCAGGTCCTGCGGCCGCAGGATCCAGGTGTCGTCGGGCAGCCGGCCGGTCGGATTGGCACGCCTGTCGCCATAGACCAGTTCGCGGGCGGACGGCACGCGGATCGCGTCGGTGTTGAACGTGAAGGCCTCGGCATCGCGTACGAAATGAAAGAGATGCGCGTGCGAGCGGCTGAACTTCTGCTTGCAGTTGACGCCGAAGGTGTAGTACCAGACCACCCAGCTGCGGCAGGTGAGGCCCAGTTCACGCGTGGCGATCACCTTCAGTTCCGCGGCGTATTCATCGCCAATGGACATCCAGAACGTGCCGTCGGGCCGCAGCACGCGGACCACCTCCGCCATCCACTTCTTCGACCAGTCGAGATAGGAGTCGACCGACAGGCGATCGTCGTAGGCGTCGTAGTCGTAGCCGATATTGAAGGGCGGATCGGCGAAGGCCATGTGCGCGGATTCCGAGGGCATCCGCTTGAAGAGGTCGAGGCAGTCGCCCCGATGAACCGCGTCGATCGCCAGGAAATCCTGTTTCTGTGCCATCATTGGGAACTCCGTTTCCGCCGGCCGCGGAAATTTCACGGTACCGGCCGGCTGGCCCGCCGTCCAGCCTCCCCCGGCCTTCATGCCGTCGCCAGTTGAAGCGCGGCCGCACAAGCGGCCTCGAACGCGTTGAGATCGAGCTGCTCTTTCGTGGTGTGAATCTCCATCTGTCCACAGCCGAGCGTGACCGTGGGAATGCCATTGACGGCCATCCAGTTGGCGTCGAGGCCACCGTTGGAGATATCGAGCCGCGGCACCAGACCGATGCCGCGAACGGCCTCCTGCGCCGCCACCACGCAGGGCTCATCGTCGGTGAGCCGAAATGCCTCGTAGTCGAGATGACCTGAGAAGGTCACGCTGCCGGTCTTGCCGTCCGCGGTCCGCACCTCCTTGGCCGCAGCTTTAAATGCCGACTCGATCGCCTTCACGATGCTGCCACGAAACGCGGTGTCATGGCTCCGCGCCTCGACCCGCAAGCTGGCCGACTCGGCCACGACGTTGGTTGCACAGCCCGCCTGGATCACGCCCACGTTGCTCGTGCCCCGTTTGCCCCCCTTCGTCACGAGCCCATGCCAGCCTTCCTGCACGAGCGATGCAATGGCAAGCGACGCGATCGCGATCGCCGACACGCCCTTCTCCGGTGCCACGCCGGCATGGCTGGGGATTCCCGTGATCGCGATGTCCATGCGATAGCCGCCGGTCGCGCCGATCGTGATCTTCTCGACGGCGCCGCCGTCAAAATTGAAGGCCAGCTTTGGCCGGCCCAGGTCGGCGGCCTTGGCGAATCGCGCCCCATAGAGGCCGACCTCTTCCTGGATCGCAAAGAAGAGTGTCAGCGGGGGATGCGGCAGCCTGTGCTTCAGGATCTGGATCGCGGTCGAGAGCACGACGGCGCAGCCAGCCCGGTCGTCGGCTCCAAGGCCCGTCGCAGGATTGCCGCTCTTCACGAAGCGGCCGGCGACCACGGGCTTCGTGCCAATGCAGACGGGCACCGTGTCCATGTGGGCCATCAGGAGCCGCCGCGGGCCGGGCACTGTGCCCGGGAGTTTCACGATCAGGTTGCCCACGTTGCCCTTCAGCGGCGTCTTGGTGTGGGCCGAATCGAAGCTGATCGCGTCGGCCGGGCAGCCTGCCTCTCGCAGTCTCTTCACGATCTGATCGGCGACATCCTTCTCCTGCCCGGAACCGCCAGGGATGGCGAGCAGGTCCAAGACGGTGCGGCGGGCCGCGGCCAGGTCGGCCTGCGGCGCGGCGGTGGCAGGAGCCGCACGAGCTTTTTCCCGCGCAGGCTTTACACTGCCGCCTGAAGATCGTGCTGATTTTGCAGCAGGCGTGACGGACTTTTTCAGGGAAGCTTTTTTCATGCGAATTTTCCTCGCCGGGATCATGCAGGGCTCGCATGTGGCGGCACTGGTGCACGATCAGATGTATCGGGACACGCTCCGCGACCTCGTGCAGTCGCACTGGCCGGATGCGGAAGTCTACGACCCCTTTGCCAACCATGGCAATTCGATTGCCTACGACCGGCGACGGGCCGGCGAGGTGTTCATGGGGCACATCGAGATGTGCCGGGAATTCGATCTGCTCGTGGCGTATGTTCCGGAGGCGTCGATGGGCACGGCGATCGAGATGTGGGAGGCGCACCAGCACGGCCGCACGGTGATCACGATCACGCCGCTGGTGCACAACTGGGTGGTGCAGCTGACGAGCCGGGCGGTCTATCGCGACTTCGACGCCTTTGCCCATGCGGTCACCAGCGGCGAGATCGACCGGCTGCTGCAGAAGGCTTAGAGCGTATCTGGGTGAGCTGTAGCGGACTATTGAACTCGGGAAGGGAGCCGGGGGTCGGGGGAAGCCGGAGCGAGTAGGGCTATCCTGCCCCCGAGTCGAAGGCTTTCACCGCCCCCGGCGGTTTGGGCCGTTCGACCTATTCCAAATGCCCCCTAGCCGCGGCGGCGGGCGAGGGCCGTGCGGCAGGCGGCGGCGATCTGCTTCGCACATTCCGGTCCAATCGGCCAGACGTCGATCAGCGTCTCGCTGTCGCACTCCCCCCAGCCGGCACGCAGGACGGCTGCGGCATCGTCATCGGCCGCGACGACCGCGTCGCAGGAGCCGAGCGCCCGCCCCACGAGGGTCCTCATCAGCGACTTGCCTTCCGCCGCAGCGAGATCGGTCGGCGCGACGTGCACCACCACAGGCGCCCCGGTCTCCACGGCGAGGTCCGTGAGAATCCCGGCATGCATCACGAAGATCGCATCGGGATCGGTCGCGTCGACCGCCTCGGCGATGAGTTGCCGCGCCGTCTCGCGCATCAGTCCAAGCAGCCGTGGGGAGAGCGTCGGTGTGACGCCGAGCAGCGACTCGGCCGTTCCATCCCGGACGGCGGCCAGAAAGCGGTTCGACGCTGCTGCAATGGCATGGAGATGAATGCCATACATGCCGGTGTGTTGGGCCTCGAGTTGTGGGATCGACGAGGGCCCACAGACGGCCGCGGTGATCCCCAGCCGGCCGAGGGCCTGCCGGCAGCGATGCACGCGGGTGTGATCGTGGTCACAGTTTCCGTGGTCGATCAGCAGCAGGCGCATGGTTTCTGCCGAAGGGAAAGCCCACTGGAGGCGAGGCCGTCACAGCCAGCCGAGCCAGCGGCCGATGGCGAGACCGACGGCCGCATAGGCCGCCGCGGCCCAGTCATCTGCCATGATACCGAGACCGGTGGGCAGGCGTTCAAGCCGCCGGCAGGGAAATGGCTTCGTGATGTCGAAGAGCCGGTGGAGCACGAAAAGGGTCACGAGAATGGCCGGTGTCCTCGCTGCCGCGGGCACCACCAGGGCCGCCAGCGGCAGGCTCGCAGCCTCGTCGTAGATGATCATCCCGGGGTCTTTTCCGCGGCCGAGCGCCCGCGCGGCCCGCGTGCAGATCCGGATGCCGATCAGATTCACCGCCACGAGCAGGGCCGCCTCTGCCATCCGCGGCAGCGACAGCCAGCCAAGGGCCATCGTGATCACCACCCCCACCGCCGCGCCGAACGTGCCAGGAGCAAACCCAATCATGCCGAGGCCGCCACAGGTGGCCAGCAGCACCGCTGGATCGCTCCACCGCGGGGCTTGTGGGCTGGACGACGGCGGGGCTGTTGGGGAGGACGTCATGCGTCCGCACTGTAACACGGCAGACCCTCCGGAAAGGAATCGCAGCCCTGAATTCCGGCAGAATCCGCGTCTGGGTGCGAACCGTTGGCTGCGGCGTATGATGCTTCAAAAAGCCCGCGACGGGCTATCACCTTTCTTCTGATACCGCCCCCCTTTTCCACCACACCCATGCCAGACAGCCCTCAGGTTCCAGCCACCAGCATCGGCCCGCTGGCCCTCGTCGAATATCCCCACCCGGCACTGCTGCGGCCCGCAAAGCCACTGGTGCGGATCGACGAGGCGGTCTGCGACGCCGTCAGTCAGATGTTCGACATCATGTATGAGGCGGAAGGAATCGGACTGGCAGCCAATCAGGTCGCCCTCCCGTATCGGCTCTTCATCGTGAACACCACCGGCCGGCGAGGCGACGGGCAGGAACTCGTCTTCATCAATCCGGTGCTCAGCCGTCCGCGTGGCACCGCCATTCAGGAGGAAGGCTGTCTGAGCCTGCCCGGCCTGCGGATGGACGTCCGCCGACCGGAGAAGATCGTCGTCGAAGCATGGTCGTTGGATGGCCAGCCGATCCGCCTCGATCTTGGAGGTCTGCTCTCGCGGGTCGTGCAGCACGAGTTCGATCATCTGGAAGGGAAGCTGTTCACCGACCGGCTGCCGGAGGCGGCGGCGATCGAGGCACGGCGAACGCTCGAGACGTTTCGTGAGGTGTTCCTGGGGCAGCAGTCGCGGGGCGAACTCCCCGCCCACGACGACATCGTGGCCCGTCTCGACCGGCTCCAAGTGGACCGTTGCCAGGCATGACCCACTCTCCCGTCACCGCAGCGCCGCCTTCCTTAAAGATCGTCGTGATGGGCACGGGCCCTTTCGCCGTGCCGATGTTCCACGCGATTCTCGAGTCGCCGCACTCAGTGGTCGCGGTCGTCACGCGGCCCGCGCATGCGCCGGCGGGCCGGCGGCCGCCGCCCAATCCGATGCGGGATGCGGCCACCGCGGCGGGCGTCCCGATCATCGCGCCGGAGCGGATCAACGATCCCGAAGCGATCGCGGCGGTCCGGGCGCTTTCTCCCGACCTGCTCGTGGTCTGCGACTATGGACAGATTCTTTCACCCGCAGCCCTCGGCGTCGCCCCCTATGGTGGCATCAATCTGCACGGCTCCCTGCTGCCCAGGCATCGGGGCGCGGCACCGGTGCAGTGGGCGATCCTCGCGGGGGATGCCACGACTGGCGTCAGCGTGATCCACATGACGCCGGCGCTCGACGCCGGAAACGTGATCGCAGCGAAAGAGACTCCGATCGGCGCTCATGAAATGGCGCCGGCGCTCGAACAGCGACTGGCGGGCATGGGCGTGACCGCGGTGCTCGAAGCGATCGATCTGCTTACCTCTGCTGGGCCCTGGAGCACTCCCGGCGTGCCACAGGATGCGACGCGAGTCACCCGCGCTCCACGGCTCGCCAAGACCGACGGCATCGTGACCTGGTCGCTGCCGGCGACGCGGATCGAGCGGATGCGGCGGGCGCTCGAGCCGTGGCCGCGAACGGCGACCTTTCTGCACGCCGGGGCCGATCGCCCCCCGCTCCGGGTCGTGCTGGAGGACATCGCCGTTGCAGACGCGTCGGTCACCGGTCACGCCACAGATGCGACGGTGCCCCCGGGCACGATCCTGGCGGCCGACGAAGCCGGGCTCGTGGTGGCCTGTGGAGAGGGCACGCGGCTGGTAGTCCGCCGGCTCGTGCCCGAGGGGAAGCGGAGCATGTCGGCCGCCGAGTTTCTGCGCGGTCACGCCCTCTTCGCTGATGCGTGTTTTGCGTAACGCCCTCACGCTCCCCAACAAGCCCCGGACGGAAGTCCGGGGACGTTGCTCCATCCCATCTGCACGGGGCCTCCACGGACCGCTAGAATCCCGGCATGACCAAACGGCTCTGGATCGAAACGGTCGGCTGCCAGATGAACGTGCTCGACAGCGAGCTCGTCGTCGCCGCCCTGCGCCGGCAGGGCTGGGAACTGGCCCAGACCACCGCCGAGGCCGACGCCGTCTTCTACAACACCTGCAGCGTGCGGCAGCATGCCGAAGACAAGATCTATTCGGCCCTCGGCCGGATCCGCCTCGAAAAGCAACAGCGGCCCGGCCTCGTCATCGGCGTGCTCGGTTGCATGGCCCAGAAGGATCAGGAATTGGTCCGCAAGCGGGCGCCGTGGGTTGATCTCGTCGTCGGTCCGGGCCAACTGCACCGCGTGCCCGGGCTGGTCGATGACGTGCTTGCCGGCGGTGGCCCACGGCTTGAGGTGAGCCTCGACCGCACCGGCGGCAGCCGCGCGGCGATCGCCCAGAGCTTCGAGAGCTACGATCCCGACCGCGATCCAGAGATGCGGCCGACACCGTTTCAGGCGTTCATCCGCACGCAGACTGGCTGCGACAAGTTCTGCGCGTTCTGCGTGGTGCCCCATGTGCGTGGCCCCGAGCAGGCCCGTGCGCCGGCCACGATCGTCGCCGAGGCGAGAAAGCTCGTGGCGGAGGGCTGCCGGGAGATCACGCTCATCGGCCAGACCGTCAACAGCTACCGCTGGACAGACGGTGGCAAGACCACCCGGCTCGCCGATCTGCTCGTGCTGCTCGACGCCATCGACGGACTCGACCGGATCAAGTTTGTGACCAACTATCCACGGGACATGACCGACGAACTGATCGCAGCCGTTCGCGACCTGCCGAAGGTCAGCCACTACCTCCATGTGCCCGCGCAGCACGGCTCCGACGCCGTACTCACCCGGATGAAACGCGGCTATTCGATCGGCGACTACATGGAGATGCTCGGCCGCCTGCGTGAGGCAATCCCACACGCGGCCGTCACGAGTGACTTCATCGTCGGCTTCTGCGGCGAGACCGACGCCGAATTCCAGACCACGCTCGACCTTGTCCGTACTGCTGATTTCAAGAATAGCTTCATCTTCAAATACAGCCCTCGTCCCGGCACAAAGGCCTTCGATCGTCAGCCCGACGACGTGCCGGAAGTGGTCAAGAAGGAACGCAACCAGGCGCTCCTCGAGGCCCAGGCGGCCGTGAGCCTCGCCGGGAATCTGCGGTTCATCGGCACCCGGCAGCAGGTGCTCGTGGAGGGGCGGTCGGTGCGGGATGAACGCCGGCAGGCAAAATCCGCAGATGACTCCCCAAACGCACCTGCCACGTCTCCCGAGGCCACGTCACCCGAGACGATGGCGCAGCTGACGGGTCGGACGATGTGCGACCGGATCGTGGTCTTCGACGCGCCGCTGCGACTGATCGGACGACTCGTTGACGTCGACGTCCAAGCGGCCGGCGCCTGGTCGTTGGCTGGCGACGTTGCCGATGGGCTTGCTGAAGCGACGCCACTGGACAGTCTGTTGGAGCGACTTGCCGTGGCGACGACGCCTCCGTCCCCGGCACTCTACGACATCGATCTCACGAAAAGCTCTGGCGGACGACTGCCGCAATCAGGAAAATCCGACACAGCGCAGACCGACACGACTGCAGGAGCCTAACCGTGCCGCCGGATTTCCCCGGGTCGATCGCGGAGATGGAGCGACTCCTCGACGAGCCCACCGCCGCGGCGGAGTGGGGGCGGCGGGCAGGTCTCGCCGATCCGCTCTCCGCCCACCGGGCGCTCTGCGGACTGGCCGCTCACGGGCTCACGCTCGATCTGTTGGCGCTTCTCTGTGGCCGACTCAGCGACCTTCTGCCGGGCGTGAGCGATCCCGATCGAGTGCTCATCGCAATCGAGCGTCTCTTCGGCGCCGTTCGCAGTCCGCTCTCCACCGGTACGCTCTTCCAGCGGGATCCGCGGAGTCTCGAGATTCTCCTGAAGCTCTTCTCGGCCAGCCCCTACCTCGTAGAACTGGTCATCCTCGATCCGGAATCGTGGGAGCAGATCCGGGTCGGCGAGGGCAGGCCTGAGAGCCGCCAGACGCTGGCCTCGACACTGGCCGCCGAGACGGCCCAGCTCACCGACCCCGACTGCGTGATGCGGGCAATCCGTCGCTTCAAACGCCGTGAGACGCTCCGCATCGCCTACGGCGACATTGTCGGCGG
>Ga0164295_10002364_pt1 | contig 15546 bp, 38 predicted proteins | sample GEODES006metaG_FD_111798 | JGI IMG/M metagenome (GOLD analysis project Ga0164295, IMG submission 111798) | Oligotrophic lake water microbial communities from Sparkling Lake, Wisconsin, USA - GEODES006 metaG | ecosystem: Environmental > Aquatic > Freshwater > Lake | place: USA: Sparkling Lake... | reverse complement strand
TATTACTCGATAAATATAACATCCCAATCCCACAAGGCCAAACAAGTGGTTAAAAAGAGACACCGAAAGCCCTTACGGGCATATTTTTTGTTTTGAGTATGTGGTTGTACTTGAGGCTTAATACTGAGGGCTCCACTGTCGACATTCATATACGCATCTAGCGGGTCTGGGGCTACTGATTGCACCTTGTTGTACGATAATAAATATGCGCAAGATAAATTTCTTACACATTCATTACATAAGCTTTATCAGCCCATGTTTCAGCATTAACTGCATTATACTGTAATTGATTATATAATGCTGTGTTGTGTAGATCCTGGTTAATATCCCCTACTGTCATCTCGGCCAACATATCCTCCTCAATCCATACTTTCTTACCAACACGAGCAAAAACAGTAAAATCATACTCACCAATTCCCTCAATGTTTTTGATACGGGCAATTGATTGAACAGATTTAATTTTGTAGCGGCGAAGAGCATTTATAGCGCTTGAGGCCTCAATAACGCTGGTAACCATATATCCAGCCTTACATTTAGTGATGACTCTATACTTACCTTCACCACACATAAATGGATCTCCAAGATCAGTAATGGTTAAATCCCTATTTTTTACCGCGATAACTAATTTGTGAATGTTGTTTCTCATAACCTTTATTTCTTATTACTCGGTTAATATAACATCACCACCCCACGAGGCCAAACCAGGGGCGCGAGAGGGCGCGAGGTGTTGCGAGGGGGTATATATTTCTTTGTTAGTACTCTAGTTTGGGGGAGCGGGGAAGAGGGGTTAGACCATACCCATTCTCATACCACACTCATCATTCATATTAGGTCACATACAATACAAATATCATTATCTTTGGATATCCATATAGTTAAGGTTTGACACCCGTGCGTAAATTAATCAAACTTGATTAAGTTAGCTTACGTGCCTCAGTCATGTCACTAAAGCGCTCATATAGGCATTTTACCTCGTCTATTAACTCATCTAATTCATCCGCTGTCAAGTCATGTGATAATGATTTAACGTTGTTTAAAGCGTCTATAAGTTGGTTTCGTGCTGTTGTTAGGTAGTCCATAAAATTAATTTATAAATTAATCAAACTTGATTAAGTTAGCTTAAGTTATTGCATCAATTGCCCTCTCACATCGCTTAATTATCTCATGTATCTCATCCACCCCATCAACAGCCCATTGTTCTGTCCTCAACACATAAAATGCTCCCCCATCACCATCTATCCCTAATGATGATTTTACCTCCACTGTTAATGTTTCAATGTAATTGATTGGTCCATCCACACAATTTGTTTCCTGTGTGAATGTAAATGTTACCGTATCAAGTTCTGCTCTTGGATTACTCATATTTGTTGTTATCCCTGGATTATTATTATTTATATTATTCTTCTTCATCATATCATTTATTATTTTTCTCCCCATATCACTATTGTGGAGCCATTTGTCCCACATGTAGTTGTACCATTCATAGCCATCACGTTGTGTTAAACCTGTTTCAGTTTCAACATGAGTGTTTCTTACTAGCCATGCTGTGAATGCAAATATATTGTCATTTATTGTCATTTGTTACCTCCGTTTGTATACCTTTTCATAGGTTGGATTTCATTCTCCACATGTACTCTCTATAAAGCATATAACTGTGTCTTGCTTGTTGACCGCCCTTTACATTGTGTAAATCTGAAACCATGTCATCCATCAATCTAGATAAGAAATCTAAATCCTCAAATACATTACCTAATGCATCTTCACTCATGTTTACTGTTTTCATATTATTGTTGCTCATTTTTTAAATACTTCAATTAAATCGTCCCATGATAATTTACTATCACCATCTTTTATTTTATATACTTCGGATTGTACCTCATCATAAAAATTAATTCTATCCATTATAGCAGGATCATTTGATTCAATTGACATAAATTCTAATGTTAATATAAGTCGTTTAATACCTACTAAAGCACATTGTACTGCTTCTTTATAACGCTTATTACAACTCAAGAGCCCATGGTTTAATGAACCATTATTAGGCAACATGAAATAATATTCATGAATAATTTCGTATGCTGCTTTTTGATGTGGACTCATTATTTTAGTTTTCTTGTTAATTCAATAATAGATGCTACAAGATCAGTTATGCAATGTCCTATAATATCACTACATTCTTCAACTTTGATTAGACTCATATGGTTATCTTCTTCATTTAGAACATACCAATTATCATCTTTATCCCAAACTGCTACTTCAGCTGTTGTTTCACCTTGATCACTGTAGTTAAACTTACTAAATTGAACACTAATTGTACATCCATTTTGGAATGTCATTTGAAACCCATGATGTATTTCGTTGTTTTCTGCTCTAAAATTCATAATTTATTTATTAATACCAGTTTTCATTAATTGCTACGTGACTATATCTAATGTTATCCCACTTATCTCTCATCCATATCTTTACCTCATTGTAAACAACATTTTTACCATATTGATAACCTACTACCTCATACATGTCGGCAATGTTTTTCAATTGTTTCCATTTATCTTTACTGATTTTGTGAAATGTTTTCATAACCTTTATTACTCAATAAATATAACATCAGAATGTTACAAAGCCAAACAAGAGGTTAAACAGGTATCACTTTAACTCGAGCCTCAACCCACTCAGTACCCATATCATAGGTGTTAATCCACTCAATGAGTTGAGGACTGTTTACAATTTGATTAGTTATGTCTCTAGTTATTTGATCCCTAACCATTGTTGATGCGTAATTAGAATCTAATAGTTTTAAGTTACTAGGAACATTCATTCTAGCCCTAACTATAATATGGTCAGCCAGAACAATCACTGGCTCATATTTAGGAGGTTCAGGAGGTAGTATTGGTTGTTTTTTCTTAAATAATGATGTTAACCAACTCATACATTATCATGTGACTTAATTTTAATCAAATAACCTTTAGGATCTGATTCAAAATAATCAATAACCATTCCTTTAAATGATTCATCAAACATTCCCATATCATAATCAGAATGCATATATGGTCCACCTGAAGGATCAATCATATCAATTTTAGTAGTATCTGAATAAACTAATTCAGCATATTTTCTATCCTTCATAGTATATCCTACTGAATGTTTTTCTCCGCTGTAGTCGTACTCATGTATTTTTTTCTTAAATTCATCAAATTCCATAACACCATATGGACTATTATCCTCTATATAAGCACGATAAGCATCCCCATATACATTAGGCCAACCACATCTCATCCATTTAAATTCTCCTTCAAATAAAATGTTACCATCCTCAGTTTTACTAAATGTAAAAACATCATTGTAACGATTTGTATATTCTATTTTTTTCATAACTTATTATTTAATGTTAATATAGCAATAATGTTTTAGGAAGCCAAATCTGTTTTATCAACTTTCCAACTTTCCTCATTCATGGATTTATATTCCTCAGGTGCCATACCTTTCATAATCATATAGGTTTCAAAATCAATATCAAGCAATCTCCATTTATCAGACCACTCTTTAACCCATGTTTGTCTATGTTGTTCAAACTCCTGTTGTGTCATTACTTTTTATATATTCTTCATAATCACTACACTTAAGACCCCACTGTAATCCTACCCACATCATTTCCCTTTCAGCTGCTTTAGCCCTAAGTCTTAAATTTTTCATAAGGTATTTTTTACCCCATACCTTCCAGTCCTCGTATTGTTGCATAGTCATAGTCCATTGCTGAAACCAATTATCTTTTCTATCTTTGATATCATCAAAAGTAACTTCATGACCAGCCATGATAAACATTTCGTTAATCAAATCAACAACAGCTTTGTCCCATTTTTGTTCTCTACTTAATCGTTTTTTAGTTTCCATAACGTTTTCTAGTTTCCATAACTCATAATTACTGTTTCGTGTCCTAAATTTAACATAACCATCTCGCTCTTCCAAAATTTCAGTAATGTCTGTTGTCATCCAAGTAAAGTAATCATTAAATGGAGACATAAGTAATGATCGTCCCACAGCTGGTTTAGTATGAGGTTCTCTAACTCTACCTTCTTCATTCCATTCCAACCACTTTATATCTTTAGATTGTTGGGTTAAACCATCATGTTCACGAACTAATTTCCAATTAAATTCATTTTCAATTACACCTTGTTCAACAGCAATTTTAAATATACCATCCTCAGTTAGGATCATTGGTATTTTAGTTTGTTTAATTTTGCTCATATTATTTTATTTTTAATGTGAATCTCCTACATTATGTTTTTCTCCATAGATTAAATAATCTGGATTAATTACTTTAGCTATTTTATGTCTGTCACCATCAATTTTCTTGATAACAACACCCTCATGTGGTACTTTAGTTCCTTCAATTTTATCAAAAACATATCTGTCTTGTAATTCTTGAGACCAAACATCAACATCTAAAATAGGCACATATTTAAGTTCTAATACTGTATGGATCATAAAAGCACGATTAAGTGGAACATATTCACCATTAATAGTAACATCAAAACCAGCATAATCAATTTCAGTTAAACCATAATCATAATTCTTTTGGATACCAGGACCATAAATTTCTCCATAGATTACAATACCACTATCAATACCATAAATATCTTTACTTAATTTAAGTAAATCCCATAATCTTTCTCTAATATTATATTTGTCAGCAATTGTTCTCCAAACATCACTATCATAGAAACCTTGTGAATCAGAACCTTTTTCTACATTATGGCTACCATAAACATATTCATATTCAATCCATTTATCTCCAAATAAACGTTTTACTTTATCCCAAATAGATAATTTGTTTTTCTTAACAATACCATAACGAGCATTAGTGCCATGAATTTTTCTTGATACTTCTACAACATCTTCTTCATTAAACATTCCTTTAACATTTTTAGAGTTAGGAAACTTATAATAAATACCAAAGTTTTGGTTTTGGTAATACTTTAATTTACAACCTGAAGATAATTGGATTTGAACTGCTGGTGGCTCGTATTTGAAGATCTTTAATACATCCATCATGTCCTCACCTTCATCAAACTTAGTATTGGCGTATCCAGTTGCCTCTTTAGCAAACTTAATAGGAATAATCAAACATTCAGAATAAACACCACGTAATTTAACTGTTCTAACTCTTTGACCTTTACGTAAGTAATTAGTTACATTCATTGAATCAGATAATTCTTGAGGGATAACAGCATCTGTAGTTACTACTACAACTAACTCATATACTTTATGACTATCTTTCTTTACAATACAGTTCCATCCACCAATTACAGCTAATTCAATGTTATCAGCACCTTCAATTGGTTTAATCTCGTTAATATGAGCTACAAAACATACACTATTTTGATTTTGCATAACTTCTTATTTATTATCTTGTTTGTTTTCTAATTCTTCTAATTGTCTTGTTAATCTATCAACACTACCCCAAATAATACTAGCATTAGGGTCTAATTTTTGAATTTCATCTACTAACTCTTCTTGTTTACCTCTACTATAGTACCCATTTTCAATATCATCAGCTAGATCTTGTAAGTGTTTAGGAGCACTAATTGAAATACGTAAGTCATAATCACTCCACTTGGTTTTATAATCAATAAAACGCATGCCCTTAGTAAGTTTTTGATGTAGATTATGTAAAGTAAAGTTACGAACTCGAACAATAGATCTATCATTACCAAACACTTCTAAAAAACGTAAGAACCATTTTGGACATAACTTAGGTCTTGCCTCATAATCCATTGCTAATACTAAAGGAAGCATTGCTTTAAAATATGGTCCGTCCTCATTATAAGGAACAGAACCTAAATAACTATACTTTTCATTAAAGTCTTTAGGAAAAAAGATGTAGCGTAGGTCATCTAATTTAATACTACGAGTATGAATCATTCCCTTCTTACGTCCTTTCCAAAATAATATACCATACTTAATATTATCTAAACATTGTTTAAACGTTGGAGGTGTATAAAATTTACTATTTTTATCTATTTTCATAATGTTAATATATGAATAATATTTTGGGATTCCAAATCAATCCCACCAAGCTTCAATTCTTTCTTCCATAATTTTGAATAGAAGTTTTCGAGCTTTTAAATGACGTTCTACACCCATAGCCAAAGCAGTTCCATTATCTGTAGACAGGTATGTTTTATATTTATCAGATAATAAAACTTTATTTTTTGTTCTTGGATATAAAGCAAAATACTTATCAAGATTATCTTCAGTTACAGTACTCTTATATTCAAATTTATCAGTATTAGCAATAGGTATTAGATCAAATTCCATATTAACATAATCCATATATTCCATTTGATAATAATCATCCTGGATTCTTTTAATTAGTTTTTCACAAATTCTAATGTATTTAACCTCATCCTCCCAACCAACAAAACGTTGTTTTTTCTCAAAATAATCAGCAGTGTTTTTAAGTTTGAACTTTAATGCTTCAAAAATAAAATGATCATCCCAATCCCTATCTTTCCAAACAATAGGAAACCATTTATAAAGATTTCTAAAACCTTGAGCTATATCTCTATGAAGATGTTTCGCATCCCATTTAAACCACCTATATAATTTCCAATACCATTCATTATATTCTTTTTTCATAATTAATCTATTAATATTTGTCATTAATATAAGTGGCTATACCAACAATAAGGAGTATTATTACTATAGCAGCTAAAGGTATTAAAATAGCAGCTAAAGGTATCAAAATAGGTGAAAACACCCACCACCAACTCCAAGTGGCAACCATACCTAAACCAGCCAGCTTAAGAGTTAAGAAAATCAAAAACACGATAGTACCAAACCCTAAACTAGTAGATTTATTATTTTTTTCCATACCGTTAATATACGAACCCTATTTTGGAGAGCCAAATTTAGAGCGAAGCTTTCCAGATATCTTCCAGTGTATAGTAGTAATGCTCTTGAGACAAATGTTGCTTGGTTGGATGTGGGTCAAAAAATGGCAATAAGACGTTATTAGTGTTGCTATAGACGCATGTATGTGGTTTACCTCGTTGAGATAAACCTCTCATAATCACATATTCTTGGTCTGTTTCAGTTCCAAGTTCATGAAACTTAATACATTTTTTATACTTTTCTTTTAACCAAATATTTAATATTTTAAACCACCAATGGTCTTCAATATTTTTATTTTCCTTATCATCTAAACCATAAAAAGTATAAATGTTAGGTATTTCGTCAATTGATTCTTCAAGTATAGAGGCAACACATGCTACTAAGCAGTTACCATATGTTAATCTAGTGCCATCAGCAAAGAATAACGAAAATTTAGTTTGGTTTGTTGGTTTCATTATTATGTGTTAGATACCAAAACTCTCACCACAACCACAAGTTCTACTTGCATTTGGATTATTGAATAAGAATCCTTTACCATTTAGACCTTCAGTGAAGTCTAATTCGGTTCCTAGTAGGTACAATAGGGATTTTTTATCAATAACTAATTTTAGACCCTGGTCTTCTGATACTTGATCCGAATCAACTACTGTATCATCAAAGTGTAAATCATAAGTTAGACCAGAACAGCCTCCACCTTTTACTGACACTCTTAAAAAATGATTTTCAGTGCATTGTTCTTCCATCATCAATTTGTCTAGTTGTGATTTAGCTTTTGTAGTTAGAGTGAATATTTTCATTTCCTATAGTATGTTTTGGTTCATATGGACAATTTAAACATTTATTTCCACAACAATTACCTAATTTAAGTAAAGTTTCTGCTAATAATGGGAGTGGTTTTCGTTGTAGGGTATCCCAATCAAGATCGTCTAATCGTTCAAGTGTTTTTTTATCTATTTAGATTTTTGTCTTGATAATCCTTAATAGCAGATTTGATAGCATCTTCAGCTAATACTGAACAATGTATTTTAACTGGTGGCAATGCTAATTCTTCAACTATTTCCATATTATCAATAGTTAATGCTTGCTCTAATGATTTACCTTTTAACCATTCAGTTGCTAAACTACTTGAAGCAATAGCTGAACCACAACCAAATGTTTTAAATTTAGCATCTTTAATAATACCATCCTCAACCATAATCTGTAAACGCATCACGTCTCCACATTCTGGAGCACCAACCATTCCTGTTCCAACACGTAGATCTGATTTATCTAAGGTCCCCATGTTTCTTGGGTTGGTATAATGATCAATTACTTTATCTGAGTATGCCATATTTTATATATATTAATTAGTTCCAATAACCTTGATCTTGATAAAAATAATTTACATTATTACGATTTCTCCAATTGTTAGATAATAATTTTATCATACTAAAATACCCATAACGTTTAAAACGTCTATTATCTTGAGTAATTAAATCAGGAATTAATTTGAATTTTTTAGGTGATATTTGTTTACTTAATAACCAATCTTCACTTTGTGTAACACGTTCATTATAACCTCCTAATTTATTAAATACTTGTTTATTAACCATTGTAAAACCTCCTATGGCGAATGGTTCTGTTTTAGATAGAAACCATGTTATATATTTGTTTAAATATAACATAGTTAATGCTCTAATATCAAATTCACCATTATAAACAGGTGTTGTTCCTATCATTTCATATTTTCCTGTTGTTATTCCATCAAATGCTTCTTTAATAGCTTGTCTATGAGTAAATGTTACATCAGCATCTAAAAATAAAACATATGATGTAGTTGCTAATTTTGCCCCAGCATTTCTACCAACAGAAGGTAAACCACCATCAATAATTTCTAAATTTAGTTTTAATTCAAAAGCAATATTACTAGCAATTAACCTAGTATTGTCAGTTGATCTGGCATCAGCAATAATAATTTTTATATTACTTGTTCCTGATTGAGCAACAATAGCATATAAAGTTCTAGCTATATATTTTTCCTCATTATAAGCAGGAATTATAATGGTTAGTTGTTGTGGTAACATAAAGTAAATTTATTATTTTCTAAAACTATATAAGAACAATTCTCAACCCAATCACCACAATTTAAATAATCAACTCCCTCAATAATTTTATAATTAGGATTATGAATATGACCACATACCACTGTATGGCATTTTCTTTTTTTAGCTTGTCTAACCATTTCATTTTCAAAATCAACCATAAATGAAATAGCTGCTTTAACATTATCTTTTAAATATTTAGATAAACTTGTTTTTTTATTAAAACGTTTTAAAAATCTATCAATTACAATAGCTAAATCATAACCAATTGAACCTAACATACCCAACCAATGCATTTTAACAATACCATCATATTTGTCTCCATGACAATACCAAACACCATCCTCAATAAACTCATCCATTACTTTAATATTACCTATATCAACTGGAGTATATTTTCTTAGAAATTCATCATGGTTACCTGAAATCCAAATAATTTCTTTATTTTTAGATAGTTTTAATAAACGTCTAATTACTTTTGTATGTTGGTAAGAGAATTTTTTATATTTTTTAAATAACCAACCATCAATTATATCTCCTACTAAAATATAACGTTCAAATGACTCGTCTTTTAATAACTCTAAAATTTCCTCTGTTTTACAACCTTTAGACCCTATGTGAAGGTCTGAGATGATAAGTGTTTTCATTTAGTTATAAATAATAAATTGTATAATTAGTGTATTACTTTAATATTAAAAATTGATTACTTATGATTTTTTTCTAGATATTCCCAAAGTGATTTAACATCGTAACAAATTGGATTCTTATTTTCATCCCAAGCTCCTACTTCTTTATTTCCAAAGTCCCTTTCATAACAGAACCAACTAAACCAGTTATAACCTTCTTCCCCATAAATCTCTTTTATTAGTTCACCAATAATACTACTATAAGGGTCAGTCCAATCTATTAAATCTACTTTCAAATCATAGAGAGCAGACACTAACTTATCTTGCTTTTCTATCTCTGTAATTATTTTTAAAAATCGTTCGTATGTCATAATTTATCTGCCATAAAATGTTCCATAAACCCAATCCCACATATTACGTTTCATTTTTGTAATTTTAATATCAAACCTACGTTTAGCACAAGTAACAATATATGTTTTAGGTTTATCTTGTAACGAACGAATATATTGTTTAAGTGCTTTACCAAAATCCTTTTTGTAAATATTAAACAAAAACCAAAACAATTTTTGTTGATGAAAATCCTCAAAATACCATTTACCACCTTTGTAAGTAGCTAATTTACTATTTACTGATGAACTCTCATGCCTACTAAATAACTCAAATCGATCACGTTGTGATTTAAATACTAAATACTCAGTATCACTTAAATTGTATATAAATGTATTTTCCATAACTTTTATTATAATGTTAATATATGAAAAAGGTTTGACAAAGCCAAACTCCTTCATACATTTTTAAATCATTTTATTCACCTAATAATATTTCAATTTCTTCAATTTTCTGTGTAAACGCATCTACATGGAACGTTACATAATTTATTACTTTAATATCATCCTCACGGTCAGCAATAGCTATAGTAAATATATAACCTCCATTAGTACGTGAAATATATTCTGGTTTACCTTTAGCAAATATTTTATCTACCTTAGCTTTAACCCTATCTGGGTAAATTCCACAGTCAATAATATAACGCTCATTTTTCTTCTCAGTAACTACTTTAACTGAATCCATCAAGTACATCTTCAAATGTCCTTTCATAATATGTTTTGCAGTGTGTTCTGAATCATAATGGGTTGGTAACATTACTTGAGAATGTGCTGTCAATACTCCCATTGACATTAATATTGTTAATAATACTTTTTTCATAACTTATTTACTCCAAATGTTAACAATACCCCTACCTGCCCACCAACCAATCAAAAAACTTCCAACTAATTGTCTTATAAGACTCATTACTGGACTAAACATTGGTAACAAAGAGATTCCAAACACCGCAATCAAACTTGCTATTAAAGCAATCTTAATCGCTTTTATTTTAATTAATTTATCCATACCGTTAATATAACTTAAATTTTCTTAAAAGCCAAACTACTTATAACCTTCTCACCCATCTTTCTATGACCTGAGGCCGTCATGTGACACAAATAATCCCCACAATCAGTTCTGGATATACAGTGTGTTTTCAACACTGTAGCCCCATGAATTGAATCCATTAACAGTTGCTGAAACCTAGCATATCGTTGTGGATAACCCTTCAACGCTTTCCTATTACCTACAACCACACACGTCAATGGATCAAATCCAGTAATCACTATTGGTTTAACTTGTTTTTTCAAACACAAATCAACTATGGCTTGAATGTTTTTAACCGCCTTCATTGGTTGCCTGTTACCAGCCATATCATTTGCCCCTCCGTATATAAAACAGTAATCAAATCCTGAATGTATATTTTGTTTAGCTATCTTTAGCATCCATGGTGTTTGTTTACCTCCAACTGCTGTATTTAGCATAGCCATACCTGTTTTTTTAGCCACTTGGTATTGCCATCCATAGTCTGCGGCTGTATGTGAATCACCTATGAATAATGCTTTTTTACCTCTAACGCTCACAACCGTATCACACTTTGGTTTAACCGCACTTATAGTGTCTATAAGCGCTATTTCTCCTACGGCCATAGGATCTTTGATTGTTGGTTTTGCATGTAATATCAACCAACCGAATGCTAAACTTGCTAGCATTAATAATAATCTGTCTTTGATTTTCATAATAAAAACTTTTGGTTTTATGCTTGTAACTTATATTTGTAAATTTAAATGTATTTAAATCGTATATATGTATTAATTTTATGGAGTGGGTTGAGAAAGCTTAATTTTTTTAAGGTCTTCATAAGCGACTCGTACTAACTCATGCCCGTATTTTATTTGTTTGTTTGTTTGTAATTCTTTTACTTTGTCATGTAATTCGTGAAAGAAACCTTTAGCATATGCTTTATGGTATAACTCTTCAATTAGTTCTTCATTAGTCATAGATATAAATATCACTTGACTAAATAATTCTCACCCGGTCGTCGTATTGATTTCCAAGGTTTGTTATGAGCATATTGAACTAAACCCTCTCCAATACATTCTTTACACTTTATATTTGTATTGTGATAGTAAATAGGACCTTGATATGAAATATGCTCATAAGTACCATCAGGTAACTTAGTATAAATGTATCGATCTCCATTATGTGATCTAAAATCACGTTCGGTTACTCGATACATCTTATCATTACGTTTAATATAAACAGCTTGGGCTGTGTTAAAATCATATTTTAGTTTCTCGGTTTGACCTTTTTTCTCGCTCATTTTACTTGACTAAATTTAACAAATTCAATTAGGGATTCCAAATCAAGTTTTGCTTTATTTACATTTCTATCCTCCATAAGCATTAGAATACTCATTAGCTTAGTGTATAAAGTTTCTCGTTCGTCGTTACTCATAATGATGCTGTTTCTTTAGAATCTTGCATATGTAAATTAGTTATAAACATAAGTAATTTATCTTTAACATTAGTGTTGTTAACTACTTTATTAAACTTATAAGTTTTCTCTTTAGAGGATCTAGTTTCATTTACAAATTCAAAAGCTAGTTCTTTCATTTGTGAAAACTCATTTTTATTATAAGCTTCAACAACCAAATCATAGATTTCTTGAAGATTACGTCTTCCTTTTATTATTGTAAGTTTCATATTATTCAGGTAATAATCCAGCGTTTTCAATAGCATACCATACTCTTTCTTTCCATACCTCCAACTTGATGCCTTCAACTTTGTCAGTATCTTTAAAACCTAGCATAGTATAATCAGCTAACTTCCAAACCAACTCCATTAGTTTATTATCAGCAAGTTCCAAATCATTAGACTCAAGAACCGCTAGGCAATTTTTCCACATTGGGGTAACTATATTTGTTTTCTTCATAACTTAATCTTGATAAATCCAATACTCATCTAAAATGCCTTGTTTATTGTATTCATAAACAATTTTTTCTAACTCATGATAATCTTCAATAGTATTTACTTCAAAATACTCAGTGGCGGTATTATCATCTTCATCTAATTTTAGGAAAACCATTTTTCCTTTTGTTTCTTCAAATGTATAATCTAGCATAACTTTTTTTAAATATAATCGTACATGTCAAACGAATGAGTGTCTTGGTAAATTTCTACCATATCATACTCGTTAAATCTTTCATTCAAACTAGCAACTTGATCAAAATAATCTTCTCTAGTTTTAATTGGGAAATCAACTTGGTTTCCATTGTCTAATCTTTTAACACAGATACGAACCATATCATATGATTCAATGTAACCTGATGATTGGGCTCTTCTAAGTTCAACATCACTATCGAAAGTGAATTTAAAATTTGTGTTTATTTTTATTTTTTCCATAACCTTTATTTCCTTATATAATTAATATAACAAATTAATCGTCAGAGGCCAAACCCCTCTTTTCTCTTTTACGGTCATAAACTTTATTACTTGTCTTAACCCTTGTAATCATGTTACGACGAATAATTTGTTTAACTTGTCCTTTACTTAAGCCGTTAAATTTATCTTCCTGTTTCATCATATTGTAAATATAATAAAGGGATTTGACAAAGCCAAACCCCTCTTTTTTATTTTAATTTGTTTTATATAATTTTAGAAATCACTTTCTAATAAGTTGTTAATAAAATCTCTTAATTTTACTAATGTGTCATGTGTTGATTCACCTGAAGTTAATTCTTGGTTCATCATTTTAGTGATGTCTTTAAACACCATTTGTTTTTCTTGAGATAAAGCATCCTCATTTAATTTAGATTGAGTAGTAATTTTATTTTCTACTAACCATTTACTAGCGTCAAAGTTATCTATTTTTTTCATTTTATATTTTTATTTTATATTTTTATTTTATAATTCCTACTCTGTGTTGCCAAAGACGTTTTTGATAATTCTCATTCATTCTAGCATCTTCATCTGCTTCTTCATTAGTTACATAATGAGAATTTTCTCCCATAGTTTGATCTGGTTGATCAGGTAACATACTAAATTTTTCTTTTAAATGAGCTAAATTCATTTCTAAATCCTCAGCCATTCTTCTAATTCCAGAATTTTTAACAGTAATCCATTCCTCATTATCATTATCCCAAATGTAACCATAACTAGTACCAAATAAATCAATTTGTTCAGCTATTTCCATCATAGCATCATTAAAATTATTAGGTAAGTTAATTACTTTAGGTCTTGCTTTATTTGTAGCTTCCCATTCACCTGTTTCATTATTTAAAGATGAAATATATCCTACATTAGCAATTTCTTCTGCTTTAGAATCATTACTATAAAATTTTTCTAAACCAACCCCTAAATTTTCAGGGTAACCATCATAATGGTTATAAGTTGAGGTTAACTTTAAATTATCTGAATCTAAGTAACCAATAAGAGCTCTTGTTGCCATATGTTATAAATATTATAAGTTGTATTTAGATTTAAAAAATTCAATGAAACCTTCACCCACCGCTGTTTCTAAAATAACAGCATTATCAGGTATGCCAGGTAAAGAAGGAGCAGAAATAATATAATCTATGTTTTCATGACTCCAAACTTTCATTTTAGTTTTAGCATTTGAACGATCTGATGTTTTAAATATCATCACCACTGATTGTCCATTATATGCTTTACCCTTATCTGCTTTAAATTTTTCATGTTTATAACCTTTAGGATAAGTCATTTCTGTTTTGTAAGGACCACTAGAACTTTTACTTTTATCATAATACCAATTCATTTTCCAACCTAGTTCAGGTTTGGTTGGTATTTCATAAAATTCTCTAGTCCACTTATCAAGTTGAACTGGTGGTGTTTCTTTAGGTCTGCCTTTTTCTGCCATTATCTATACATTATAATAAAATCTCCAAAATGATAATCCATAACTTGAAGTAACCATTCATAATCACTACTTGTCATTTCATTATAAATCATATTCCAATCCATATCTAATTTATTAGCTAAATCTTTAGCTATAGCTAACAATGAAAAAGCATTACCTTCAGGACCTTGTAAATCAATTTCAATTTTACCTTTTTTAGGACGTTTATCTACTATCATTTGCTTAATTGTTTTCTAACTTCCTGCATATGTTTACAACCCTTAACTTTATCTTTACATCTAAAGAAACCTGAACAGTTACAAATTAATTTATCACCTTGTTTTCTAACTTTATAAAAAGTACCTGGTTCACTTGATGATTCAAACTTCCATGTTTCTTTTTCTATAGGTATTTCTATTTTAACTGGTTTAATCCATTCAATATCAGCTAATGTAGTTTGTGGGTGAACTTCTTGCCAAGTAGGAACAATAAATTTCTTACCTGATACAGGTGAAACTAATAATGTTGGTGGTAATGAATGATGTTCGTAAGTATATTTAAATACATAAACACCATGACTAGTTAAACTTGTAGATGGTTTGAAACTATAAGTTGTACTTTTAGAATATTTAAGAAATTTATTAGTGTAAGTGATTTCTTGACCTAAAATAGTAACTTTGTGTTTTTCAATTATTCTATGTAATGCCATAACCTTTATTATTTTT
>Ga0164295_10002362_pt1 | contig 15552 bp, 6 predicted proteins | sample GEODES006metaG_FD_111798 | JGI IMG/M metagenome (GOLD analysis project Ga0164295, IMG submission 111798) | Oligotrophic lake water microbial communities from Sparkling Lake, Wisconsin, USA - GEODES006 metaG | ecosystem: Environmental > Aquatic > Freshwater > Lake | place: USA: Sparkling Lake... | reverse complement strand
GATTGCACCCGGTGCCAAGGTCGAAGCGGAGCAGGACATCTTTGAGGTCGAGACCAACAAGGCGACCATGAGCATCATCGCGCCTGCCAGCGGCACGGTCGGCACGGTGAATGCGCAGATCGGGACCAGCTATGCGGTGGGCGCGGCCTTGGCGAGCCTGCAAATTAGCGAGGCGGATGCGAGGGCGCTGGGCCTGAACGATGCGCCGCCCGAAGCGCCGCGTGTGGAGAAGACGGACAAAACGGAGACGAAGGATGTCGTCCACTTCGCGGTGAATGAGGCGGATACCATTTATCACAAGCAGCCGACCGTGGAGCCCGTGGTCGGTGGCCTGCCCGTGCCAGCGGGGGCGGCGGGCGCGAGCTACATCAGCCCGCGCATGAGGGCGCGCATGACCGAGCTGGGGCTGAATGCGGCAGACCTCGCCGGTGTTCCTGGCACAGGGTCGGGAGGTCGCGTGACAGTGGAGGACTTTGAGCAGTTCCTGCGCAGCCTCGAGCAGCATCACATGACCCCGGCCTCGCCCATGCGCATCGCGGTGGCGGATTCCATGCGGCGCAGTTGCACGCGACCCCTGGCCACGGTCGGCACCTCGGTCATGCTGGATGCCTTGCTCGCGCATCGGCGTAAGGCAGCGGTCAAACCTGGCCCCGCGCTCTATGTGTTGCGCGCTTTGGCCGTGGCACTTGCGGAGAACACGGCGGTCGCGGGTCGCTTGGTCGGCAATCGCATTGTCCACCCGAAGGCTATCGACATCGGTTTCGCGGTCGAGGTCAATGATGGCGTCATGGTGCCCACGCTGCGCGATGCGGACAAGAAGCCGCTGGCCAGCATGGTCGTCGCTTACAACAAGCTGGTCGAGCAAGCCCGTGCGCGTCGCCTGCCGAAAGAAGCCGCGGTGCCTGGCATCGCGACCGTGACGAACTTTGGCACCTTCGGGATCGAATGGGCCACGCCGATTCCTTTGCCCGAACAGAACCTCGTGCTCGGCCTCGGTGCCGGTCGCAAGCAACCGATCTGGAGCGACGAGGTGAATCAATTCATCCCCATCACCATGGCGCAGATCACGCTCAGCTTTGACCATCGAATCCTCGATGGCGGTGGCGCGGGCCGCTTGCTGGCACGGATTGCGGAGCTGTTGCAGAAGCCGGAGGCGCTGTGACTTAGTTGATAGAGGAGGGTTGATTATTGATAGCCGGAGACCGCAGGTAACAAGACAGTGCGGTCCTTGGCCACACCGAGACGGTGCTGTGCGGACACAGCGCCACCCCTTTTTGGCTATCAACTATCAGCCATCAACTCTCAACGATTCCCCCCTCACATCACCATCCCACCATCCACGGCCAATACTTGCCCGGTGATGTAGCGCGCTTCGTCGCTGGCGAGGAAGGCGGCGGCACTGGCGATGTCTTCGGCTTGCCCCATGGCACCGAGGGGAATCTTGGTGAGGATGCCTTCTTTCAACTTGTCATCAAGCACGCCCGTCATGTCTGTGGCGATGAAGCCAGGGGCGATAACGTTGGCGGTGACGCCACGGCCGGCGAACTCGCGTGCCAGCGACTTGGTGAAGCCGATCAGGCCGGCCTTGCTGGCGGCGTAGTTGGCTTGACCCGCGTTGCCGATGAGGCCGATGACGGAGGCGACATTGATGATTCGGGCACCCTTTTGCTTCAGGATGGAGCGCTGGAAAGCCTTCACGGTGTTGAACGCGCCCTTGAGGTTGGTGTTGAGCACGATGTCCCACTCCTCGTCGCTCATGCGCAGCAGCAGATTGTCGCGGGTCACACCAGCGTTGTTGACCAGGATGTCCACCTTGCCGAAGTCGGCCAGGATTTGCTTGCCGATCTCGGCGACGGCCACGCCATCGGCCACGTCGACGGCATAAGGTCTGGCGCAATCGGGCGTGATGGCATTCAACGCATCGGCCACGGCCTTGCTATTGGCCTCGGTGCGGCTGATGATAGCGACCTTCGCGCCCTCGGCGGCGAAACGTTCGGCGATAGCCTTGCCAATGCCACGGCCTGCGCCGGTGACGACTGCGATTTTGTCAGTGAGTTTGCCCATAAAAGAGCGCGCAGTGTGGGCATCTGTGTCGGATTGGCAACCAATGTTTGCTGACCCTGGCTTGACAAGCGTAGGGTCCGTTGCCAATCACCAACCACACAATGCTGCACGATCTACTCAACACATGGTTCACCTGGGTTCAGGACTGGGGTTACTGGGGCGTCATCATCTTGATGGCGATGGAAAGCTCGATCTTCCCCGTGCCGAGCGAGGTGGTCATGCCGCCTGCCGCGTTCCTGGCGGCGCAAGGTAAGATGGATTTCTGGGGGGTCATCTTGGCGGGCACGTTCGGTTCGTGGCTGGGCTCGGCCATCACTTACTTCTTCAGCCGCTGGTTGGGTCGTCCCTTTGTCCTGCGCTATGGGAAGTATTTCTTCATCAAACCGGAGAAGTTCGAGCGGGCGGAGGTCTTCATGCAGCGCTACCAAGCCTCGGGCATTTTCTTTGCCCGCCTGATGCCTGTGGTGCGCCATCTCATTTCCATTCCGGCGGGTATCGTGCGCATGCCTTTCGGCATGTTCAGCCTGATGACCACCGTCGGCGCGTTCATCTGGTGCACCATCCTCGCCTGGTATGGCAAAGGCATGGCCGAGCGGAATCCCGACCTGATGAAGGACCCGGAAGCGATGGTCCACGCGATCAAACAGGAATCCATCTGGATCGTCGCCGGTATCGCGCTGCTAGGAGTGCTTTACTTCCTTATGCTACGCATGACGGCGAAGAAGGCTTAACGTAGAAAGCTGATCTGCCCAAACCGCGCTGCACAAGGCTTCGTAGGTGCCCACGTCGCATCGCTGCCGCCGTGGAAGGTATTGAACAAGATCGAGTCAACGCCGATGTCGGCGGTCTTGGTCCACTCCATGTCGGTCTTCTCGACCATCAGCCGTTCTTTCTGCTGCGGCAGGCTAATCCAGATGCGCAAGGTTCCATCGCGCTGGCCTACGGTGTTGATCGTCATGGCCAGATGCACCTGCACGGGCATCCCAGTCGGGAAGCGGAAGTCGGCTGGGAAGTCGAACTCGTCGCCATACTGCGAGGGCTGGTTCACGTGGTAAACGTAGGCTTGGCCGCGACCTTCCTTCCGCCACATGAGTCGTGCGCTCCAGCCCTCCAGGCCGTTGCAAGGATCGCCCCCAGTGATGGTCTTTGGCCCTCCGCACAAGCCCGGCATCTTGCCACCTTTGACAAAGTCGAAGCCGTCCTCGAACTGCACGATGTAACGCAGCTCCGCCTTGGGCTTGGGCGCGCTCTTCTTCTTGTTCAGGAAGGGCCAGCGCCAGCCGCAGCCACCTTTGTCCGGCCCGATCTGCCCTGGCGCATAAGCCACGCGCAACCAAGGCAAGCCGTCGGCTTTCACCAATGACACGCGCCCTTCTGCGATGCCGTCCTCAAACTCGCAATGAGGCCAATCCTGCTTCCAAGACTCGATGGAGTAGATGCCTTCGTTCGCGGACAGCGTGACCGGCTGCCAGTCGAGAGCGTGGGCGGAAGTCGTGATCGCGATGGCAAGGATGAGGGCTTTCATGAGTTCGGTGTTCAGCTTTAGCGTGTCATTAGCGACAAGGAAAGCACGCTAAAGCGTGAACACCGAACCAACACACCTCACTTCACAAACATCGGGTCCTCCGGGTCGCCCTTGCTGAGCAGGTAGGCGAGCAGGTCGAGGATGTCATTGTCCTTGAGCATGTAGAGCAGGCCAGGTGGCATCATGCTGACCTTGCTTTCCTCGGTCTTCACCACCTTGCGAGTGTCTACGTTGGTGAAGTTGTTTGGGTCCATCATGTTGGTGCAGACCATCATGATGTTTTCCTTCATGTTGGCGATGCGGCCGCTGACGGTGGTGCCGTCCTTCAGGGTGAAGACGGTGCTGCCATACTGGTCGCTGATTTCCTTGTTCGGATCGAGGATGTGCTCCAGCAAATCATGCGGGCTGTATTTGCCGGCCACGCTGGTGAGGTCGGGGCCGATGGCACCGCCTTCGTTGTTGAAGCGATGGCAGGCGAAGCAAGTCGCCGCGCCGAACATGTTGCGGCCATTGGCGTAATTGCGTCCGCCTTCCAAACCGGCACCGAGCAGACCAGCGAGGTCGTTCAATTGCCACGCCTTCACGAACTGCATGGGCTTCACTGTGAAGCCTGGGGCTTTGGCCTCGGGCTTGGCTTCGAGGATGGGCTTCAATTCGGTCTTCTCGGCTTCGGTCAGCGTGGCCACGGCGTTCTGCTTGATCTCATCCAGGAAGAGATTGAAGGACGCGCCGCCCTTGTAGTTCGCGGCGTGCAGGAACCACTTGAAGTAGTCGGCGCGCGTTTCCTTGGTCCAGCCCGTGGTGGCCATGCGCAGGATGCGGGCGTAGTCGATCTGTTCCTCCTGCGTTGGCGCGCTGTTCACCAGCGGCGCAGCCTTGGCCACGATGGCGGTGTCGCCCAGCATGACGAGCAATTCGCACAAGTCGCGATCCAGGCCGGTGTTGTTCGTGGGGAAATGCGGACCCACACGGGCGGTGATGCTCTTGCTCAGTTCAGCGCTGGGTTCGCCGTGGCGGCTGACCGTGAGCCAGTAGTTGCGGATCAAGGTGTTGCGGTCAATCCCCTTGAGCGACTTCAAGTCGATGCGGGTGAGCGCGGCGATGATCTTGGGCTGAAGGTCGGCGTTCTTGGTGCAGCGGATCAAGGCCATGATCGCGGTAAGTGCCTTGCGCGCATCTTTTTCATCCAGCGCCTTGTCTTGCCATTGCTCAACGGGTTGATGCTCTAGAGCGATGCGTGCGGCGAAACGAACCAAGCGGTCCGCGTGACCGAGCGCTGGCCAGGCGGCGTCGATGGCTTTCGGGTCTTGCTTGCCGTGGAAGGCTTCGAGTTCCTTGCGCAGTTGGGCTTCTCCTGTGGGGCCGCTCAATTTGCTGTCGTCGATGCTTTCCTTGCCCGCATACGTCACGCGATACAAGCCCGACTGCACCTTGCGACCACCGACGCTGACATACATCGCACCATCCTTCTTCGAGACCTCAATGTCCGTCAGGGGCAGGGGAGAGGCGCTCATGAATTCTTCCGCCACGCCGGTGAAGCCCGCGCCATTGGGCGTCAGATGCACGGCATACATCTTGCCGTAGCTCCAGTCGCAGATGTAGAGCGCGTCCGCATACTTGGCTGGGAACTTGGCACCATAGCCGAAGGCCACGCCCGTGGGTGATCCAGGGCCGATGTCCACTACAGGCGGCAGGCTGTCTTCCCAGCGCACGGGCCATTTCTTGGAGCAGGTGCGCCAGCCGAACTCGCCGCCGCTTTGCAACATGCAGACGCGGGTGGGACGATACCACGGCGTGCTGGTGTCCCATTCCATGTCAGCATCGAAGCCGAAGAGATCGCCGGACTTGCTGAAGGCGATGTCGTAGGTGTTGCGGGTGCCGGTGTTGACCAGGGTCCACTCCTTGCCGTCGGGATCGGTCTTGGCCACCCAGCCGCCGGGGGCGAGCACATCGCGCATGAAACCCCGACCCAGAAGCATGGGCGAGAGCTGATCTTCCGCCCAGTTCTGAGGGACCAAGCTGTGGTCAATGGGTGGCACAGGCGTTTGATTGCCGCTGACGACGTAGATGGACTTGCCATCGGGGCTCAAGACCAAGCCATGCGGGCCATGCTCACCCGCCTTGCCGGGGAAGATTTTGAGCGCCTCGATCTTGTCGAACTGGTCGTCCTTGTCCGTGTCCGTGAGGCGATAAAGGCCCCGCACATCCGCGCCGCCCTTGCCCGGGGTGCCGCTGGCGCTGTAGGTGGCGTCATTGACCACGCCATACAGCGCGCCGAAGGCATAGAGCAGGCCCTGGCAGTGACCGAAGTCGATGCTGAGCTTTTCGACCTTGGTGTCGCTGGCCTTGCCATCCAGCGCCGGTGGTGTGATGCGATAAAGAGCCCCGTATTGGTCGCTGCAAATCAGGCGGCCCTTGTCATCCTGCGTCATGGCGACCCACGATCCCTGCTGCTCCTTCGGCACGGAATAGAGTAGTTCCACTTTGAAGTCTTTGGGGACCTTGATCTTGTCCACCGGCGTGGCTTGTTCGGCCAGCTGGGCGTGCATCGGCAAGGCCAGAGCGAGGAGGGAAAGGAGTAGAAATCGTTTCATGCGAGTCGTGAGGGGCGGAAGGAACGGCGGATGAGAGCAGAACTTGCGCACGGCGGCAATCTTCGCCTCCGCGTGGGCTGCGAATCGCCTGATTCTTTTGCTGGCGGCCGTTCGTTTGCAAGATCAGGACCTGTTGAAGCATACTTCTCCCCTTGTCCTGTATACAGAACTCTTGTGCCATGTTGCGATCCGCTTTGCTTACCGTTGGATTAACCACCGCCGCCCTGCCGGCCATGGCGGCCGGTTTCAATCAAGACATCCGGCCGATCCTGGCCGATGCCTGCTTCCACTGCCATGGCCCCGATCCAGGCACGCGCAAGGCTGGGCTTCGACTGGACACGGAGGCTGGCTTTTTCACGGCCAAGCCGGGCGAGACACCCACCGTCATCAAGGGCAAGCCCGATGCCAGCCCCCTGTATCAACGACTGATCTCGACGGATGAGGAGGAAATCATGCCGCCGCCCGAGACGCACAAGGCGCTGAAGCCGGAGCAGATCGCGAAGGTCAGGCAGTGGATCGAGCAAGGCGCGCCGTGGCAGCCGCATTGGTCCTTGATCGCGCCGGTCAAGGACGCGCTACCCAAGGTGAAAGAAACCGCGTGGGTGAAGACGCCCGTGGATCGTTTCGTGCTGGCGAAGCTGGAGGCAGCGGGCTTGAAGCCAGCGGCTGAGGCCGACGCCAGCGCGTTGATTCGCCGGGTGTCGCTCGACATCACCGGCTTGCCGCCATCACCAGCCTTGCTGGCGCGTCATCTGCCAAAGAAGGGCACAACGCTCAGCGATGCGCAGCTCTCCGCGTTGGTGGATGAACTCATCAAGTCTCCGGCCTATGGCGAGCATCGCGCCCGCTACTGGCTGGATGCCGCGCGCTATGGCGACACACATGGCCTGCACTTTGACAAGCCGCGCGAGATGTGGCCTTACCGCGACTGGGTGGTCAGCTCGTTCAACCGCAACCAGCCCTTCGACCAGTTCACCATAGAGCAGCTCGCGGGTGACTTGCTGCCGAAGCCCAGCACGGCCCAGCTCGTGGCCACTGGGTTCCAGCGCTGCAACATCACCACCAATGAAGGCGGCACCATCGACGAGGAGAACTTGGCGAACTATGCCTCGGATCGCGTGCAGACTTTAGGCTGGGTTTACATGGGGCTGACCACGAATTGCGCGCAGTGCCATGACCACAAGTTTGATCCCATCACGGCCAAAGATTACTACTCGCTGGCGGCCTTCTTTCGCAATACCACGCAGGGACCCAAGGACGGCAATGTGAAGGACGGCAAGGGGCCGATTCTTGTGCTGCCTTCGGAAAAAGACGCGCCGCGCTGGAACGCGTTGTCCACCGAGATCGCAGCCACCAAGGCGAAGCTGCAAGAGCAGCGCACGGTGGCGACGGTTGAGTTCGAGCAATGGCTTGCCTCGGCGAAGCCGCAGGATTTGGACAAGGATGTGCCCACCAAGGGCATCGTCGCCCACGTGCCGCTGAATGAAGGTGTCGGCAGTGAGGTGACCGGCGTCTGCGGCGCGACGAAGACCTTCAAAGCCCTCGGCGAAGTGTCATGGAAGGCCGATGGTAAGATCGGTCCCGCTCCCGTGATGAAGACCAACGGCACCTTTGAAATCGGCGATGTCGGCAATTACGAAAAGAACCAGGCCTTCAGCTATGGAGCCTGGGTGCGCGCGGGGAAGGTCGGCATGTCTGGCGGCATCATCGCGCGCATGGATGAGAAGGGCGGCTACCGTGGCTGGGACCTGTGGCAGAACGATCGCAACTACGCCGTGCACATTGTCAACACCTGGCCTGACGACGCCTTGAAGGTCAGCACCCGGAAGCCCAGCGTTCGACCGGGCGTGTGGCAGCATGTCTTTGTCACGTATGACGGCAGTGGCAAAGCCCAGGGCGTGAAGATCTATATCGATGGAGTGAACACCGAATTGAAGGTGGATGCGAACGCGCTGAAAGGCAGCATCAAGACTGCGACGCCCACACGCATCGGCCAGCGCAGCCACGTGCAGGTCTTCCACGAAGGCAGCGTGCAAGATGTGCGCATCTATGACCGCAAGCTTGCGCCTGCCGAGGTGCAGACGATCGCCAAAGTCGGGCCGCTGCGCGAGATGCTGGCCTCAAGCCAGCGAGGGGTTAAGCAGAAGGAAGCGCTGCTGGAGCACTACCTGGTCACCCGTCATGCCGGGTATCAGGCGGCGAACAGCCTGAACCAGAAGCTGGAAGCCGAGCAGAATGCCATCAAGGCGCGCAGCCCGATCACGCATGTGCAGGAGGAGCGCATGGATGCCAAGCCGATGGCTGCGATCTTGATGCGTGGTGCCTACGACAAGCCTGGCGAGCAAGTCCCGGCAGAGGTCCCCGCCGCTCTGGGCAAGCTACCAGCCAAGGCTCCGCGCAACCGCCTGGGCCTGGCCCAATGGCTGGTCAGCGAGAACAACACGCTCACGGCGCGTGTGACCGTGAATCGCATGTGGCAGGAGTTGTTTGGCTCAGGATTGGTAAAGACAAGCGAGGACTTTGGCATCATGGGCACCGCGCCGACGCATCCTGAACTGCTCGACTGGCTGGCGGTGGAGTTCCGTGAGTCGGGCTGGGATGTGAAGCGCTTCTACAAGCTGCTGGTCACCTCCGCCACTTACCGTCAGGCCGCGCTGATCACTCCAGAGAAGCTGGAGAAAGACCGGGACAATTCTCTGCTAAGCCGTGGGCCGCGCTTCCGCATGGACGCGGAAATGATTCGCGACTACGCGCTGGCAGTCAGCGACACGCTGTCCCCGCGCATGGGCGGCCCGGGCACGCTGCCTTATCAGCCAGAGAATGTCTGGGAAGTGGTGGGCATGGGCACCGAAAAGTATGTGCAGGACAAGGGCGAGAACCTGTATCGCCGCACGCTCTACAACTTCTGGAAGCGCATGGCACCGCCCGCCAGCATGGACATCTTTAACGCGCCGACGCGTGAAGTAAGTTGCGTCCGCCGCGACCGCACCAACACGCCTTTGCAGGCGCTGGTCACGATGAATGATCCGCAGTTCGTCGAAGCCTCGCGCAACCTCGCGCAGCGCGCCCTGGGGGTCGTGAAGGGTGATGACAACGCCAAGCTCCACGCGATTTCCGAGCGTCTGCTTTGCCGTCCGCTGAAGGACCAGGAGTTGGCGATTTTGCAGGCCAGTCTGGCTGATTTGCGCGCCCACTACAAAGCGAGCACTGCCGATGCCGACGCGCTGCTCAAGGTCGGTGAGTCCAAGGCCGACGACAAGCTGCCCAAGCCTGAACTCGCGGCTTGGACCATGGTTTGCAACCAGCTCATGAATTTGGACGAAGTCCTCAACAAGTAATCCTTCTCGACCTATGTCACTCATCCAAGAATGGAACACCCTGGAAACCCGCCGCCGTTTCTTTGGCCGTGGGAAAAATGCCTTGGGCTATGCGGCGCTGTCCTCGCTGATTGGCGATGCGATGACGGGCTCTGCCTCCGCATCGTCAGTGGGAGCCACAGGTCCTCACTTCGCGCCCAAGGCCAAACGCGTCATTTATCTGCACATGGTCGGCGGTCCGTCGCAGATGGACTTGTTCGACTACAAGCCGCAGATGAAGGCCTATTACGACAAGGATCTGCCCGAGAGCATTCGCAATGGCCAGCGCCTGACCACGATGACGAGTGGGCAGGCACGCTTCCCGATTGCGCCGTCGAAGTTCAACTTCGCCCAGCGTGGCCAGTGTGGCATGTGGATGAATTCCGACCTGCTGCCCCACCTGGGCAAGAACGCGGATGACATTTGCTGGATGCGTTCCCTGCACACGGAGGCGATCAACCATGAGCCTGCCATCTGCGCCATGCAGACGGGTAATCAAATCGGGGGCCGCCCCTGCCTGGGGTCCTGGGCTTCCTATGGTCTTGGGTCCATGAACTCGAACCTGCCCACCTTCGTGGTGTTGATCGCGACGCCGACCAACCGCGAGCAGGAGCAGGCGATCTCTTCTCGTCTTTGGTCGAGCGGCTATCTGCCGGGCGAGCACGCGGGCGTGTCCTTCCGCAGCAAGGGCGATCCGATCTTGTTCATCAACAACCCGCCTGGCGTTCCAAGCAGTGTGCGCCAGCGCACCATCGAAGGCCTCAACGCGCTCAACGAGCTGAATTACCAGCAAGTCGGCGATCCCGAAACGCACACGCGTATTCAGCAGTATGAAATGGCCTTCCGTATGCAGGCGAGCGTGCCGGAGTTGACCGACATCAACAGCGAACCTGAGCACATCTTCAAGCTCTATGGTGAAGAAGCCCGGAAGCCCGGAACCTTCGCCAACAGCGTGCTCATGGCGCGTCGCCTGGCCGAGCGTGGCGTGCGTTTCACCCAGATCTACCTAAACAACTGGGATCACCATAGCAATGTGGGCGGTCGTATGCCGAGCCAATGCAAAGACATCGACCAGCCTTGCCACGCGCTGATCGAGGACTTGAAGCAGCGCGGCATGTTCGATGACACGCTGATCATCTGGGGCGGCGAGTTTGGCCGCACGATCTACAGCCAGGGCGGACTGACCAAGGAAAACTATGGGCGCGATCATCACCCCCGCTGCTTCACCATGTGGATGGCGGGCGGCGGAGCCAAGGGTGGCCAGATTTACGGCGAGACCGATGACTTCAGCTACAACATCGTGAAGGATCCGCTGCACATCAGCGACTTCCACGCGACGGTGCTGAACCTGCTCGGCTACAACCACGAACGCTTCACCTACAAGTTCCAGGGCCTCGACCAGAAGCTCACGGGCGTGGAGCATCGGAAGGTGATCAAGGCCCTGATTACGTAGGCCTAGGGCGAAAAGGCATTGAGCCGGATGAAGCCCTTGCCACCGCCGTTGATGGGCGCTGCGAATTTCGCCGCACCCCACTCATAGCCTGAGGGCGGCGTGGGCAGGCCAGCGGGTGGCGGTGCGTCGCTCACGGGCTTAGTCCAGTCGGTGAGGTCGTGGGAGGCTTCCGGCAGGTAGATCACTTCGCCCGTTGAATACTGGGCACCATTGCTAGTGCCGCCCGTGCGGCGAAGGTAGGGCACGGTGAAGAACTTGTTGCCCTGGCCATCTGCGATGGCCTTGGGTTGGAAGTTGGGCTGCGTGTTCATGCCATCGGGATCGGTGCCGAAGGCGAACTCCTCGTAGTTGGTGCGGCCATCCTTGTCGGCATCGGCATTGGGTGCCGCGTTTTCATCATTTAGGGCGCTTTGCCCCATGAAAGTGCGGAATGAGCTGAGGTCGCCGACCTGAATCAGGCCTGCATAACCCGCGACATTCTGGGGGCCGAACGAGGAACTGGCGGAGTAGGGGATCAAGCCAGTGCCGAGCGTTTGCAGCAGGGATGGATTGATCAGTGGCTGAGGGCCGCTGAGGGGCGTGTTGCCGATGCGCCACTGGATGTTGCTAGCTTGGCCGAGATTGCCCGGCAAATGCCAAGAGTGCAAGTTTCCGGCGGTGCCAATGTCAAAGAGGTAATCCGTTGTCAGCTTGTCCTTGTTAGGATTCGGCCACCATTGACTCGTTGTAAAGCTCAGGCTGACCATGTAGTCCTCCACTTCACCATCTGGCGCAGGCCCGTCGGGGCCGAGACTGCTGGCGGTGGAAAGCCGGAAGCGCACGGGAACCTTCAGATTGAAGCTGGTGATCTGGTTGGTCAGCGTGATGGAGCGGCTGAAGACCACGTTACGCACTGTCCAACCAGGTGCACTGGGGATAGCGAAGATGGTGGACTCGCCAGGGTCAATCGCATCGCCATCATAGTTCAAGTCAGAGATGCCGTGCTCGCCTACGTCACCGAAGTCACCGTCATTGTTCAGATCGGCAAAGGCGGTGAGGTAGGCCGTGCGGCCCGTTGAGTTTGTCATTTCGACGTTGCCCAGCAGCACAAAGGTCAACCTTGCCGTGCCATTGTAGGGGAAGGATGATTCTAAGGTCTGAGTCATGACCGCGAAGTAGGCTTCCGCTTCATCGTCATCACCGTTCAGATCATCGCCATCGGCATTGGCACTGGGGATGCCGTCGGACTCATGGTCGATGTCATCAATTCCGGAACCTGAGAGCGTCAAGTCACGCCGCATGATGTGGCTAGGCCCATTGTCAGCGATCCTGGTGTGGTAGTCGCCTTGGCTGATGGTGCTCAGATCGGTGACCACGCCGGGGGCGGTGCCGCTGACGCTATCGGGCAGGTCACCGTAGTCGATGCCGTCCTGCACGGTGAGGAGATGGTCTTCGACCTCGCCGTCGCTGGCCAGCCCCACGGGTCCCATTCCTGGATCCGTGGTGAAGCGCACTCTGACAGCCACGGGCGCTGCGGTGGAGGCAAAGCTGGGCACCAGCCAGCGCATCGGTGCGACGGTATCGTTAACACCGGTTGGCACTCGAATCATGTCGGACTCGCCAGCATCGGCAAAGTCGCCGTCGTCATTCCAATCCACAAAGGTGGACAGCTCCGCGCTTTTCCCCGTCTGGTTGGTCACTCTGACCTCATAAGTGTAATAGATGCCTCGAATGGCCGGACCAGCACTGGGGATGAAGCCTTCCTCGTCGTCTCTGCCGTTGAGGTCGTCACCCGTTGCGCTGATCGTGTCATAGCCATCCAAGTCTTCGTCAGGCGCGGCGGTGCCTAGAAAGAGATTGGGGTCGATCACATGCCGCGCGCCATTGTCTGCCCACAGCGTGGGATACCGTGGCGAACGATGATCGCCGTAGTCCATGCGCAGATCCTCTGGGTCCCAGGTGATGGTGAAGGCCACGAGATCATCCTGCACCTCGCCGTCGGAAGCCGCGCCCTCTGGACCGCAGGTCGGATCAGTCGTGATCCGGCAGCGGATGGCGACATTGAAGTTCAGCGGCGGCGTTCCGGTGAAGGGAATGCGGAACGAGTAGGGCACCGCTATGCCAAGTGTCGCGCTGCCTGCGGGCACGGGCACCGGAGCCGCTTGCTCGCCAGGGTCGTTGAAATCGCCATCGCTGTTGAGGTCGATGAAGCCGAAGACCTTGGCGTTGGTCCCCGTGGTGTTGGTCACCGCATGGCTTACCACCATCTCAATGTCAGCGTAGGAGTGCGTGCCATCCAGAGTGTTGATCTGGCTAGTGATGATAGAATAGGACAGATACTCGTCGTCCTCGCCGTCGTTGTCATCACCATCAGGTTCAGTTATGCCCGGCACGGCGTCGCTTTCGGGATCGAGATGGGCGAGCTCGTTGAGTGGGAAACCATCATTGGCAAAGAACAGTCCCGGGCGCATGACATGCGACGGGCCGCCGTCGCTGCTGCGGGTCTTGTAGTCCGGCGGTGAAGCCGTGCCGAAGGCACCGCTGGCATGGCCGGGGGCGGCATCCGGCAGGTCACCGTAGTCGATGCCTTGGGGCATGACCGTGATCATGAAGTCCTCCACCTCGCCATCGCTCGACCGGCCAGTGGCGGGCAGCGGGCCGCTGCTGGACAGGCGTAAGCGAGCCCCGACGGGGCCGGTGATGCTGGCCGCTGGCGGCACGTGCCAGAGCAGCTTCACCGACTGGCTGCTGGCGCTGCGATTCACCGTCTTGGTGGAGATTTCGCCCGTATCCAAAAAGTCGCCATCCGCATTCCAGTCGATCAGGCCGGTCAGCGTGGTGGTGGCGGTCTGATCATTGAACACGGTGACGGGCATGAAGAAGGAGAAGCCCCGCACTGCGCGCACGCTAGCGGGCTGAATAGCGTCCTCGTCGTCGGATGCGGTGCTGTCATCACTGCTGGCTGTCGTGGAGGGCGCGCCATCGGCATCCTCATCGGGGCTAGACGATCCCAGGTAGAGTCTGTCGGAGGGCGAGTGCCTTGCTCCATCCTGGCTCAGCTGGGTGGGATACGGCGCAGGCAAGTCGCCAAAGTCAGCCTGATGCAGGGTGATCAAGTAGTCCTCGACTTCACCGTCCTCTGCACGCCCCATCGGTCCTAGCCCCGTTTCTGTGGAGAAACGAATCCTTACTGCCACTGGCGAAGAAAGCGACGAGGTGAGCGGCGCATTCATGGGCACAAAATAAGTGATCGTCGTCGGGGCTATGCTGCTAGGCAAGCCCGCTGCGGAAGCGGTGCCTCTTTCCTCAGCATCCGCAAAGTCGCCATCATTGTTCCAATCGACGAAACAGGAGATCTCGGCAGAGGTTCCCGTGTTGTTGGTGACTGTGATGGGGAAGTAAAACGTGGAGCCTGCCACCGGATGCACCGCAGCAGCATTGAATCCGTCCTCGTCATTGGGGCCGCTGGTGTCATCGCCATTGGCACTGATCGAGTCGTGGCCGTCGCTATCTTCGTCTGGCGGAATGGTCCCAAGATAAATGTAGGGCTTGATCACGTGACGCGCGCCATTGTCCGCCCACAAGGTCGGATAGCGTGGGGATCGAAGGTCTCCGTAGTCCATGCGGACGTCATCCGGATCCCAGCTTGCAGCGAAGCTGATCAGATCATCCTGCACCTCGCCATCATTGGCGGCTCCATTCGGGCCACATGTTGGGTCGGTGGTGATACGGCTGCGCACAGCGAGGTTGAAGGTGGTGGGTGGAGTTCCGACCAAGGGCACGCGGAAGTTGAAGGTGATGTTCATGGAGGCGTAGAGCGTGCCGTCGGGCACCGGCACGGCGGGGGCTCGCTCGCCTGCATCATCGAAGTCGCCGTCGCTGTTCACGTCGATGAAGCCAAACAGGTGGGCCGCCGTGCCTGTCGTGTTCGTCACGGCATGGTTCACCATGAGTTCCACCTCGTATTCGCTGTGCGCTCCGTCGGGGATGACCCTCGCAGTGATGACCTGGGAGAAGATTGCCCATTCGTCGTCTTTGTTGTTTGCATCGTCTCCATCCGCGCTGTTGCTAGGCTGGCCGTCGGTCTCAGGATCAACATGGGCGAACTCGACGGTGGACAGGGAGTCCTTGGCAAAATACAACCCAGGGCGCAGCACATGGGACGGCCCTCCGTCTGCCAGCCTCGTTTGATAGTCAGGCGGTGAAGCGGTGCCATGTGTGCCTGCGGCGGAGCCAGTGATGCCGTCGGGCAGATCGCCGAAGTCCAGCGCATTCTCGAGAGCCGTCACCATGAAGTCCTCCACCTCTCCTTCAGCACCGTAGCCGATGGACGGCAGCGCATTGTCTGCCAGGCGTAAGCGTGCGCCGAGGGGCTTCTTGGTGTTGGCTGCCAGCGGCACGTTGAACTCCAAGTTCACGCTCTGAGCGCCTGCGGCAGATGAGACCACCAGGAAAGCCGACTCGCCGATGTCTTGAAAATCGCCATCCCCGTTCCAGTCGATGAACCCTGACAGTGATGCATTGCTGCCGGTGCTGTTGGTCAGCGTGACCGGAAGATCGAGCTTGAAGCCGGGCACAATG
>Ga0164295_10002359_pt1 | contig 15557 bp, 12 predicted proteins | sample GEODES006metaG_FD_111798 | JGI IMG/M metagenome (GOLD analysis project Ga0164295, IMG submission 111798) | Oligotrophic lake water microbial communities from Sparkling Lake, Wisconsin, USA - GEODES006 metaG | ecosystem: Environmental > Aquatic > Freshwater > Lake | place: USA: Sparkling Lake... | reverse complement strand
GGCCGAACTTCGTAGGGGCCAAGGGCGCGTCCCATGGGCTCGCTGACGTGGTGCGATTTCACATATTGTGTTCCTCGTGAGCTTCGCGGATGGATTTCGACCAGAACCCTGTTCGGGCGGCGCCAGTGGCTGAGTCGATCGACGCGGCGACGTTCCGCGAGGTCTTGGGGCATTTCCCCACGGGTGTAGTCGTGATAACTGGCATCACACCAGAGGGTGCACCGCTAGGAATGACGGTAGGTTCCTTCACCTCGGTCTCTTTGGATCCTCCGCTAGTGGCCTTCCTGCCCGAGAAGAAGTCACGGTCTTGGGCGCACCTCAGGGCCAGCGGCCCCCGGTTTAGCGTCAATGTTCTAGCGCACCATCAAGACGAGTTGAGCGCCAGTGTGGCCCTGCGTGAAACCGAGAAATTCGCGGGTTTCGACTGGCGGCTGTCGCCCACGGGCTTGCCAGTGGTTTCAGGTTGTGTCGCCTACATCGACTGTACGACGGAGCAAATCGTCGAGGCCGGTGATCATCACATTGTGATCGGGCGTGTGGACCACCTGGCCGTGGAGGCTGGGGGCGACCCCCTCGTGTTCCATGCTGGTGCCTACGGCACTGTGCTGCGCCATCTGCCAAAGTGACTAAGAGTCAAGATATGGGCCACATCACTCAGTGTGGCCCAAACATCTGATCATTTGTCAAGGAGTCACGACCACGTTACTGATCAGTAACTTACCCCGTAATCCCCTCGTGTCCCCATGTCATTTGTACCAACTTGGTCTCAGGGTGGGTCAAAGTGCTTGACAATCTTCATACGTCAGACGAATGTCTACCTACCACCCGGCAAGCCGTCACTCCGGCGGCTGCACACTTCTGGAGGGTTTTCAATGACTGAAGCACGACCCAACGGGACTGAGTCCCGCCGTCGTCGCGGCGTTTGGCTGACTGTAGCCGTCGCGGCATCTGCGGCCCTCGTCCTCGCTGCCTGTGGCAGCTCCAGTGGCGGCACCAGCAGCTCGACTGCTCCGGCCCCCACCACGAGCGCTGCTCCGACCACGAGCGATGCTCCGGCCCCCACCTCGAGCGGGGCACCCGCCCCCGTAGGCGATCCCGTCAAGGTGATGACCATTGCGGACATCAACTCGCAGGGCTCCGTCTTCCCCATGATCCACTACACGGCAACAGCCGCACAGGATTACATCAACAAGAACGGTGGCGTTGGCACTCGTCCGATCCAGGTCATCAACTGTGATGCCCAGGGCACCGCTGAGGGCGTCGCCAACTGCACGCGTCAGGCAGTGCAGGAGAAGGTCGTGGCAGTCGTCGGCTCGTTCGACTTCTTCCCGGATGCCAGCATCGACATTCTCGAGCCCGCCGGCATCGCCTACTTCGGCGCATGCTGCATGCTCGGCACCAATGAGTTCCAGAGCAAGGCCGCGTTCCCGCTCGGTTCACATCAGATGTACGGCGTTGGCTTCATCAAGAAGGCTCAGGAGATCGGCTGCAAGAAGGCGCATGCCGTCATCATCCAGGGTGCTGAGGGCTTCTTCGGAGTTCTTCAGGCCGCCGCAACGAACATCGGCTTCACCGCGCTTGATCCGGAGTTCACGGTTCTCCCCTCGGTCGCAACTGACTACGCACCGCAGGTAGCAGAGTCCCTCAAGGGCGGCACTGACTGCATCCTCGGCGTTGTGACTGAGACGTCGTGGCTCGCATGGATGCCAGCATGGAACGCTGCTGCTCCGCAGGGCGTAACTGTCTTCGGACCGCAGGGCAACTTGGATAGCAAGGTGCTCGTCGGCAATGAGGCGACCCTCGAAGGCTCGATCATCGTGGGTGCATACCCCGATATTTCGTGCCCCGCATTTGATACCTACCGTCAGGCGCTGAGTGACACTCAGGCACCTTCGACCGAGGACTACAACAGCCTCGGTGGACTCGGCACCTGGACTGCCTACATGGCGTTCAAGCAGCTTGGTGACAAGGTGGGTGTCGGCATCGATGCTGCCACGTTCCTTAAGGCAGCTCCGACTGCAGTCATCAACCTGCCCGGAATGATCCCCGATGTGAACTTCGCGGATGACTTCTCCGAGGCACTCGGTGGCGCATTCACCCGCATGTTCAACACCTCAGTCGTGTACTCCACGATGAAGGGTGGCGCAATTGAGCCGCTCGGTGCATGTGACGCCTTCGACAACGTCGGACCGATCATCGCCGGCTAGTTGAAAAAGATTTACTAGTTCTATCTCTGTGGGGTTCGGGATTTTCCGGACCCCACAGAGTTCTCTACGGTACGTTTGTGTTACGAAGTTTTCTCCCTCTCCCCGCGCTTATGCGCCCTGATACTTTTGGAGTAGGTCGACGTGGAAGATCTGATCAGGACCCTGCTCATCGGCCTAGGCGTTGGAGCCATCTATGTGCTCTGCGCGCAGGGCCTCATCACGATCTTCCGTGGGTCAGGTGTTCTCAACCTTGGCCTAGGTGCTATCGGTATGGTCGGCGCCTATGTTGCCTGGACCCTCAACGTCAACAACAAGGTGCCGTTCTGGGCTGTTCTGATTATTGGCGTTGCAACATCAGCACTAATCGGCGTTGTGGTGCAGCTCCTTGTGATGCGCCCGCTTCGCAAAAGATCACCGCTCGTCCGAATAATCGCAACCTTGGGCGTCATGCTCACGCTTCAGGCGTTAATCATCTTGATCTTCAACTCGACTATCCGTCAGTGGCCAAGCAACTTCCCCAATAAGCCCGTTCCCATCACCGACACGATCAGCATCAATCCTGATCGTTTGATCCTGCTCGGCATCGCAATCATCGTGACCATCCTCTTGTGGCTTTTCTACAAGTACACCCGCTTCGGCCTCGGCACCACAGCTGTTGCTGAGAACGAGACAGTGGCTGCGTCATTGGGATGGTCACCCAACACCATCGCTGTGTTGAACTGGGCGATTGGTAGTGCGCTCGCGGGCCTCGCGGCAATTCTTATCGTCCAGTCCAATGTTGGCTTGCGGCCTGGTGTCTTCAGTGACCTCGTTCTTGCAGCGACTTCGGTCGCGCTGGTCGCGTCCTTCCGTTCGTTCCCCGTTGCTTTGTTAACCGGACTCGTTATGGGTGTCGTCCAAACTCTGGTGAGCTCCTGGATCACCAGCATTGGCGACATTGGCAAGGCCGTTCCGCTGATCTTCATCGTCGTGTGGATGATGGTGCGCGGTCAGGGAATCCCGCAGCGCGACTACATCCTCCAACGCCTGCCATCAGTTGGCCTAGGCAAGCTTCGCTGGAATTGGATTGTCCCCGCGCTTGCTCTGCTGCTGGTCGCAATGTGGACTGTCACTCCGCAGTGGTTGAATGCCTACACCGTCACCATGGCTGTGGCGATCATGATCCTGTCGATTGTGGTGTTGACCGGTTATGCGGGTCAGCTGTCACTAGCGCAGTTTGCGTTAGCCATTTTCGCCGCCTTTGTCGCCGGCAGACTCGCGGCAACGGGTTGGCCCTTCCGTAACGAGTCGAATCCGAACTTTGACTACCCGTTCCTTGTGGTGCTTGCCGCAGGCATTATTGCGGTCCTCGTTCTTGGTGCCATATTTGCGATTCCGGCAATTCGTACCCGGGGCATCAGCCTCGCGATTCTGACTCTTGGTTTAGGGACCACCCTCGAACTGGTGTTGTTCAAGAACCAGAACTGGACAGGTGGGATCAACCCAGGAAGCATGCCACCGCCCTCGATCTTCGGTTGGAGCTTTTTGTCCACATCGCCGGACACTCCGCAGAATTACACGATCGTGGTCATGATTGCTCTCGTATTGATGCTGATCTTGGTGAGCAATGTCCGTCGAGGTCGGGTGGGTCGTCGACTGCTCGCAGTGCGCGCAAATGAACGAGCGGCTGCTGCGCTGGGCATCAACGTCCGCAGTGCGAAGCTCTATGCATTCACCATTGCTGCGGGCATCGCCGGTGTCGGCGGCATCTTCTATCTCTTCCGCAACAGCGCACCCTCGTATGCCGAATACAGCAACTTTGGATCGATCATCCTGATTGCAGACGCAATGATCGGCGGCATCGGCTATCTCGCCGGATCGGTGCTGGGTGGCACGCTATTTGATGGCGGCCTCAACAGCCAGACTCTGTTGCAACTCGGTGATGTCAAAGCATGGATTCCGCTCATCGGCGGCGTTGGCTTGCTCATCATGGTGCTGCTCAATCAGGACGGTATTGCAGCCGAGACTTCTGGTCAGGCCAAGATGGTGAGAGGCTTCTTGAAGACTGGCGGCCCCGTCGGCAAGCGACTCGCAGTTCCCGTTGTCGGCTTGTTCCTAGTAGTGGGCATTATCCTCTTCGTACCCAAGGCCGACTGGGGCAACTTCTGCTGGTTTGCCATCGCCTTGATTCTGTCCTCCACGGCCGTCGGTATGAAGCGGCGCGATTGGGCAGGCTGGGCGACACGAATCATTTTGGGACTACTCACGTTGGGGATTCTTCTCTGGCTGAACGGTCATAAGCCGCCTTCTTGGTCCACGAGCTTCCTGGTGACCTTGTTCCTTGTTGTGATCATTTCTCAGATGGTCGCCACAATGGTCTTGCTGGAAAAGGCTCCGTTTAATCGCAGTTCGATGGTGCGGATAGGTTTGTTCATTCCCATCATCGGCGCTGTCATCCTCTACGCCACTAATGCCTCAACCGACGAAGGTCGTATGGCATTTATGGCCTATGGCCTGATCCTGTTCGGACTTGCCGTCTCTGTCTGGGGTGTCCAGCGTGGAGACAAGATCAGCATGGTGCAGGAAGGCATCGCACTATTGCTTCCTACGCTGCTGGCAGCGATCCTCTACTTCGCTGGTCAGGTTCCCGAAGCGGCACCATTGCTCCTTGTGGGTCAAGTACCGGTGATTGCGATGATCGCTTGGCGTCATCGGGAATTCAATATGTGGTTGGCGATTCTGGGCATGGCTATTCCGACCGCTGCTTCATTGGTTTATCTGGCGCGTGACGATAACAAGATGGCTGTGATTGCGATCTTTGTTGCGCAGTTGACCTACGTGGTCGCAATTATTCGCGCTCGTACCAGCGCGGTCGTGCGCACCTTGATGTTTGTTGTAGGAGAGGCTGTGCTTGGCGCAATCTTCTTCTACGTCCTCACCATGTGGACAGTCTCTGTAGCGATTTTGGTGCTGGCAGTGATCAAGATTGTCCGCACTATTCCGGCGGCCAAGTCCGGTCGCGTGGTCCTCACGGTTGTCGCTGTGCTCCTGACAGCTGCGGGTGTGGTCTATGGCGGCATCCAGAGCTCGTGGTTCTTGGCAGGCTTGCTGGCCGTCGGTGCGATTCTCTTCTGGGCATTCGGACGCACGGAACTGCCGCCGAATTATGACCTCCCCACCCAGATGGGCGAGGTAGAGAAGGTGCGACCGCGCACACTTGAGGCACGAGGAGTCACCGTACGTTACGGCGGCACCACGGCTGTCAACACTGTCGACTTGTTTGTGCGTCCGGGGCAGATCACCGGACTTATCGGACCCAACGGCGCGGGCAAGACTTCATTCATCGATGCAGTCACCGGCTTCACCAAGATCTCCGAAGGAGCAATCCTGCTTGATGGGCAGGATGTCTCGTCCTGGTCGACTACCAAGCGTGCGCGCGCGGGAGTTGGTCGTTCCTTCCAGGCCCTTGAGTTGTTTGAAGACTGCTCGGTCATCGATAACTTGAAGGCAGCCAGCGATCCACGTGACTTCGTGTCGTACCTGCGAGACCTCTTCTACCCGAAGGAAGCAAAACTCACGGCGACGACCATCAGCGCGATCCGCGAATTCGAAATTGAGGGTGACCTTGGTCGTGGTGTAGATGATTTGTCTTATGGCAAGCGTCGGCTCCTGGCTATTGCCCGTGCAGTTGCCGCGCAGCCCAGCGTGCTCTTGCTCGACGAGCCAGCTGCTGGCCTCAACGAATCAGAGAGCCGCGAACTGGCGAAGCTGGTGAAGCGTCTTGCGGATGATTGGGGCATGGCGATCCTTTTGGTCGAGCACGATGTCAACTTCGTCATGTCGGTCTGCAACGAGGTCGTGGTTCTCGACTTTGGCAGCAAGATCAGCCATGGCACACCAAATGAGGTGCGCAACGATCCGGCAGTGATCGCGGCCTACCTGGGCCAAGAAGATCCCGAACAGGCCGCCAATGCGCAGGCAGCAATCAAGTCGGAGGAGCACGCATGAGCAAGAAGGCTTTCGTGGAAAGCGTCAAGGGCACCGTCGTCCTGAAGGCCGATAACATTTCGGTCGGCTACGTTGGCCAGCCGGTCGTTCGTGAACTCAACTTCGAGGTTAAGTCCGGTGAGGTTGTGTGTGTCCTTGGCCCCAATGGCGCCGGCAAGACCACGACGCTGATGGGTCTCTCGGGCGTGCTGCCGGTCATGTCGGGGTCTGTAGAGATGTTCGGCGAAGTTACTGTTGCGGGTTTGCATCGCCGCGCGCGCGCCGGCCTTTCGTACGTGACTGAAGAGCGTTCCGTCATCAAGTCGATCTCCTTGCGTGACAACATTCGTCTCGCCGGAATCGAGCCACAGGCCGTTCTTGAGTTCTTCCCCGAATTGGAAAAGCGCATCGGAGTCCGTGCTGGTCTGCTTTCCGGTGGAGAGCAGCAGATGCTCACGCTTGGACGTGCCCTTGCCCGTGAGCCGCGACTGCTTCTCGCAGACGAGTTGTCTCTCGGCCTCGCACCACTCATCGTGGATCGCCTCTTGAAGGCCGTTCGCGAGGCTGCGGATCAGCGCAATGCGGGCGTTCTCATGGTCGAACAGCATGCCCGAAAGGCGCTTGCATACGCCGATCGCGCACTCGTGATGCAGCGTGGCCGAATTGTTCTCGACCTCAGTGGTGACGAGGCACGCGCTCGCATCCACGAGATCGAAGAGACGTACATGACCCGTAGCGCAGAATCGTTGGAGGAGTAGACCGTGAAGGCAGCAGTTTTCGATGGGCCGGAGAAGCTGTCCATCCAACAGATCGCTGATCCCGTCGCCGGACCTAAAGACGTGGTAGTCGACGTTGTTGACTGTGGTATCTGTGGATCCGACCTGCACTCCTACCTCGAGGGCGCCTTCATTGCCCCTGGACAGGTCATGGGCCATGAGTTCAGCGGCAAGATTGTCGAAATGGGCAAGGAAGTTCAGGGCGTAAAGATCGGTGATCGCGTGACGGTCATGCCGTTGACCATTTGCGGTCGATGCCCGCGTTGCCTAGAGGGCGCATCGCACTTGTGCGAGGTTGGCTTGGCCGAGAGTGTGGCTTATGGCCTGCCGGGTGGCTTCGCGGAGTTCGTGCGAGTGCCTAATGTGATTCTTGGTAGCAATCTCTTCAAGATCCCTGACAATGTTGATGACGCGGCTGCGGCGCTCGTTGAGCCCCTGGCTGTCGCGCTTCACGCAGCCAAGATGTCCGCCCCGGCTCCCACTGACACCTGTGTGGTTTTGGGTCTCGGGAGCATTGGCCTTAACACGGTGCAAATGCTGAAGGCTCTTGGTGCGGGTCGTGTTATCGGTATAGATATTTCTCCGGTGCGGCTCAACATCGCTAAGCAACTCGGCGCCGACATCACCATCAACGGTCGTGAAGTCGATGCGTTGGCGGCTGTCACCGAAATCACCGGTCCCGGCGCCTACGGTGTCGGTGCTCGTGCAGACATCGTTATCGAGGCATCGGGTGTGGGCGCGTTGCTCAACCAGGCTGTCTCTATGACGCGTGCTGGTGGCAAATTGCGTATTGCAGCGTTGTACGAGGGTGACGTCATGGTTCCTGCAAACCAGATCGTACAGAAGGAAATGAGCGTCTCGGGCACGTTTGCTTACCGTGGCGAATTCGCGCAGGTCCTCTCGCTTTTGGCGAGTGGGCGCATTCAGGCGGCCCCCGTCATCACGCACACGTTCGCACTCGATGACATCGAGCAGGCATTCCGCACTCAGCTCGACAAGGATGTTTCAATCAAGGTTCAGGTTGCCCCTTAGGGCACCGAAATTCATTCATCACCATCAGGAGGAAGCGCAATGGGTCGTCTCGATAACAAAGTTGTTGTCATCACCGGAGCCAGCACCGGTATCGGTCGCGCCACGATGGAGCGTATTGCTTCTGAAGGCGCCACGGTCGTTGGCTGTTCACGCACCAAGGCGACTCTTGAAGAGGCCCTGGACTCAGCGTTGGCTCTCGGTGGACGTGGCAATATCTTCGCCGCTGACCTCCGCGAAGACGGCAGTGCAGGAGCACTCATCGCCGACACGGTGAAGCGTTACGGCCGTGTTGATGCCCTCGTTAACAATGCGGGTGTGGGCTGGCAGTACGGCATCGACAATCCAGGCTCGATGGCTGCCTTGCATGAGACCACGCCGGAGTGGTGGAACGACGTTATGTCGATCAACCTCTACCCCTACTACTCCTGCAGCCGTGAGGCCATCAAGCAGATGATTACTCAGGGTTCGGGCTCACTCGTGCATGTCGCCAGCATGGCGGGCGTCACCGGTCTCTATGACGGCCACACCTACACCGCTGCTAAGGGCGCAATCGTGAATCTCTCACGTTCGCTCGGCATCACGTACATCAAGCAGGGCATCCGTAGCAATGTTGTATGTCCCGGCTTTGTGGACACCCCCATGGTGGAAGCAGTTACTCCGCTCTTCGCCGACCCTGCGGTTGCTGGTGTGCTCGCACCGATCGCTCGCCCCGCCGCCCCGTCTGAAATCGCGGCGGTGAATGCCTTCTTCGCATCGGACGACTCCTCCTACTGCAACGGCTCCATGCTCGTTGTTGACGGTGGTTGCACGGCTCGTTCATTTGCCGGATGACGCAGGTTGAGGGTGCTCTTAATTTCCGCGATGCGGGTGGCCTACCTGCCGGCGAAGGCCGGCAGGTAGCCAAGGGCAAGCTCTTTCGAAGTGACACTCTGCAGTTCCTGACCGTTCGCGACGTGGAGTTACTGGTCGACGATCATGGGCTTCGTACCATCATCGATCTTCGCCTTGATTATGAAGTGGCCGTTGAAGGTCGCGGTTTGCTTGAGTCGCGTGACGTTGACTACCACCATCTGCCGTTCGATGTCGCTGGCACCCGGTCGGAGGATCAGGGTCATGCAACACCGATTCTGACCGGCAAAGATCCGATGGTGCCGCATTATTTGGGCTACCTGACGACCATGCCGGACTCAGTTGCTGGTGTGTTCCGTGCCTTGGCTGAGGCAGGCGGTGTGCCCGCTGTCATTCACTGTGCTGCTGGCAAAGACCGGACTGGTGTCGCCATTGCCATGGTGCTTTCCATTGCAGGCGCATCCGACGAAGACATCGCTGCCGAATACGAATTGAGCTCGGACTATGTCGACGCAGTTCTGGATCGGCTGCGCACACTGAAGAGTTACGGCGACAGCATCAGCCTGCTTCCGCCAGAGATGCGCTTAACCCAGGGAAGCAACATCACGAGGTTTCTTGAGGAAGTGCGCCGTATCTACGGTGGAGTAGATAGTTACCTTCTCGCGCGAGGGGTCACTGAAGAGCAGTTGTCAGCTGTGCGGGAGAACCTCACCGAACCAGTGTGAGATCGTCGACCACGCGTCCTGGCTCTAGCGCAAAATCGGTAATCATCCAGTAGGCATTGTTGATCCGAGTTGGCCTAACAAAGTGCCACGGATCATCAATTGAGGCGCCGGGCACGTTGATGCTGCCTTGGCCTGCCCACATATCGAGTTCGCCATTTGCGCTCACATGCAGTGCCTTTGAGCCACCGACGAGGATAAGTTCGCTGACGGTGTCGCCGTTGCCACCGGTGATGTGACGATGGCTCATCACGTGGTGACCCACGCGCTCGGCAGGCAGCGCACGGCGGTGCGGTGCGAAGGTGGCGGTCAACAGGCGTACGCCCGCGGGACGTTCCATGGTGAAGACCACCTGTCCGCCGGTGTGCGCACCCCACTCCCACGACATTGTGGCCAACTTTTTGGCGTAGCCCCAGACCTCACGTCCACAGGATGTGGGAATGTCGTTGTCGGTCATGATCAGTGGCAGGAACCAGACCGTCTCATCTTTGTGTCGAGTGCGCACGAGCACGTAGCACTCATGGAAGGGACCGTACACCGACCAGGGATACCAACAGATGCGGATCTCGCAACGCGCGGAGCCATCTGGCTCGAGGTCCATCGTCACACCGGGTGGAAGCAACGCAGCGATTGCATCAGCTTCAGCGTCGAAGTTGATGGCAATTTGGTTCGAACCACGAAACGCCCACGGTGGTGCCGGATAGGTGTTGGCTTGGTTGAACCACGTGTTGATATCCACTACGCGAGGTAGTCCTTCACGACCGTGCCCAAGGGCAAGCTGAAGTCAGCTGTTGTCCAATAAGCACCAAGGATCTTGGTCGGGGTGAACACATGCCACGGATCGATGGTGCTGCGTGCGTCGAAGGAGACCGATCCACGGCCGGTCCAGAATTCCGGAGTGCCGTCCGCGGACTTGTACAGCGCACCAGCAACATCAAGACGTACCAACTCGGACGCTGCTGGCGGTGCACCTTCCTCGCTGGGTGGAAGATGCCGGAAGCTAAGCACGGGAAGGTTCTCGCGCTCGGAGGGCGGGAACGGCGCCTCGGGTGCCATCGTGAACGTCATGATGCGTTGACCGGCGGGGCGCTCCACGGTGAAGAGCAGCTGTTCGTTGCGGGTGCCGCCGCGTGAGGCGCCACCCCAATCCCAACTCATGACAGCGAGCTTCTTTGCAAAGCCCCACACCTCGCGACCGGCAGCCAGTGGGACCTCACTGTCGGTGAAGATGACCGGCTGGTACCAGTAACGCACACCGTCAACGACAACGCGGACCATGATGTAGGCCTCGTGGTAGGGACCTAAGGTCGACCATGAATACCAGCACACCCACGCTTCGCACACTGCTGGATCGCTGTCGGGCTCCACACCAGGTGGCAGCATTTGCTTGATTGCCTCGGTGTCGACTTCGTACTGAATCCACGCCTGATCGGCGCGACGAAACTCGTAGGGCGGCGGCGGGTACAGCGATGCGCCGAGCGGCATGGAGAAACCGGGGGGCATGGAATCAGACATTGTGAAGCCTCCTAGCGGATGGTGTAGCCCCCGTCAACGGGGTAGTAGCCACCTGTCATGTTGGATGATGCGTCAGATGCGAGGAAGAGCACGAGCTGTGCAACTTCTTCAGGAGTTCCCATTCGGCCGATCGGATGCATGCCTGCGAGCATGTCATAGGTCTCCGGGGGTAGGCCGTTCTTGACCAAATCTGTACTGATGAATCCAGGGCCGACAGCATTGACTCGAATGCCATCGGCGGCGTAGTCGATCGCGCCACTGCGGGTCAGGCCAAGAACGCCATGCTTGGCACCGATGTATGGCGCTGCTCCAGGCCAAGCCACCACACTGAGGATTGAGGCCATGTTGACGATGACGCCACCACCTTGCTTCTTCATCTGCAAGATTTCGGCACGCATGCAGTAAAAGACACCGTCAAGGTTGATGCTGCGGGTCTCCACCCACTCAGCATCGGTGAGCTCGGCGATGCCTAACTGTGCGCCACCGATGCCAGCGTTGTTGACGCCGATGTCGAGGCGGCTGTGCTCGGCGACGATTGAGTCGACCAGCGCGTTTACGGAGGCGCTATCTGCGACGTCCACCGTTGCTGCTGATGCTTTGCCACCATTGGCGACGATGCCTGCTGTCACAGCATCGGCAGCCACTCGGTCGCGATCGGCAACGACGACTGTTGCACCCGCTGCCGCGAGACTCCGCGAGCATGCAGCGCCGATTCCTGCGCCACCACCTGTTACCAGTGCGATGCGATCAGTGAGGTCGCTCATGAAGACACCCTTTCCAGAATCGTGGCATTTGCCATGCCGCCGCTCTCGCACATCGTCCACAACCCATAACGGCCGTTGATCTGCTCGAGGCGACCGAGGAGGTTTGCCAGCAGTCTGCCACCGGATGCACCCACGGGGTGGCCGAATGCGATAGCTCCTCCCCAGGGATTGACTTGCTCCGCATCAGCGCCGAGATCGTCGATCCAGGCGAGTACGACCGAGGCGAAGGCTTCATTTACCTCTACGGTGTCGATCTGGTCGACTGTCAGGCCCATTCGATCCAGGGCCTTGCGGCTTGCCGGAATCACGCCCGACAACATCAAGATGGGATCGTCACCCACGACGGAGGTGGCCACGACCCGAGCCCTTGGCGTGAGGTTGAAGCGCTTGAGGGCGTCCTCAGACACGATGAGTGAGGCGGCTGCTCCATCAGTAATCTGCGAGGAGTTACCTGCTGTGACGGTCCACGTGATTTGCGGGAAGCGCTCGGCCATATCGGCCCGTTCAAATGCCGTCTTCAGGCCCGCCAGCGCCTCAACCGTGGTGGTGTCCCGGATGCCTTCATCGATGCTGACGAGCGTGTCGCCCACCTGGACTGGGACGATTTGATCGCTCAGCCAACCTTTGTCCCGAGCCTCAGCGGCGAGGCGCTGCGAACGGGCGGAAAACTCGTCGAGCCGTTCCCGGGTGATGCCCCACTGTGCGGCAATCAATTCTGCAGAGATGCCTTGGCCAACGAGGCCCCCGGGCATGCTTTGGCGAAAGCGCGGTCCGAGTTCGTCGCGATCGAGGCGGTTTGTCTTCATCGGAATACGGCTCATCATTTCGACGCCACCGGCAACGACGACGTCCATCGCACCGGATGCAACCGCTTGGGCCGCAAACTCCACCGATTGCTGAAAGGATCCGCACTTTCGATCAAGTGTCACGCCGGGCACTGAGTACGGCCACCCTGCCGCGAGCACTGCATGGCGGGCGATGTTGCCTGCTTGCTCGCCGACCTGCTGCACGCATCCAGCGATGACGTCTTCAACAGCGCCGGGATCGATACCCGTCCGGTCAACCAGAGCGGTCAACACATGCGCGAGGAGGTCCACCGGGTGGGCCTCGGAGAGCACGCCTCCAGGTCGACCCTTACCGAATGGTGTGCGTACGACATCGACGACGTACGCAGGACGACCTAGGAGACCGGTCATTTCGCGCCAGTCAGACGCTCTACCTCAATCACTTTGACTTCGCGTCGCAAAATCTTGGCCGCGGGACTCTTGGGCAGTTCGTCCCAAATCGCCACGCTACGAGGGACCTTGGTACGTGCGAGACCCTCGCGGCAGAAGGCGAGTAGATCTTCTTCAGACACCGGTTCACGCACGGCCACTACGACGTGAATGATTTCGCCCCAGGTGTCGTCCGGAATGCCCACACACGCTGCTTCTTTAACTGCCGGGTGCGCGTTGATCACATCTTCGACCTCGCGTGGATAAACGTTTACGCCAGCGCTGATGATCATGTCGTTCTTGCGATCGATCAGGAAGAGGTAGCCCTCTTCGTCAAGGTAGCCGATGTCGCCGGTGTGCAGCCAACCGTCAACGATCGTCTTCTCGGTCGCTTCGGGACGGTTCCAGTAGCACTTCATCAGCACCTGACCGCGCGCTACAACCTCGCCGGGCTCACCAGTGCCGAGGAAGTTGCCCTCTTCGTCCATGATCGCGACCTCAGTGAGCGTGTATGCCCGGCCAGCTGAACCGACTCGGTCGTGTTCATCGGGACCGAGGCATGTGATGGCCATCGGGGCCTCGCTCTGGCCGTAAGTCTGAGCGAGAACCTTGCCGAAGACTTCCTGCGCGCGTACCGCGATGTTGGGCGGGATCGGCGATGCTCCCCAGTACAGGCGACGAAGTGACGAGGTATCGCGCTTGAGCAGATCAGGGTGATCAAGCACCAACGCGATCATGGTGGGCACAAGGAAGGTGTAGCCGGCCTTGGTGCGCTCCATCTCCGCAAGCCACAGACCAGCGTCGAACTTCGTGAGAATGACCTGCTTAGCGCCGCGCGCAAAGGACGGGAGGAAATATGCACCGCTGGCGTGAATGATGGGTGCGGCGTGCAGCATCACATCGCCTGGGCCAATGTCGGGCATGAGGTCGATAAGGAAGTTTGCAATCTCCGCGTGTTCGCCGCGCATGGTGAGGCAGACGCCCTTAGGCAGGCCAGTTGTGCCGCCGGTGTAGCCCAGTCGGTAGGGAGCCTCAGGATCGCGCGGCACGTAGCACGGCGAATGTGGCCCACTCCACGCGATCGACTCGATCCAGTCGTACCCCTCGACGATCTCTACGGTCTTGCCATCAGTGGGCGCCTTGCCGTTGTGAATGATGGCGCGACATTGCGAGTCGTCGACCTTGTAGATGTTCTGCTCCCACGTGTCCTTTTCGTTAAGGGGCACCCGCACCAGACCAGCCTTAGCAAGTGCGTAGTAGACGACAACGCATTCGATGCCGTTGGGCAGCATGACCCCCACTCGATCGCCGGGGTTGATCCCCCGCTCAAGAAGTGCATTACCGATGCGATCGGTTGCCTGATCGAATTCGCGGAACGAAACGAGCCGGCCATCGCATTCGAGGGCGGTTGCGTCGCCAAATCGCTTGGCGGCATTGCGGATAAGTACGCCGATCTCCATGTGGTTAAGCGCCCTCTCAGCGGCGGGACAGGGTGACGTCTAGATCGCCACGCTGATAGTTCAGGTACTTGGCAGCCGTGTCCTGCATGAGTTCGCGGACGAGGGTGGCTTCGGGTGAATCCGGGTAGGCAAGGTCAGATGACACCGGGCCAGCGGCGAACATGGCATCAACGTCTGGGCCAGGGATGAGGAAGCGAAGAAGCAGTTCTTCGTCGCTCATGGTCTCACCGAATTGGTGGCGGATCTCCTTGAGCGAAGGATCTGGCCGCTCCCAGGTGAGGAACTCTTTGCCGCGCTTGCTGCTGAATGCGCGATCGAGAACTTCTTGGTTCACAGTTCCTGGAATCGGACCCATATGACCGGCGAGGTACATCAGGTTCTCGTCGGGGAACACGGTGTAGCGCTCCTCGTTGACGAGGTTGAGAAGCGCCTGAATCCCGACAAGCTGTGAGTATGGCGTCGCCATAATCGGGTAGCCCATCTCCTCACGAACAATGCCGATCTCTTGCATGAGTTCGTCGTAACGATCGCTCATGCCGTACTGAGCGAGCTGCGCGAGAAGGGTGCCGGTCATACCGCCGGGGAGTTGCGAGTGGCTGTGCGCGAGGTTGTATTCGCGGGGCACACCAATGGTGTAGCCCTCCGCCTCGGCGATGCGACGGAAATGCTCCGACACTGCTTCGACATCGGTCTCGTCAATGTTGACGTCATAGCCCAGACGACGCATGTTGTCGGCAGTAATGGTGACCGAAGGCATCGACGGTCCATTGGCCATCGGACCCATTGCCGTGTGGATGATGTGTACGCCTGCATTCACTGCAGTGATGTAGTTAAGCGTCGAGATGCCGGTGGTGTTGTGGAAGTGGGCCTCAAGAGCCGTGCCATTCGCGGCTTCGACCATCTTCGGCACCCAGGTCTTGGCGCGATCGGCCGTGAGCACGCCAGCCTCGTCGCCCAGGATGATGGACTCAGTGCCCCACGTGGACATCTCGCGGACGATGTTGGCGTAGAACTCGTCGGTGTGGACGGGCGACTCCGCGAACATCACCTGC
>Ga0164295_10002358_pt1 | contig 15558 bp, 9 predicted proteins | sample GEODES006metaG_FD_111798 | JGI IMG/M metagenome (GOLD analysis project Ga0164295, IMG submission 111798) | Oligotrophic lake water microbial communities from Sparkling Lake, Wisconsin, USA - GEODES006 metaG | ecosystem: Environmental > Aquatic > Freshwater > Lake | place: USA: Sparkling Lake... | reverse complement strand
GTCCGCGGCGCGCCCAGCGGGACGTCGACCTCGGCGAAGGCCCCGGCGACCAGCGCTGCCGCGTCGACTGCGTCCCCGGCGACTTCGGCCACCACCGGCACCATGCGTGTCTGCGGGTCGGCGGTGCCAGCGACGTGCCGGATGGTGGCCGCGCGTTCACCGACAAGCCCAGAGACGCGAAACGTAACGGTGCCGCCCGGAGAGAGCGGGCCCGCCTCCGCCTCGGGCAGCGCGAACCGCAGAAGTAGCGGGTCCCGGCGCAGCAGAGTCGCGACCAGCGTGCCGGGCTGCGCGAACTGGCCCGTGCGCGCGTCGCGCGTCTCCAGAATGCCGTCAATCGGCGCGCGCACGGTCGCGTCCCGCTGGTCGAGCGCAGCACGCTCCAGCTCGACCTGCGCCACAGCGACATCCGCTCGGGTCGTCGCGACGCGCCCGCGCCAAGTCTCGAGCTCTTCGCCCTTGATCAGGCCAGGGCTGGCACGGTCGGCCGCTTCGCGTCGCGCGAGCCCCGCATCGGCCTCCGCCAGCGCTGCCCTGGCCCGCTCGAGGCGCGCCTGTGCAGCGCGCGCGGCGAGCGCGTAGCGGGCGGTGTCAATCTCCACGAGCACCTGACCCCTGGAGACGACGTCGCCCTCGCGGAATCGCACGGCGTCCACGACGCCTGTGACCCGCGCCGTGACCTGAACGCGCTCGAAGGGCTCCAACGTGCCCACCGCGCGCCCCGCGAAGCCCAATGTGCGCGCTGTGACCGCATCGACCTGCACCGGAAACGACTGTGCCGCCTTGTTCATCGCACCCGCGCCGCCCGAGCCGGCGCCGGGCGGTCCACCGCTCGGCCCAACCTGCGTTGTGCAGCCGGCCCCGACCGCGAGCGCCCAGATGACTCCGCAGACCCACGCTCTTGACATCACTTTTCGTCTCCCAGGGGCTCGAGGCCCATCGCCTGTCGCAGCGCAAGGTGCGCCGCCGACAGCCCCAGCTCAGCGCGGGCGAGCGCGACCTCGGCCTCGAAGAGCCGAACGCCCGCGTCTGCCGCCTCGAGCTGCGTCACGAGCCCCTGAGCGTAGAGCGACTGCGTCTCCGTCACGTTCTGCCGCGCGGCCTCGACCGCGCGCGTCGCGGCTTCGACTTCTTCAAGGCCGGACGCAACCTCGGCCTGAGCGCGGGCGACCTGGTGGGCGATCCCACGCTCGAGCGCGCGCGCGCTCGCCGCCTGCTCCCGCAGGACCGCCTGTCGCTCCGCGGCGTCGGCGTCCCGCTCGAACCCGTCGAAGAGCGGCAGCGTGAGCGTCACACCGACAGAAGCGGTGTCGTTCCGCCCGCTGAAGCCGGCGTCGCTGCTCCAGCCGTAGTCTGCCTCGAGCGCGAGCCGGGGCCAGATACGCCGCTCGGCCTCTTGCGCGAAGGCGGCCTGTGCGGCGAGCGCCTCGCGACGCGCGGCCAGGTCACCCCGCTGGGCGCGCGGGGGCTCAGTGACGCCCCCCGCCCACGGGGAAGGCCCCTCGGCGCGCAGCGGCTCACTGCGCGCCGCGGCGCCGATGACCTCGGCGAGGGCGACCTGCGCCTGAGCCGCGGCCAAGCGCGCCTGAGACGCGGCGGTGTCGGCCGATGCGACTTCAAGCGCTGCGCGGGTGACGTCGTTTGAGCCCACGAGGCGCGCGTCCAGACGCGCCTGGGCGTCGGCGCGGCTCTGGCGGGCAAGGGCAGCGCGGCGCCGCGCGGCCTCGGCGACCTGGTCTGCCGCTCGGCTGCTGAGCCAAGCACGGGCAGCCTCGAATGCTAATGCGCGGTCGACCTCCACCGCATCGAGCTCGGCAGCGCGCGCGGAGAGCCGCGCTTGGTCGAGCAGCGGGAATGCGCGCAGGTCGAGCAGCGTCCAAGTGAGGCCGAGCCCTGCGGAGAGCTGGTTCGCGTCGCGCTGGAAGCCGCGCATGCCGAAGCCCGCCGTGCCTTGGCCGCCGCCTCCCCCCTCACTCGTGAGCAGATTGCGGGTATAGGCCGCGGTCGCCGCGACGTCGGGCCACAGGAGCGCGCGCGCCCTCTCGAGCCGGGCGCGCGCGGCTTCGACCCGGGCGGCCGCGCCGTGTACGCGCTCGTTGTTGACCCGGGTCCGCGCGACGGCATCCGCGGCGCTCAGGGCTTCCGCGCGCGCAGGGCAGAGCCCGACGGCCCAGAGCGAGAGGAGCATCGCCGCGAGGGCAAGCCGAGGAGTGGACGATGCGAACCGCTTCACGCGCCTCGTATGCCACACAAACACAACGCAGGTCATCGCGCTTTCACGCCAAGACTGCGACCGACGCCAAGGCCTGATAATCTACCTCGCGTGGTACACCCGATCATCCCGACCCACCGTCTGCGGCTGTTCACCTACGCGCTCTTCGGCGTCCTCGCCTCGCTCGGCCTGTTCGCGTACCAGCAAGAGCGCTGGGTGGTCGCGGCCTCAGTCGCCGGAGCGCTCGTCTTCGTCGGTGCCTGGCACGCGTGGCTTCACCTGTCCGGGCGGCCACTGGTCGTCGAAGGCAACATTCGGCCCGTCCACTATCTGCAGCTGATTTGCCACTCGTCGATCTATGGCTACTGGAGCTTCTACTGGGACGGCGTGGGGGCACACGTCCCGATGCTCCTCGCGCAGATATGCTTCGCCTACCTGTTCGACATCGCGCTGCTCTGGACGAAGCGAGGCAGCTTCAGATGGGGCTTTGGCAACATCCCGATCGTCCTCAGCACGAACCTCTTCATCTGGTTCAAGGACGACTGGTTTTACTGGCAGTTCCCGCTCATTGCGCTGGCGTTCTTCGGTAAGGAGATGATCCAGTGGACGCGGGACGGCATCCGCGGCCACATCTTCAACCCGTCCGGGTTCACGCTCGGCGTGTTCTCGGTCGTGCTCCTTGTCACGGGGACGGCGAGCACGACCTACGGCATGGAGATCGCGTCCACGCTCGGGCGGGCGCCGCACATGTACGTCTGGATTTTCCTGCTCGGCTTGATCGTGCAGACCAACTTCCCCGTCGTGCTCATGACCGGGACGGCCGCGATCGCGATTTACGGGATGACGTGGCTGCACACCCAGACGACAGGCTTGTATCTCTTCGTCGACACGACCATCCCCATCGCGGTTTTTCTGGGGATGACGTTCCTCTTCACCGACCCGGCCACCTCGCCGCGGTCGTCCGCCGGCAAGATCCTGTTCGGCTTGATTTACGGTGTACTCGTTGTCCTCGAGTACCAGTGGCTCATGCACCTAGGCACGCCGACGGGCAACAGTCCGGGCGAAAACCTGACCTACTTCGACAAGCTCCTGCAGGTGCCCGTGCTGAACTTGCTCGTGCCGGTCTTCGACCGCGTGGGCCGCAAGATCAACTTGGAGCGCTTCGACTTCTCGCTCGACCGGCTGCCCGTTCGGATCGGCGCGACAGCCGCGTGGTGCGGTCTCTTCGGTGTGATGCTGCCGTCATTGGCGTACTACCACCCCGGTCGCAACGTCGGCTTCTGGGAGGAGAAGTGCTTCCCCGGAGAGCCCAAGGACGGCAAGACATGGCGGGAGCGTTTTCCAAATGGGAATGAAGAGGCCTGTCGCAGCTTGGCGGTAATGTATGTCGACCCGTGTGAGCTCGGCGACCCCGCCGCGTGCTACGGGCTCGGCAACCTCAACCTCGAGGGCGCAGGCATGCCGGTCCGCGAGGTCAACGGCATGCACCTGTACGAGCGCGCCTGCGAGAAGGGATACGCGCCCGCCTGCACAGAGCTCGGCAACATGCTGGTGACCCGCGAGGCGAAGGCGGACCAAGACGCGGCGGTGAAGCTCTTCGCGCTCGGGTGTGACCTGGCCGAAGGGGACGCCTGCCGCAATTTGGCCACGTCTTACGCTCGCGGCATCGGTGTCGAGGCCGACATGGACCGGGCGTTCAAGGAGCTGGAGCGCGCGCGCGCCGCTTACGACGCCGGCTGCAAGGACAAGAGCAAGCCGGCGACCATCGCGGACAACTGCGCGCGCTTGGCGGACGTAGACAAGATGTTGCAGAGCCGCGGCGCACCGCCGGGACAGCCTGCCGCCCCGCCAACGGCCCCGTTCAACCCCGCCGACCTCGCCGCGATGATGCGGGCCGCAGGCATGCCCCAGATGCCTGCGAACGCGACCCTGCCCGGCATGCCCGCCCTGCCGCCGGGGGCGCTCGCGAGCCTGCCCGGCATGAACCCCGACGAAGGTGTACCCGCCGCTGTCCTGATGCAGATGAAGGTCGGCTGCGACGCGGGCGAAGGCCAGTCCTGCGTCACGCTGGCCCAAGCCCTCATGCGGCGCGCGAACGCCTCGCCGCAGGACCATGCCACGGCAGCCGGATATGTCAGCCGCGCATGTGAGCTCGGCGTCGCGCGGGGATGCGGCCTGCTCGGCATTCACTACCGAAACGCGCTCGGCGTGCCGAAAGACGACGCCCGCGCGCTCGCGCTCTTTCAGAAGGCCTGCAAGGGCGGCGACACCGAGGCCTGCAGCGTCCGCTGAACGACCGCCCTAGGGCTGACGCATCCACTCGCGGCTCGTCACGACAGGCACTTGCAGCGCGCGCTCGCGGTCGAGGTCCAGATTGCCGACGTGCAGTCCCAAAGGCGCTTGGACCCACTTGTAGATGCTCTGCGCGAACATCCGCAGGAATCGCTCGACGTGCGCCTGTCGCGTCTCGAGCGCGAGCTCGGGAAAGAGGCTCCCGAGCGCCTGGCAGATGTCGTCCGCCGACATCTTCTCACCCGCGTGCAGGGCGAAGCAGGCGTCGAGCACGGGGTAGGGCATGAGCTCCTTCTCCCCTTGCTGGTTGGGCGCGAGCTCAGGGCCAGCGGGGTGCGAAAGGACGATCTCAATGCCGGCCCATGCTCGCGTGCGGCCCAAGTAGGCGAGCAAGAAGTTCACGACCGTCTTCGGCACGTTCGAGATGACGCTCAGCCCCCCCTCGAGGTCGCCGCCGATCGTGGTATAGCCCACGGCCTTCTCGGTCATGTTGCCCGTCTGCAAGAACAGCCCGCCCGTCGAGTTCGCCCAGTTCCACATCCGCTGACCCCGGATCCGCGCCTGAATGTTCTGCTCCGTAATCGGCGTCACGGCCTCGTCCGGCTGCAACATGGCCCGCACGGCCTCAAGCTCCCGGTCGAAGGCGTCGTCGATGGGCAGCACCTTGAGCGGCACGCCGAGCTCCGCGCAGATGGTCTCGGCCCCGCGCCGTGGCACGTCTGACGAGTAGCGCGACGGCATGTAGAAGGCTCGCACGAGCGCGCCGCAGCGGGCGTTCGCCTGGGCCTCGCCCCACCGACGCTCGATCCAGCGCCGCACGAGCAAGAGCGCGAGCAGGCTGTCTCGCCCCCCCGAGAGCGCAATGCCGACCGTGGTGAACCGATTCTTCTCCCAATAGTCACCGAACCCGAGCGACAGCGCGTCGAGCAGCTCCTCAGCAAAGGCCTCGCCCGCGTCGCCCCCCTGAGCACCACGCCCCCCCGGCAGAAAGAAGCTTGAGCTCTCGGGCGCGGGGTACGCGAGGCCGGCGCGGTCCGGGCCGGGCGCAGGCGCAAGCACCCGCTCGATCGCCGCGCTCGTCCGCCGCCACGACAGCGCGTCCTCCCGCCACGTCGTGTTTTCGGCGCGCAGCCGCGTCGTGCGGTCCAAGTCGACGACCACGGCCTCGAAACCCGCGCGAAAACGGCCGGCCTCGAGCGCGACACGGCCGTTCTGACACACGAAGCCGCCGCCATCGAAGACCAGCCCGTCTTGGCCGCCGACTGCATTCGCGTAAGCGAGCACGCACTGGTTGTCTGCCGAGCGCGTGCACAGCATCTCGCGGCGGGTCGCCTGAGCGCCTACCCGAAACGGTGACGCGGAGACGTTGACGACGAGCTCCGCGCCCGCGTACGCCCTGCGCCGCAACGGACCATCGGGGGACCACGCGTCTTCGCAGACCTCGACGGCGAGCACGCCAAAGTCGAACGCGAAGAGCAGGTCGCCCATGGGCACGCCCCCCGCGATGCGCTCGAAGCGCCCCGGCGTCCCGGGCGAGAACGTGCGCATCTCGTAAAAGACGTTGTAAGTCGGCAACTTCTCCTTCGGGACGAGCCCGAGCACCTCGCCCCGGTGGACGACGGCTGCGCAGTTATAGCGATGCGCCTCGTGTGCGATGGTGACGCCCAGGACAAAGACTGTGCCATGGGATGCGGTCTCGCGCGCGAACCGCTCGAGCGCGCCACGCTGCGCGTCCACGAAGCTGCGCCACTGCACCAGGTCCTCGGGCGGATAGCCGCCGATGAGCTGCTCCTGAAAGCAGCCGACCGAGGCGCCCGCGAGGGCCATGCCGTGCGCGAGCTCCAGCGCTCGGGTCACGTTCGTTTCGACCGCGCCGACGGTCGTGTTGACGCTGCCAATGGCGATTTTGACGAGTCGCATGCGGGCGTTGTAGCTGAGGGCGCGACCGCTCACAATCGGCGCCCCACTTTGAGAGCAGACCATGCGCGCACGCTCGACCCACCTCATGATGACCCTCTGCCTCGTCGCCTGCGGCGCGGCGCCGGAGCCCGCCCCCATGAAGACGCCCACGGCTGACCCGCACGCTTGGCTCGAGGACATCGACGGTGCGCCCGCCCTCGAGTGGGTCGAGTCGCAGAACACGCGCACGCTGACCGCGCTGCAGGCGGACCCGCGCTACGCGACGCTCGAGGCGGATGCGCTGAAGATTCTCGAGGCGAGCGACCGGATCGCCTACCCCGGGCTCAGCGGCATGGGCCTCACAAACTACTGGCAAGACGCTGACCACGTGCGTGGCCTGTGGCGGGTCACGACCGAGGCGTCGTACCGCACGGAGCGCCCAGAGTGGACGACGCTCTTCGACCTGGACGCGCTCGCGAAGCTGGAGGGCCGAAACTGGGTCTGGAAGGGCGCCCACTGCCTCGACCCGGACGATACGCGGTGCCTGATCGAGCTCTCGGACGGCGGCAAGGACGCGGTGGAGATCCGCGAGTTCGACGCTGCCCAGCGCGCGTTCGTGCCCGGGGGGTTCACGCTGTCCGAGGGCAAGCAGGACGCCGTCTGGATCGACGCCGACACCGTGGCGGTCGCGCGCGAGTGGGGGCCGGGGACAATGACGACGTCTGGCTACCCGTTCGTCGTCAAGGTCTGGCGACGCGGCACGCCCATCGAGGCTGCAGTCGAGGTGTACCGAGGCACGCCCGATGACATGGGCGCCTGGCCCGCGGTCGTGCGCGGGGACGGGCAGGCGCGCCTCGCCTTCGTGCGGATGCTCAACTTCTACGACGCCGAGATCGCGTTCGCTCGAGATCTCACGGGTGCTTCGCCGCCCACGCGCCTCGCCCTGCCCGCGAAGACCTCGATGCTTGGGCTGCTCGGCGGGCGGCTCGTCGTGTCGATCGATGAGCCGTGGATGCCGGTCGCGGGCACACCCCCGTTCGACGCCGGCAGCGTGCTCGCACTCGACCTCGAGGCCACCCTCACGGCCCAAGGCGTACCGCAGCGGGTCGAGCGCGTCTTCACACCGACCGCGCGCCAAGCCGTCCAGAGTGTCGCGCTCACGGCGGGTCGGGTCGTCATCGCTTACACCGACAACGTCCGCGGGCGCCTCTTGACCGTCGGCCCCGACCCGAAGTCCGGCGCGCTGACCGAGGCCGCTCATATCGAGGTCGAGGACAACGCCTCGGTCTCCCTGCTCTCGACGCGCGAGCGTGATCCCCGCCTGGTCTTCAGTGTCGAGAGCTACCTCTCACCGCCGCAGCTCTTCATGGCGCGAGACGGCGCGCAGGCCGCAGAGCGCCTGCAGCGCTCCCCGCCGCGGTTCGATTCGACCGGCATGACGGTGGAGCAGCGTGAGGCCACGTCCAAAGACGGCACGCGCATCCCCTACTTCGTCGTGCGGCGCGCCGACGCGCCCCTGAACGGCGAGACGCCGACCCTGCTCTATGGCTACGGCGGCTTTCAGATCTCCTTGACGCCGGCGTATCTCAACGTAGCGGGCAAGCTCTGGGTCGAGCGCGGCGGCGCCTACGTGATCGCCAACATCCGCGGCGGCGGCGAGTTCGGGCCCACTTGGCACCAAGCGGGCCTCAAGACGCAGCGGCAGCGCATCTACGACGACTTCGAGGCCGTGGCACGTGCCCTGATCAAAGACGGCGTCACGCGCCCTGACCGCCTAGGCATTCAGGGCGGCTCCAACGGCGGGCTGCTCATGGGCGTTCAGCTCACGCAGCACCCCGAGCTCTACCGTGCGGTCGTCATTGAGGTGCCCCTCCTCGACATGCTGCGCTACCACACGCTGCTCGCGGGTGCGTCGTGGATGGCGGAGTACGGCGACCCGGACGTGCCCGAGGAGGCGGCGTTTCTGAAGGGCATCTCGCCGTACCACAACCTGCGGGCTGAGACGCTCTACCCCGAGCCGCTCATCGTGACCTCGACGCGGGACGACCGCGTGCACCCCGGGCATGCTCGCAAATTCGCGGCGCGGCTGGCCGAGCTCGGCAAGCCGTTCCTTTACTGGGAGAACACGGACGGGGGGCACTCGGCCGCGGCGAACCTACGCGCGATGGCGAAGCGCCGCGCTCTCACCTACACGTACTTGCTCCGCAAGTTGGCGGACACGCCGAGCCCCTGAGGGTAACGGCCACGCAGGCTCAGACCACGAGCCGAATCTGGGTCTCTGCGGTGGCGCGCTGGGTCGCGACGTCCGCAGAGTAGGCCGCAGCGCGCCGGGCCACGGCGGGTGCCGCTCGGCTTGCATCCTCGGGCCGCTGCACCGTCGACTCCTGGGTGGCGTCTTCGGTCGCCTGCTCAGGCTCGCTCGTCGACGCCGCGGGTGCAGACGGGTCATCGGGCAGCGCGGCCGCGTCCCGCTTCGACCGCTCGGGCTCCGTCGGCCGGGCCGACGGCTCATTCGTCCCCGACTCATCGCGGTCTTCATCCGTCCGCGCCGGGCGCTCTCGAGACGCGGGCGCCCCCGAAGCGAACCCAATCTCGGCCTCGCGCGCCTCGCCCGTAGCTTCGTCGCCGCCAAAGCCGACACCCAGCGACCGAGTGGCGGTGGGGTCTTCGTCACGGCTCAGGCTCACGCCGTCGGTTGGCTCCTCGGACTCACCCTGCTCGCTCTGCAGCGAGGCCTCACGGCGCTGTGCCGCAGCCGCCGCCTCCTCGCGGGCGCGCTCGGCCTCGGCGGCCTCCTGCTGCGCTCGGGCCTGCGCCGCCGCGTCTGTCGGCTCCTCCGCTGCAGGCGCGCTGGCGCTCTGCGTGCTCGACTCCGGCGTATTCGACTCCGCTGCGCGCTCCTCGGTCGCTTCGCGCGCAACGGCGCTGCCCTGCGACTCTTCGACCTGCGAAGCATCGGTCGGCGCGTCGCTGGGCGTCTGGGGCGGGGTCGTCGTGTCCTTGCCCTGCACCCGCTCGAAGAGGGCGTTCACCAACTTCGACCGGAGCGCGCCCACACCGGACTTGCCGGGCAGCGCGACTTGGCCCCCGCCCGCGACCGGGTCCCGAGTGAGGTCGCGGGCTCTAGGGCCCTCGACCATGGTCAACGCCCGCTCAAGCGACTTCTCGGCCATGCGCCGCGCCTGCTCTGAGATGCTGACCTGAGCGCTCGCGCCGCCCGTGGACTCGACCGGGCGAGCAGTCTCAGGGACGACCACGGTGCGCTCCGCCCGGGCCATCAGGCTCCGGTCGCGCGCGCCTGCGCCGGCGCTCGGGGCGGCGTCTTGGGTCTGGGTGCCTCTCGGCTCGACTGATGGGATTCGCATATGTCTCCGACATCCACATCGACGGCTTATCAGGCGACATGAGAAAAAAATCGCGCCCCGTCGATTTTTTTATCGGGCGTGATAGCGGTCGATGTCGGCCTTTAGAAGTTCAAGTAGGACAAGGTCGGACAGGTGGCCAAAGTCGCCCATGAACAGGGGCTGCTGCGCGACACCGCCCACGACGAGGCTCTGGTCCTTGGCCGCGTGCGCCCGCCAGGTGAGTTGCACGCCGACCGTCGGCGCGAGGCTCAGGCGGCCCGTCAGGCGAACGTCGGCGTCGTCGCCGCGCACCGGCACCGCGACACGATGCGCGGCGAGCTCTGCGCGCAAGAGCGCGTCGAGCTTCGCCTCGAGCTCAGCGCGGGTCACAGTGCCGTCGTCCGGCGGGGTCGCCCCTTCCGCGTACTGGGTCGTCGGGCGGTCGTTGAGGCCCTTGACCACCTCGTCGTCGACCTGGAGCGCAAGGCTCATGCGCGTGACGGCGGGCGTCGGCTTTTCAGGCAAGACAATGTTCTGACGCACGCACCCACTCAGGGCAGCGACCAAAAGTAGGCGCGTCAACAAGGCCCGACGGGTCAGACTCATCTTCCCTCCGATGGACTCGAGAGGCCGCGCTTGGCCTCGCTGAGCGCTTTTGCCGCGAGCAGGAAGTCGGGCGCCAGCGTTACAGCGGTTTCAAGCGGGGCAACGGCTTGGGCGAGACGCCCCGCTTCGAGATACATCCGCCCGCAGTTGAAGAGCAGGTTCAGACGGTTCGGCTGAATCGCCAGCGCCCGCATGAACAAAGGCTCCCCCTCCGCCCCCCTGTTCGCGTTGCGAAGCGCGAGCGCGACCTCGTTGAGTAAGTTCGGCGCGCGGGGGTCTCGATCGTTCAGGTCCCCGAGCCCGAGCGCGGCCGCCTCGAGGTGGCCGGACGCAATGAGCCGCTCGATCTCCGCGGCGCCCACCCGCGCGTCGGACAGCCCGAGAGCCTCGCGGAGCGCTGCACGCGCGCCCGCCTGAGAGGGTGCTTCTAGCATGACGGCGAGGCCCCCGATGGCGCGAATGTCCCGGCCGCCGCGTTCGAGCGAACGCACAACCAGGCCCGGCGCGTCGCGCCCTGCACGACCGAGCACAAAGGCGAGAGCCCGCAAGCGAAGAATGGCCTCCGGGGAGAGGCCAGCAAGGGCTGTGTCGTCCGTGGTCGCGAACTGTGCCGCGAGCCGCTCAATCTCATCCGGCGTCAGATGGAGACGCTCAAGCGATACATCGAGCGACAGCGCGAGCGCGCGCAGCTGCGCGAGGACACGCGCTTCGTTCTCTCGGGTCGGCGCAAGCTCGCCGCTCCGACCGACAGCCGCGCGCTCCATGGAGACGACCAAGTCAGCCTCGTTGAGCAGCGCCCGGAGCCTCTCGGGGTTGACTGCGGCGTCTTCGCCGACAACGCGGCGCAGGACGTGGCGCAGCCGGTCCGTATCGCTCACGACGGCGGGACGCAGCCGCCGCAAGCCGTCGCACGCATCAAAGGCGCGGCCCTGAGCAGCATAGTCCGCCGCCCCGACCATCGCATGCAGCCGCTCGATGATGGGCTCGGGCCGCAGGCGGTCATGCGCGCGCGCCGCGGCGCGAACGACGGCCCCGAGGACCGCCACGCCGACGCGCTCCGTCCGACCCTCGGCCCAGTGGTCCACGAGCCGCTCGACGCGGCGCAGGTCCGCCTCGGCCCCCGGCTCAAGGCTCGCGCGCAGGATGCCCAGTCGAGCCACCAGCGCCGCGGTGTCGACGTCGTCCATGGGCGGCAGCGCACGCAACGCAGTCTCAAGCGCCTTGAGCCGCTCGGTGTCGACCTCGATGTCCTCGGCCACGGCGTCTACGAGCACGCCGACCAAGCGGGCAGGGGCGCCGGGGTCGGGCGGCTTCGTCGCGCCGAGCGCCGCGCACAAGCAGCGCAATCGTTCGGTGTCGATCGGCGTCTCTGGCAGGCCCTGAAGGACAGCGTTGAGGACCTCGAGGCGCGCTCGATCGACGAGCGCGAGCTGGTCATCGGCGACGACCGCCGAGGCGATGAGCGCTCGACGCGTGCCCTCGGGCAACGCGGTGATCGCGGAGACCGGTACCTGCGCCATCTCTGCGACGACGCGCTGGAGGACCTCTGCTCGGTGCGCGGCCGTCGACCCGTCGGCGAGCAGCTCGGCCGCGAGCGTCTGCACCCGCGCCCAGCCGCTCGGCGAGAGCGGTTGCACCTCAATCCGGTTCGCCACGACGGACTGGACATAGCCGACCGCCGCCCGCGCCGCCGAGATGTAGGGCACCTTGGCGTGACCCGAGGCGTAGAGCGCTTCGAGCACGCTCAGGAAGGCGCGGACGCGGCTGGCGGGCAGACCCGTCGCCTTGACCAAAGCCTCGGTCCCGATGGTCGGCGTGTCGAGCTGCTGCCGGAGCAGCTTCACGACGTCGGCGCCAATGGGACGACCGTAGAGGCGGTCGAGCCGATCGAGGAGCGCCTCGCCGTCTCGCCCTTGCGCCTCGACCGCGCGGCTGTGCACCCGACCCGCGAGCTCCGCCATGCGCCGCCGCCAGATGTCGTCCGGCGCGATGTGCCAGAGCCGGTCGTCGCGCCGCATCAGGCGGGGCCCCGCGAGGCTCAGCAGGCGACTGCGCGATAACGCCTCGCCGCGAGAGCGCAACGACTGGACCTCGATCGCCACGGCCTCGAGGGTCAGCGGCGCGCTCAGGAGCGCGTCGACCCCGGACTGGAGCGCGCGCGCGAGCTCGTCTTCGGTCCAGTGCGTCGTGAACGCAAAGACCTTCGGGCGTCGCTCACTCAGATCGTCGAGCGTGCTCATGAGCATCAGCGCGCCCATCTCGGGGAGCGACCAGTGCAGCAGAACGACGTGCACTGGGTCGGCCGTGGCCGCGATGCGGTCGAATGCTTGCGCCGGGGCCCGCGCGCCGGTCACATCGGCCCACGTCGCGGCCTCGAGAGTGCGCTTCACGAAGAGCACCATCGTGGGGTCCTCGTGAACGACGAGGAGCCGGACGTTCTCGTGCGCAGCGGGGAGCGTCACTCCGCCTCAGCCGTGACGAGCGATGAAGTCAGCGACCCCGGCGACCTCGGTCTTTGAGCCGACGACGAGGCCAGTGCGCTCATGCAGTCCTGTGGGGACGATGTCGAGGATACGCCGCGTGCCATCGGTCGCCGCGCCGCCGGCGACCTCGGCGATGAAGGCCAGCGGGTTGCACTCGTAGAGCACACGCAGCTTGCCGCGCCCGTTGTTGCTATCGGCGGGGTAGAGGTAGACGCCGCCCTTGAGCAAGTTGCGATGAAAATCGGACACGAGCGAGCCAATGTGACGCGACGAGATCCGCCGTCTTTGCGGGTCGTTTCGTGCCTTTATCGAGTCCACCCAGGGCTTCGTCCACGACGGCCAGTAGGGCTCGTTGCTCTCGTTGATGGAGAGCATCGTCGTCTTCTCAGGCATGCGCAGGTTTTCGCCCGTAAGGAAGTACTCTCCGCAGGACGGGTCGAGCGTGAAGCAGTCCACCGTGTGACCGTCCGAGTAGACGAGCGCGGTCGACGAGCCATAAACGATGTAGCCGGCAGCGACCTGCTCGCGGCCCGGGCGGAGGATGTCCTCGGGCACGACGCGGTCCGGCTGAGTGCGACGGTAGATGGCGAAGATCGTGCCGATGGACACGTTCACGTCGATGTTGCTCGAGCCGTCGAGCGGGTCGAAGCAGACGATATAGTCGCCCGCGCGGTCGGCGGCGACCTCGATGACCTCGTCCTCCTCTTCGCTCGCCATCGCAGCGACGCAGCCGGACCGTCGCAGCACCTCGATGAAGGTATCGTTGGCGATACGGTCGAGCTTCTGCACGTGCTCGCCCTGCACGTTCATGTCACCCGTCTCGCCCCAGAGCTCAATCAGGCCGGCGCGCCGGACCTGCGCCGTAATCAGCTTGCCGACGACACCGATCTGGGCCATCAGCCGCGTGAACTGGCCGCGCGCGTCGGGGTGCAGGTGCTGCTTACGGAGCACGTGCTGAGTGAGGGTAATGCCGAAGTCGACCGCTTGTGAGCTCATGGCCTCCGCAAGTACCATCATGCGGCCCACGACTCCAGACAGGAAAACGATGCGCTGGCGCGACTTGAGCCTGTGTCCCATCGCCTTGGCGGCCCTCACGGCCGCGGCTTGCAACGACGACGCGGCCGGCGGCAAGAAGACCGCGCCGCAAGTCGACGCCGTCACGCCGGTCGGCGGCGTGCCGGCGCCCATCGACACGGGCACGGTGGGCGGCGCCCCCCCGCCTGTCGATGCGCGGATGGATGCCGAGGCCCCGCGCGATGCGGCGCCCCCGCCTGACCAAGGACCGCGACCTCCCGAGGATGTTGGCCCCGTGGTGGACGCGGGCCCCACCCTGCCCGACGCAGACGTCGGCCCGCTCGATGGTCCCAGCTGTGACCCGCGCCTGAACGCCGCGGCCTGCGCGCCTGGGTCGTTCTGCGTCCGTGTGCCCGGCGCGCGTGAATACGTCGGCGCGTGTCAGGTCGGCGACCAGTGCGTGCCCGGCGACCCCGCCACGTGCCCCGACCCCGCGCGCCCCCACTGCGCACTCCGCGGCGCAGCGACATTTTGTACCGCCCCGGGGCTGCTCGAAGAGGGCGAGCCCTGCGTGGACGCCCTCGGCATCCCCCAGCCCTGCGCCGAGGGGCTGCTCTGCAACAACAGCGTCTGCCAGCGCCGGTGCGACCCCGCAGCGGCGATGAGCGCGTGCGAGGAGAACTGGCGCTGCGAGGACATCTCGGCGGCGGTGGGCGTGAATGTGGGCTTCTGCCAACCGCCGCGCTGTGACTGGTTCACCTCACGCGGGTGCGATGCGGGTCAGAAGTGCTCGTACACCATCCGTAACGACGGCCAAGTGGTCGGCTCGTGCACCGCCCTCGCGGGCGCGGGCAACTCCGAGAGCGCGCCGTGTGATGTAAACCCGAGCGGTGGCGACAACTGCGCGCCGGGCTTGGTGTGCACTGGGCCCCCAGACCGGCAGCGGTTCTGCCGTTATCTGTGTGATACGGGCGGCTACCAGGCGCCCTGCCCTGAGCGGTTCCGCTGCACGGAGGCGCTCGCGACCCAGAACGGCCGCATTCGCGGCCTGGGGATCTGCATCACGAACCAGTGAACCGCCGCGGTCGACCCGCGCGTGTGGTTTCAGAAGCGGGTGTGGAGACCGCACTCCGTGCGCGCCTGCCCGACGAAGCGGCCCGCGCGCTCCTCACCGCTCGCATCGGACGGTTGAGTGCAGGGCCAGCATCCGACAGACGGGTAGCCCTGATCGTGGAGCGCGTTGTAGGGCAGGTCGTGCTCGAAGATGTACGCCCAAATGGCCTTGCGGTCCCATGCGACCAGCGGGTTCACCTTGAGCAGGTCGCGCCCCCCGACGTTGCGCCACTCGGCCGCTGGAGCGCTGACGCGCGCGCCGCCCTGGTCTCGGCGAATGCCCGTCATCCATGCGTCGAGGCCCCGCAGGACGCGGTCCATGGGCTCGACTTTACGAAGCGCGCAGCAGTCGTCGGGCGAGCTGCGGTGCAGCGGCGTAGCGCTGGCGTCCCGCGCGGCGACTTCGGCGGCGTCGGGCGTGACCCGCTCGAGTCGAATCCCCAAGCGCGCCTCGAGCGCGTCGAGGTGCGCGAGCGTCTCGGGAAAGTGATAGCCTGTATCGAGAAAGAAGGCTCGCGCCTTGGGGTCGAGCTGCGTAGCGAGGTGCAGGAGCACCACACCGCTCGGTCCGAGCGCTGTCGAGATGGCGACGCGG
>Ga0164295_10002357_pt1 | contig 15564 bp, 14 predicted proteins | sample GEODES006metaG_FD_111798 | JGI IMG/M metagenome (GOLD analysis project Ga0164295, IMG submission 111798) | Oligotrophic lake water microbial communities from Sparkling Lake, Wisconsin, USA - GEODES006 metaG | ecosystem: Environmental > Aquatic > Freshwater > Lake | place: USA: Sparkling Lake... | reverse complement strand
TTTGCAGGCAGTCCCGAAAACATTGGCGTGATCGCCGAACTGGCCAGTGACTACGATGGCGTGCCTTTGGTGGCCTACATGCCCAACCTGTCTTGGTGGCAGGAAGAAAAAATTGACGAATACCTGGACGCTTTTCGTGAACTGCTGTTGCCACAAACCAGCATATTGATTGGCCACCACAGCACCTTGCGGCGCTGGTTGTTGCCTGAATGGACGGGAGACAAAAACCCCGGCCCGCGCGACATTGCCAAAGCCGCGGCAGTGATGGGTGTGCCTTACACCTTGGTCACAGGCTTGCCGCTGGCCGATCAACATATCGACAACGTGCTGGCCACCCCCGAGACGGTGATTGCCCGCGAAAAATTTGAGCGCATTGAAGCCGTTTTTGCCGGCGCTGGCGAAACCTTGTCGGCCGCACTGGCGGCCTTGTTGGCCACCGGTCTTGAGTTACCCGAAGCCTTCAGTGAAGCCCTCAACTACCTGGACCGCAGCCTGGACGAAGGCTTCAGGCCCGGCATGGGGCAAGTCATTCCTGACCGGCTCTTTTGGGCACAACCTGAAGCCGACGACCAAGCCGATGCCGCTGAAGATGGCTTGCACATCACTGGTGATTTTTTTGAAGTACCGCACAATGAAACCAAACACTGACCTCAACGAAACTTTGTTCGAACGCGCAAGGCGCGTGATCCCCGGCGGCGTGAACTCGCCGGTGCGCGCGTTTCGCGCCGTGGGCGGCACGCCCCGATTTGTGCAACGTGCGCAAGGCGCTTATTTCTGGGACGCCAACGGACAGAAATACATCGACTACATCGGCTCCTGGGGTCCGATGATTCTGGGTCACGGCCATCAGGCTGTACTGGAAGCCGTGCAAAAGGCAGCGCTCGATGGGTTTTCTTTTGGTGCCCCCACCGAACGTGAAATTGATTTGGTGGAAGCCATCTTGAAACTGGTGCCCTCCATGGACATGGTGCGCCTTGTCAGCTCAGGCACAGAAGCGGGCATGAGCGCCCTGCGCCTGGCACGCGGCGCCACCGGACGCAGCAAAATCATCAAGTTTGAAGGCTGCTACCACGGGCATGCTGACGCGCTCTTGGTCAAGGCCGGCTCTGGCCTGGCCACCTTTGGTAACCCCACCAGCGCAGGGGTGCCCCCTGAGGTGGTGCAACACACCCACGTGCTTGAATACAACAACGTGGAACAACTCGAAGAAGCCTTTGCTTTGCACGGCAAGGAACTGGCCTGCGTGATGATCGAGCCGATTGCGGGCAACATGAACTTTGTGCGCGCCAGCGTGCCTTTTATGAAACGCTGCCGCGAGCTGTGCACACAATACGGCGCCTTGTTTGTGTTTGACGAGGTCATGACCGGCTGCCGCGTGGCGCTGGGCAGTGCGCAAAGCGTCTACGCCAAAGCCATTCCCGGCTTTGAGCCCGACATGACAGTGATGGGCAAGGTCATTGGCGGCGGCATGCCGCTGGCGGCTTTTGGCGGCAAGCGCGCCGTCATGGAACAGTTGGCTCCGTTGGGACCGGTGTACCAAGCCGGCACCTTGAGCGGCAACCCGGTGGCTACCGCCTGCGGTTTGGCTACCCTGAAAGAAATCAGCCGTCCCGGCTTTTTTGACGCCTTGAGCGCGCAAACCCGCAAACTGGTCGACGGCCTGAGCGCCGCAGCCGCTGCTGAAGGTGTGCCTTTCGTGGGCGACTGCGAAGGCGGCATGTTCGGCTTTTTCTTGCTGCCCGAATTACCCCAAAATTACGGTCAGGTCATGAAAACCGAGGGCGCGAAATTCAACACCCTGTTCCACGGCTTGCTCGATCGCGGGGTCTATATTGCCCCCGCCTTGTACGAAGCCGGCTTTGTATCTGGTGCCCACAGTGACGACGACATTGCCGCTACTGTAGCGGCCGCGCGTGAGATTTTTAAAACACTCTGAACCATGAAACACGTCCTGGTACCCGGCCTGATCATGCTGTGCAATGTGGCACAGGCTGATTCAGGACTTGGCTTTGAAACAAACCGCTTGTGGATCAATGCCGGCTTTTACTCCGCGCATTTCGAAACCGACAAAGACTTGCGCAATGCCAACCCGGGCCTGGGTTTCGAGTACCGCCTGAACGAGGACTGGAGCGCCACCGCTGGTCGCTTCACCAACAGCGACAATGCCCAGTCGAACTACATCGGGGCCTACTACCAGCCCTGGACCGTGTCAGGCGTCAAGCTCGGCGTGGTGGCCGGCGCCTTCAATGGGTACCCGAAAGCGTTCAACGGTGGCTGGTTTCCTGCCGTCATCCCCAGCGCGAGCCTGGAAGGCCAGCGTTGGGGCTTGAATGTGGCTTTGGTGCCGCCCCTCAAAGACCGACTGTATGGGGCTGTGAGCTTTCAGCTCAAGTTCAGGTTTCAAGAATAAAGCGACTTAAAGCCTCGCAAACAAACGCTCGATCGACCCACGCATCCACTGCTGGTCGGCGTCTTGCTCGGTACTGCTGTGCCATACCATGTTGACCTCGTAGACTGGGGCGTCTTCAATCGCCCACATTTGCAGCTGCAGACGTTGACTCAGGTTGCGGGCATACATCTCGGGAACGATGCACAGCAAATCGGTGTTTTGGGCCAGTTCGGCAATGGAACCAAAATGCCGGGGCCTGATCAATATCCGGTCTTGCAGTTTCATGCCTGTGAGCATTTTCTCAACGCTGCCATGGAAGGTCGCCGTGGGCGCCACCACCACAAACCGGGCTTCAGCCAATTGCGCGTGATTGAGGGTCTTGCTGAGGCCACGGCGATTGGGCGCACCGCCTTTTGAAGAAATGGCCATGTAGCGCTCCCTGAACAGCAATTGGCTGCGAATGCCCCGGTGTTGCGGCTTGAGAATACCGACGGCCAAGTCAATATCACGCGCTTCAAGCGCCGTTGCAACCTGAGACGCATCCACCGAAACATTGGACAAACGGGCGTTGGGTGATTCACTGCGCAGTGCCGCAGCCAAACGTGGGAAAAACAGGATTTCGCCCAAGTCAGACAAGGACAAGCGCCAATGGCGCTGACTGCTTAAGGCGTCAAAGGGCTGGTGGTTCTGTACCAGACTTTCCATGGCCAGCAACTGCGCCTGCATGGCAGGCGCCAGTTGTTCACAAAGGCGCGTGGACTGCAAGCCGGCCGGTGAGCGCACGAACAGCTCGTCGCCAAAAAAATCACGCAAGCGCGCCAAAGCATTGCTGGTGGCCGGCTGGGACAATGCCAACGACTTACCTGCTTCGGTGACCGAACGGGTGCGGTGGATGGCCACCAATACGCGCAATAAATTCAAGTCAAGTTGTCGGAAATTCATTTTTCAGGCATGGTTTAAATGAATAAGGGTTGCTACCAATTATTCACAGTGTCAATGTACTTCATTGGAAGAAACCATTTGCGCCGCGCAAGCGACATTTGTACATTGACATTCATTCCATTGGTCACTGGGGGTCAAAACCCCTGAAAGGTTTAGGGCATGGCTGAACGATCGTTTGTGCAAGAGGTGCAAAAGCTGCGCTTGGGCGAGGGCGACGAGTTCCACGGCGAGGGCATTCTGGCCGTCACCAAGGCTTTGCTGCAGTCGGGCGTGTCGTATGTGGCGGGCTACCAGGGCGCGCCGATCTCGCACCTGATGGATGTGCTGACCGACGCCAACGACATCCTGCAAGAGCTGGGCGTGCATTTCGAGCACAGTGCCTCGGAAGCCACAGCCGCAGCCACCTTGGCCGCCTCGGTCAATTACCCGCTGCGCGGCGCGGTCACTTTCAAATCGACCGTGGGCACCAATGTGGCTTCTGACGCGCTGGCCAATTTGGCCTCGGGCGGGGTCACCGGCGGTGCCATGCTGATCGTGGGTGAGGATTACGGCGAGGGTTCCAGCATCATGCAGGAGCGCTCGCACGCTTTTGCCATGAAGTCGCAGGTCTGGTTGATCGACCCGCGCCCGAACCTGCCCAGCATCGTGCATGCAGTGGAAAAAGGTTTCGAGCTGTCCGAGGCCAGCAACACGCCGGTGATGCTGGAGTTACGCATCCGAGCCTGCCATGTGCATGGCCGCTTTCCCACGCGTGACAACGTGCGACCCAGCTTCACGCTCAAAGACGCCATTGAAAACCCCAAGCGCGATGTCAACCGCATCGTGCTGCCGCCCGCCAGCTATTTACACGAGCAAGAAAAAACCCATACCCGCTGGCCAGCGGCCCTGAAGTTCATCCAGGAACACCAGCTCAATGAGTTTTTCTCCGACGACGCGCAAGACTTTGGCATCGTCACGCAAGGTGGCCTTTACAACGGTGTGGTGCGGGCGCTGCAGTTGCTGGGCCTGGCCGACGACTTCGGGCAGTCCGATATTCCCTTGTATGTGCTGAACATCACCTATCCGTTGGTGGACGATGAATTCAAACGCTTTTGCGCGGCCAAGCGCGGCCTGCTGGTGGTGGAAGAAGGCCAACCCGACTTCATCGAGCAAAACATCCACAGCATCCTGCACAAGGCCGGTCTGCACACCCGGGTGCACGGCAAAGACGTGCTGCCCATGGGCGGCGAATACACCGGTGGGGTCTTGCTGAAAGGCATCCGGGCGTTCATCGGGCAATACGCGGCACACCTGCTGCCTGCAACGGTGCCCGCAGTTCAAGCGAACAACCAACTGGCGATCAACGAAGCGGTGGCCCAGGTGCACCCGCGCCCACCCTCGTTTTGCACCGGTTGCCCCGAACGGCCCATCTTCACGGCCATCAAGATGATCGAGAAAGAGCTGGGCCAGCACCATGTGAGCTGCGACATTGGCTGCCACTTGTTTTCGATCCTGCCGCCCTTCAACATCGGCGCCACCACCATGGGCTATGGCCTGGGTTGGGCGGGTGCCTCGGCCTTCAACACCAGCGAGACGAGCAAACGCACCGTCTCGATCATGGGCGACGGCGGTTTCTGGCACAACGGCCTGACCAGCGGCGTGGGCAACGCAGTGTTCAACCAGTCCGACAACTTGCTGCTGGTGGTGGACAACGGTTATTCGGCCGCCACGGGTGGGCAAGACGTGCTGTCGTCCAAGGCCATCAACCCGATCCGCCACACCAACAACCCGATTGAAAAGGCCGTGCGCGGCGTGGGTGTCGAATGGGTCAAAACTGTGACCAACACCTACAGCCTGGACCAAATGCGCCAGGCCCTGCGTGACGCGCTGACCACGAAGCAGCAAGGCCCCAAGGTCATCGTGGCGCAAAGCGAGTGCATGCTCAACCGCCAGCGCCGCGTCAAACCGCTGATTCGCCAGCGCATTCAAAAAGGTGAGCGTGTGGTGCGTGAGCGCTTTGGCATTGACCCCGACACCTGCACCGGCGACCACTCCTGCATTCGCCTGTCGGGCTGCCCTTCGCTCAGCATCAAGCCCAACCCCGACCCACTGCGCCAGGATCCGGTGGCGGCCGTGGCCGACAGCTGTGTGGGCTGCGGCCTGTGCGGCGAGGTCGCCCACGCTGCGGTGCTGTGCCCGTCGTTTTACCGGGCCGAGATCATCAACAACCCCAACGCCTGGGACCGCTTCAAACAAGGCCTGCGTGAGCGTGTCATCGGCTGGCTGCAAAACCGCATTGAACGCCGTCTGGAAGGCATTAACGCATGAAAGATGCAGCCCCAACCCAAGGCATCATCAGCCTGGCCATTCTGGCCATGGGCGGTGAAGGCGGCGGTGTGCTGGCCGACTGGCTGGTGGACCTGGCCGAGCACAATGGTCACTGGGCGCAGACCACCTCAGTGCCCGGCGTGGCGCAGCGCACCGGGGCCACCATTTATTACATCGAGATGTACCCGCAATCGGCATCGCCTACCGGCCAGATGCCGGTCATGGCGCTCAGCCCGTTTCCGGGAGAAGTCGACATCGTGCTGGCCTCCGAATTGATGGAGGCCGGTCGCGCCCTGCAACGCGGACTGGTGGACCCCCACAAAACCACCTTCATCGCGTCGTCACACCGCGTCTATTCCATGACCGAGCGCACCGCCATGGGCGACGGGAGGGTGGACGAAGCCAAACTGCTGGCGGGTGCTCAAGCAGCCGCGCGGCAGTTCATCAGCGCCGACTTTGCCAAACTGGCCGAACAAACCGGTAGCCTGATTGCGCCCGCTTTGTATGGCGCGCTGGCGGCCTGCGAACGTTTGCCGTTTTCACGGGCGCAATTCGAGGCCGCCATTGAGCGCAGCGGTGTGGGCGTCAAAACCAGTCTGAAGGCGTTTGCCGCCGGGTTTGATGCGGCCATGCAAGTGCTGCACCCCAGCGCCGTACTCACCAAGACCCCGACCACCACGACCACCCCGACCCCGACCACCACCAGCGAGACCGCCAAACCCTTGCACGCTGCAGTAGGCAAAAAGCTGCAAGAGTTGGCCCGCAGTCTGGAAGCGTTTGCCCCCTCGGCGCACGAAGTCATTGCTTCCGGCTTGACGCGCCTGGCCGATTACCAGGATGTGAACTACGCTGCACTGTATGCTCGGCGTTTACAAGACTTGGCGGCTGCCTTGGCCTCGTCGGCGCTGGCTCCAGCCTTGTCTGAAGAAATCCTGCGCGAAGGCGCACGGCACTTGGCGCTGTGGATGTCTTACGAAGACACGGTGCGCGTGGCCGATCTGAAAACACGGCGCACACGCTTTGAGCGCGTCAACCAGGAAGTGAATTTGACCTCCAGCCAGCTGATCGACATTCACGAATTCATGCACCCGCGCCTGGAGGAGATTGCGGACACCCTGCCTGCAGGCCTGGGCCGCTGGTTGCTGGCCTCGCCTAAAGCCCGTGCCCTGGTTGGCCACTTCACCCAGAAAGGTCGCGTGGTGCAAACCAGTTCCTTGGGGGGCTTTTTGCTGCTGTATTTTGTGGCCAGCCTGCGCCGCATTCGCCCGGTGTCTTTGCGCTACCAAACCGAGCAACACCGGATCGATGCCTGGTGGTTGCAAGCCATGCATTTGTTACCAGCGCACGCAGAGCTGGCCTTGGAAGTGCTGCGCGGCCAGCAGCTGGTCAAAGGTTATGGCGACACCCATGCACGGGGCTGGCGGCACTTTGAAAAACTCATGGCCACTTTGCCACGTCTTCATCAGCTGCCCGATGCGGCCAACCGTCTGAGCGCTTTGCGCAAGGCGGCTTTGGCCGACGACAGCGGCCAGGCGCTTGATCAGGCCTTGCAGCAGTTGGCGCCTGCGTGACGCCTGCACAATGGCACACACGACTACCCTTCAAATTCCCTATCGACCCGCAACCACAAAAGGAGATTAGCCCATGAAACGACGTTTACTCACCCAGGCCACGGCACTGGTTTTGGCGCTTGGCGCCGGTACGGCAAGCTGGGCCCAAGAGGTCACGCTGCGCTTGGTCAGCGGGTTTGCCGAAAACGGCATCTACGTGCAAAGACTTCAGCCCTGGATCAACAAGGTCAACGCCGAAGGCAAAGGGATGTTACAAATCAATTTCATTGGTGGCCCACGTGCCATCCCGTCATTTGAGCTGGGCAACGCAGTCAAAACCGGTGTGGTCGACATCGCCCTGAACACCGGCGCGTTCTACACCAACGTGATGCCTGAAGCCGACTTCCTGAAGCTGACCCAGATGCCTGTGGCCGAGCAGCGCAAGAACGGCGCCTTTGATGCCATCAACAAGGTCTGGAACGAAAAAGGCAACATGCAGTACCTGGCCCGAATAGTTGAAAACCAACCCTTTCACATCTACACCAACAAAAAGGTCGACAAGCCCGACCTGGCGGGTCAAAAGATCCGCATCACCCCGGTGTACCGCGACTTCTTTCAGTCCCTCAATGCCAGCGTGATCACCACCCCGCCGGGCGAGGTCTACACCGCGCTGGAGCGGGGTGTCGTGGATGGCTATGGCTGGCCCATTGGCGGTATTTTTGATTTGAACTGGCACGAGAAAACCAAGTTCCGCATTGACCCTGGCTTTTACGACGCCGAGGTCTCTCTGATCATGAACTTACCCGCCTACAAAAAACTCAGCGATGCGCAGCGCAACTACCTGCAAAAGCAGTTGTTAGCGCTGGAAGCCGAAAACACCTTCTGGGCGCGATATGCCACGGAAGAAACCGACCGTCAGGCCAAAGCCGGCATTCAAACCATCACTTTTGATGCCGCAACCAGCAAAGCCTTTCGCGAGAAAGCCTATGACATCGGCTGGGCAGGCGCTGCCAAGCAAAGCCCTGAAGTGGCGGCACGATTCAAGGCCCTGTTTGTCAAATGATGCAGGCACTGTCTGACCGGTTTGGCCGGTGGCTGGCGGGACTGGCCCTGTTGGGCTGCCTGCTGCTGCTGGCCATGATGCTGGTCATCGTGGCCGATGTGGTGCTGCGCAATCTGGCCATAGAAGGCTTGCCGCTGGGTCTGTCCTGGAGCAATGAGGTGTCTGAACTGATGCTCTACTTGATCACCATGTGCGTGGCCCCATGGCTGCTGCGCCAAGGCCAGCACATCCGGGTGGACATTTTTCTGCAGGCCATTCCACCACGCATGGCATGGGCACTGGAATGGGTCGGCGATGTGCTGGGTTTGCTGTGTTGCCTGGTGCTGGCTTGGTATGGCGCACAGGCCACTTGGGCCAGTTATGCGGCGGGCTCGCTGAGCATCAAGACCTTGGTCACGCCCGAGTGGTGGTCTCTGGCCCCATTGCCGGTTGTCTTTGTGCTGCTGTCCATCGAGATGGTGTTTCGAATGCACCGCCTGCTGCACGCTGAGCGCGGGCCACGCCAGGATGCTGTCAGCGCAGCTTGAACGTGTTCCAACTGTTTTTACTTTTCTCGTCGGGAGTCTGCACATGAGCAGTTGGCAAATAGCCGCTTGGTTGATGTTGGGCGGCTCCACCTTGCTGCTGTTCATGGGCATGCCTGTGGCGCTGACTTTTTTGGGCGTCAACATCGTCGGTGCGGTGCTTTACATGGGTGGCGAGCCAGGTCTTGTTCAACTGGTGCGCAACAGTGTCAGCTCGGTCACGGCCTTTGCGCTCACGCCCATTCCGCTGTTTGTGCTGATGGGCGAAATTTTGTTTCACACCGGCCTGGCCCTGAAAGTGATTGAAGGGGTTGAGCGGCTCATCGTGCGCGTGCCGGGGCGGCTGGCCGTGGTCGCGGTGGTGGCCGGCACGGTGTTTTCAGCCATCTCGGGCTCCACGATTGCCACCACGGCCATGCTGGGCTCGCTCATGCTGCCTGTCATGCTGGCACGCGGCTACCACCCGACCATTGCCACCGGCCCGATCATGGCCATTGGCGCGGTGGACATGCTGATTCCGCCCTCGGCGCTGACGGTGTTGTTGGGCTCGCTGTCGGGCATATCGATTTCCAAGCTGCTGTTGGGCGGCATCCTTCCGGGCATGTTGCTGTCGGTGGCCTTTGTGGCCTGGATCATTGTGCGGGTGCGCATCAGCCCTCATTTAGCCCCGGCAGACACCGAGGCCGAGCAGCACCACGGCTGGGCCCGCTGGCATTTGCTGTTGGCCTATGTCCTGCCCACCTTGTCGATTTTTGGCGTGGTGGTGGGCGCCCTGGCCGCAGGCTGGGCCACCCCCACCGAATGCGCCGCACTGGGCGCTTTTGCCACCATGTTTTTGGCGGCGCTTTACCGCGTCCTGCGCTGGGAGGCGGTGCTCAAGGCCCTCAAGGGCACGGCAAGCATCTCCGGCATGATTTTGTTCATCATTCTGGGGGCCACCACCTTTGCTCAAATTCTTTCTTTTTCGGGCGCCAGCTCGGGGCTGGTGCAATTCATCACTGGGCATGGCCTGTCGGCCAACCAGATTTTGGTAGGCATGATGATGTTGCTCATTTTCCTGGGCATCTTTGTCGATCAGGTCAGCATGATGATGATCACCCTGCCCATCTTCATGCCCATCGTGAATTCTTTGGGCATCGACACGGTCTGGTTTGGGGTGTTGTTTTTGATTTGCATGCAGTTGGGCCTGCTCTTGCCGCCCCACGGTTTGCTGCTCATGACCATGCGCGGCGTAGCGCCCCCATCGGTCACCATGGGCCACATCTTTCTGGCCGTGACGCCCTACGTGGTGATGAGCTTGTTGTTGCTGACCGCTGTGTTTTTTGTGCCGGGCATCGCCACCTGGTTACCGGGGTGGATGGGTTAGACCATTCACCGTTTTGTACACAAAGACCCGTTCATGCCCGAAGCTTCTCTTCAATGTGTGGCTCGGTTCAGCTTAAACCGGCATCCCATCAATGCCGAAAGTGCCGCACCCCGGTAAACACCATCGCCACACCCCGTTCATTGGCCGCGTCGATCACTTCCTGGTCGCGCAGGGAGCCGCCGGGCTGGATCACGCTGGTGGCGCCTTGGTCAATCACCACATCCAAGCCATCGCGGAAGGGGAAAAACGCATCACTGGCCACGGCTGTGCCTTGCAAACTCAGTTGGGCGTGGCCCGCTTTGATGCTGGCGATGCGGGCTGAGTCGAGCCGGCTCATTTGACCCGCGCCCACACTCATGGTCATGCCTTGGGCGCAAAACACAATGGCATTGCTTTTGACGAACTTGGCCACCTTCCAGGCAAACAGCAGGTCTTGCATTTGCGTGGGTGTGGGCTGCACGCGAGTGACCACTTTCAGATCGGCCCGTTGCAGTTCGTGGTTGTCGGCCGTTTGCATCAACAAACCAGAGCCGATGCGTTTGACGTCGACCGCATTCTGGCCTTTCTCCCAAGCGCTGACGCCACCGGGTGGCAACGCAATTTGAAGCACCCGCACATTGGCTTTGGCCTTTAAAATCTCCAGGGCTTCGGGCGAGTAGCTAGGGGCCAGCAGAACTTCGACGAACTGTTTGCTCACCGCTTCAGCAGCCGCTTTGTCCAAAGGGCAGTTGAAGGCGATGATGCCGCCAAATGCGCTGGTCGGGTCGGTCTGGAATGCTTTGCTGTAGGCCTCCAATGCGTTGGCACCTAAGGCCACGCCGCAAGGGTTGGCGTGTTTGACGATGACGCAAGCTGCGAGCTGTGCTGGATCGCCATTGGCTCCCGCGTCAAAGCTCTTGACGCATTCCCAGGCGGCATCGGCGTCGGCAATGTTGTTGTACGACAGCGCTTTGCCTTGCAGTTGTTCGGCCATCACCAAGGAACCGGGTGCGGGGTGGAGGTCGCGGTAAAACGCCGCTTGCTGGTGCGGATTTTCACCGTAACGCAAATCCTGCAACTTGATAAAACTGCTGTTGACCTGCGCAGAAAATGCGCTGCGCTGACCGGACTCAAAATTCAAAGAGGACAAATAACCGCTGATAGCAGCATCGTACTGGGCGATGCGGTTAAAGGCCGCAACAGACAAGCTGAATCGGGTTTGATCGGACAGCTTGCCGTGGGCCTGCAGCTCGGACAAGACACCGGCGTATTGCGATGCATCCGTCAGCACCGCCACATCTTTCCAGTTTTTGGCTGCAGAGCGGACCATGGCAGGGCCACCAATGTCGATGTTTTCTATCGCCTCTTCCAGCGTGCAGCCTGGCTTGGCCACGGTGGCCTCAAAAGGGTAGAGGTTGACCACCAGCAAGTCGATGGTCTCGATGCCCTGCGCCTGCAAAGCGGCCATGTGCTCGGGCAGATCGCGGCGGGCCAGCAGACCACCGTGCACCTTGGGGTGCAGGGTCTTGACACGGCCGTCGAGCATTTCTGGAAACTGCGTGACTTCGGCCACCTCGGTCACCGGCAGGCCTTGCTCGGCCAAGAGCTTGGCGGTGCCACCCGTCGAAATCAGGCTCACGCCAGCGGCGTGCAGTTCACGCGCCAAGTCGACGATGCCGGTTTTGTCAGAGACAGAGATCAATGCTCTCATGGGGTTCACTTCAAAAGTTGGTGTTCAATTAATTTTTTACGCAGTGTGTTGCGGTTCAAACCCAACCACTCGGCCGCACGCGATTGGTTCTGGTCTGCCTTGTGCATGACCACGTCCAACAAGGGTTGCTCCACCAAACGAATCAGCATGTCGTACATGTTGGCCGGGTCAGTGCCGTCCAGATCGCGAAAGTAGTCCTGCAGACTCTCGCGTATGCATTCTTCTATGCTCATTTTGCTCATTCCATCGTCTCCAAAACCGGGTTTGGCGTGGCGACCGGCATGCGGTCCATGGTGTCAGCCAAAGCATCCCAATAATCGGCCACAGCGCGTAATTGCGCAGCGGCTTCTTCCACGGTGTTCATCCTGTCGCGAAAAACTTCTGAACCAGGCAAACCACGCACGTACCATCCAATGTGTTTTCGCGCCGAACGCACACCGGTCAAGTCGCCATACAGACTGTAATGATCCTCCAAATGCGCCAGCAAAGCACGGCGCACCTCAGCCACCAAAGGCGGCGCCAAATGCATGCCGGTAGCCAAAAAATGGGTGGTTTCCCGAAAAATCCAAGGCCGCCCTTGCGCGGCACGGCCAATCATCACGGCATCAGCGCCGGTAAAAGCCAGCACATCACGCGCTTTTTCAGGGGTGGTGATGTCCCCATTGGCCACCACCGGAATGCGCAAGGCCGCTTTGACAGCGGCCACGGTGTCGTATTCAGCAAAGCCTTTGTAAGCTTGCTCGCGGGTGCGGCCATGGACGGTGAGCATTTGCACGCCGACGCTTTCGGCGGCCAGTGCCAAGGCCAGCGCATTTTGATGTGTTTGTGACCAACCCGTGCGCATTTTCAAGGTCACCGGCACGCCATGCGGTGCGCAGGCTTGCACCACCGCGTCGATGATCGACAGGGCCAGCGGTTCGTCTTGCATCAGGGCAGAACCGGCCCATTTGTTGCACACCTTTTTGGCCGGACACCCCATATTGATGTCAATGATCTGGGCACCACGGTCTATGTTGTAGACCGCTGCTTCGGCCATCATGGCCGCATCGGTTCCCGCGATCTGTACGGCAATGGGTCCGGGTTCGCCATCGTGGTTGGCGCGGCGCGACGTTTTGAGGCTTTGCCACAAGTCCTTGCGGGAGGTGACCATTTCGCTCACCGCATAGCCTGCGCCGAATGCGCGGCACAGCTGGCGAAACGGACGGTCCGTCACACCCGCCATGGGCGCGACAAACACATTGTTCGGCAAGGAGTGAGAACCGATCTGCATGCAACAGGGCCAGGTGAGAAATGGGTTAGCTTCAAAAGGAGGCACGATTGTAATTGCTTAAAATTTCAGCAGCTGCAAGCGGAGTGTGTTAAGCAAATTCAGCCTGCTTTTGAGATCCCCTTTTGCGCGATGCAAAGCTACACTCTGTCCTCATGGAAACTTGGATTCACGCGCACATTGCCCAATTACTTGGCTGGCTTTCACTGCCGGAAAACGGCCTGTCCACGGTATTTATCGTCTCATTCATTTCGGCCACCTTGCTGCCCTTGGGCTCAGAACCCGCCGTGTTCGGCCTGATCAAACTCAACCCCGAATTGTTTTGGGAAGCCATTTTGGTGGCGACCGCAGGCAACACTTTGGGCGGCATGTTCAGTTGGGGGATGGGCTTTGGAGCTCACAAGGCTGTGGGGCACAAACTCCACAGTGCTTCTGATGTGCGTGCCCTGCGATGGCTGCAAAGCCTCGGGCCTAAAGCCTGCCTGTTGGCTTGGCTGCCCATCGTGGGAGACCCGCTTTGCGCCATGGCAGGATGGCTCAAACTGCCGCTGTGGCCATGTGCCTTGTACATGCTTGTAGGCAAGTTTTTAAGGTACTGGGTGATGACGGTTTCTTTGCTGTGGTTTTTCCCCAGTCAGGTCTGATGCGTGTTCATCGCAGCACCAATATCACCGACAGGATCAGCAAAAACACATACAGCACTCGGCGGAACGCTTTTTCGCTCAAGCGGGTACGCAGTCGTTTGCCTGCGGCCAAACCCAGCGCCATGGGCACAAGCCCGATCACCGAGCTGACCAGGTCAGCATTTTCCATGCGGCCATAGCCGTACATGGTCAGGTACATGGGCACCGCCGCAGCCAGGTAAATGATGCTGATACAACCGACAAATTCTTCACGGGGGAGTTTGAGTGACATCATGTAGGTGATGATGATCGGGCCGGTCAGGGAGGAGACGCCACCCATCAAGCCTGACAAACCACCGACCAAGGCGCTGGCCCATTTTTCGCGGCGCGGTGAAATCGTAAATTGCGGCGTGAAGGTCATCAGGGCCAAGGCCAACAGCACTGAAAATGCCACCATTTGATTGAAGTCTCGCGCAGACAAATCAAGTGTGAGCTGGATGGTCAGCACGGTGAAGACCGTTTGCGCCAGCATCATGGGCCAGAAACGGCGCACGCTGTCTTTCAACAAACCGCCTTCCAAGGCCTGGAGCAGGTTGGAATAAATAACCGGGGCCACTACCAGCGCAATGGCCCGGTGCCCACCCAAAATCAGCGACAACAAAGGCACCGCCACCAAAGGCAAACCCACGCCGAGGGTGCCTTTGACCAGTCCGCCGAGCATAAAGGCGAAGCTGCAAGCGAGCAGCATCCAGACGGTATCAGGGGTCAGGGCATCCAGCATGCGGGGGCTTTAGATCTTGAAGGCTTCAAGCGATTCGGGCGCAAACAACTCTTGCGGTGACAACTTGCGAGGCGACAAGCCCTGCGCAGGGAGGTAGCGGGTGAAAGTCTGCAGCACTTGGGTATTTTTCTCCAGGCCATACGACCACCCGTCAGCGCCAAACTCTCGGCGCGCGACTTCGAAGTGTGCGGTCAACCAAGGCAACATGGAATGGTGGGCTGCCCATCAGGAGCTGAACAGGAAATTCATCACATCGCCATCTTTTACAACGTATTCCTTGCCTTCAGCGCGCATCTTGCCCGCATCCTTGGCGCCTTGCTCGCCCCTGCAGGCAATGAAGTCGTCAAAAGCAATGGTCTGGGCGCGGATGTAGCCTTTTTCAAAATCGGTATGGATGACACCCGCCGCCTGGGGGCCCGTGTCGCCGACGTGAATTGTCCAGGCGCGCACTTCTTTCACGCCGGCAGTGAAATAAGTTTGCAAGCCCAGCAGCTTGTAAGCCGAACGAATCAGGCGGTTCAGACCCGGCTCGTCCTGACCCAGCTCCTCGAGGAACATTTGGCGGTCTTCGTCGCTCATCTCGCTCATCTCGGCTTCCAACTTGGCGCAGATGGCCACCACAGGGGCGTTTTGCGCTTCGGCATAGGCTTTGAGTCGGTCCAGCAAGGGGTTGTTTTCAAAACCGTCTTCAGACACGTTGGCCACAAACATGGCGGGCTTGGCGGTGATCAAAAAGAACTGCTTGAGCAAGGGCAACTCTTCTTTGCTGAAGTCAATGGTGCGCACCGGCTTGGTGTCGTTCAAGGCCAGTTGGCACTTTTCGAGGATGGCCACCAGCTTGATCGACTCCTTGTCGCCCGAGCGTGCGGTTTTGGTGACGCGGTGCAGGGCTTTTTCTACAGCCGACAAGTCAGCCAGGCACAACTCGGTTTGGATGACTTCGATGTCCGAGATCGGGTCGACCTTGCCGGAGACGTGAATCACATTGTCATCTTCAAAGCAACGCACTACATTGATGGTGGCGTCGGTCTCGCGAATATGGGCTAAAAATTTGTTACCCAG
>Ga0164295_10002356_pt1 | contig 15566 bp, 16 predicted proteins | sample GEODES006metaG_FD_111798 | JGI IMG/M metagenome (GOLD analysis project Ga0164295, IMG submission 111798) | Oligotrophic lake water microbial communities from Sparkling Lake, Wisconsin, USA - GEODES006 metaG | ecosystem: Environmental > Aquatic > Freshwater > Lake | place: USA: Sparkling Lake... | reverse complement strand
ATTGTCAATAAAATTAAACTTCAATTGAACGCTATTGTTAATTTGCAATAAATCCTCTGAAACAACAATAGAATTCTCTGGATGAAAATGTAAATGACCCTGAATTTTTCTATTCTTTGAAGGTCCGAGAATGTTATCGGAAATTTTATAGCCAGTAGAAGATTTCTCAATTGTCCTTTGGTGTGTTATACCAACATTCCTATATCCGTTATGCTCTGCGGTTATCGAATTGAAATTTTCTTTTTGAATACTTACAACTGCCCTTCTACCAACCCGAAAACCGCTCCAAACTTCTGAAGAGTCTTCTCCATCCACGGTTACGGTATTGTGGGAACATGTTGAACGCTCCAATTGGCGACGCTCGTTTTTTTCGTATGTCGATATCCCTGGATCCACAATTATTGGCATTCCCTGGGCGTGCAGCAGGATTTGTAGACTGTCGGCATGAGAGTGCCCTGGTTGGTAAGAGGGCGAAATTTGTCCCACATCCATTAACAACTCAAGGTCTTCATTTTCAAACATTCTATATCCGGAATCTTTCATTTCCGTATCTGAAGCAACTATCCCAAGTTCATTGGCATAATAAAAAAGCTCTTCTGATTTAGGGGCTATTCCCCAAGTAGAATCATTCACCTGCGCAAGATCTCCATTCGAGAAGGACATATTCATTATCCAGCCCATCATTTTTGAAGCAGTTTCTTTTAATTCCGCAGCCAACTCATGTCCTTTCCAATCATTTCTTGTAACCAATTGATAACAATCTAAGATTCTGTATAAGATGATCTGATGGTACATTGGAGTCAACTCATAATGTGCACCATCTAATAAAATCTGTTCTTTTAGTTCTGAGCGAATAATTTTGACCGATTTTGAATATAGCCTTTCACCTCGAAAATAGTAGGCACCAAAGAGCAATCCGAAACCGTTTTCAAAAAGGTGATTAGCTAAAATATGGTATTCCAACTGGTTCGTAAGACGTTTTAAATCATTGTATAGCTGTTGGTTTATTTTCCTATCTCTGATTCCGTGTTGACTCAAAAATTTCACCCAGTTGATAGATCGCAATGAAATTGGATACGGTTCATATCCGTCCTTTAAAACAGTTGAATTCGAACAAAAATCGTGTATTAATTCAACCCCTTGTTCTTTTGAGAGATTTTTTTGTTGCAGAAAATCAAAATAGTTGAGGTTATAGGTCCACAATTTTCCGTATTCAGAAAAATTCCAATCGATGGTTTCTGAAAAAGTCTTTTCCTTATTTAAAAAGGTGAAGGAATTCTTGTCAATCGAGTAAGAAATTGACGAACTGAGCCCTTTTATAAAATTCAAAGGTTCAGGTTTTACTTCCAGTTTTTTTGAAAATTCAGATCTACCCAGTTTATTACGAAGACGGTAATAGAGTTGATATGAAACCTGTGTAGGTTTCATATATTTTAAGGTATTGTAATATAGTTTAAGCTTCTTGGAAGGCATGTGCTTTTTCGAGTTGCAATAAATGTTCGACTATACGCTGACCCGTATGAATCAATCTAAATGAAATATTCTCGCCATTTCTTTGAACTGCACGAATTGCATCGATGATCGGTGCAATTTTCATGAAGTTGGGTCGGGCTCCTGCTATAAGGTCTATTTGAAAGTAATTTTTCTTTGATTTTGTTTCCCGTTTTTGATTAATTAACAACTTTTTTACAAGTTGTTAGTATATCTCTCAAGTATGTCTTCTGCGCACTTTTCTAGTTGTGAATGCATTACAAAATACTGTTTTCCATCATCGATTGATTGATTTATCGGCTTTATTTGACCATTCAAAAAATCTATAACAGCTTTTACCATATATTCCACCATTACAGGCTCAAATCGAATTCTTAAAGTTTTTATAGTATCGTGCTTTTGAATGGTAATATAATGCTTCAAGAGAATGTCACCGGTATCAACGCCCTTTTCCATAAAATGAACAGTGAGACCGATATTATTGAAATCCTTATTCAAAATTGGCCATTCGACCACATCCATTCCGCGATATTGGGGTAATATTCCCATATGACAGTTAAGAATTCCGGCCCCTGAATTTTTCAGTATATTTTCTCGGATCATCCCTCCTCCTGTGAAAACAGTTAAATCAGGTTTTAATTCTATTAACTTACTCACTACTTTTTTACTATTCAAATCATGTACGAAAAAAACTGGAATTCCTTTTTTTCTTAATTCACTAACATTCTTCAATTGAATATTTTCATTAAGTCTATACTTCAGTATATTTTCAATATTATTGAATTGATTGTATGATTTATTTTTTAGAATTAATTTCTTCCAGATTTTTTTTAAAAGTCTTTTACCATCTCGAGCAATCTCATCTTTAAATCTCATTAATGAAAATTTCTTAACAAAAACTGCCTGAATTTGAACACCCTCCCTTTCTAATAATTCACAAACGGATGTTGTATACAAGCTTTTGGGATTAGGTGATATTATAATTACTTTTTTCAACTGATTTAAATTTTTTGTAACAAAAACTGAGCGAGTAAGGCATTATATGAGTTACTATCCTTTTTAAATTCAATTGAATAATCATAACTCTTTAGAAACTTCAGCGCAACGTTTAAAAATCTTAGATCTCCGGAATAATATGAAGATTCTAGCAATAGTGAGGTTAACTCCTTAATAACATTCTCTATATCATCACGATTAGAGATGTTGGGGTTTAATTTGTTTCTAATATTTTTAGCGTTAATTTCAGAAAACCTCAATATCTTATCGCACCAAGGTTCAATTAACAGCTGTTTTTCGAATATAATAAACCTTAATTGCTCGATGTCTTGAAGCCTTATATCTATAAATTTTGTGTACTCTCTCAAATTAAAGTTAAAGTTTTCACAACTTTGAACATCAACTTGATCCACGAGTCTAATATTTTCCAAAATATTTTGGTCAAAAACTATCATAATTTAAACTAAATTATTTGAACAAAAATGGATTTAACATTATGAGAATGTATTATTCAATACTCCATACATAAGACCTACCATCAACTTTTTTCAATGCTTCAAAGTGGATTGTGAAAGATTCACTTGTTTGTTCACCTTCTGAAAAGGCCATAACACCCCATTTAAAATGAGGCATTGGTAGGGGATCCTTTTCAAATTTACTTAAACATTCCCATGATAGTAGATCTTTACTAGCAAAAAGGCAAGCATTTTGTTCGTGAACACCCTCGCCTATTTCAACAGATGTCCCTGCCAGATAAATTCCATCACTCAACTTTTTTAAATACCATACAGGTCCGGGGAATAAGCCTCTTCTCTCAATTTCTTTAGTTTTTCTATTCATTGTGAATTGATAGCTATCCTCAATTGGTGAATCCATGATCCAATGGACAAACTCCAATTCAAAGAAAATACTAACGGCTCTATATTTTTGAGACCCGTCTCCAATGATTTCAAGATCATTAAAATCGAAGTCTGATTTTAAAATAAGATTTTCATTTTTAAAATCACCGGTTAGTGTCCAAATTTTATTTTCATATGGATCATAGTAGCAGCCATGCACATGACGAATTTGTCCAGCCGGAAATGAGTATACCACGATCCAATTTTTTCCATAATCATCACTTCTATAAACATTAACCGAATTTCGTTCTTTGTTATTACCATATTCACCAAAAAAAATCTTTCCGCATGGAGTTGTACAAATAGATTGTTGTAAAACATTCTTACATTGTTTTAATTTCAATGTTTTTGTAAGCATATTTTTTTTCAAATCATAATTATAAACCCAACGATTTCTTATGATGATTAAATGATCTTCGGCAAGGTAAACATTGCATTTGTCAAGTCTTAAAAGTCTTCTTAAAATGCGAAAATAACCGATTAGAAATTCTAAAAACGAAACTGGTAAAATAATTGTATAATTATACTTACCAGTGACAACTTCAATTTTATTGAACTTACTTCCAATTAATTCATTTTTGGAATAGTGGTGTATAATTTCACAATTATTAATTTCTTTTTTCTTTATTAGCTTCATTACTATATAATTCTTCTTTGTTTTGAATTATTCCATTATTATCTTTTCACTGGAGTTATTTTTTTGATTACCAAAAATCTTCAACCAAAATGACAAATAGAGTAATTGATATATTTGGTAAGTGTTATTTCTTTTCTTTGTATAATGTTCTTTTAATATGCTTTCTACCTTGCTCTTAAGTAAATAGTTAAAAAGACCATTTTTCGTCATGACATCAATTGTTTGAATCATTCCTAAACGATTAATGAAATCATCTAAAGGTGGATTAAAGCCAGCCTTTTTCCTGTCTACAATAGACCTTGGTAATTTTTCTAATAGAATTTTCCTAAGAGGTTTTTTATTTCTATTTAAACTAATCAATTGATTATCTGATAAATTCCATGCAAATTCAAACATTTTCTTTGTAGCCAATGGAACTCTGAGTTCAATACTCGCAAGCATACTTGATTTGTCTGCAACAGAAAAATTGTGTGATAAAAAACCCGAAAGGTCTAAATAGATTGCTTTTTTTAAGTCGCTCTGATCTCTTAAATTGGACAATTTTTGATTGATTTTTTGTTCATACCGAAGCAATCCGTTTTGATTTTTAAAATTTTGAGTTAACTCTTTAACGTCATATTTTCCAAAAAAACCGATAAGTGAAGCATATCTATGAGCAAATTCCTTTTCTAGATAGAAATTGGTGAATCGATCTATTTTCTTTGCAAACCATCTGTTTTTTTTGAAAAGAAAAATAAATGGTCGAATTAATTTGAAAAACCATGAGTATTTTATCAGTCTATATCTTGGGTAACCAGCGAATATCTCATCTGCTCCCATTCCACTAAGCATTACTTTGTATCCTTTTGACTGAGCATACTTTGAAACAATTTTTGAACTTTGAAAAGTAAAATCATACATCAATTCCTCATTACCAAGTGCAACTTCATATATCTGATTTAAGAACTCTTCGTTGGATATTTTATCAATATTTAATTCAACTTCATCCAATTCAACCCCAAATATTTTGGCAACCTCTTTAGCATAAGAATAATCATTCGACATCCCTGAATTCTTATACTGATCTTCCGATGATTTAATTGTAATAGGCTTAATGTCTGATTTTATTTTTGATAAAATAATAGAAGAGTCAATTCCTCCACTAAAGAATAAACCTACAGGTACATCAGCTACTAAATGTTCAGTTATAGAATTTTCAATCAGTTTGTTTAACTCATTTAAGTCACTTTGATTTGTATTTATTGAATTGACATTCCAATATTCCTTGGAATCAATTAAGTTCGATTTAGGGTCGTAAATCTGGTAAGACCCTGGCTTAACTTTATAAATATTTTTAAATCCAGTATCAGGTTCATACATAAAAGCATTAAGAAGGAATTCTGCTATTTGAGATTCATCTATTTCTTTAATTTCAGGAGCAGCTTCAAACATTGCCTTTAATTCGGAGCAAAAAAGTAATTTTGATTCAGATCGATAGACATATAATGGTTTAATACCCAATTGATCCCTACATATCACAAGCCTCTCAGTATCTTCAGAATACCATGCGAAGGCAAACATTCCTTCAACCTCCTTGATTGCATCAATACCTTCATTTATTAACCATTGGAGAAGAACTTCTGTATCAGAAGTCGTACTAAAGCTTATACCTTTTAATTCGAGTTTAGTTTTAAGTTGTTTGTAATTATAAATTTCTCCGTTAAAAACAATAATCTCATTTTTGATTCTAAGAGGCTGATTAGCTCCTTCGTTTAAATCTAGAATGCTTAGTCTTGCATGACCGAGTGTGACTTTGCCATGTGAATATACACTCTGCGCGTCCGGACCCCTGTGATGAAGTTTTGTTAATCCAGATTCTATTTTGGTTCTATCTAAATTAATTGAGCCAATAATACCGCACATAATTATAGTTTTTTAAATAGATTAGGTATAGCTTGATTGAATAGTTCGTCATGAACAGCATTAGAATCAAATTTGTTGAAGGCTACCTTTGCATTGTTTGAGAAATCAACATAATTATTCTCGTTAAAAAACAAAATGGCATTCTTTAATGCTAATACATCTTTTGGAGAAACTAAAATTCCTGTCTTTCCATCCTCTACAATTTCAGGAATAGATTTCCAATTTGTAGATATTACAGGTAATCCTTCTCGATAAGCCTCGATTATTACACCAGGGTAACCTTCTCCTTGATAATAGGTAGGTAAAATAAGCACATCATTATTATGTAAAGCAGAGAAGATGTCGTTTGGATTAATAACTCCCTTATAATTCGGGTCTTTTTTTAGAAAGAGTAAAGAATTATCTTGAATATCACCATAAATAGATAATTTATATTCCATTGGTAATTCGCTAAATGCTTTTAACAATTCAATTATTCCTTTACAAGAATTAATATGCCCGAGAAAAATAAATTTCTTCTTATATTTTCTTACCCAAGTCTGCTTGTCTTTATCTTGATCTAAGATACTTGCTTGCCTGACATTTGGCATCCACTTTACTTTTGGATTCAACGGTTGAAATTTTTCCACTAAATAATTTGTTTCCAAAAGTAAAAGATCCAGTTTCGGTAAGAGTCTTTTTAATGTCTTGGAAAAATATTTTAATTCCAAATCATCTTCGAAATGAGAACCGAAAACTCTTAAAACTAGTTTCTTTCCGCTTAATCGTGAAATCAAGTTAAACAGTGGCCATAAAAACCTTACACCAGCAGAATTCACATTTAACAAGATTATCTCATTCTTTTTTAGAGAAATAAAAGTTTTAGTCAATAAATATAAAAGAGACAGACATCTTCCCCTAAAGCGATTTGATGAAATAACCGTATGTAACTGTTTATTATCCTCTTCAAGGAATCTAATCATTTCTTTGAACAAAACCGTTGCCCCTCCAATTGTGTTTTTTCGATTTGGGTATGGTAAAGGACCGATTAAAAGTATACGTATCAAAGTGCTATTAAATTTTAAATAAAGAATATATTACGAGTTATGTACAAGAAATGGAGGAATTCAAATATAATCCTTCTTTTTTATCCCCGTTTTAATTATCCTTCCTGGAATACCAACCACAAGCGAACCGTCAGGTATGTCATTGATAACAACGGCGTTAGCTCCGATAACGACATTGGATCCAATTTTTATTGGTCCAAGAATTTTTGCCCCGGCTCCAACATAAACATCATTTCCAATATTTGGAACTTCATATTTTTTCGAAGTGCCACCGATTGTTACATTTTGGTCAATATGGCAATTGTCTCCGATTACAACACGATCATGTATCACAATACCAAGTCCACCATAACCTACAATGAAATTTTTGCCAACCTTTAATCCAGCTGGTAAATAACAACCAAACATAAATCTTATTATATAGGTAATAAGTTTTGGAAGAGCTGGAATTTTTCTTAAACGATACGATAATCTTTGTAAAAAAATAGGGTTCATTGATTAAATAAGTTTACAATACTCTGAAATATTTATATTTGAATCAAATAGAAGTCGTGCCTTATTTCTATTATACTCGCCAATTTCTCTAAGCTGCTTTTCATTTGACAATATAATAAGGTTAATTATATTGCACTTGGAAGTTGAAGTGAACTAACTATTCACACTGTACCATAGCCCAAAATAACATCCAAAAACTAATGATTAATAGGTCATTAATCTTAAAAAAAATTCAAACTTTTCACAATTTGCGAGCAATATTCTAATGGAAAATTACTTTGATTTTTAGATGATATTTTAAAAAAATTCTTTTTTATTATCTACTCAATTTAAGATGTTTACTAGTGGATCCATACTATTATTTTCAAAAAGATATGTCCAAGTACTCTTTTTTGCAGTATTATAGAGACGCTCTTGTATCAAGTTGTCCTTTAAAGCATCTTCTACTACTTGAATTTTCATTTCATTGTTTGGATTCAGTATTATTCCAATATTCTCCTTTTTGACCATTAAAGAATAATCTCCTATGGAGTCACTCATTATAGGAATAACACCATTTGAGATATACTCTAGAAATTTAACAGGTGATGCAGTCTCGTTGATAATACTTTTCTCTCTTAAAAGAAAACCAAAATGACATTTCTTTAATAAATCCGCAACTTCTGAATGATTAAGTGAAAAATAATTTATTTTATCTCTGTGTTTAGATTTCTCTTTGCAAATTCTTTGCGCTTCAGCAATATCTTTAGTGACTATTATTAATTCTATATTACAGCTAATACTCTCAAATAATTTATCAAATAATGCAATTGTTTCATCAAACATCTGCCATTTACTCAATCCTCCAACATAAACAAATGATACAATTTCCTGTGTATTTTGTTTTGGTATATAATTAGCTTCGGACACGCAGCAAGGATGAACAGTAATGTTTCTCTTGTAATAAAATTTTTTACAAATAATGAGCTTCATTTTTTCAGAAACTACACCCACATAGTTGGTTGTCGAGTAAACAAATAATTCTAATAGGTATAAAATTAATTTTCTTATATAAGATTTATATATATAGAAAGATTCTTCATGGGCTAGAGCCCTGAAAGAATAAAAAGTCTTGAATTTTCGTCTAAATCCCAATGAAAATTTAAATAATGCCAAATAACTAAATACATCCCTAAAATAAACGATAACATCTTTTCTTAGAAGTACTTTAATTTCAGAAAACTTTTCATACTTGAAAAGTGTAATATTAGTTTCACTTAGGAAATGCTCTATTTGAGAAGAATGCATGGCTACGATAACTTCCTGATATTTTGAAATAGCCTTTGCTTTTTCTATAATTTGAGACTGAATAATTCCGGTACTTAGACCCTTGGGGACAATCATTACAAGCATTATCTGTTGTTTAGGACTTTATAATAAACAGATTCTACCTTTTTAGCAACATTTAACCAGTTATAGACATTTCGAATTTCCAATGAAACCTCTTCGGAAAATTGAAAGTCCATCTGTTTCTCAATCTTTGTCATGATATCGTTGAATGATAAAGGATTGCATAATTCTACTCCCTTTGATTCATTTAAATAGCTTGAAATCGAACAATTAATGGTGCAACAAACGGCAGTTCCTAATGCTAAAGCTTCAAAAACCGAAATCGGCAAAACTTCATTTTTACTAACTAATGCAAAAACTTGAGCTTCGGAAATTAAATTTATAAATTCTTCTGATCTGTTGTCTATAAAGCCCATAAATCTTACATTTTCTCCTGCTTCATACTTACATTGTTCTACATACTCTTGATCGGTATCTGATTCAGGTCCAATCAAGACCAACTCGTACTTTAGTCTATTACAAACTCGAATTAACTCCAACTGGTTTTTACGCTCACATATATTTCCAACGCACACAACATACTTTTTCTTTAAAATTAAGTTTGGATTATTATATTTAATTATTTCATCACAGATTCCGTTGGGGATAGTATCAATCTTTGTCTTAAAAGAATATGATCTTTTCAAAAGTTTAGATTCCCATTCTCCAAGTGAAATCAAATATTCGGCATTTGAAAGAAAATGCTTGGTGTTTTTATGATATAAAACAGGAATTCCATACTTTGATAGTAACCTTGCCAACCTATTATATATGAATTGCCTTTCATTGAAAACTGTAGAAATCACAATTGGAAAATCTCTTGATTTCAATTCGGCAAAAGTATTTGTCAATGTAAAGTGAAGGGAAAATTGGTGGCATATGTCAATCTCTGGCTTCAATCTAAACCAATCCTCCAAAAAATAAACTTTGTGTCCAATTGATTCCAGAGTCGATTTGGTGTAATTTATTTGATCCTGCAATCCTCCTGAATTGAAATTCAAATGCTGATATGAATAGAATAAAATGTTTAATTTTCTCGTCATTTGATTATGAATAAATAAATTATAATAGATAAAGCTAAAGTTATTGAAAATGAAGTGTAACCAATTCTTATCTTGTTAAGATTAAACAACAAATGAATAGTAAAACTTATAAACAAATAGGATAATGACCCCGTGAAAACTACAGCCTTGATGCCGTATACCGGAACAAAAATTAAATTACCAATCAGATTTATTATAAAACCAGGAATCAAGGCGTAAGTTGTAATTCTTGGTTTTTCCGCAATTGCACTTAAATTACCAAAAATCATATAATTAATTTGAAAAATAATAGTGATAAACAAATATGGGAAAATAAATTCTAAACCAGAGTACATTTCCCCATAGAGCACTGCGATTATAGCATCCAAAATTAAACTAAACAATAATGCCATCACTGTAATCCCAGCCAAAATAAAATAAAATGTTCTCTTTAATTTATAGATTACAAGCCCTTGGTTTGTTTTCCATAGAATTATGTAGTTAGTCAACAGTACATTTGAAATAACTGTTACTAGAACAATGAAATAACTGGATAGCCCATAAACTACTAAATATTTACCTAACTTATCATGAGAAACGAAAGCACTAATTGAAATTCGATCAATCACGGTCATCGCAGTTAATATCAGTGCGGCTGTTAATGACCACATACTATATTTTAAATTTTTTATAAACTGGTTAGAATAATTTAAAATTGGCTTTGAAAATCTCAGAAAATTAAAATCAATTTTTGAATTGAACATTCTATTTAAAATCAACACGCTAATAAATTCTGATAAAATATAAAAAAAAATAACGCAAGTCAAACCACCGTAATTCGATTTATTGAAAAGGATAAACGTCAATAAAAATATTAAATTGATTGATGGGGCCAAAATCTCAGTTTTACCGCGTGATACAAAATCATTTAACCCCCAAAAAGTTGAGAAAATCAATTGACGGATTATTCTCAACGGAGTATAAAAAGCAACAAAATAGATTAATTCATAATTTGTGCTACCCAGGAAAAGGTTTGACCAAAACTTGGGAAACAACAACATTAAAGTTATGAAAACAGCCTGCAAAATTAAAATAAACCCATAAACTTCAGTCAAATATGCCTTTAGGGTTCCTTCCTTGCTATTTGCTTCCGAATAGCGCACTAAAGCACCACTCAATCCTATGCTCAAAAATACAGTTAAAAAATCAACCATGCTCAAAGCCAAGAATGTCAAGCCAAATGCCGCTGAATCACACAAAATGTTTGCGATAATAATATTAGAAAAGAAATTTAAAACAACTTTTGTTGTGTTAAAACCCAAACCTTGTATTGATTTTCTTATTAAACTCATTAAAGCCTTTTTCTAATCAATTTTGCGCGATTCCCTCCAATTACCGAGAATTCATCGACGCTTTTAGTTACAACAGACCCCGCTCCAACTATACTGCCTTTTCCAATTGTAATTCCCGGGAGTATAATTACCCTCTGACCAATCCAAACATCATCTTCAATTGTGACACTTGATTCTCCCCTATACCCTTGATCTCTCATTGGCTTATTTATATTTTCGAATTCATGATTATTCGTTAAAATACAACACTCGGGACCCATTAATACATTTGAACCTATTTTAACACTTCCAATTCTTGAATTCATCCCTATTCCTGAATTATTCCCAATTTCGACGTTATTCCAATTTACTATCCAAACTTTTCTCTCCAAATTTACATTTACGCCAACTTTTGGAGAAAGATACTTTAATACCCACCTCCTTAAATACAGTTGTCCAAAATTAAATTTGGAATACGAATATGGCACATTTTTAGCAATTAATTCATAAAACAATATAACTACAATTCTAATAATTTTTTTTCATCATTCAATATATATGAGAGACCTAAATAAAGAAAAAATATTTTATAATAACCGGCATCTATTGAGAGCATCATTGTTAAAGTGGTTAAAAGTAAAACGAAGGTGAAGTTTTTTGCCTTAAATGATTTCTTTAGTTCGAGAACAACCGGCGATGCCCAGAGGGTAAAGCCTAAAATACCTGTTTCTGCTAAGGTGTGTATAATTGTATTGTGTGTAGTAGCACCACCAATACTTAAGTTCATTAATCTTGAACTAAATAAACTCACAATTTGACCTAATCCTAAACCGAAGACAGGATTTTCCAAAAAAACTTCAAACGAATCCTTCCAAAGTATATTTCTTCCTGTTGTTATTGATTCAATGTCTCCAGTAAAAAAGGTTTGATAACGAATAATTGAAAATGAAAGAAAATCACCTATAACTGGTAATATTAAAATAATAAAAATCGCGAGTAACAAAATATTGGTTAGAAAAGCCCTAAAAGTGCTTAATGTGTAATAAAAATATACAGCTGTTGTTATAATGAAAGCCGATTTCGAGCCTGTAAATAGTGCATTAATAAAAAAAAGTAAAATCAATAACCAAAAAATAAATTTAGTAATAATATTCTTCACATGCCTTTGTCGACTTTGAAGATATACTATTGGAAAAATTATATTTAAATAATAATAATTAGGATCAAAACCATTAGGTATAGGTCGACTATAAAATTCCACACCGTTGGATGAAACCACTTGGTATTCATCACTAACCCCGATATTGAACTGAAATATCCCAATAAAAAATGAGATTACAGTATAAAACACAATTGAATTTGCTATTAAGGTAAAATCACTGCTTTCAAAAATTGATGTAAAAACGTAAAACACAATTATTCCTTGAATGAAAAGTGAAAAATATTTGTAAAAATCTCCGTTAATTTTATTCATAAAAACTGACGTTAAAAAGACATACAGTAAAAAGAATATATAAATAACATGACTTTTAGAAATTGTCAATTTTTTCGAAAAAAATGATACTTGCAAAAACAATGGAACAGATAACAAAATTGTCAAAAATGTAAATGCCCCCTCAAAAGGTAATGGTACAAACAATGGACACAGCCAAACTAACCCAAGGTATTTTAAGGCGAATTTCAAATCAAAAAATTAAGTAACTGTTTATAATAATCCATCGACCATTTCTCTTTTCAAAACTCCTTTCACATCATAAATTGCTTTCAATTCATTTGTTTGAATGCCAAGGGTAAGGAATTCCTCATGAGCGACACCCAAAACTATTCCTGAATACTCGTCCAAATCCATTTCTAAACTACTAATTAGACTAAAACCATACTCCTCATTCACCTCCGCAGAGCTTGCCCATGGGTCTACAACATCTACAAGACAACCAAACTCAAGCAATTCTTTTCTTATATCTACGATTTTGGTGTTTCGAATATCTGGACAATTTTCTTTAAACGTAATACCCAAAATTAAAACTTTCGAGTCCTTAATGGCTAATCCTTTGCCAATCATTAACTTAATAAGCTTATTCGCAACGAATGCGCCCATACCATCGTTTACACGTCTGCCTGAAAGAATTACAGCTGGATGGTATCCTGCCTGCTCAGCCTTGTAAGCCAAATAGTAAGGATCTACACTTATACAATGACCCCCGACCAAACCTGGTCTGTATTTCAAAAAGTTCCACTTACTACCTGCCGCTTCAATGACCTCGTTTGTGTCGATTCCCAATCTATCGAATATCAATGCTAATTCATTTACAAAGGAAATATTAACATCACGTTGGGCATTTTCTATTGCTTTAGAGGCTTCCGCCACTTTCAAGGATGGGGCTAAATAAGTTCCTGCTGTGATTACCGATTTATACAATTCGTCTACCACAATTGCAATTTCTGGCGTGCTCCCGCTCGTGACTTTCTTTATCTTCTTAACGGTATTTTCCTTATCACCTGGATTAATTCGCTCAGGTGAATACCCACAATAGAAGTCCTGATTATACATCAACCCTGAAACTTGTTCCAAGACTGGAACGCAATCTTCTTCTGTGCAACCGGGTTAAGTTGTACTCTCGTAAATGACAATATCTCCCTCCTTTAAATATTTCCCTATTAAAGTTGAAGCGCTAATTAACGGACGCAGATCGGGTCTTTTGCTTTCATCAATTGGCGTAGGTACCGTAACTATAAAAACATTACAAGAAGATAAATCCTCTGCATTGAAAGACGGCAACAATCCGTTTCCGCTCTCTAAACCTTCTACCAACACTGCCTTCAACTCATCGTCTGCCAATTCCAACGTGTGGTCGTGACCCGACTTCAACTCACTTACTCTTCCCTGGTTAATATCGAATCCCACTACAGGATACTTCTCTGCAAACGCGGCTGCCAATGGTAAACCCACATAACCTAAGCCAATAACTGCGATTTTTTTATTTTCCAATTTCATATATTTTTTATTAAAAATCCTAATTTTTCTCACGGCTTCGCCATTGTCTGTCACAATACGCTTTGCGATGACACAATTCACATTGTGATGACACGCTGCGCGTGATGACCTTCTTCGAAGGATTACGCACGAAGTGCGATGACCCTCTTCCGAGGGATGACACACTGCGTGTGACTACCCTCTATTTTAATTCGTTGCACTGCAACATTCGTCCTTCACCAAAATATGGGCGAATAATTATTCGCCCCTACAGTTTGCGCACTGCACCCTTCTTAAGGGTAAAAACAATCTGCGCTCCCAACCCCTGAAGGGCAATAACAACCTTTTGGGCGTTCACCTCTTCAACCACAATACCGCGAAGACCTTTAAAATCTCCTCCGGTAATTTCCACTTCCTGTCCTTCAATGAGTGTAGGACTTAATTCCACACTTTCGTATATGCCTTCTTGCAACATCTGCTGCAAAATTACAATCTCCTCTTCACGCACCACCGCGGGTTTACCGAGGTAATACAACATACCACTCACACCCACCACATTCCAAAACAACTCTCTTTCTTTCTCTTCCACGTGAACAAAAACCGTTGAGGAGATCAATGGCTTTTGAACTTTCTTCTTCCGATCGCTCCACTGTTTCATGGTGGTGTATAAGGGAAGGTAAACTTCGACACCTATCATGGCCAGGCGTTCTGCTAACTTCTTCTCAGCGTTAGCTTTGGTCTTTACCACAAGCCACTTCTTTGCATTCGCCATCTCCTTCAATTTACTCGGCTTCGCCGAATTTATTTGTCTTTGTCCACCAATTTCAAATCGTTCTGCACCATTATCCTCACCAATTCGTTCAACGAAGTCTTGTTCGGATTCCAGCCCAAGAGCGTTTTGGCTTTGGTAGGATTACCGAGGAGTTGATCTACTTCCGCAGGGCGAAAGTATTTTGGATCTACTTCCACAAGTGTTTCGTTTGTGTTAACATTCACCCCTTTTTCATTCACACCTTCTCCCTCCCATTTTAATTCGATACCAGCCTCTTGAAACGCCAATGTACAGAAGTGACGCACGGTGCGCATTTCACCGGTGGCAATGACAAAATCTTCTGGGGTGTCGTGCTGAAGCATGAGCCACATGCATTCCACATAGTCTTTTGCATAGCCCCAATCGCGTTGGGCGCTGAGGTTTCCGAGATACAATTTCTTCTGCAAGCCTTTTGCAATGCGAGCAGCAGCCAAAGTGATTTTTCGAGTCACGAAGGTTTCTCCGCGACGTTCGCTTTCGTGATTGAACAATATACCGTTGACGGCAAACATGCCGTAGGCTTCGCGGTAATTTTTTGTTATCCAAAATGCGTATTGCTTCGCTACACCGTAAGGCGAGCGAGGGTAAAACGAT
>Ga0164295_10002355_pt1 | contig 15572 bp, 13 predicted proteins | sample GEODES006metaG_FD_111798 | JGI IMG/M metagenome (GOLD analysis project Ga0164295, IMG submission 111798) | Oligotrophic lake water microbial communities from Sparkling Lake, Wisconsin, USA - GEODES006 metaG | ecosystem: Environmental > Aquatic > Freshwater > Lake | place: USA: Sparkling Lake... | reverse complement strand
GACCCCGACCCCGACCCCGACCCCGACCCCGACCCATTCCCTTCCTTTTAGTTTCGTGGTGTGGTGTGTACGTGTACATGCGCAATACAACTGCATCGTGTGCATTTCAAACAAACATGGTCAAGGTCTAACTCCAGGAAACACGTGGTCCTGCACATGAGCCGGGAAGGTGTCGAGTCCCGCGGCCTTCATCTTGGCGCGGACCTGTTCCAAAGACAGGGTCTCAATCATTCCGTCCCCATACTCGACAATGTGGGAACACCCCTCACCCCCTTTCACCTTTTTGTCGCAGGGCATCCGAACCGCCACCACAGTGGTCCAAGCATCTTGTGAGCGACGCACCCGAAATCGACGTGGGGTTGGCGACCTACTGTGAACACACCCCATGTCCTTTTCCAATAAAATGTGGACGGGGGGGGGGGGGGGGTGGGGGTACACGCTCCGTTTCTGTTTCCATGTCTTTGTGTCATACAGTTGCCGTCTGCACACCTTCACTGGCTTGATGCCAGTCTACCACGTCCAACTCGTACTCACGGTCGTCCACAACCCCAACGGCACAGCCATCGGAGTGGCTTCCCCCCTTAGAATGAGCGCCTGAGTCTGAGTCTGGGTCTGGGTCTGGGTCTGGGTCTGGGTTTGGGTGTAACCCCGTGCCCACCCTTGTGTCCCGGTGCCACTCGTCAAGGTTTGCCCAGGCACTGGTGGAGGCCCATTCCCCCATGCGCAAGGCACCCTCTTTGCACGTTTCCACCCGTTCCCTGTTCTTTATTTGAGCCTTGGGCGGACACTTGGACTTGGAAGGGGGCCTTGGGTAAAACCGGGTTATAATGCCTGCCAGGGCAGCAGCGCCCCCAGGAGGCATCATCGCCAACTTTGGGGCCATGGCGGGACTGAGTCCCAGGGCCCCTGTCCCCTGCAGCTCCCTGCACAAGGGCCTCATGGCGCTGGCCACGGCATGGCTGGCACCACCTGGTTCACAACTTTTCCGCAGCCGCTTCCTGGTCTCCACCCTACCCTCTGGCATGGGCACCCCCGGGACCTCTGCTCGGGGAGTGAACAACGCCACCCGACCCGGCCCAAACAATTTGTGCCGCTGTGGCATGCCAGACCCCGGGTTGCTGCTGAAAATGATGGCGCCCTTTTGCATGCAAATCAGTTCCTGCAGGTGCACGAGGTTGATGCCCTCAAAGTAGCAGGGCCCCACATTGAAGCCCCCCTTCAACATGCGCACCATGGACCGCAGCAGGGTGTCAAACTGGGCCAGGGTCAAACCCCCGGAGATGATGAACTTCCCGCTGCGGTAAATGGTGACCTTGGCCCCATTGGGCATCATGTGGCAGTCTGGGGGCTTGCCCGTCACCCCCGAAAACGTGCCCAGGGTCAGGTTCCAGTGGAAGCTGTCGTTCCTGCGGATGGCCACGATGTCCACCGTGTAGGGCAAGGTGCCAGACATGCTGAGGTTCAGGGTCTTCAGGCCGTGGGGACCCAGGAAGTCGTCCCCCATCCGAGACACTGCCAGGGCCAGGTCATTGGCATTCTGCACCTGCTCCATGGAGCTGCAGCCACCATTCAGGGTGCACGCATACTGCCGCGTCGTGGTGGCGCTGGACAGGTTGGGACCCATGTTCACCTGAGTTCCACTCTTCTTGTTCTTGACCGTCACGTGGGCACACACTGCGGCCATGGCCTTGTTGTGGGCATGTTGACGAACACCTTTGCCGCCCAACGTAAACAGTCTTGCTCGTGAGGCCTCTAGGTACATGCTGGTCGGAATGTTGTTCAGTCTCAGGAACAAGTTGTCTTCATGCACAAAGAAGGCTGCCATCTTCGCGGGGTCGGTAAACACCAAAGGCGTTTCGTCCTCGTCCGAGGCCTCGTTTTTGCCCTCGACCGAGGCCTCTGCCTCTGCCTCTGCCTCTGCCTCTGCCTCTGCCTCTGCCTCACGACCCCTTTTCAAGGTTTGACGTCCACCCCCAGTGTCCCGAGGTAGCATGGGTACCTGAGTAATACTACAAGGTTTGGGTTGCAGTGCACATCTGCGCCCCCTTGTTTCATCCATGGCACATACACCATACATTTTGCACACGCCCAAGTGCTGGTGTTTGTTATAATGGGGAGGAACCCAAGGAGCCGAGAGTGGCCATTGACAGTTGCCTTTCCCACTTCCCACTTCCCTCTTCATGTCAGAGGAGGGCGACGAGGAAGTTTACGGCGCCTTAGACTTGGAAACCGAGCTTGTCCAAGACACACACATCTATGGTGCAACCCCAGAACCATCGGCAACTCTAAGGACATACAGATATGAGGTTGCCGTCAACCGAACATGCACCAAAGGCGTAGAGGAGACCTTACCACCCTTACAGCTGCACGTGGTATTTTCCTTTGACCCGCACCACGTTAGCACCGACCATGCGCCCTTTCGAAATCACCCACCCAGCCTCGAGATCACCGTCCAGCATCCAAGCAAGCCACCACCCGTGGTGGCGCCTCTAGTGTGCGAAAGGGACACTGGGATGTGGCGCACCTACGTCGAGTTTGGCCTTCCCTATTTGAAGGGGGGGAATTTTGTGGTCACCTTTGGGACAAACACGTTTGAGAAATTCTCGAGCGGCAACATCAGAGGCGCGTACTTTCTGGACAACGTCGCCGTGCAAGACGGACGAAACGATGTTGCCATGGGTACCTCTACTGACGCTACCGGGCAACGGTCAGGCTACGACGAGGCAGCAGACAGTGTTGTTCGTTGTGACGGATCCGACGAGGAGTAGAAGAGACGCGGCGATGCACACCGCCCTTCTCCCTCCCCCTCCCTCCCTCCCTTCCCCCTCCCTCCCGTTTCCAAATCAAACAAGACCCAAACAACCAAACAAAGCCTTGCATTGTTTGCACTTGCCACGGGTGTACAGGGCACTAAAATGTGGTACGGGCGTGCTCACACAGCTTCAAAAACAACTCCACAGAGTTAAGCACGGGGATCAGTTTGGGGGGGGCACTCCTAAACTTCGCCATGTGCAGCGTAGCGGGCACAAAGTCCAGGGCTGGGTTGGGTGCACACACCTCCACATCGTGGTCCCCCTTCACCCCCTGCTTTAGACACAGCAACAGCCCAATGGCAAAGTCTCTCAGACTCAACTTCTGCAGGGTGCCCACATAGGAGCCACCCCCCACTCCCGGGTAAAACTCCAGCTGCTTGTTCAACAAGGCCTCGTACTGCATCCAGTTGTACGCCACCAACTGGGCAATGGTTTCCAGCTGGGACTGTACAGGTGGCCTACGACCAACACTGCGCTCATGCAGATACTTTTCCCGGCGCTGGCTGTATAACAACACATAAAACACAAGGTTGTGCTCCACGGGTTCTGGCATTGCAGCGGGCATGCCCTTGGCACTGGCGCACCTCCGATAAATGGCCATGCGCAGGTCAGTCGCAGCCTTTTCTTTGGCGCCAGCCTCCCCCTTTTCCCGAATTGCCTTGCGCACCCCGGGCTTCAAAAATTCCCGCATCAACGCCATGACTTCACGGGTAGCCTTGCCGCTTGGACCCCCGTGCCCGTGCCCGTGCCCGTGCCCTTGCCCCTGGCCTGGCTCCACTTCACACGCCACTGGTGTCGAGGCATGTAGCGCAGCCTCCAGGGAAACCTCCGCGCCCGCACCAGAAGCTGCAAGGCAACCCCCTTCCGTTTCCGACCCACACTGCAGGTCCCGGGGAATGGGTGCAACCCGAACCCTTTTGCCGGCCCTCCTGGCCCCAGCTTCCCTAGCCCGAAAGCTGCGCTGGGCCTTTTGACGGAATCCGGGCACAGCACACGCCTCCCCCCCTCGAGTGTCTGACACCCGGATCTTGTTAAAGGTCAGTGCACACATGGTCCGTTTTTTCGTCACAATTGTGTGGGCACAGGCATCTCCACAAGTGTGCACCAGCATCGAGTCCTTGCACCGAAACAGGGTTTCAGTAGGGTGTGGCAAGACCTCAAACTGACACGCAGGGGAGCAAACGGGCCCATGAATCGACATGGGTCACCGAGAAGCAACTGGCTGGCTGACTGACTGGGGTTGATTGCATGGAGGAAGGAAGAGGGCGTCCCTGTCCTGAGGTGTTTCATACAAAACTTCGGCGAGAGGAAGAAAAGAAGTGAGTGAGTGAGCGGAGAACTTGACCTTGATTTCATTGTGCGCGCGTTTTTTTTTTGAAAAAAAACGAAACCGACAGCCACCCCACCCCCCGGTGTGACATTCCCTATACGGTACCCTTTCCCGGTTTGGAATTTACAATTGAAGTGACACGGGGGTGGGTGTGGTGACCCCAGGCCGCCATCCGTGCCAACCCCAGCGTCCCTGCACCCATGGCCTTTTCCGCATGTACGCCCCTGGCAACCCATGACAGCGCCGTGTGCAGCATCAAGGTGGACCCCAGCAGGACGTGGGTTCTCATGCTCCCCGAGCCATGCCTGCACGCCCTGGGCACTTTTTCCACCAAAACCGCAAGGGCCCTTTCACCCGCCCACAGCGAAATCATCGCCATGCTGTCCCTGTTCCTCAGCTGTGCCCAGGCCACCAACAATGCCGCAGACGACATCCGGGGAAACCCCCAAACCAATGTGGCCAATGCCGCCATGCGGGGCCCCCAAACCTTTGCAGCCATCCAGGACTTCAGCGGGCCTAGGTACCCCCCCCCTGGTGGCAGGGGCGCTGGCGGCTTCGCTGGCAGGGGCAGGGGCAGGGGCAGGGGCAGGGCGGACGGGGACCGGGACCAGGACTCGTCCGCGCCCCAGGAAGAGGGCAGGGTGCCCGGGGCAGAGGGTGGGGAACTGGTGGTGGCAGGCCCCAAATTTAGGCTGAGTGGCATCAAGTCCAGCACGATGCCCGCGGCCCCCGCCATGCAGGTGGTCATGGAGTTTTTGCCAAAAAAACACGATGGACAGGCATCTGTGTTTGAAGCCACTTGCGACTTCCGGGGCATGTCCTCCGACCTGGCTGCGGTCAGGTTCTACTTCTTGGCGGACAGTCCCGAGGCGGCCCACGCCTTCCAAACCCTGGTGCAGACCCACGTGAACAACGCCGCATCGTGTGTTTTGGAGCACATCTACGCCACCACCAGGTCTGGGGCAGGGGGCAGCGGCACGGGCAGTGGCCCCAGCTCCGCCAGTGAAGCCCCCACCCAGTTCAACCCCAAGGAGTTCCAGTTCATGGCGTGGCGCCTGAGGGACGCCAAGGACCTCATGCACGCAGTTCACACCGCTTCCTACCGGTCCGCGTGCAGCGTGGCAGTGGGAGGCGGTCCCTGTCCCACATTTCCCCGCAGCCTCCTGTCGGGAATGCGGGGCACCCTGGACACCACCGGCGCCGGGCCCTCCTCCACCCAAGTCATCCAACAACTGCGGGACACCAACTTGGCCCCCCTGTTGCTGGAGCCCGCCCTGAGGGCCCACCAAGCCTTCCTGGGGCACGACATGACCTTTCCGGACCAAACCACCGTGTCCAGGGTTTTGGACGTGAACACGGACACCAATGTGGCCACCCTGTCCTTCCCGGGCCACGTGGCGGTGGTCCTGCCCAAGGGCCGCATTGAGCCCACGGAGTTTATCAAGGGCAGGGTGGCTCTGCCCCCCCTGGCAGACCCTGAGCCCCGGGACGTCTTCGACTACCTCACCACCTCCGCAGCCAACACCCACTCCACTGGGCTCATGCAGTGCCTTCGCCACATCCATGAAGTGTGTCCCTGGGTGGTGACGGGCCTCTTGGTACTCCTGGTGCCCTCCATTGCCAAGTTCATCGTCAGGGTTGAAGCCCTGCACATGCAGTACGCAGAAAAGAAGCTGGCGGCTGATGCCGAGAAATTCGCGAGTGAAGCAGCTTCGGGGGCCGAGGCTGAGGCTGGGGCTGGGGCAGGCTTTGGCGTTGACGAGGAGATGGGGACAGGGACAGGGACAGGGGGTGGCTCCATGTTTGATGTCCGTGGCCCCAAAAGGTGGGATGTTCTAGATGGTGTCGATGAAGAAGGAAAGGAGGAGGAGGAGGAGAAAGAGGAGGGGGAGGAGCACGGATTTGATTCTTCGGCCCATCGCCATCACAAAGCCCACCGGGGCCCGGGGGCTGGAGTCGATGCTGCATCCGCGCCAAGGGTGTTGCCCTCTCTAACCACGGTCCTGGAGGCAGTGGTTCGAAACTTGGGGTCCTCTGACAAGGACGCCACCCGTTTCTGTATTCCCTGTGGGGTGCCCAACATTTTGACCAGTTGTTTCCTGACACGCACCATGGACGTGTCGCAGTTGGTCGAGCAACTGTCCGCAGCTAGGGCAAGGTCGGACAAACGCATTTTTCACATGCACGCCCAGGGCTCGGGTGCCCGTGCCGACCAAGGGTCCAGTGTCAGCGGAGAGGCGGCAGCCTCGTCGCCGCATCACCACGCAGACGTGGGGGGCGCAGGGTCTGCAGGAGCCGGACGGGGAGGGCGGTCTACCTATGGCCTCCCTTCCGACGTCAACTTCGTGGACAGCTTCATGCGTGTGTTGCACACGGCCAGAGAACGGGCCAGGATGGAAATCCCGGCACCCATGTCCACCAACCCTGACTTTGACGACCCCGAGAACGTGATCCAACGGGCCAACCTGCTGTCCCCGGCCCTGTTCCCCACCATGGTGGCCCTGCACTCAGGACAGGTAGAGACAACCACCACCTCCCGCCACAACTTTGAACGCCTGTACGAGGTGGTGGCCGTGGCCATGGCGGCCGTGGGGGCCACGCCCCGCATCATGCACGCCTGCGCAAGCATCTGCGTGGAGTCGGAGGCCATGTCCCTGGACGCCCTCATGTCCGCCATAGCCCTCAGCGACTTCCAGCGGGAGGACCCCCGCAAGCACACCAGCCCTCCCTTGGACGCCCTGTGCAACCTGGGACACTGCAGTGCCAGGATACGCTCCGGCGTCAACGCCGCCACCTTTCGCCTGTGCTTCGAGGGCAGGATGGAGGAGGCGGCGGCGGTGAACCGCAAATTCGTCATGTCCCGGGTGGCAGAGATAGCAGAGGTGTTCCGGTCCGGCAAGGCGCACCCCACCTTCCAAGGCATGTACGCCTCCCTGGTCAACAAGTGGAAGGCGGCCGCCATCAGGCGCAAACGCTTGGGCCTCAAAACCATGTCCGTGTTCCAGGAGGCCACCTTTGGGCGCCTGGCCAACAGCACCTTCCGCAGCAACACCTCCAACCTGGGGGCGTTCCTGGTGCGGGCCATGGCGGAGCTAGATTACCGGGGGGGCATGGTCCACGACCAAGCCAACTGCTTCTTCATATGGGTTTTCATGTCCACCGTAATGGACACCAGCCCCTACAGCATCACGCCCGTGATTTTGAACTGCGGACCCCCGGGCCTGGGCAAGTCCTTCTGTGCCAACATCGCCTACTCCATGCTGCCCGAATGCCTGACCAAGAAAATTAACCACATGAGTTCCACCGCCCTCACCGCCATGAGCACCACGATGGCAACCAGCTTTGAGGACGACGCCCCCAAGGAAGCCTTTGGCATGGAAAACGGGGTCATCAGCAAAATGGGCGCCAACATGAAGGCCATCGTCACCGACAGGCAGCTGTCCTACATGGTAAACAAGGGGTTCGACCCAAACACGGGCCGCCGCGAGAACATCGAGGACACCTTTGCCATACACCTGGCCCGCTGTGTCAGCACCAACTCCGCGCAACAGGACCCGGCCATGAAGGACCGCACCGTGTTCATAAACAGCGCCGACGGCCAGAAGCGACCAGACAAGCACCCAGACTCCACCACGGACATTCTGTCCACCACGGAGCAATGGCAGCAGTGCAGGGAGTACTTCTCCACCCTCACCGAAATGCAGGGCATGATGTACTGCGGGGTCCGGGGTGGCCTGCCGCCCTTCAACATCGACGCAGCCAACATTCTCATGAACAAGATGGGGGAGCGGGCCAAGGCGTACGGCCTCCGATTTGACGCCCGCACCTTCAAGCGCTGCATGCAAGTGGCCGTCAACCTGTGCGCCCTCAACGCCTGCCTGAACGTCACCTCGTGGCAGGCGGGGGACTTGGCCATGCAGGACGAGTTTGACCTGCAGGCGTTCCTGCCCGCGGTAGGTCCCATGCAGACGGTCACCAACGAGCACGTCCGCATCGCCTTTGCCATGATGATGATCCACACCGCGGACAACTCCATGAAGGAGTTCATGAGCATCGTCACCAAGGTCCTGACCCGATCAGAGACAGGCACACCGACCACCGCCGTGGACATGGTCGCCATTCACCCCGAGCACCGCAAGCCCATGCCGGGCTACGTCATGGTGCAACTGCCCAACGCGGGGCGACACCAAAACATTCGGGACTACCTCAAGGACATTTACTCCCGGGAGTTCCACCGCACGGACAAGTTCATGAACGTGTACAACAGCCTGCTCACGGACACCGTGTCCAACAGCATCAACACGGAGCACCTCACGTGGGAAACCGCAGCCTGGCCCCCGGGCATGAAGCCCGTCCTGCCCCGTGGCCAAGCACCCACCAATGCCAACTGCGCCGCCGTGGCCCTGGCCAAACACAACCTCATCTCCAGGGACAAGGTGGCAGCCACCGCTGTGGCCCTCCAAGCCTCCTACGCCAACTTTTGCCCAAAGAAGGTTGGGGGTAGTGGGGCTACCGCTGCAGGGGTCGCCGCAGGGGCCGCCGCCCCCCCACCCGAACATCACCATCATCACACAGGAGCCGCTGGGGGAGGAGGCAGCATCCCCGGCCAAGGTCCCGAGGGGGTGGGCTCCCCCTCCTTTGTCACCTCCGGGGGCTTCACCCCCGACTCCAACCCAACCCCTGGGTGGTGCATTGCAGACCCCGCCACCAAAACAGTGGAGCTGTCCCAACCCACCAACCTCCCCGGCAAGAAGATCATCACGGTGTTGGCGGTGCACGTCAGCTGCTTTGACACCCCCGTCAGCGGCTGGCAGTTGCTGGAGAAGATCATTTTGGAGACGCGGGACCAGCACGAGCTGGAGGACATAACCAATGTGCCCGGCAAGTTGGTGCAGACCATGTTTGTGCCCATCGGCAAGCCCGCACAACCCCATGTGCCCCAGTGTTGTGAAATCGTGGGCAACCCAGAGGCGGAGCCCGTGGTGCTGCAGCCCCCGCCCGGGGTCACGGACGTCGTCATGCAAAACATCTCCAACGTCACCAAGTTTGCAACGGAGATGCAGTGCGCGGCCAACACGGGGGCAGTGGACGACCTGCACCTAGCCCCCACCGCCACCTTCACCACCAAACTGGTGGCCCTCATCGGAAACCCAGAGGACCTCAAGGCGCCCGTGGTCCTGCCGGTGGCCACCTCCCAGGCCGCCATGTGGTGCCACTTCATGCAGTGGGGCATGTGCGCCCTTCAGGACAACGACGGCACGGGGGTGCCCGACGAGAAGCCCGTGTTCAAGCTGGGACCTCACACCCTCACTGCCACCCAGACCTTGCGACTGGACCACTACTTGACCACCAAGGTCAGTTCCCACGAACCCGTCATCGACATGCGCACCTACGGCAAGCCCCTACCCAAGAGGCTGGAACCCAAGCCCAAGAACATGTTTGACATGAGGAAGGTGCCTCAGAAGCTCACGGAGCCCACGTTCTCCTTTGCATCCCGGGCCCCAGCCATCGCCACGCCCACTGGGACACCCTCTCACTCCCTCGCCCACCCTCCAACACCCATGTCCAAGCACGGCCACGGCCACGGCCACGGACCCGCCGCGGGTCAGGCACCCCAGTCTTCGCCCTGTCCCTCCCAAGCCGGGTCCATTTCAGGGCCCCATGTCCCCCAGTCGCCATGTGCATTTGCGGCACAACCCCCCGTGGCATCCAAGACGATGGAGGCGCCCTTCCAAAAACCCGCACCTCTCAGGCGACGGATTGACGACGAGGGGTTTGTGTCCCTGCAGGTCATCAGCAGCAGCAAGCAGCGGACAGAGACACCATCAAGGGTGATGCCCATGGGGACCATGGGGGCCATGGCAAAACCAAAAACCAGCAACAAACGGGGGAGGACAGTGTACGAGGAGGAAGAGGTAGAAGAAGAGGAGGAGGAGCCGGGACCCCCTGACGAGGAAGAGGAGGGTCAACCCCAGTCTGTGTTTGGGGTGCCAGGCTCCAGTTGACACCCAACCCACAGCACTGACCTATTACAAACACGGGCCTAGGTGTGTTTGGTAGTTGCGTATGTGTTTCGACTCTTTCTTTCTTTCTTTCTTTCTTTCTTCCTTTCGGTCCCTTCCTTCACCCCCCCCCCCTTTCCCCACGCACACACGTGTTTTTGTAGAATGTGGATGGTATGATTGAAGATGTACGTTTGTGGGTATGGGATTACTACACACAGTTCAATCATTTACACTTGGGGTCGAAGTGTCGCGGACGTGGTCCAACAAGCACTGGGTGGTACGGTGACCATTCACGGTGCACCCAGCCAACAACTGGTTGTCTTGGGGCTCACCGGGTGCACAATATGCAGCGAATCGCTGGCTTGTTTACAACGGGATTCAATTATTTCAGGAGGGACCGTTACTGCAGTCGTCCAAAGCGGCCACCTGCGCATCCAACTACCCGGGCCACGCCTGACACCCAAGAGCGGGCGGGCGCAGACCATGGGATGGCGTCCCTTCCTTCCCACCCTTCACACGTGGTTAGTGGTGGTGGTATTGTTGGCGATGACGGCGGCGACCATCCGCTTGGCACCCCATGTGCAGACGACCCACCCCGCGTTTTCGACACTGCCCCCCTTGGGCCCCCTCCTCTTGAAACTTCACCTGACACTCATGTGGGCATGCCATCCATCTTGACCCAAGCCCAAGCCACAGACGCTGGCGCTGGCGCTGGCGCTGGCGCTGGCGCTGGAGCTGGAGCTGGAGCTGGCGCTGATGCGATGTCTGTGTTCACCGCCATGAACCATTTGGTCAACACAATCATGGACAGGGTCCCAGAGGTGTCCCATGGACACCCACAAATTTATTCCTGCGGAATTCGTAAGCCCGAAACCCCGGCTCAAGTGCTTCCAATGTGCTTTGGGGTAGCACCTGGAGCCTACGGAACCATTCGTGTCACATCGACAGGCACAGGCACACCTGAGGCAGGTGCTGCAGGGACGTCGTTTGTTACTTCCTGTCTGGCCACCTCCCCCTGGATTCGTAACCTGCACCTGGACATGGTTGAATTTTTGGCCATGCAGGCCCTGTCCGCCATCCACTCCCAAACCCAAACCATCTTTGTGTTTACTGGGTGGGTCAAAGTCATGCTCCCCGGCATCTGCATTCCTGGCGACTCGGTACTGGGGCCCAAGGACAAGTTGCCCACATTCACCCCCTGCTCTGACGGCGTGCTTGTGCACGTGGACACCCAACTGGTGTCCATGCCCCAGCCAGTGTGCACAGACGGGTGTCCCGACCTGTACCTAGTCGTGATGGCCCTGTTGGTGCCCAAGGGTAAACAGCATACCGTCCAAGCCGCGATGGCCGCTTGGACCCTAAACACTCGGGCCCGAGTGTGGAAAAGACCAATCGACAGGGCTATCAATGCTGACACCCACGCCATCGAACAGGCCCTGAAGGTAGCCACCCGGGTGGAAACTACCTCCGCTGCAACCTGCATCACGTCCTACACGCCAGAGCAAGGCAGCCGCACCCACCTGTCCCCAGAAACCAACCAACAGTGTGTAGCCGTGTCCACCGCTACATTGCGAACACTGGCCACCTTTCTCGACAAGACTCAGCCGACCATTGCATGGACATTCACCCGTCCCAACCACGACACGCCACTGCTACAACTGTCAATGCCACCACGCAGGTAGCATATAGAGACAAGGCGCACCGGGCACCAGGTATCAGGTACCAAGTAGAGGGTGCTACTTTCAGGTACCATGGATCAGGTTGCACATCTAAAAACCCCAACCCAAGAACTGCTTGACTGCCTTTGGACACTGCCAACGGTGCAGGGCACGGCATCCATGGAGAACATCATCATCCACTTTGCCAAGATTCTTGCCTGCGAAACCCCAGAGGACATTGTAGCCCTGTGCCAAGAGGCAACACGGGCCCACCTTACCCCCGAAATCCAGGTCCCCATGTCCTCAGCCCCAGCCCCAGCCCCAGCCCCAGCGACAAATCTATACACACCCACCCAGTAGTCACATCCAGATAGAGTCAACCACTGTCCCTTTCCTTCCCTGCTTCCCGTGCACTGTCATGTTTAACATGTCCACTGCATTTTTCCACGGCAATGACAACGCGTCTCTGTCTCGATGCATCGACGCCTTTTCATTTCCCACCGTTCTGCCACACACGGTACTTGGGGACCTTAGTGAAGACACGAGAGGAGACAGGTCCACCATTCTTGACGCAGCGCAAACCATTGAAAATGCCGTAATCATCACCACGCCCAGAATCAACGCGACCGTATTAGACAACGTCAAAACGATCTTGGGCATCGAACAAGCCGTGGCCCGTGGTCGCCAAACGTTAACCTTGGACGAGTACGACCAATTCTTCAAGGCAGTGAACTCCCTTCTTAGCTCATTCCCAGACACCTAGAATGTGCACCCCCATTCACCCACCCATCTACACACCTTGTTTGGCCCAGGTCTTGTATAACCACCATGCGCAATCCAAGCAAATGTACGCGTCACTCCTTCCCCCTAAGATGTCTCTGTTTTCTAGTACCACCATCACGTGCGAAGTGGTTAGCATGGAGATTTCCCCGGAAACAGTGGCACCCATTCCAAAGGAAGAGTCTGACGATCGTCTCGTGCACGCCCTAAGATCCACCAAACCCATCATCTTCTCCATTCTGAAGCTCATGGCGTCCACAAGCCTGCCCGCGGACTGGACGGCGTTTCACCTCGCGTGCTTTCGCCACGAATTCTTGTACCAAATGGTGTCCAATCTACTGGCCCGCGAAAATGAGTTTGTCAAACTTGGGGCAACCAACAAGACCTTCCTGCAACCCCTCGAACGGACACATCTGCAAACATGGATTGACAGTTCTCGAGTGCAACGCACTCGAATCTTGGAGTTCAAAAAGAATTTTGTGGATGTACCCGTGTAGTCCACCCTACTCAACCCCACCCACAGAAAGCCCCGTATAACCCAAACATTCGTGTCGCGTGTAAATAAAACACCATAAACCCTTCTAAGATTCCATCGCCATGAGCTCCTTCGCGAGTCATGACACCAAGCTGGACGCCTTGGTTCGAACCCCATTGGCCACCTCCCTTGTCCTCTGCGGCGTCCCGCCCAATCTTACACGGGAAAACGACGTCCCAGCCCCAGCCCCAGCCCCAGCCCCAGCCCCAGCCCCAGCCCCAGCACAAGTTCTGTCCGCTTCTTGGGTTCATTTCATCAATGAGTGCACAAAATGCTCAAAAATGAAGTTACCCCAATTGAAACCGGTCATTGAAGCCCGTCCGGAAACGGAGGACACCATCGAAAAGCTGGTGTTCTTGTTTGCTGTTGCCAAACAGAAACACCTGGTACGTTTTCGTGTTTGTGCTGTATTATGGTTATAACAACAAACACACGACACACACCTTTTGCACACAACCCAACCGAACACATGGATGCCAAGTCCCTCAAACAATTTGTGTTGGACGCCGATGCTTTTTACAGGAATTGCAGCCGCCTGCTCCAGCCCAAGCCAGGGGAGGAAATTGATTGGCGGGCGGTGTCACAGCTTCAGGCGACATTTCAGAGACTTGCACAAACCTTCAACTCGAACAGGGCTCCATTGCGCATGATTCCCCCATCGGGCACCACCTCCTCTTGAGTGCAACCCGGATGACAACCGGGAAAACCTGTGGAAGTAGCCTTGTAGCGATTTTGTTGTCAGAAATGTATTTCCATTTGCTCACGTTTCACCCAAACAAAACAAAAGGGGAGCGGAAAAAAGGGAGGCGACAAGGGGGGGGGGGGGCAGATTCTACACACACAATTCGACATGGCACATGCACCCCTGCAGCTTCAATGTTTCATGTCGGGGTTGTTCGCAACCCCTTGTGGGCGTCCCTCGCCCCGCATGGCCGTGTACTCCATTGCGGACAGCGTCGTGTTCCGAGTGGCAGATGTTCAGGCCCAGGTGCATGGTTACCTTGGGTCAGGTGCCTCGGAGGACCGGGAGGCGCTGACCAAGGACAGTTCTTGGTTTACAAAAACCAAACGTGCGCCCTGTGTGTCCTTGCCCTGCCTGGTGGATTGCCTAGGGCACCTACCAGGGCCCTGTGGCATATTCAACACCAAACACCTGTTTGCTGCAGTGTTTCTGGCCAACGTGGATGCCTTGGCCAAGAAACGGCCCGGGGGGGGTGGGGTGTCTGGCCCCTTGGATGCCGCCAAACGGTTCTTGGTGGACACTCGTGCCGCGGGAGAGCCCCCGGCGGTCCTCAGCCCAGCCCTGGTGCACCGATGGGTTGCGGCCGCGGGATGGCCCACCTTTGGGCGTCCGGGGTGTGTCGTGAAATTGTTGCCACCTCCACGCACCTTTTCTGCCCTCCGCGTCCGGCACGGGTTTGTGGTGTACGACGATGACAAAACCATGGTGACCACGACCCTGGAGGCGGGGCTGGTGTACACACTGAACGGCCGCCCCATGACACAGCCCCTGCATGTGCACTTTTGGGCGTGCCCCCCCCTTGGACTGGTGGCCGTGGTGGTGACCCGTGTTGTGGTGAGGGCCTTCCTGGGCCGCATTCTCCCCTTCTGTGCCCATGAGGAGGTGGTGGGCGCCCTGGCGTTGCAGGCAGGGGTCGAGGCAGCCACCCCGGACTCCCTCATGCATGTCGCACCCGGAATGCCCACCACCCTGTGTGCCGTCAGGGGGTTGCAAACCCTGGTGAACCACATGTGCACCCACGCTGGACCCGCTGGCCTCACTGCCCGCACCGGGACCCTGGCCCAGGCCACAGTGGCCGTGTGCAGCAGCCCACCCCCGCCATTGCACCATCACTTTGCTGGCGTGCTGGCGGACCTGTGCGGCCACTTGCAACCCCACATCCGCCAAATGGTGGTCATGCACGTGGGACTGAACAGCCGCGGTCAGGACCCCTGCCACCCTGAACCCGGACACTCTCTTGTCACCCTGAACGACCGCAAGACTTGGAACCGTCGTAGGGTGTCCCTGCTGCCCTGGCACTTGGCCCAAGCCGCATCCAAGGCCGCCCAGTGGGAGTTGCCTTGTGCCCTTTGTGGCAACCCCCTGGCCTCCCACAGGTACCTCGCCAACCCCCTTTTGACCATTGGACCCGGGTTCGACACCTTTCGCACCCACACAGACGACGTGCCCGCGTCTCTGTGCAAACGAGACCTAACCAAGGCCGCCGCGTGCATCTCCTTGCCTTACTTTAGGGACACGGCCGTGACAGGCTGTTTGGCTGACCCCCCTGTGTTCCTTCCCGGGGCCTTTAGAGCCCTTGCAAACCCAGACCCTCCCTCCCTCCTTGTCCACACTCACTGTAAGTGTGCGTTTACGCTGCGGTGTGCACGGTTTTTGAATTTGCAATGACATCGGGAACCAAAACACAATACGTTGCCAAGGAAAAACAG
>Ga0164295_10002351_pt1 | contig 15594 bp, 13 predicted proteins | sample GEODES006metaG_FD_111798 | JGI IMG/M metagenome (GOLD analysis project Ga0164295, IMG submission 111798) | Oligotrophic lake water microbial communities from Sparkling Lake, Wisconsin, USA - GEODES006 metaG | ecosystem: Environmental > Aquatic > Freshwater > Lake | place: USA: Sparkling Lake... | reverse complement strand
GTTATTGATAGAATCCTTGACAAAGGTATCGTAATTGACGCTTGGGTTCGTGTTTCCTTAGTTGGTATCGAATTACTAGCAATTGAAGCTCGGATCGTTATCGCTTCCGTTGAAACCTACTTGAAATATGCTGAAGCAGTTGGTTTAACCCAATCAGCAGCAGTACCTGCTTAATTAAGCAAGCTCCATAATATCATGATTAATTAATCCTGATATTGGTTCTGCTTTTTTTAATTATCTAGATATTTGGAAATCAACGCTTCTCAAAGGATATTACAAAAAATTACGAATCCTTATAATGTAGTACCTGGAGAAGCAATTTCTGGTAGGTCTGGGCTAATTTACTATTTTTTGGAGAACTTCATGATTTCTTTAATGGCAAAAATCCGGCAGGAACATCAGTCAATAGCAGAGAAAGTGGCTGAACTATCTCTTGAGACCAGAGAATTCTTATCCGTCACGACAGCGAAAAGACAAGAGCAAGCTGAAAAACAAGCTCAAGAACTGCAAGCATTCTATAAGGATCTTCAGGAAACAAGTCAGCAGTTTTTATCAGAAACAGCCCAAGCCAGAATTGCTCAAGCTGAAAAACAAGCGCAAGAACTGTTAGCATTCCACAAAGAACTTCAAGAAACAAGTCAGCAGTTTTTATCAGAAACAGCCCAAGCAAGAATTGCTCAAGCTGAAAAACAAGCTCAAGAACTGTTAGCATTTTATCAAGGAGTTCGGGAAACAAGTCAGCAGTTTTTATCAGCAACAGCCCAAGCCAGAATTGCTCAAGCTGAAAAACAAGCTCAAGAACTGTTAGCATTCCACAAAGAACTTCAAGAAACAAGTCAGCAGTTTTTATCAGCAACAGCCGACGCAAGAACTGCTCAAGCTAAGGAACAGAAGGAATCTCTCCTGAAATTCCGTCAGGATTTGTTTGTGAGTATCTTTGGTTAATAAATACTCTCAGTACCTGTAGTCCATTTGTTCGACAATGGGGCTACATAATAAAACCCCCTGATATTCCAGTTGCAAGACTGGTAAGGTAAGGGGGCGATTAATAAAATTCAACAACAATGAGTCTTGGCGTGAAGTTTCGGTTGTCTATCTTCTTACTCCGTATTCGTTAACATAGAAAATCTGTCTAGCATTAACGTTGATACTCTTATTAAACTAGGCTTCGTGCTTCATATACAAACCCAAGTTTGGCAATAATATCCGCACAAACATAAACTTTTTTACCATCTTTAAATTATGACTACTACCAAGGTTAATCATAAAAGAGCCGTTCTTCGTCTTCGTCCAGGGCAGTTTGTCGTCACACCTGCTATCGAGCGAGTCGCAATTCGGGCGCTACGTTATCTCAAATCGGGGTTTCCTGTTCACTTACGCGGACCAGCCGGCACAGGGAAAACAACCCTAGCCATGCACTTGGCTAACTGTCTGGACAGACCAGTCATGTTACTGTTTGGAGATGACCAGTTTAAGAGTTCGGACTTGATTGGTAGTGAATCTGGTTACACTCACAAAAAGGTACTAGACAACTATATCCATAGTGTTGTTAAACTCGAGGACGAATTTAAGCAAAATTGGGTTGATTCCCGATTAACCTTAGCTTGTCGTGAAGGTTTCACCTTAGTTTATGATGAATTTAACCGTTCACGACCTGAAGTTAATAACGTCCTGCTGTCAGCATTAGAAGAAAAAATTCTCAGTCTTCCTCCTAGCAGCAATCAGCCAGAATACTTGAGTGTTAATCCTCAATTTCGGGTGATTTTTACATCGAATCCAGAAGAGTATGCGGGAGTTCACTCAACCCAAGATGCTTTGATGGATAGATTGGTAACTATTAGTATGCCAGAACCAGATGAAATCACTCAAACAGAGATATTAATTCAGAAAACAAATATAGATCGAGAATCTGCTAACTTCATCGTGCGGTTAGTTAAGTCATTTCGTCTAGCTACCGGCGCGGAGAAAACTTCCGGCTTACGGTCTTGTTTAATGATTGCTAAGGTCTGTGCTGATAATAATATTCCGGTGACAACAGAAAGTTTAGATTTTCCAGATATTGCTATAGATATTCTGTTCAACCGCTCTCATTTATCTATGAGCGAATCCACAAACATTTTCTTAGAGTTACTAGAGAAATTCTCAGCCGAAGAACTCGAAATATTAAATAATAGAGTCACAGGAGACAATGATTTTCTGATTGACAATTCCCAATTTGTATCCCAACAATTAGCTGGTCAACCAAATTAGCTTAGAAAGTAGAAGCCTCTCACCTACCCGACCGGGAGGTGATGCGATCAATGCGGGCGAGTCACTACTTGAGCGACTAGCGAAGTTGAGCATCGCTTAATCAGCAATCTTAGTCGCTGCGGAATGAACACTTTCTTGGTCAGTTTTTCTGCCGAATATTTGATATAATATTAAGCAGATAGGTGTAACTCAATAAATGTTGAGAAGCAACCTATCGAAAAAGTTAAAGCCTCAACTCTGCTCGGCTTTAAACCTGGGCAAAGCCTAAGGGTTAAAAATTATTTCCAAAAGTCCAAGACTATTGGCCTGTCAAATTTTTATTTGTTGATGAGGTTTATAGTTTATAGGCTCTCTATTTTCCCTCAAAATCACAATTTTTAGCCTGACAGACCACTAGCGCGAATGCAAAAAAAGTTAATTTTTGCCAACTAATAATCAATGCTTTATTTTCTTTAGAGCAGGTATTTTTAGTCTGTAAAATCAGATAGATATGAGTCCTATACCATTCAGGAGTTGAATTATTTGTGACTTCTACCCCAATGCTGCCAACACGTCCTCAGACTAACTCAAGTCGAACTATTAACACATCTACCCAAGGTTCGACTTTAGCGGACATTCTCGAAAGGGTTTTAGATAAGGGCATTGTGATTGCTGGCGATATTTCTATATCTATCGCATCCACCGAACTTGTACATATTCGAATTCGCTTGTTAATTTCCTCTGTGGATAAAGCCAAGGAAATGGGCATCAATTGGTGGGAAAGCGATCCTTATCTTAGCACTAAGGCTCAACGTTTGGTTGAAGAAAATCAACAACTTCAGCATCGTCTAGAGAGTCTAGAGGCAAAGCTAAATTCACTGACATCTTCTAGTGTGAAAGAGGAAATCCCCTTAGCAGCAGATGTTAAAGATGATTTGTATCAAACCAGTGCAAAAATTCCATCACCTGTAGATACACCAATTGAAGTTCTAGATTTTCAGGCTCAAACCAGTGGGGGAACTCCACCATATGTAAATACATCAATGGAAATTCTCGATTTTCCGGCTCAAACCAGTGCAGAAAGTTCATCACCTGTGGTTTCAACCGTGGAAATTCTCGATTTTCCGGCTCAAACCAGTGCAGAAAGTTCATCACCTGTGGTTTCAACCGTGGAAATTCTCGATTTTCCGGCTCAAACCAGTGCAGAAAGTTCATCACCTGTAGGTTCAACCGTGGAAATTCTCGATTTTCCGGCTCAAACCAGTGCAGAAAGTTCATCACCTGTAGATCCAGCGATTGATGTCTAACTTGAACTGTTATCTACATTCAATTGATAAAAACTGAAACTCTTGAAACTTTAATAATCAAATTGCATCAAAGACATTTAAAACTTTAGGTTGCATCATAAAAATGGTTTGCACTCCCGCTGAAAACTTCAACAATTCACTGACCATTGCTTCTAAACCCAAGAATGAAGCGGGTTTAGCTCCTTTACTTTTGACTGTATTGGAATTGGTGCGCCAGTTGATGGAAGCTCAAGTAATTCGGCGCATGGAAGAGGATTTACTGAGTGAACCTGACTTAGAACGGGCAGCAGACAGTCTGCAAAAGTTAGAAGAACAAATCTTACATTTGTGTGAGATGTTTGAGGTTGACCCGGCAGATTTGAATATAAATTTGGGAGAGATTGGGACTCTTTTACCATCTTCCGGTTCTTATTATCCAGGTCAACCCAGTAGTCGTCCTTCTGTATTAGAGCTATTAGATCGACTTTTAAATACTGGAATTGTTGTAGATGGTGAGATAGATTTAGGTATCGCTCAAATCGATCTTATTCACGCTAAATTACGTTTAGTTTTGACATCAAAACCAATTTAATCCCAATTTATCAATCATAAATTTAGGTTTAATTTATTCACAGCTTATGAGTATTCCTCTTTATTTGTACGGCATTTTTCCAAATACAATTCCTGAAACTCTTGATCTTGAAGGATTGGATAAGCAACCTGTTCATAGTCAAGTGGTTGATGAGTTTTGTTTCTTATATTCAGAGGCTCGTCAAGAAAAATATTTGGCTTCTCGCCGTAATTTGTTAACTCATGAAAAAGTTTTAGAACAAACAATGCATGAGGGTTTTCGTGTTCTTCTCCCCCTGCGGTTTGGATTAGTGGTTAAAGATTGGGAAACCATCATGAGTCAATTGATTAATCCCCATAAAGATCAATTGAATCAATTGTTTCAAAAATTGGCAGGCAAAAGAGAGGTAAGCATTAAAATTTTCTGGGATGCTAAAGCGGAATTACAAACCATGATGGAGTCTCATCAGGATTTGAAGCAGCAGCGCGACAACATGGAAGGCAAAAAGTTGAGTATGGAGGAAGTCATCCAAATTGGACAATTAATTGAAAGTAATCTCCTAGCCCGCAAACAAGCTGTAATTGAAGTTTTCTCTCAGGAACTAAATCCTTTCGCTCAGGAGATTGTAGTCAGTGACCCCATGACGGAAGAAATGATTTACAATGCAGCCTTTTTGATTCCTTGGGAAAGTGAATCTGAATTTAGTGAACGTGTTGAAGTGATTGATCAGAAATTTGGCGATCGCTTACGTATTCGCTACAACAATTTTACTGCTCCCTACACATTTGCCCAGCTTGATTCATAGGAGTTATTACGATGCTGACGAAACTGTTACTACTGCCCATTATGGGTCCTCTGAATGGAGTTGTCTGGATTGCAGAGCAAATCCAAGAGCGGACTAACACTGAATTTGATGCCCAAGAAAATTTGCATAAACAATTATTAAGCTTGCAACTTTCCTTTGATATTGGCGAAATTGGTGAGGAAGAATTCGAGATTCAAGAAGAAGAGATTCTTTTAAAAATTCAAGCCTTAGAAGAGGAAGCACGCTTGGAACTAGAAGCTGAACAAGAGGAAGCACGCTTAGAATTAGAAGCTGAACAGGAAGACTTTGAATATCCACCTCAATTCACAGCAGAAGTTAATAAAGATCAACATCTCGTCTTGTTACCTTAGGATTGATGGGCGCAAGTAAGCCACCTCTTTTTATCTTCAAAACCCTTAGAAAACGGTAATTGGGAATTATCCTATAGGAATCCTATTTGATTGTTGAAAAATTGAGAAAGTCCAAGCCTTTCCTGATCGGTGTTACAATCTAAGTATATTGAGTAAAATTCAAATAGGATGGTTATATAACTAGTACAGAATAGCGTTAGTCAACCAACGGCTCGACTGAGATTTAGGTGTGAGAGCAGTCGAACGTCCATTAAAAATACCTAAAAAGCCTGTCTCGGCTACTTTTTAGCGATTAAGAATGGTTGGTTTATTTACGCCGTTCTGTACTAGTACAATGTTTAGATGAAGTTTAAGTTGATCATAAAGAACCCGCTTTCGCGGGTCAAATGTGGAAAATGTGTTCATATTTTGCCAAATTTATCAAGATTTAAGATCTTAATATTCAACCTCGAAAGTTTGGTAATTATTCGACTCAACAAAAATATTTGAACGCACTATATTTTGAGCAGTATTTGAGTGAGGTTGACGCAATTTATGAATCGTTTTTTCTGTCGCTTCTATCTGTTGATTGAGGATATCTAAGCGTTGTTGAAGTAAACCCATTCGTTCTTTAATAGAATACATATCTCGCTGAATACGTTGTTTCTCCGTCACCATTTTATAAAGATCCAATTGACTTGATGCATCAGACTTAGGCCGAGGCATTGTGCTAATTTTAGCTCTGCTAATACTGCGATTACTAACTGTTTTCATGAAAAATACCTGAATATTTTTTATCATTATAACCAAGTTTTTGTAATTGTAAATCCCCAAATTATCTGGAAAAAAATTTATCCCTTATTTCAATGAATATGAACTTTAGGTACTTCGTAACAGCAAATATTTTTATCTAGGTGAAATATATGGAATTAGAAAATCTCTACACTTATGCTTTTTTGGAAATACCTAGCTCTCCCTTGATTTTGCCACAGGGTGCTGCTAATCAAGTAGTGCTAATTAATGGTACTGAACTTGCGGCTATTGTCGAACCGGGGATATTTTTAGAATCATTCCAAAATAATGATGAAAAAATTATCCAAATGGCTTTACATCATGATCGAGTAATTTGTGAACTTTTTCAACAGATTACAGTTTTACCCTTGCGGTTTGGAACTTATTTTACTTCTACAAATAATCTGCTAAACCATTTAAAATCCCATGAAAAAGAATATCAGAATAAGCTAGAAAAGATCAATGGTAAAAACGAATTTACTTTAAAATTGATCCCACGAATGATAGAAGAAATAGTACCATCTGAAGGGGGAGGTAAGGATTATTTCTTAGCTAAAAAGCAACGCTATCAACACCAAAACAACTTTAGTATTGCTCAAGCAGCAGAAAAACAAAATCTTATTGATTTAATCACCAAAGTTAATCAATTACCCGTTGTTGTTCAAGAACAAGAGGAACAAATACAGATTTACCTCTTAGTTAGTTGTCAAGATAAGACCTTACTTTTAGAACAGTTTTTAACCTGGCAGAAAGCTTGTCCAAGGTGGGATCTACTTTTAGGAGATTGTCTTCCTCCTTACCACTTTATTTAATGATTATTTATTAAGTAAGTCGGCGCAAAGAAACCAAACTATGTAAAGATAAGTAAATACGGAAAATAAATCTACTGAGGTGATTAAAATATGGGCGCTCGTTTAAGGGTATTTTTAACTCGTGAGCAAGATAAGTACAAAACGTATTAAATTCAACAAACATACTCCTTCTTAACTTTTCCTTACATAGTTATAAACTTTTCCGCCGACCTACTTACTTAGTCTTTTCGTTAATTTTTTAACTTTATTATGAACCAGTACGACTCACTTAATTTGGTCATGTTTAGCGGCAAAGGTGGAGTTGGCAAAACTACCACTTCTTGCAGTTTTGCTCGTTATTGGGCAAAACAGTTCCCAGAAGAAACAATTTTGTTACTTTCTACAGATCCGGCACATTCTTTAGGAGATGTATTACTGGTAGAAGTGAAAGATTATGCTTCACCATTAACAGATTTGCCTAATTTGAGTGTTCAGGCTTTAGATGCTGAAAAACTGCTATTAGAATTTAAGGCCAAATATAGCGAATTTTTAGAACTACTGGTTGAGCGGGGAAGTCTAGCAGACGGACAAGATTTAGCCCCAGTTTGGGATTTGAACTGGCCTGGTTTAAATGAATTAATGGGGTTACTAGAAATCCAACGTCTACTGTCTGAAAAAAAAGTAGATCGCATAGTAGTTGATATGGCTCCTTCTGGTCATACCTTAAACCTATTGCGATTGAAAGATTTCTTAGATGTGATTTTAAATTCATTAGAGTTATTCCAAAAAAAGCATCAGGTGATCACAGAAACTTTGACCAGAAAAAACTATACTCTTGATGAAGTTGATGACTTTTTGGCTGATCTAAAATTTCAATTAGCCGAAGGGAGACAACTGCTACAGGATAATCAATTTACAGGTTGTATAGTTGTCGCCATTTCCGAACCTATGTGTTTTGCCGAAACCGAGCGATTCATAGAAAGTTTAAAAAACCTAGATGTTCCCTATGCGGGAATAATAATCAATCGAATTTTGGCAAATTCAGATACAGAGCTAGACCGCTATGCAGAACAGCAAAACTTCATCAACAAATTCCTAAAAATTTCCCAAGATAAACCCGTTTTCATAGTACCACAACAGCAATTCCCACCATTAGGCGGGTTAGCATTAGATAATCTAGCAGGACAAATTCAAAATATTGATCAAGTGGAACTCGCTTCTCCACCACCAATTCAATGGCCGACTAAAATTCTACCTAGCTTTACTGATTTTGTAGCGGAAGGCTGTCAATTGATTGTTGTCGGTGGCAAAGGAGGAGTTGGTAAAACCACAGTGTCAGCAGCCATGGCCTGGGCTTTTGCTAATCGTTATCCTGATAAAAACATTCGCGTAATTTCCATAGATCCTGCTCATTCCTTGGGAGATGCTTTTGGTGAAAAATTAGGCCATGAACCAAAATTATTAGCTCCCAATTTAAGTGGACAGGAAATTAATGCTGAGAAAATATTAGATCAATTTCGTGCCGATTATCTTTGGGAATTGGCGGATATGATTAGTGGTGAAGGAACAGAAGCAGACGCAACAATAAATATTGCCTATCTTCCAGAGGCTTGGCGGCAGATTATGTCTCAAGCTTTACCAGGTATTGATGAGATGCTATCTCTAATCACCATCATGGATTTATTAGACAGCAACCAGCAAGATTTGATTATTCTAGATACAGCACCCACAGGTCATCTTCTGCAATTTTTGGAAATGCCAACTGCATTAGGAGATTGGTTATCTTGGATATTTAAGTTATGGATGAAATATCAGAATGTCTTGGGTCGAGTTGATTTCATTGGGCGGTTGCGAAATCTGCGCCAACAAGTGGTTAAAGCTCAGAAGAAATTAAAAAACCCAAAGCATACCCAATTTGTGGGTGTAATTCAGGGAGAAGCGGCAATTATAGCTGAACATATTCGCTTAACAGAATCTCTAAAAACCATAGGAATTCAACAGCGTTATGTGGTACAAAATCGCTACACTCAAGATGTAGAGATTGAGAGCAGCTTATTTTCACAGCAAACAATTATTCGCTTACCTAAGTTACCCAGATCTGTCGAACCCATGGCCAGAATTCAAGGTGCCGCCAATCTTTTATTTTAAGTGGATAATGTAGCCAAGAACAATACCTTGTCCAAATCGAAAAAAGTCTTGATTTGTAGGTTGGGTTGAGGTACGTTCACGAAGTGTGGCGTATCCCTGCGCTCGCCGGAGGCATCAGCCATAACCCAACATGAGCGTCGGTTTGCGCGGTCGCTTAACCCGACCTACAAAAAATGGACTATTTTAAGTGGATAATGTAGCCAAGAAACAATGGTTTTTTTAGAGTCAATTTTTGGAGGAATCTGATGAGTGATTTATTTAAGGGATTTGAGCAGTTACTAGAAATAGTAAAAGCTCTGGAAGAAAAAGCAGAAAACGGAGAAATCAAGACCAATGTCCAGTTTAACTCCCGACCCCTAAGCAGTATTCCCAGAACAGGAAATATGCCCCGTACCAGTAATATGGGGGGTAATATGGGCAGTATGGGTAATGATGTGGGTACAAGTCGGATGAACACTCAATCCCCCCCAGCTTCTGGTGCAGGTCCCTCAGATCCAGTTGTTCCTCCCGATCCTACTTCAGGTATTGCTCTTAAAGATATCGGTGGACTGAGCGAAATTCTCAAAGAACTCAAAGAACTGGTTGCTATTCCTTTAAAACGCCCTGACCTACTGGCTAAATTAGGACTAGAACCCACCCACGGTGTATTATTAGTTGGTCCGCCAGGAACGGGCAAAACCCTCACCGCCCGGGCTTTGGCAGAGGAACTGGGCGTTAATTACATTGCTATTGTCGGTCCTGAAGTCATCAGTAAATATTACGGTGAAGCGGAACAAAGATTGCGCGGTATTTTTGAAAAAGCCGCCAAAAATGCTCCCTGTATTATTTTTATTGATGAAATTGATAGCCTCGCCCCAGACCGCAGTGCCGTAGAAGGGGAAGTTGAAAAGCGTCTGGTTGCCCAATTATTAGGCTTAATGGACGGTTTTTCCCATAGCCCAGGGGTGATTGTTCTCGCGGCTACCAACCGCCCTGACCACCTTGACCCTGCCCTGCGAAGACCAGGACGATTTGACCGGGAAGTTCATTTTCGCATTCCTGATATCAACGGCCGCAAAGAAATCCTGCAAATTCTCACCCGTTCCATGCCCTTGGATAACACCGTTGACCTCGATTTTATCGCCGAGCGGGCGGTGGGATTTGTGGGGGCTGATTTGAAGGCCGTTTGTCAAAAGGCTGCTTACACAGCTTTGCGTCGTCAAGTTCCTTCTATAGAGGTGCAAGCGCCAGAAAACATGACGGTTATTCAAACTGATTTTTTGCAGGGACTAAAGGAAATCAAACCGGCTGTACTTCGCAGTGTGGAAGTTGAAGTTCCCCAAGTTGCTTGGGATGATATTAGTGGTTTAGAGAATATTAAGCAAACCCTGCGAGAATCTGTAGAAGGGGCGCTTCTTTATCCAGAACTTTATCTACAAACTAAGGCTATTGCTCCCAAGGGGATTTTGCTATGGGGTCCTCCGGGAACTGGTAAAACTTTATTGGCAAAGGCTGTGGCTTCCCAGGCCAGGGCTAATTTTATTGGTGTCAATGGACCAGAGTTACTGACCCGTTGGGTGGGCGCTAGTGAACAAGCAGTGCGGGAATTATTTGCTAAGGCGCGACAAGCAGAACCCTGTGTCATATTCATTGATGAAATTGATACATTAGCTCCGGCAAGAGGAACTTACAGCGGTGATTCTGGCGTGAGTAACCGGGTAGTAGGGCAATTATTAACTGAATTGGATGGTGTAGAAGTCGGTGCAAGTATTCTGGTCATTGGGGCGACAAACCGTCCTGATGCTCTTGACCCAGCGTTATTACGGGCAGGTAGGTTAGATCTACAACTTAAAGTAGATTTACCTGATTTGGCCAGTCGTTTAGATATTTTGCAGGTCTATACTCAGGGACGACCATTATTAGACGTGAATTTAACATATTGGTCTGAAGTCACAGAAGGCTGGAATGGCGCTGATTTAGTATTGCTGTGCAATCAAGCTGCTGTGGAAGCTATTCGCCGTTTCCGAGGGCAAGGACAGACAGATCCTGCTGATATCAGAATTACTAATAATGATTTTGAATATTCTCATCAGGTTTTAGTCAGTCAACGTCATGATTAGTTAGATTCTCACTGTTACCCCTGGCTGCAAGGAATTTGGCCGGGGGTCGGAAAACAAAGTAAGTGCAATGGCCATACTACTGGTAATTGATTTAGCGATCGCTGCAACTGGATAGAATCGTTATGAATTGATTTAGCGATCGCTTTACAGCAGTTTCCGATATTATGGGGTAAAGACACCTTTTTGATTTGGCATTTAACAGGTGGTACAGAAGGCGGTTTGCATATCACTGATGTTACCAACCCACCTTCCGCACCCTAAACTGTCACACAAGGAAAAATGGTCGTTTGGGGATTTGAGATTGGCGAACTGCTTGCAGCAGCGCTTCGCTATCGCCACCTAAGATTCCAACAATTTTGTATCAAAATTATCATCAAAGGTATTCAAAAATCCGAAATTACCGATTGTGACACTGGGGGGTGCGGAATGTCGGTTACAGATAACGGTGGTGTTTATTTTGTCCCTGCTTTTTCTGGGTTATTTGCACCCTATTGGCGCAATGATGCTAGGGGTGTAATTGTGGGTATGACTAGCTACACAAATAAAGGTCATATTGCCCGTGCGGTGTTGGAAGCTACAGCATGGCAGACTCGTGAAGTTTTGGATGCGATGAGAGAAGACGCGCAGGTAAATTTAACTGCTTTGAAGGTAGATGGTGGGATGGTTTATAACAATCTGCTGATGCAATTTCAAAGCGATGTGTTAGGTGTGCCAGTGATTCGTCCCCAAGTAGCAGAAACTACTGCTTTAGGCGCAGCTTATGCTGCTGGGTTGGCGACTGGTTTCTGGAGTAGTCTGGAGGAGTTGTCTGAGAATTGGCTTTTAGATCAGACTTGGGAATCAAAGATGGATGCTGTGGAGAGGGAAGGTTGTTATCGGCTTTGGAAGAAGGCTGTTAGTAAAACTTTTGATTGGGTATAATCAACAAATGCAAAATCTACAACACATAAATTTATATTTTTTATATGTATTTGAATATTATAAATAAGTAGTTATGTATATCCTTCATTTATAAGCTTATGGCATTGTGTTTTCCCTCATTAGAAGAGATTAACAATTTTCGTGTTCCTCTTGAACCCGGTGAACGCTACTTGCTCGATTTCTTACTCCGTAATCTCAACGATAGCTATGAAATTTATGTTCAGCCTTTTCTTAATGGAGATCGCCCAGATATAGTAGTTGTTAGACCAGATGCAGGTGTATTTGTTATTGAGGTTAAGGATTGGCATTTCAGGCACTACAAAAATCCTAATGGCGGACGTGATTCATGGGTTCTCATTGAGAATAAATCTCGAATCCGTTCACCTCTGGCTCAAGTTGAAACTTACAAAAGTAATCTTTATGAACTTCATATAGACAAACTCTTTGAGCGCAATATCAGAGACAAACGCTATTTCTCTGTCGTTCAAACTGCTGTGTACTTTCATTGTGAAAGTACAGCAGATGCTCAGAAATTCTGTTCAGATCCCGGCTATACACAGGTTTTGGGAAACGACGCGCTAAATCCTAAATTTTTTAATATGGTGCTTCAGAAAGCACGGCTGAATCGTCCGTCTTCGCTATTTGATAATGATTTGTACAGAAGTTTCAAACGATTTTTGAAGCCACCTGAACATACACCTGACATGGGTAAAGATATTAAATACACAAAGCGACAACAGGAACTCGTTAAAAGTCGTGAGAATGCACGTCAAAAGGTGCGTGGTGTAGCTGGTTGTGGTAAAACAAAAGTTCTTGCTGGACGTGCTGTATCTGCATATGGACGTACACAAAAATTAGTTCTTATTCTTACATTCAACATTACGTTACGCAATTATATCCATGATCGAGTTAGTGAAGTACGCAAGCCTTTTCCGTGGTCAGGTTTTGAGATTACTAACTATCACCAATTCTTTAAAACACAATCTAATAATTATGGGCTTGAATGCGGTGATTTGCTCACAGCAGCTGACCAGGAAAATTTTTTTGAGTCTGTTAAGGATCGTTTACATCGCTATAGCACGATTTTGGTGGACGAGGTGCAGGACTATAAACCAGAGTGGTTGCGTCTACTGGTGAAATACTTCCTAGCTGAAAATGGTGAGTTTGTTGTTTTTGGTGATGAAAAGCAAAACGTCTATGGTCGCAAGATGGGAGATGACCGCTTTCCTATTATTCCAACCGTACCTGGTCGTTGGAATGAATTGAAGGAGTCCTTTCGGATGGGAACAGCAACACTTCGTGTTGCTCAGGCATTTCAAAACTTCTATTTTCAAGATCATTATGAGCTTGATAATGATATAGAGGTGATGCAGGGCAACATTTTTGAAACACCTGCGAAACTCCAATACTATGACAAGCCAGGAATTGGCAATGAAGATATTTTTTGCCTTATAAGGGATGAAGTTTTAGCACTTGACATTCATCCAAATGACTTAGTAATACTTGCGCCAACACATGAGACAATCCGTAGCTTAGAGTATGATTTTCGTCACGTCTCACATGAACGTACAAATCATGCGGGTGAGACGGAAGAAGAATACACCCGTCTTCTAAGAGAACACGGACTTGAAAATGTTGATAATCCTGATAGAGATAAAAAATTTAAAATGGCTCTGGAAAAGATCCGGCGAGGACGCAAGCTACACTTTTGGCCAAACGCTGGAACTGTTAAGCTTTCCACTATTTACTCATTCAAGGGTTGGGAAGCACACGCTCTTGTATTAATCATCTGCAACATAAACAGCATAGAGGAAGAAGGGTCACTTAATGAATTGATTTATACTGCACTGACACGCTCTCGTAAGCATCTTCTAATTGTTGATATTACTGGTTTATACCGAGATTTCTTTGGAAGATTTCTTAATGAAGGAAAATTAGTATAACTAAGTAATGAGCCAGAATTAATTACACAACTGATTTTTCTGTTCCCCGTTCCCAGTTAAGAGTTCCCTCTCTCAACGAGTGAATTTAATTTTGTCCGACTACTTATGATTGCCGATTTTGTAACATTGGGTTAATGTAAGTGTATCAATAGTTAATAAGATACTCAAATATTCATGAGTTCACTAATTCAAGAGTTACAGCAGGAAGCTTATAATCCTTCTGTATCTGTTCTCGATTTACTTCACAAAGCCTTAATTGTTGCGACAAAATTGAATATTACAGAGTTTCAGGAATGGATTGAATTGGAGCTTAAAGGCTATCAAGGTCAGCCAATACCTGATTATCGAAAAGTTGCAGTAACAATAAGAGGGTTAAATCCAGATCATGGATGGCAGCCAATAGTGGGACAAGACCAATACACTCTCGAATTTTTAGAAACTGCTTGCAGTCGTCGTCCAATTTGTCAATCTATTAGTGAGCTAGTTGCTTTAATTGATAGTGGAGAAAATGGAATGCAATTCCAACTGTCACCTCAAATAGAATCAATATTAAGTGGTACTGTAAATGCACAAATTAAAATTATTACAAGTAGTGCAAGTATAAAAAGAATTGTAGAATCTGTAAGAGATGTAATCCTTCGCTGGTCATTAAAACTAGAAGAAGATGGTATTACAGGTGAAGGAATAAATTTTACACAGCAAGAAAAGCAAATTGCTGGTAAACATGATTATATGAGTTTTATTCAAATTAACGTAAGGCAGTCACAGATGCAAAATTCATCATCAGAAAGTCAATCAAACTCTGACACCTTTAATAATGATCTGCGTGGATCAAACATAGGAAACTTTGCTAATCAAGTTAAAGATAATGCACGTCAAGTATCTTCTGACTTTTCACAAAATATTGCTCAAAACAGTGATGAAATTGTTAAGATAATTACTTCCTTGCGCGAAATGGCTCAAGAATTTCCAGAAGAGAAGCGTGAAGAGATTATGGTACATTTGGAAGACTTAGAGGAAGATATTACAAAACCAGAGAAGCTAAAACCCCAAAGAATCAAGACTAGAATAATGAGTTTATTAACCATAAGTGGTATGCTTTTTAATGTTGTTGCTGGAGCGGCTGACTTTAGCAATAATGTATTAGACCTATCTGAAAAATTAGGAGTTCCAGTTGAAAGAACTTTGTTTAATTAGTAGATAGACGTTGGTTGAATTAAACTAATTATTTTTTATAGCGAGTAGTGACCAAACGCCTTATTTTCCATATTATTCTTTGTGTCTTTGCGAGAAACGAAAAAGCAATGCCTAGAGTAAGGTAAGTTCTCGGTCACTTTTTTCTTTCTCTCTCAACAAGCCAAGCGATCGCTACCTTAAGACTAATTTGCCATGATTTACCCTAAAATTATATAGACCAAAGATTAAACAACAGGAGAGATCATGAGTTATCAAGACATTATTACCATTGAACCTGGAAAACGCAGTGGGAAACCTTGCATTCGAGGAATGCGTATTACTGTGTACGACATTTTAGAATATTTAGCAGGTGGAATGACAGAAGCTGAAATTCTGGAAGATTTTTCAGAACTGACATCTGAAGATATTAAGGCTTGTCTTGCTTTTGCTGCTGACCGAGAGAAAAAGTTATTTGTTGCATCT
>Ga0164295_10002349_pt1 | contig 15596 bp, 18 predicted proteins | sample GEODES006metaG_FD_111798 | JGI IMG/M metagenome (GOLD analysis project Ga0164295, IMG submission 111798) | Oligotrophic lake water microbial communities from Sparkling Lake, Wisconsin, USA - GEODES006 metaG | ecosystem: Environmental > Aquatic > Freshwater > Lake | place: USA: Sparkling Lake... | reverse complement strand
CCGGGCGTTATCTGGCGCCAGTCAGTCTCGCAGCCGGTGCAAACTGGTCTTAAATCCATCGACGCGATGGTGCCCGTGGGCCGCGGTCAGCGCGAACTCATCATCGGCGACCGTCAAACGGGTAAAACCGCCGTTGCGATCGACACCATCATCAATCAGAAGGGCACTGGCATTAAGTGCATCTACGTCGCGATTGGTCAGAAGGCGTCGTCGATCAACACCGTAATTCGCAAGCTCGAAGAGCATGGCGCAATGGACCACACCATCGTGGTTGCAGCGACCGCTTCCGAGTCCGCCGCTATGCAGTACATCGCGCCCTACTCCGGTTGCGCGATGGGCGAATACTTCCGCGACATCGGGGAAGACGCACTCATTATTTATGATGACTTGACCAAGCAGGCCTGGGCCTACCGTCAGGTATCGCTGTTGCTCCGCCGCCCGCCGGGCCGCGAAGCCTATCCTGGCGACGTGTTCTATCTCCACTCCCGTCTGCTGGAGCGCGCCGCGCGCGTGAACCCGGATTGGGTGGCGAAAGAAACCGAGGGCCGGGTGACCGGCAAGACCGGTTCGCTCACCGCGTTGCCGATCATCGAAACCCAAGCGGGTGACGTGTCTGCATTCGTGCCGACCAACGTGATTTCGATTACCGACGGTCAGATTTATCTGGAAACGAACCTGTTCAACTCTGGCTTCCGGCCCGCGATCAACGCCGGTCTGTCGGTGTCACGAGTCGGTGGCGCCGCCCAGACCAAGATCATCAAGAAGCTCGGCGGCGGTGTCCGTCTTGCCCTCGCGCAGTACCGCGAACTCGCGGCCTTCGCGCAGTTCGCCTCCGACCTCGACGAGGCGACCCGTAAGCAGCTCGACCGTGGTCAGCGTGTTATGGAGCTGATGAAGCAGAAGCAGTACTCGCCGCTGTCCGTCGCCGACATGGCGGTGTCGCTCTTCGCAGTTGACCGCGGCTACATCGACGATGTCGAAGTGAAGAAGGTTGGCGCCTTTGAAAGCGCGCTCCACGGGTATATGAAGTCCGCCCATGCCCAACTGCTCCAGACGATTAACGACACCGGTGATTTCAGCGATGCCATTGAGGCGGAACTGAAGACCGCTATCGCGACGTTCAAGCAGACCCAGACCTGGTAGTCGCAGGAAACCTCCGCCATGGCCGTCGGTAAAGAAATTCGAGTCAAGATCGCAAGCGTACAAAACACGCAGAAGATCACGCGCGCCATGGAAATGGTGGCGACCAGCAAAATGCGCAAGGCGCAGGAGCGTATGCGGGCCGCGCGCCCGTACGCCGATCGGATGCGGAATGTCATTGCGCATGTCGCAGCCGCCAACTCAGAGTATCGGCATCCGTTCCTGGTGAGCCGGGAGGTCAAGCGGGTGGGAATCATTGTGGTTTCTACCGACCGGGGACTCTGCGGCGGTCTGAACTCCAATCTTTTCCGCATGCTGGTGCAGCACATGAAGCGTTGGCAGGCTGCCAATGTTGAGTTCGAAGTGTGCACGGTAGGCCGTAAAGCGCTGCAATTTTTCCAGCGCGTCGGCGGCAAAGTCACCGGGCAGGTGAGCAAGGTGGGCGACGCGCCGCATCTGGACCAACTGCTAGGGCCCGTCAAAATTATGATCGATGCTTATCTTGAAGGTCGCGTCGACCAAATCTTCATCGCGTCCAATGACTTTGTGAATTCAATGACTCAGAAGCCGGATCTGGAACAGCTGGTGCCGTTGAAAGCCGAAGCTGATTCCGATCTCACGCAGCATTGGGATTACATCTACGAACCCGAAGCACAGGAAGTGCTGGACCAACTAATGGTCCGCTATGTTGAATCGCTGGCCTACCAGCGTGTGGTCGAAAACATTGCCTGTGAGCAGGCGGCCCGCATGGTGGCGATGAAGAGCGCTTCGGATAACGCTGGCAAGCTCATCAAGGAGCTTCAGCTGATTTACAACAAGGCTCGCCAGGCGGCGATTACCCAGGAGCTCGCTGAAATCGTCAGCGGTGCGGCTGCGGTTTAAGCCTGACCCGACACGAATCAAGACTTCCCCGAGGAACCAAAGCATGAGTGGCTCCATCTCGCAAATTATTGGCGCGGTTATCGACGTTAAGTTTCCCGCTGCTGAAGTGCCCAAAATCTATGACGCCCTGAAGCTTCAGGACGTGCCGACGACGCTCGAAGTGCAGCAGCAGCTGGGCGACGGGGTAGTTCGCACTATCGCGCTCGGTTCTACCGACGGTTTGCGCCGTAACATGGTAGTGACCAACACTGGCGCGCCCATTACCGTGCCGGTTGGGCAGAAAACGCTCGGGCGCATCATGAACGTGTTGGGCGAGCCCATCGACGAAGCGGGCCCCATCGACACGACAGAGACGATGTCGATCCATCGCGAAGCCCCCAAGTTCACCGACCTCTCGCCAGCTACCGAGCTGCTGGAAACCGGCATCAAGGTCATCGACCTTATCTGCCCGTTCGCCAAGGGCGGTAAGGTCGGTCTGTTCGGCGGTGCCGGTGTGGGCAAGACCGTGAACATGATGGAACTCATCCGCAACATCGCGATTGAGCACAGCGGCTTCTCGGTGTTCGCCGGCGTTGGCGAGCGTACCCGCGAAGGGAACGACTTCTATCACGAAATGAAAGACTCGAACGTGCTCGACAAGGTGTCGCTGGTCTATGGCCAGATGAACGAGCCCCCGGGCAACCGCCTACGCGTCGCGCTGACTGGCCTGACCTTGGCCGAGAAGTTCCGTGACGAAGGCCGCGACGTGTTGCTGTTCGTCGACAATATTTATCGCTTTACCTTGGCCGGTACCGAAGTGTCCGCGCTTCTGGGCCGTATGCCTTCCGCGGTGGGCTATCAGCCAACGCTGGCGGAAGAAATGGGCAAGCTGCAGGAACGCATCACCTCCACCCGCACGGGCTCCATCACCTCCATTCAGGCGGTATACGTGCCCGCGGACGACTTGACCGACCCGTCGCCGGCGACCACCTTCGCGCACTTGGACGCGACCGTCGTATTGTCCCGCCAAATCGCGGAATTGGGTATTTATCCGGCGGTTGACCCGCTCGACTCCACCAGCCGCCAGCTGGATCCGCTTGTCGTCGGCCAGGACCACTACGACACCGCTCGACTGGTGCAGGGCACGCTCCAGCGCTACAAGGAACTCCGCGACATCATCGCGATTCTGGGCATGGACGAACTGTCCGAGGAAGACAAGCTCACCGTGTCTCGCGCCCGTAAAATCCAGCGCTTCCTCTCGCAGCCGTACTTCGTGGCCGAAGTCTTCACCGGTGCCAAAGGTCGTTATGTGCCGCTGAAGGAAACGATTCGCGGGTTCAAGGCGATTGTTGCCGGCGAGTACGACCACCTGCCGGAGCAGGCGTTCTACATGGTCGGCACCATCGAAGACGCGGTCGAGAAAGCCAAGTCGCTCTAATCGAGGCAGCCAGCGCCCATGTCCACCATTCATGTTGAGATCGTCAGCGCAGAGCGCGAAATCTTCTCCGGTGACGTCGAGATAGTGTTCGCCCCCGCGCGGCTGGGTGAGGTCGGCATCCTGCCGGGCCACGCCGCCATGCTTACGCCATTGCGCCCGGGCGAGGTCCGGGTCCAGATGGTAGGGGGTGAACAACAGGCCTTTTATGTGTCTGGCGGCATGCTCGAGGTTCAGCCCAAAGTCGTTACCGTATTGTCGGACACTGCGATTCGGGCCCACGACCTCGACGAAGCGGCCGTGATGAAGGCCAAGCAGGAAGCCGAGGAGGCGCTCGCGAATCGCTCCGACAAGGTGGATTTCACGAAGGCTCAGGCCGAACTCGCAGAACTTGCGGCGCAGCTCCAGACGATCCAGCGGCTTCGTCGCCGCGGCGGTTAACGGGAAATGGGGCGGGGCGCTCAGTCGCCCCGTTCGCTGGAGGCCCCTGCGATGGGGCCAAACACAGGAGGGTGGATAAGATGACACACTCTTGCGATATCAAATCTGGCCGCTCGGCCGCATGACTATTTCTCTCTGCATCCTTGCCGCTGGCAAAGGCCAGCGCATGCGCTCGGCGACTCCCAAGGTTCTGCACCAGATCGCCGGCAAGCCGCTGGTTTCCCACGTACTCGACACGACGAGCGCTATCACGGCAACTCGGCCCGTTGTGGTGTTTGGTCACGGTGGATCGCAGCTACAGCAAGCGCTGGCGAGCAGGCCAATCGACTGGGTAGAACAGCGCGAACAATTGGGGACCGGCCACGCAGTGGCGCAAGCCTTACCTTTGCTTCCGGCCGACCACCTGGTGCTGATTCTCTACGGGGATGTGCCGCTCATTCGACGCGCAACTCTCGAACAGTTACTCGAGGCGTCTCGCACGAGTGGCTTCTCCCTGCTGACGGCCAAGGTGTCAGACCCGGTTGGCTATGGCCGCATTGTGCGCGACGCCGCCGGACAGATCGCTCGCATCGTGGAGCAAAAAGATGCGGCCCCGGATGAACTCCTGATTAGCGAAATTAACAGCGGCATCATGGTGGTGAAGGGGGAATACCTCCACCGCTGGCTGCCGACGCTCGCCAATAACAACGCGCAGGGCGAGTACTACCTGACCGACTGCGTGTTGCGCGCGGTGAGCGAAGGGATCGTCGTTCAAGGGGTTACGACCAACGACGAAATGGAAATTGCGGGCGTTAACGACCGGAGCCAACTGGCGGCGCTTGAGCGCGTGCATCAACGTCGACTGGCCCAGTCACTCATGGCGGGCGGTGTAACGCTGATGGACCCTGCGCGGGTCGATGTGCGGGGGGATCTGGTTTCAGGCACCGACACCACCATCGACGTTAACGTGGTCTTTGAGGGGCAGGTCACGCTGGGCTGCAACGTGCGCATCGGCCCGAACTGCGTCATTTCGAACGCGTCGCTTGGCGACAATGTGGAGGTCCTGGCCAATTCGGTAATCGATGGGGCTCGCATCGGCGCCGGCGCCCGAATCGGGCCGTTTGCCCGCATTCGGCCTGAGACCGAACTCGCCGAAGGCGTGCATGTGGGCAACTTCGTTGAGGTCAAGAAATCGCGCCTCGGCAAGCATTCAAAGGCGAATCATCTCGCCTATCTGGGCGACGCGGATATCGGCAATAACGTCAATGTGGGCGCCGGCACGATCACCTGCAATTACGACGGCGCTTTCAAACACAAAACCGTGATTGAAGACGATGTCTTCATCGGCTCTGACACCCAGCTAGTGGCGCCGGTGACGATAGGTCGAGGCGTCACTATCGGTGCAGGCACCACGGTGACCGAAAATGTCGAGCCCGACCGACTGGTCATTAGCCGCGTTCGCCAGAAAACGATCAGCGGCTGGAAGCGCCCAGCCAAACCAAAGTCAGACGCCTGACCCCGCGCGGTTTGGTGCCGACATTCCGGACTCACCGCCAAGCGAGAGTCCCCCGCAAATTGGAGTGAACACCATGAGTCAGGCAACCGCAGACCTTTACGATGCACACGGCGAGGCGCTCCGAATTCCCGCCCCGATTTTTCGAGATTTCGGGGGGAACCTCGTATTCGAAGGCGAAGTCGTTACCGTCAAGGTATTCGAGGACAACAGTCTGGTCCGCAGCCTGCTGGAAGAGCCCGGGCTCAATCGTGTGTTAGTGGTCGATGGCGGCGGCTCCCTGCGCTGCGCGCTGGTCGGCGATCAACTGGCCGAGTTGGGGGTGAAAAACGGCTGGACCGGGATCGTCGTCTACGGGTGCATTCGGGACAGCGGCGCCCTCTCCGGGCTCCCCATCGGCGTTAAGGCGATTGCGTCCAATCCGAGAAAGAGCGTCAAAAAAGGCGAGGGCGCGCGTGATGTCACGCTGCGGTTCGCCGAAGTCACCGTCGCACCGGGTGACTATCTTTACGCCGACGGCGACGGCATCGCGATCGCCGACCACCAGTTGGGATAGCCCATGCCTGCAACATTCAAAGTGGCCTGTGTTCAGAATTGCGCCGAAGAGCGGGTGCTGGAGAACATCGAGCGCTCGGTCGCGCTGTCGCGTGCCGCCGCGGCCGATGGCGCCGAGCTCATCTGCTTGCCAGAGAATTTTGCCTGTCTCGAACCGAAGGACACCGACTATCTCACCCGTGGCTATACGGAGGAGACGCATCCGGCGCTCACGGTATTTCCTGAATTGGCGCGCGAATTAGGGGTAGTGCTGGCTCTTGGTTCCTTGACCATCCAGCGCGGAGACGGACGGGTGAGTAACCGCAGTTACGTGTTTGATGCGAACGGCGCCTGCCTTGCCACCTACAACAAGGTTCACCTTTTCGACGTGGCCTTGCGTCAGGGCGAGATGTATCGGGAATCCAATACCGTTGCGCCCGGCGAGACCCTCGCGACTGCTGAACTCCCCTGGGGCAAGCTTGGGCTGAGTATTTGTTATGACGTCCGTTTCCCGCATCTGTATCGCGAACTAGCCCAACGCGGCGCCGACTTTCTGGCCATTCCTGCGGCGTTTACAGCGACCACGGGCGAAGCCCACTGGCACGTGCTAGTGCGGGCGCGCGCCATTGAAAATGGTTGTTTTGTGTTCGCGGCGGGACAATCCGGACGCCGTCATTGGGGACGACGCACCTACGGCCATTCCCTGATTGTTGACCCATGGGGGCAGGTGCTGGCCGATGCCGGCGACGACGAAGGCTACGTGATTGCCGAAGTCGACACCGCAAAAGTGACCGAAGCGCGACAGATGGTGCCGTCGCTCCAACACGATCGCCCGCTGATGAGAGAGTTCAGTACCCGTTAAGGCCCGATTCGCGAGCATACGGTCCAGCAAGGAATCTGGACATTTACGAATGCGCAAACGGTCAATTGCTTTTTGCACGCTCGGCCTGCTGGCTGTCTTGAATGGTAGTGAGGCTGTGCAAGGGAAAGAACAAAAGAGCGACGCTACGGCGATCGCGCCGCCCGAAGCGGATCGCGCGGCGGCGATCGCGCGCGAAAACACTGGAGGTCGGGTGCTGGATGTGCGCCTGATGGCGGATGAAAGCCCCCGGAGTTATGCCGTGCGCCTGCTGGTCGACCCGGGCCGCGTACGGACGGTGGTCGTCGACAGCAGTTCCGGCGAATTACGTTAATTAATCAGGAGTGCCCAGTGCGCGTGTTGATCGTCGAGGACGAACCGAATTTGCTCGACACGCTCGCCACCCGATTGCGGTCCGAAGGCTACGCCGTCGACGCGGCGGGCAACGGGCGTGACGGTTTGTTTGCGGGTTCTGAATATCCCATCGATCTCGCCATCGTTGATCTCGGCCTGCCGGATATTCCAGGCACCGAACTGATCAAGCGGTGGCGAGCCGCCGACCGCAGCTTCCCGATTCTCATCCTCACTGCGAGGAGCAGTTGGGAAGACAAGGTCGCTGGCCTCGAACTCGGCGCCGACGATTATCTGGTCAAGCCGTTCCACACCGAGGAGTTACTGGCGAGGGTGCGCGCACTGTTGCGTCGGGCGGCTGGATGGTCTGACCCGCGGCTGCGCTGTGGGCCATTTACGCTGGATACCTCCGCGAAAACGCTGTTCGCGGAAGACGTGGAAATCGAAATTACTGCCTTCGAATACAAGGTTCTTGAATACCTCATGCTGCATGCGGGCAAGGTCGTTTCCAAAGGGGAATTGTCCGAGCATCTCTATGAGGAAGACGCCGACCGCGACAGCAACGTGCTGGAAGTCATCATCGGACGCCTGCGCCGTAAGCTAGATCCTTCGCGGACCTTGAATCCGGTGGAAACGGCACGTGGCCAGGGTTATCGCTTCCGATTCGCGCCCAATCAACAAAACGACGGCTAAGCAGTTGCGCGGGCGGGCATGACGGTGATGCCGCGCTCGCTTAATGCCCGGGTTCTGTCAGCCGCCGGCGCCATGCTGGTGGTGTTCCTAGGAGTGGCCGGCTTCGCGATTGACCATGTCTTTCGCGAAACCGCGATGGCTTCCGTTCAGGACCGACTCAAGGCCCAGATTTTTATGCTGCTCAGTCTGGCCAATCTGGACGAGCCTGCGGTCCACCCGCTACCCGACACCCTGCCCAATCCCTCACTGGCAGTGCCAGATTCCGGGCAATACGCGCAGATATTTTCCGCCGCCGGCGATCCTGTCTGGCGTTCGCGCTCCATGCTTGGGCTCGGCGTGCAGCAACCGCCAACGACCAAAGTGGGCGAGTTCAGTTTTCAGGCCCCGATCAGCTCTGCCGCAGAGCCTTTGTTTTGTCTGAGCTATGCCGTGGAATGGGAAACCCGTGGCAAAGCTGAGCCCACCACCTACGAATTTCAGGTCTGCGAAGCGCGTAAAGCCTATGACCTGCAGATCCAGCGGTTTCGTCGCAGTTTATGGGGATGGTTTGGCGGGCTAACGGCTCTGATGCTGCTTGTGCAGACCTTGATCTTGCGCTGGGGCCTACGCCCGCTGCGTCAGGTGGCGGTTGAGGTGCGGGCGATCGAGGCGGGTCGCCAGAGTGAAATCACCGGTGCCTATCCGCGTGAACTCCGGGCGCTGACCCGCAACCTGAATGCGCTTATCAAGGCGCGTGATTTTCATGTTCAACGCTACCGCAATGCTTTGGGCGACCTTGCGCACAGTCTCAAAACGCCGCTGGCAGTTATTCGATCCCAGCTTGAAGACGTTGAACTTGGAGGCGAAGCGCGTAAGACGGTGCAAGATCAGGTGGCCCAAATTGACGACACCGTGCGCTACCAGCTGCAACGGGCGGCCACCGTCGGGCGGCATGCCTTCGCGCCGCCGCTGGAGGCCTCGCCCGTGCTTGAACGAATTGCGGGTTCGCTGAGGAAGGTCTACCACGCACGGGCGCTCGATATCACGACCAGGGCGGAAGCCGATGCGCTGTTCTATGGCGATCAGGGCGACTTGATGGAAGTGGTGGGGAATCTTGCTGACAACGCCTGCAAGTGGGCGCGCTCAGCGGTGGCCATCTCGGTGCGCCCATTACCCCGCCGGCCGGGTCAAAACCGGCCGGCGCTGGAGGTCAGCGTGCACGATGATGGTCCGGGGATGCCCGCCGCGCTGGCCTCGGAAGTCTTGCGCCGAGGCTTGCGGCTTGATGAGTCGGCGGAGGGGCAGGGGATCGGTCTCTCGGTCGTGCGGGACGTGGTTGAGGGCGGTTACGGGGGCACTATCAGAATCGATTCGGCGCCGGGCAATACCCTTATCACTGTGGTCTTCGAATTCGATTAACGCCCAGACGGGCAGCCCTGTTTTCAACTGTTATACTCGCGGCCCCTCTAGAGTGACGCCAATGCCTCCATCCGACCCTATCAACGCCACCGCGCCAGTCATCGCTAACGGACTGCGCAAGCACGCCTACTCAAATGATGAATTGCTTGCCTGCGGTCGCGGCGAGTTGTTCGGGGCGGGTAACGCCCAGCTTCCCCAACCGCCGATGCTGATGTTCGACCGCATCATGAAAATTGACGACGTTGGCGGTCGCTACGGGAAAGGCGAAATCGTGGCCGAACTGGACATCGACCCCGCGCTCTGGTTTTTTCAGTGCCATTTTCAGGGCGATCCGGTAATGCCGGGATGCCTCGGATTGGATGCCATGTGGCAGCTCATCGGCTTTTTTCTGGCGTGGAAAGGCGGGCTTGGCCGCGGGCGAGCCCTCGGCGGTTCCGAAATCCAGTTTTCAGGTCAGGTAACCCCGGATAAAAAACTCGTGACCTATCGCATTGACCTCAAGCGTGTGGTGCAGCGGGGCTTGGTGATGGGGATTGCCGACGCGGTGATGGAAGTGGACGGCGAGAAAATTTATGCCGGTTCCAATCTGCGCGTCGGCTTGTTCACCGAAATCTAAGGCTATCAGCCGCCCCGGAGTCGCTTGAAAGCGACTTCGGCCGCTTCCAGCGTCGCATTGATGACGGCCTCTGAATGGGCCGAGGACAGAAAGCCCGCTTCAAAGGCAGAGGGCGCGAGATACACGCCGGCTTCCAGCATGGCGTGAAAGAAGGCCTTGAAGCGCGCAATGTCGCAGGCCGCAACGTCCTTGAAGGTCTCAACGCGGGATTGTTCGGTAAAAAAGAAGCCGAACATGCCGGGCACCTCATTGGTGGTGAACGGGATGCCGCAACGACTCGCGATGGACCTCAGCCCTTCCGTCAGCTGGTGGGTGCGCCGACCGAGTTCGACATGGAATCCGGGCGCTGACACCAGTTCCAAGGTGGCAAGACCGCTGGCCATGGCCAAAGGGCTACCGGACAAAGTGCCTGCCTGATAGATGGGGCCGCTGGGCGCGATATGCGACATGATTTCCGTCCCGCCTGCGAACGCCCCAACGGGTAAGCCCCCGCCGATAATTTTGCCCAGCACCGTCAAATCAGGCGTCACGCCGTAGAGGGTCTGCGCGCCGCCGGCATTCACGCGAAAGCCGGTCATGACTTCATCGAGAATCAGCACGCTGCCATAGCGTGTGCAGAGTTCGCGGAGCCCTTCCAAAAATCCGGGGCGGGGCAGAATGCAGTTCATGTTCCCTGCAATCGGTTCAACGATGATTGCGGCAACCTGAGCGCCGTGGGTCGACATCACCGAGGCCACCTGGTCGATATCGTTGTAGTCCAGCGTGAGGGTAAGTTTTGCCAGTTCAGCAGGTACGCCAGGTGAAGTGGGCACCCCAAGCGTCAACGCGCCAGAGCCAGCCTTCACGAGAAGTGAGTCGGCGTGACCGTGATAACACCCCTCAAATTTGATAATGACATCCCGGCCGGTAAACCCCCGGGCAAGCCGAATGGCACTCATCGCTGCCTCGGTGCCGGAACTGACCATGCGCACCCGCTCAGCCATGGGCATGAGTTCACGGACTTTGCGTGCCAGCACCGATTCGATTGCGGTTGGCGTCCCAAAGCCAAGCCCCAGCGCCAATTGCTCGCGGATGGCATCAAGCACTGCCGGATGGGCGTGGCCTGCGATGGCGGGTCCCCAACTGCAGATATAGTCGATGTAGCGATTGCCATCGGCATCAAACAACCACGGGCCTTCTGCTCGTTCCATGAATATGGGGGTGCCCCCGACGCCATTAAAGGCGCGGACCGGCGAGTTAACGCCGCCGGGGATACAGTCTTTCGCCTCATCGAAAAGTGCTTGGGATCGCTCAAACATTTATAAAAACTCTGAAGGTTGGAAAAGCTGGACATAGCGCAAAGCGCTGGCATGAACGTCGGCTTGTTCGAAAACACCGCCTATTGCGGCGAGAAAATCTGCGCCAGCCTGAATGACTGCCGGGCCATTGTCCGGCGTGATGCCGCCTATCGCAACGACGGGCAAGCCGAATCTTGCTTTGGCTTCGCTGAGCACCGACAGCGGACAATGGACTGCGGCGGGTTTGGTGCCGGAGATGAAGACGCTCCCGAAGGCCAGGTAATCGGCGCCGCCTTCGGCTGCGATTTCGGCGAGTGTTAGCGAGTTGTAGCAGGAAATCCCAATCAACAATCGCGCCCTGACCGCCTCGGGAAGGTTTTGGAGATCCCCGTCCTCGCGTCCCAGATGAACGCCGTGGGCTCCTGCTTCAAGGGCGAGTTCGATATTGTCGTTGACGATCAGCAAGGCGCCGTACTGCTCGCAGAGCGAGGCCAAGGCCGCCGCTTCTCGCTGCGCGCTTGCTGGCGGGAGGTTTTTGCGGCGGTACTGGATTATTTCAGCGCCGGCCCGCAGCGCCGCATCCGCGCTGGCTAACAGCGCCCGCGAGTACTGCTCGTGATCTGAAGTAATGGCGTAGAGCCCGCGCGCCGGTAGCCGTCTTTTCATGCTCGTTTCGTCCTCAAGATCTGCCGGGCAGATATTGCGAGCCGCCTGGCGCGGTCGGTCTTAAAAGCGTATTCCATGTGTAATTCAGGGCCTGCCCAACCGCCACCGGCACGCTCATGCCATGCGCCAGAAACGCCGCCACGGCAGTTGCGAGCGTGCAACCCGACCCATGGAAGATGCCGTCGATTCTCGGCCAGTCATAGTCCGCATACCGGCGCCGGCCCTGCTGCAATTCGTGCCGGATGATATTGCCGGGTTCGTCCGCGCCGGTAATCAGCGTCCAGTCAGCCGTGTTCGTCGCACCGCCCGGTTCGCAGGCAGCTTGCTCGAGCCGGGAGAATTCCCGCTTGTTTGGCGTCGCCACCGTGCAGACAGGCAACAGCCTGGTGGCAATCGCCGCAGCCATTTCTGGTCTGGAGAGCGGGCCCCCGGCAGTTGCGCCAAGAACAGGGTCGACGACAACGCGAGTGCCAGCGGGCAGGAGGCGACTGATGATCTCCAAAACGACCTCAAGCGTCTCCAGATTGGGGATGAGCCCTAGCTTGCATACGACCGGCGCCGTGATGTCTTCGAGCAGGCATGTGGCTTGTGCCAGCAGTGCTGCCGCAGGCGTTGGCAGAATGGCCAGCACCCCGTGGCTGTTTTGAGTTGTAAGGCAGGTGACGAGAGTCGCCGCATAACAATCCAGCGACGCCGCAGTTTCAATATCTGCTTGAATGCCCGCGCCGGCAGGGTCATGTCCGGCAATGACGAGCACCGTTGGGCGCCGTAAGATTTGAGGCTGAATTAAATCTTCCAACTCAGCGCTCTCCGCAGTGAGAAGTTTGAGGGAGTCCACATGAAATGAGTGCTACGAAACGCTACTTGTGTCTGATTTGCGGCTTCATCTATGACGAGGCGCTCGGTCTGCCGGACGAAGGAATTCCCCCCGGCACACCGTTTGAGTCGCTGCCGATGAATTGGACTTGTCCGGACTGTAACGCGCGCAAGGAAGATTTTGAGCTCCTGTCTGAATAAGCGCTCGCTCAGGGTTTGATGACCGCAAGTACGACTGCGCCGACCAGAATCAGCACTGGGAACTCATTTAGCCAACGATAAAACACATGGCTTCGCGAGTTTGCGTCCTGTGCAAAAACGCCGACCAATCGTCCGAGATAGGCGTGATAGACCACCAGCACGGCAACCAACAATAGCTTGTAGTGCAGCCAGCGAGCAGCGCAGAAGTTTTCATAGCCAAGCATCCAGATCATTGATGCGCCAAATATCAGCGTAAGCACGCCTCCCGGGGTTGTGATACCCCGATAGAGCTTGCGCTCCATGACCTTGAAGCGCTCAATGCTGAGTTGATCGCTGCTTTGCGCATGGTAGACAAAGAGTCTAGGCAGGTAGAACAAACCGGCAAACCACGTGACCATGCTGATGATGTGCAGGGATTTCAGCCAGAGATACATGATGGACAACGTTCCAGTAGCTATGAGCAGGAACTATACTGAATCCCGGCGTGGGTAGCCTCTCGCGCTGGCCTATTGCCTCACCCCTTTGTCGAATATCAAATCTCCGGTTAAAAACATGGCTCAGTTGTTTGGCATTTCAGGACTGTTCGGTGGCCGAAAAAAGCATGCCGCACGTATTGAGTCCTTGATTGGCCAACAGACAACCATCAACGGAGATCTCGTTTTTTCAGGAGGGTTGCATGTCAACGGAACTATCGTTGGCGCCGTGTCTTGCCTTGAAAAGGCGAACGCCACCCTCACCGTTAGTGTAAAAGGATCCATCAAAGGAAACGTGAATGTGCCGCGGGTCATTCTGGACGGCGTAGTGACGGGAGACGTGTTCGCGAGCGAGCACATTGAATTGGCCGCGAACGCCAGAGTCCACGGTGACGTCCATTACCGATTGATTGAAATGGCGATGGGTGCTGAGGTAAACGGCAAATTGGTCAGAATCACCGATCCTGATCGACCGCCCTTGGCGTTGACGCATAACAGTTCTGAGGACAGCGGGAATAATCCCGAATAACAGCCCGTATCAAGTTACGGCGAGGAAACAATCCATGAATTCTTTCGAGCAAATTCCTCCAGCACTTAATTTTTCTGATGCTGCCGCCCTGAAGGTCAAAGAACTAATTGATGAAGAGGGCGACGAGTCTTTAATGCTGAGAGTGTTTATTTCAGGCGGCGGTTGTTCTGGTTTCCAGTATGGCTTCACTTTTGATCAGGCCGAAGGAGACGGCGATACAGTGGTTGAAAATCAGGGCGTTAAGCTTCTGATTGACCCGATGAGCATTCAGTATTTGAGTGGTGCCGAAATCGACTACAGCGAAGGGCTTGAAGGGGCGCAATTTGTGATTCGAAACCCTAACGCCACCACAACCTGCGGTTGCGGCTCGTCCTTTTCTGTCTAAGCCTTAGCTGTCATTTTTCAGTTCGGGTGGTGAATGCCGCCCAGCACGAGACTGCGGGCAGCCCCCGTCACCGACGGGAGGTTGCCCGGCTCATCGCTCATTCGGCGCGCTGCCAACCAGGCAAAAGCGCAAGCTTCTACCGCAGATGCCGGAATCCCCAACTGTTCCGTGCTTACGATTTCGATTCCCGATAGTTGGGTGCGAATTCTGTCCAGCAGATAACTGTTCTTCACGCCACCGCCGCATATCGCTAACTGCTTGCAGTGAGGTAGCGCGCTTTTGAGTGAGCGAGTGACAGAGGAAGCCGTTAATTCTGCGAGCGTCGCTTGTATGTCGGCGGGAGATATCGGCATTCCCAATGTTTTCTCTTGGTAGCGTGCGAGCCATTCGAGATTGAAATAGTCCCGACCTGAGGACTTGGGGCCAGCTAGCGAGAAATACTGATCGCTTAACAATAATTCGAGCAGAGCAGGGCAGACATTACCTGACCGCGCCCACGCGCCGTCCGTGTCGTAGGGTTTGCCTGAATGGGTTTGAATCCATCGGTCCATCAAGGTGTTTCCAGGTCCGGTGTCGAAGCCGAGAGTCTCTCCAATCGAAGAAAACAGCGTCAGGTTCGCGATGCCGCCGATGTTGAGCACGGCGTGTTCTGAGTAACCTCGATCAAAGGCAAACCGATGAAACGCTGGAACCAGAGGCGCACCTTGTCCGCCCGCGGCAAGGTCCTTGGCTCGAAAATCCGCAACGGTTGTTATGCCCGTCTGATACGCGATTACCGCGGGGTCACCAATTTGAAGGCTGAACGGATTCACGAGGTTGGGTCGGTGCAGTAGGGTTTGACCGTGGCTGCCAATCGCGACGATGTGATCGGGTGTGATGTTCAGGCTTTCTAGCAGCGCCAGCGTCACTGCGGCGAACGCTTTTCCCACAGCGATGTGCAGGCTACCGAAGGTTTCCAGATCAATGGTGTTAGTGCCGACAACAGCTTCAAGCGCTGACTTGAGTTCTGACGTGTAGGCTTCTTCGCGGTAGCCAATCAGCGATATTGATGTGTCAGTGATGCGCACTAACGCAGCATCGACACCATCCATGCTGGTCCCGGACATTAGCCCGATGTAGAGGCCTTCGTTCATAAGAGCAGGATATTGTTAATTAGCGCTAGAAGCCGGGCTGCGGTCACTTTTGGATACGACTGTTTCCCGGTGGACGCCTGGGTCTGTAGACATGGCGTCAAGCTGGTTAACCGCCGGCGCCACTCGCTTGTGAAACTCGGCCAGGTATTTTCTCTCGAGCGGAATTGCCTGAGGTAGCTTTGCCGTGAGAGGGTCTACATGAGCGCCATCGATTCTGAATTCGTAATGCAGATGTGGTCCAGTGGCTAAGCCAGTTTTTCCTACGTAGCCGATCAGCTGCCCTTGCTTGACGACAT
>Ga0164295_10002348_pt1 | contig 15607 bp, 16 predicted proteins | sample GEODES006metaG_FD_111798 | JGI IMG/M metagenome (GOLD analysis project Ga0164295, IMG submission 111798) | Oligotrophic lake water microbial communities from Sparkling Lake, Wisconsin, USA - GEODES006 metaG | ecosystem: Environmental > Aquatic > Freshwater > Lake | place: USA: Sparkling Lake... | reverse complement strand
CTATTGTTTTGAAGGGATTGTTGGATCTGACCCTCCTTGCCACTCAACAAACCTTGAAAGTATCGAACTAGGTTGAATCGAGGGGGTGATTTATAGTCCGAGAACTTGAACTTGACGATCTCCTCCACTTGATCGAGGTACTTCACTCCAGTGATGAGTCCTTTGTCACGATAGTCATAAGGGGACTGGACACGTCTCTCCGCCCACAATTGTCTTATCTCCACAGCTGTCTTGTTCACCTCCTTCGCAATGCTATCCACCCAGAAATCACTCGCCTCCGATAGAAGCGACGAGATAACCTCTCGCTGCGCCTCTGAGATGGTAGTGCGATTGAAGGTATCACCAAAAGACTTATACTTGCCTATACGCTGTACTTGAGGCTCTATACCTATCTTATCAAATATCCCACGAAGAAATGTAGCAGATGCACTGAATCCTCGCAGGTCTAGTATACCATCAGGAGGGATGTAGAACTCATCGAAGCCCAGTGATAGGAATAGCTCTTTCTCAGAAGCGACCTCGGCATAACCAATGATTTCTTTTCCCGATTGACGAAACAATGACATCATTCTACGTGCTTCTTGTAGCTTCGCATATCCACACTGCACTGGTCCTAGCTCTATAAATATGCCTTTAATCCTCGGGTCATATGCACCATATAGAAGAAGTGTAGATAACTCAGCTAGCGAATCAATAGATTCCAAGTCCCCTGGACCAGAGAAGGGTAAGCGACTTCCTGGAGTCGCTTCAATGGAGAGACCTCCTCTCAGCTTGATCTTCAGCACTGCCTTGCCCTTGAACTTCTTCCATGGGTACTGTCTCCATAGATTTAATCTTGTCTGTGTTAATTGCCTCCTCGTGATGGGTTTGTAGCTAAGCGCGTGTGTGTTCCATCTACTGTTAATAGATGAATCAATCACCTCCTCATCTGATGGTGGGATAGAAGTCCTACCGATATAGTCGATGATGCCTTTGCATGGGACTGTTGCTTCACGGTATAGTTCATCTTCAGTTACGGATGTTACCATATTAACATGCTGTTGATGGTGCCTATGCAGAGATCGCTTGTATGTTGAATAACCATTGCATAGAGATAAGACTGCTACTGCTACTACGATCACAGCTGCAGCAACGCGCTTGAGCTGACGCATCGTTGTCTATAACTTTAGATCACTAACTTTACCGGTATTGATGATTACAGTAAATGACGTGGCAGGATGCAGACTGGTCGGGGTTATTTCACGGAGCACTTAAACTTAATGCACAATAAAAATTTATATAAATTTAAAGCAAGTCAATAAGTGGATGAAAGTACAGTATTCTGATCTCATTACTGTATATGTATAACAACTGTAACTGTAAGCTACAGAAGTAAGTTACTTCAAAGCGAACCAAGTGAGTAAATAATCATATCACACAAGAATTATCGACTTTATGAACGTCATCTGTGAACATCATCGTTATGTCATCATTTTCTAAGTCATTCAGTTCAAGACCATCAGCATTGTCCACAACGCCATCAATGTTCTCATCTATACAAACAGATTCCCTCTCCTCCAACTCTACCATGGACTTGAACTTAGTTGATACGACCGAGCCGATGAATATCTGTGATAGCTGTCCTAGAATGCATGGGATAGTGAGTAACCCCCTCGTGGTGGAACTTAAAGAGTCGATGTTGATGATCACAGCCAGTGCCACTGGGCTAGATTTCTGACTGGCCATAATGGTCACTGCGATCAGTTGCTTGAGAGGCACATTCAAGAGTCTCAGTATGTTGTAATTGTAGGTGAGATAGATGCAGTGCTGAACGATGACAGTAACCAACACACATATCACCTCAGGTCCGCTCTGTTGAATGATGGTCTCTCTAGAACCACTCAACGCCATCCATACAATACAAATGAGATTAGAGTTCGAGAACAGACCCATCTCCACCTTACGCTTGACCATGAAGGCTGCAACAGTGGTTGAGTTCTGTCTAACAACGATACCCACGATAGAGGGTAGTAGGACTTCGAACACCAGTTTCAATACGAGGTCACTTGGACTGATATTTGCACTTGTTCCAGAAAGATATAACTTCAGTAAGTAGGGTACGGTAATGATGCCGAGTATGTTGGATAAAACTGTCAAGAGAAGAGCTAACAGTTGATCACCCTTAGACTGCAAAGTCAATGCTACTCCCACACCTATAGCAATTAGTTAAAGTTAGTCGCTGTCAAACTGTAGTCTTCTGTAGCGTAGTAGTACCTAAAGTAGTTGGGACAGTGGCGAAGATAGCTAAGCCCAAGGCATACGATGTCGTGGGAAATGGTAGACGAATCATAATGAATGCGACTAATGTAGTGATGAAGTTGATTGTAAGAATTCCATACATAAGCATGCACCCACTATCGAGCAGGGCTTTAGCATTGATTGACTGCAAGGCCAGTCCACTGATGAGGAAGACAATGATATTGTTGAGGAACTGTATCAAACGTATATTCCAACTACCCACAATTATTGACCCCATGTATTGCCCAGGAAGAGGATAGCTTAGCGAGAACACCACAGCTACACTGAAGCCGACCACCAAGAAGTTCTCTACCACGAATCTCCTCACAGCCTCTAAGCGTACATTCATCAGTATAAGCTTATGAACTTACCGTTAGATGCAAGAAGTACCGGCGAAAAGTGTCTGACCTTAAAGTAAGCATTCCTCGACTTCCTGGAAGTCCTGCTGTACGTAACGGTTAATTCATCCGTAACTTAACTAAACGTCTGTAAGCTTACGTAAATTTAACAACAGTTGGAGTATAGTAAGCTTCAACATTCGGTACCTTTGGTAGTTACTATACATGAATTGGAGTACACTGAGGAAGAAGCTTCATATAACTTAATTGAACGTTAACCCTTAAATGTCGTCTGTTGCAAATTATAAGAAATCTTTTATTATGAACCTTACGAACTAAGTAAATGACTATGTAATGCATCACCGAAAATGAAAGCGTGTACATAGTCTCTCTAAACTTATAGCATATTCAAATCGATCTTCTGTGTTTAATTTGAATACACAGATCTTGAAACACTCCATGTTCCCACGTCGCTTCTACTTTGATACTAAACTTCGTTCTTCTCCAATCGTTATCTTCGGTACTTCCAATATTGCTATAAGTAGCTGATGGACCATATTAAAGCATTAAACATTATACGTAACTACAGTAATTTTCCATTATTTCGATTACAAAATAGACGATTGAAATGATTTTGGCGGATTGAATCAATCAAATCAGAAGTGACAGAATGAATGCTCACCATTGGTTTGACAGATCTAAGTGCACCTCCAGCGATTGCCGCAAGTAAGACAACCGACAAACACAGTCATTGGTTCATCAGAACTTCTCGTCTGCATAGCATAGTGAGTCGTTTTAGTGCCTTTGCACTTGCGACATGTGAACTCACCACCCTTGTTGGGATCGATACCGTTAGCCTGAAGGATCTCAGCTCGGGTGATCTCATACAAGTCACCACGTCTAGCAAGCATGGCGTTTTTAGCGGCTTCGTTGCGGAGACGACGAAGATCATCTGAAGCCAAGTCATTGGTACTCATGTAAGCTAAGCAGTCGGCCTGTATGTTCCCCTCGATGACATCTAATCGCAGCTTCTATAGTGAGCATATAGATCAACCCGATGCATTAAGCAACTATGCAGTTAAGCTAGAGCTGTCATGTGACCTACCTCATTCTTTTTCAGGTTGTACGTTAATGTCTTCGCCTTATTAAGATAGGATTTCTGATCAGAATCAGCAGAGTGAATCTTATGAATTGAATCTTCAACATTGAAAGCTAAGAACTTCGCGATAGATTCATTGGTATTCAGTTTGAAGCTATCCACAATAAGTGTTAATACCTGACATAATAATAGTAACAATGGCATGGTCATAAGTATGAAAAAAAACAGTATCATCAATCATGCTATAATACAGTAGTCATACATTTTTCCTTATCGTTGACAGCATGTTGTAATGTGAGTCATCATTGAACTCGTCGTCTTCATGATTCACCACCACCGCTGCTGCTGTTTCAATCGTCATCTTATTGACTTCCTTCGACTTACTATTACTAACATCAACAGGTCGAGGGGGTTTCTTTACTTCACAGTCTTTCTTCCATTTAGTCAATAGTTGCTTAGAAAGGGTGCCGATCTCATTACCATTAAATCTCTTTTTAATATCTTGAATAGTAGTACCAATTCTAGTGTTCCTCAACACCTCAATAGTTATCGTTATCTTGATCAACACATTCAAAATATCTTTCACTTCCTCGATATAATTGGACTCAGATGATGATGATGATGGTGATGACAAATACTTCTCGATCTTATCTCGATAGTCATTGATCTCATTCTCGAGGCGAGATGTCATCACTCAAATTAACGTTAAAGTCAACTTATTCACAGACTCTGTCAATAAGTTGACTTTAACGTTGTGACATGACTGGTCCGGGCCGTTCGTCGTACCGGACGGTAACGGTTTCATTGAAAGTGATATGACCATTTCGACATCAAACGTACTGTAGCTGCTTACCATTCATATCATTTTGATCTATCATCTCATATATATCAAGGAACTTCAATATATTAATTTGCATTGGTTGAAAAGCTTCCAATAATTTGATCAAACATGTCAGACAACTTATCGAAGTCTATCTTTGACGAGGACATAGTTATTGATGACTTCATTCGAGATGACTTCATGGGAGAGATCTTCAGCAATATATCCGATATACTGGACGACAAGTATGTGTCATCATTCGAGATCCCAGTTGCTACACATATGGCGATGCTTAAAATCCAGAAGATGATTGACTTAGCTTTGATCGATCATGATGGGGAGTATTCTCCGACAGAACCATTGGAGGTGTTGCACCCTGATGCTGAACCGATCCCTAGCATGATCGACTCATGGGCAAGAGGCACAGTTAAGATTAAGAAGATCTCCACAGAAGACAAGATCCCTCATCTCCCTAATGAAAGCAATAACAGTATATCGTCAGGCTATACATCTACGAAGGGCGATCGATCATCGAAAGGAGGAACTAGTAGAATGGGCATGCGGAGTAGAGGTGCTACTTCAGGCCGTCCTTTAACCGATGATGATACAGGCAAGATCATCGACTCGGATGATCCTGATGGTGAATTCGCTAACCTCAGCTTAACTGCTACTGCTCACATGTTCGATCTTCTTCAGAAGAAGGTACAGTGCTTAAGAACTCATCCTTCAATAGCTTTGTATTATCCATGCATATGAAACTTGATATCAATGTGTATTAATAATTGTCATGTAATAATCTCTTTCCTTTCATTAGAAAAGACAAATCGATCTGGGATATGTTGAGAAAGATACAGAGAAAGGAGAGTTCACGTTAATGCAGGAACAGATGGAAAAGGCTTCGAAGGAGCTGAAGGGCAAGAAGTTCACCCTCGATCGCTACGGCAAGCCCGTGGTGATCGGAGTGGTAAATCCGGAGAAGCTCGTACCGTTCTCGACGAAGATAGTACCGAGTATCAAGTCTGTAGAGGCTGGAGAACAAAATGATATTGCGAATGCAACCATAGCCACCACATCTTCATCCAATGCCCCTATCACTTCGAAGAACGTTCGAAGCAATTCATTGACATCCAACGGTACTCAGCAGTCGTTAGATGTGAAGAGTAAAGACAAGAAGAAACAATTCGTCCGCGTGGCTGGCTCTCGAGCTGTTGATGAGAGCAGTTTCAAGCCTACTCTATCCCTCGCGGTCACTTTGTCCGGGGTTGAACAGATCCCCAAGCTTAATCCCGGAGTGAGTCTACGTAGTAACACTACCGTGAGGATGGGTGATAGATTGCCAGAAGACCCGAAGCATATATCTAGGAAACAATACGAATCTCAGACGCTAAGTCGAAGATCGATCGGCTTGAACGATAACTCAACTATTGAATCCCTCAATCGAAATCTGGAGTCTTCATCCTTCTACACCAATACAGAGCAATCCAGTAAATTGAATGGTAGCTTACATTTGTCAACCAACAAGTCTTATGGTAACAAAGTGACATCATTGAAAAGTTTGGATAGTCTGCCCGATATCGATAGCCTGGAGGGTAGTCATGTGATCGAGCCAAGCGATGGGCATTTGTACCAAGAGTTGAGTGATGAAGAGCTTGGGTTGGGGCCTATCAAAGCTGTCGGCGGGTCTCCTGTGAACACCAGATTACCGGGCAAACCTACACCTCAGCAAGTATTGAATAGCCAGTTGATCACGGGCAGCCCTGAGAATGGTAGACCCCGCGATAGAGACTTACCGAAAAACATGATCTCTGTGTCTGAGAGAAGGCACTTGCCCGCTCCATCGATGGGTCAGATTACTGGCCATGGTATGCCTATCGAGAAGTTCCAAGACAGGAAGAATTATATCGATAGTAGTCCAAACGATAAGTGGACGCAAGGTTGGAGGAATGCATAGTATGATAAGATACTTCATTCCTATTCATGATAAGTTAGTTTATTTGTAAAAAGCAGTTAAGTTACGATACAAAGTTAACTTACGATTCATATAAACTTTAATCTTTGTGGTGAGAAATAAAGTCAACTCACACGATGAGCCAGTTGTTGATATCCATAGAGTCATCTCCGTACGATGTGTCTAATATCATAAAGCTAGAAGCTGCAGTGGTGCACCAATTGAACAATAAAATGTATGACTTCAATGTTAACAAGATGTTGTTAAAGAGCTATCAAGTTAACGTATCATCAATCAAACCAGAGCTGATCAGTTCAGTGCTCATACTATCACTGATGAGACTGAACACTCCAGACTTCTTATCGATGTCGTATCTGATTCCCACCTACTTGATGACCAACAATAACATCATCACCATAAGATCATGTGCAGACCTATTAGAGCGTGGTAAATTCAGAGAATTCTGGGAGTTATTCGTTTTGAATACTGCCTTATTCTCTGAAGCACAAGGATTTGTAGACTATGTCCGCGTGTACATCATTAGTAATCTGAGGGACACCTTCAAGAATATCCATACCAGTCTGTTTCAACAGTATCTGGGCTTAGATGACAACAGCGTGATCTTATTCTGTAACACCAACAAGTCCATCGAGAAGATCTCTGGCGACTTCATCGATTTCGTGATAAATGATGAGAATCAGAATCGCTCTCAACGAGATGAGAGCTTGAAGATGGAAGAGGTACCTACAATCTCTATTATCATCAACATACTTCTTTTGTTGTCTCACTCACTATCACTGTGCTATATATGTAATTGCATCAATCCAAGGGTATTAAATTGGTAGGCTTCTTGCGAACAGCTTAGAGACTTAGTATGAGCACCGTGGGGATGTTTTGAAATCATCAGTTCTGTATTAGAATTCTATCTATTATTCAATCCTCACGACAGTTTTCTAACAAGTTAATACTGCGCATGCATGATGTATGAGTAAATTTCATACTTATGCAGTCATGAGCTACGATCGTTGACAGTAAACTTACAGTGTATATGACTTCATTCACTTCATGATTATTGTGTAAGTTACTGCTGTTCTTCAAGTTGAAGCATGTGTATGTGATTTTGGGATTCGTAAGTTTGTTAATGAGTACAATAGTTAAGTATTATTATAAGTGAATCGAAAGTTATTCCTTACTGTTGTGTGTAGGTACAGGAAAAATCGACATAGTAAATGGCTAGTTTTGTTTCCTGCCGGATGGTAGGAGGACGCATCGCTGCTGTTGAAAGGATCGACTGATAGATACTTTAAATCTGTCCAAAATTTTGATGTCCTGTCAATCGAGCATGTTCCCTCGCGTCGTCCTCACCACTCATCACAGTATAGCATATGTTACATTGTAGGCCACAGCGAGTAAGATTGGTGTATTGTCTCCTCCTATTGAGATCTTGGGCTAACTCCATTACTTTACTTTCCACGGCTTGCTCATCACTACTGAATCTGGTAATCTCCGATCCGTTACTCATGGCTATAATGGCGTCATAGTGTACTCCATCATAAAGTACATATATCCGGTATGGATTCCTACAGGTATCAGCATATTGACTACTCGACTCGATACTCTTATACAACAGCAAAGTGACACTCATGATGTCACAAACAGCGATCTCAATATCTAGGTATTTTGATAAGATCGACAACTCTATCTCTCCGCCCCAGCTGCTCTTATCCATGATCCAACTTGCATACTCGTCTGGAGACTTCTCTAGTAGTTCTTTAGTGTAGTAAGACGGTTGGGACAAGACTATACCTGCTATCACTTCTCGGTAGAAGTTAGGATCGAATGTAGAGAAGGTTGCCTTTCCATGTATGAGGTAACCTATAGCATTGAACAGACATGAGTTATCTGCATCGATAACCTTCCTTTGCACTTGAGTTATTGAAGATCGCGCATTATCGGTGATGCTACGACTTGAGAGATCTAAACATGCATCCTTGAGCACTTCGATGTCAGTCGTATTGATCATCATCATCGTTCGATATACTATGTCTCCATTATAGCCCAGAGTGATTAGTTTCTCATATAGTTCACTTCTCACAGTATTATAGCGTACATACACACTGATGCCACTCTTGATGCCAAAGCACGATAACGGACACTCGACATCCCCCATCACCAGCTGTGGAGGGAAACCCACTAATACATCGAACTGTTCCTTATGCATACTCACCCTTTCTGCAATAATCATTAATAATTGCCGCAGAGTCCATCCATCGGTAATATCAATTTTGACAGATTGTTTATTACTTTCCTTATCAGTAACCACGAGTTTCAGCATCATCCTGTACTTGTATTGTATATCACACTGAAGTGTTAACGGTTACAAATTTTCTCGCCTGATGTTTTCAAGGGTGAACTTTCTCAACGATTATCCGACCGTTACATAAAATACTGTAACTTTTATTCATTGAAGTTATGCTCGTCTATGTGAAACATCGGTATATAGCCCAGGATGAAGACGAGCTCTCGATTCAACCTGGCGATGTGCTGAATCTGATAGAGGAGTATGATGATGGTTGGTGCTTGTTACAGAGAGATGGGGATAGTTATACTGGCTTAGCACCTCTCAATCATCTGAACATTGTTATGGATGACGACGATGCTCATATGAACAATCTTGGTGTTCAGGATGTGAGTGATACAGATAAAGTGGATCGAAAGACTTCAGATGCATTGGACACAGGTAGCCTTATCTTACTATATATTATTGAATCTGCTTAGTAAACCACATACATGGGCTCTTTGGCTTACAATAAAAAATCACGCTGGCACCTATACTAATTTTGATCCACATAAATGTACATAAATTGTTGCAGAGGTTCCTATAATGGAATTTTCACCCACAGCTGTTTCTGATCAGCTGATGAGTGGTGCTGATGGTGTTGATGCTGATCATGGAGACAGTCAGCTGAACCTGGACATAGACTATAACTCCCCTGTGATCTATAGTCCTGAAACTAATAACGATAGCAGCATCATTTCTTCCAACAGTCCTCCTATCACGGATTACACACTTCCTGTTAATGATTCTCCTACTATCGATGATACTTCTATCAAGCCTGATCTCTCTATAGCTATTGACGAAACCCCCATTACAGATATAAATGGGTAAGCTTAATCTGTTGTAGTAGTGATTATGATTACATTTTATCATAAATAAACCATACCTTATGTGGCGGTCTATAGGCTGGAGTTAGCCAAGCACTTGATCTCTAACGTCATAATCGAGCGCATCAACCATGAGTTCTCGAAGCGTGATAAGATAATTCTTGATGAAATCAAGTCGTTGATCGATGAGAGAATGGCTGCTTGGAAAAGAGATAATAGTAATGGTATCAATGGTACAACGGCCTATCCTGAGCAGCATAGTGCTCCTTTCTTAGCACAGAATATCGACTCTTCACCTCCAAATGCATTGATAAGTAGCCATAGCACCCCTCGCAACAGACAAGAGATCAGTAACAAAGCTATTTCTTCCAAAGACACGGCACAAGAGTCTCGGAGTAAGATTCCTAAGCGGGTAAGCTTACCTAAGATTAACATACCGGAGAGGGAAAAGAAGGACTTCTCTGAGAGCACGGCGACTGCCACTGGCGGTGCATCTCTCGTTGCGGGTCACGAGGAGTACAAGCAATCAGCTAATGTAGTCGCGTTACCAGAGTTGAAGCCGACAATACAGCCAACAGCCAAGCCACAGTCACAACAGAGAGGATCGCTGGAGTCGAAGGATAAGGATGATGGCGATGACGATCCATCAGTGTCTCTGTCAGGATACAATGCTTACGAATTGCCTCAACGTACCCCTCTCATTCATAAGCAACAAAGTAGCCACAGTAGCAACATCGTAGAACCAGTTGCAGATGGGTTCCATTACTCCCAATGCCGATCTAAAGTGTATGGACCCAGCTATCCAATCGAAGCACCGGACCCTCTCTCCGGGGCTCGTCTAGTCCTACACCATGTCTACGGCTACGATGGTGATCCCAACAACAAGCAACATCCCTTCGGATCGAAAGGAAAAAATGTGTTCTGGATCGACGACTATCGCATAGTCTATCCAGCAGCTGCTATCATCGTCATCAATGATGTCAGGAGGGACAGCAAGCAAGGATTCTTTTGTGGCCACACGGATAAAGTGACATGTATCGCTATTCATCCCAGTAGACAACGTGTGGCATCTGCTCAAGGAGGAAAGGAGAGCTTCATCCTTATATGGGAACCGAAGAATATCAAGCGGGGACTATCTGTGAGCAAATCGGCAGTGAAGTTGCTTAGTCCCAGCGGCATGCGATCGATATCGGGGTTGGACTACAGCGGTGATGGGAGGTTCTTAGTGGCTGCGGGAGTCAGTGATGTGCGGTGGTTGATCATATTCGATTGCAGAGAGGGTAGCATCATCGTTAGCATGAAGGTCGGACACAATGATCTTACCCAAGCATTGTTCAATCCCTACTCGTTTGTTCCTTTCCCTGAGCAGCATGTGCCCTCATCGATGGAGCAAAACAATAGCTTCAGGAGGGGTTGCTACACACTAGTGTCTTATGGCGGCAAGCACATAAAGTTCTGGACCCTGAAGGGTAAGAAGATGTTACAGCTAAATGTACATTACACTACAGAGAGAGAAAGAGAAAGAAAGAGAGAGAGAGTTGTGTGATTCCTTCTACCAGTCTCATCATCACTCTCTACCTTCATCTCCATCTCTTAACATCATCGTAACTTATCCTGTGCTACTCTTATAGGTTGTTTGGTGGAAGAAATTGCCGGTCTGGAGAGCATCAGTTCGTTTCATGGTCGAAAGCTAGTGGCTAAGAGAGGTAGTCAACAGACCGTGGTGAAGTATACCCTAGAAGGCAATCTAGGCGTGCTGACGAAGGCTGCTTCCTCTGTGGCTGGGATGGAGATCACAAGTGTTGTGGTCATCAATGACAACAGCAACCATCCTGATGCATCCATTGATGGTACCTTCATCTCTAATACCAGGTCGCGCTATTTCTTTGGCACTTCAGTGGGTTCCATCTTGATATGGCAGCACTTGGAGGATGATCTCATGGCTGGGGTGTTGGACGGGAAGGATGCCTCTCCATCGTGGCTGCCGAAGGGAAAGCTGCTGTCAGTGGTGATGGAGCTGCATGATGGCCCTATTATAGGCCTGGATTATTGTGGAGTAGTTAACAGCGATCCTAATTCTGAACAGTATACTGAGAGAATTGTATCCTCCAGTACTGATGGTATCATTAATGTCTGGCAGTTGAACAGAAACTCCATTACGAGCCCTTCACAGCCCATGGATCATCTCGGATACATAGAGCTGCATAAGGAATATGCCCGATCTATCAGTTGGAATCGCACTGGTTCATCGGCTCTACTAGGCACCGCAGAGAATTCAATTTTGTTATTGAAATATGATGATGTTGATGATGATATTGTCATGGATAGACCTAACATGTCGGTTGGAGTGGTCTTGCAGTCGCATCATGGTAGAGTCCATCGTCTGGCTGTTCACCCCATCATTCGCTTCCTAGTCGCATCCATATCGTCTGATAAGACCATTCGCCTGTGGGATTTCAACGATAGAGTGCTGGTATCATCCTTCGTTGCAGTCGACTTATTGACTGCGGTGACATTCTCTCCTGATGGTTCTAGTCTAGTGGTGGGAGCAGCCAATGGAGATATCAGCGTCTACCAGTGTGAAGTGCTGACTCAATGTATTTCACAGTTCTCCAATCAATCATCATCATCGCCATCGTCGTCATGGAGGTTAGACCTAAGCAATGCACAATGGATGATAAGTCGAAAAAGAAACATCATGCTCAAACAGAGTAAGAGCTACTGCTATATGCTGATACGATGAGATGTGATATGATGAATAGAGCATCTAAATCTATGCTATCATAATATGTATAGATCGAGATATTGCCATTTCAGGCGCGAATAAGAAAAGCTCAAAAAAGTGTCAGATCGTGGAGCTGAAGTACAATCCAGTGGGAGACATCCTCGCAGTGGCTTGCAAGGATAACGCGATTCATTTGATGTCTGCAAACAACAGCTACAAGCGATATGCTTCATGCAGAGGACATAATGCTCTGATCCAGACATTGGACTTCTCTGTTGATGGCAGCTTGATCCAGTCCGTGGATGCATCGAGAGAGATCTTCCATTGGGATAGTCGGACCGGACTGAGAGTATCTCAACCGACGGTCTTCAGGGATGCTGCATGGGACTCGTGGTCTTCTGTGATTGGATGGGCGGTACAGGGTGTTTATAACAAGGAGGATGGACTACCCAACTCCGAGGGTGACATCATTTGTGTGGATCGATCAAGCGATGGTCGATGGTTGGTAGCAGGTGGGGCATCGAGTTCTGTCCATAACGCTATCAAGGTGTTCAACTTCCCTTGCTTATCAGATGCAGTGCCTAGCTACCATGGTGGACACACCTCACCTGTAGTCGATATCAGTTTCGTCACGACAGGTGGATTGGATAAGACAGCACTGGAGGTAGCTACAGCGGGAGGCAATGATGCTTGTTTGATTCAATGGCGATTGTTAGAATATCGATGATGATTCATTGATTCATACAGAGTACAATGTGAGTGTATATCACCCACGTCGATTGTTGTGATGATCATTGTTATGATCATCGTCATCACCCCCGTTTTGGAATCATTAACGAGTTAACTTACGATTCAAATTTGAATAATTTTGAATGTAACTGCTGCCGAAATTGATAAAGTTGTTTGTGTTCACTTTGTTATTCCAACTTATTAACTGATCCATAGTAGCAGTCATCATGGAGAAGTTAGCATTTATAGTGAAGCGATTAAATATGGCTCCTTTTCATAAAAATATTAACACCATGTCGGAATTTGACAGTAAATCTTATAGTGAGATATTTGATATCATGTGTGAGATCGTATACACAGTTGATCCAGAGCAAGATGCCATACTAAGAGAGCCTTCCGATGCCCAGGTCACTAGAATCATCAACTTCCTCACGGTGATGAAATTTAATATTCCTGAAGATCAGATGGAAGACTTTTATAACTTGTTACTTGGTGGTGATAAGGAGATGCTTCAGACCATTATGCATTGGTGTCTACAAAAGTTTGAACACTTGCAGAAGCGAGCTTACCTTGCCAAGTATCTCATGCCTGTAGAGATACCCGCAGAGTTCTTAAATGAAGATCTGATTCTAGAGTTATCTGATCGTTTAAAGGACTTACAAGCAGATTTCAAAGAGGTCCACAAAGCTAGTGAACAGCATCGATCTACTGGGGCTAAGCCTGCAGAATTGAAAGCAGAGATCAGTCAATTGGAGAACGAGAAGTCTCAGCTGGAGAACAAGATCAAGCGAATGAAAAAGGAGGTCAAGGATGAAGACACTTTCAAAGCGATGCTAAAGGTTACATCAATCATCATGACTATAATCTTTTTATGGTTATGAATCACATATTATGCTAATCAATCTGTATCTATATATCATATCTATCTATCTATCTATCTATCTATCTATCTATCTATGGTACTGTACTAGTCCACTAGTGCTTTACGGAAGGAACAAGAGTCAGAGGTGATGATATTGGAGAGGCAACGCGAGAACCGGAAGTATGCTAGTGAGGCTGACCTTCGCTTCAGTGATGCTGCTAAGAGACTAGCGGATTTGAAGAGGAGCACTTCGAAGACCCAGACCGCTGAGCAGATACTCGCCAAGCTGTCAGCGGATGTCAAGGAGCTTCATGACCGGAGAGAGAGTCTGGAGAACACCATTGCTGATCGGGAGATGCATCTAGAGAAGCTGCAGAGTTGGGACAACGCTGATCGCACCACTACTGATGAAGATGTCCAGAGGAAGAGGGAGGATGTCGAGTATCTGGAAGAGCAGACTGTATCACTACAAGAGAAACTAGAGGCAGCTCTAGAGAGAAATAGTAAGTTAGTGGTGTTTAGACAAGCCTCTGTGATGGCATTGAAGAAGTATAGAGAGAAAGAGGAGGAGGTGGAGAAGCTACAGGAGGAGCTCCGGAGGCTGAACAAACAGCTTGATGAGAAGGAGTCCGAGTTGAGGGCTCAAGGCAAGTCAGGCAGTAGTAAGTTAGGTAAGAGGGATCTCAAAAAGTATGGCGCTATTGTACGTGAGAAGATTGAGAAGTACAAGAAGATGAGGGAGGAGTTGGCTGGTCTACGTGCTGAGCTGGTGGTACTACAGAGGACTGAGCTGATACTGAAGGGTAGGCATAAGAACCTCGATGAGTTCCTCGCTGAGGTGGAGAGACAGCGTGGAGTGGAGGGATACCGTGAGACGCAGCGACAGATGATCGAGATGACGGAGAAGGCAGCTGAGGTGGACTCTTTGAAGGGATCGACGCTCGAGGACATCAGCACGATGGTAGAGCAGATCACGAGGGAATTCAAGAATAAGCAGTCCCAGCTGCAGCCACTGATTGCGGAGCTGAAGAATGTTCGTCAAGAGTACATGGATGTGGAGTCTTCTTATCAAGAGAAGCGTACTACCTATGACAAGGTCGCTATAGGCCTGGACATGGAGAAACAAGCACTTGAGAAGGACTGCTCTTTCTTCCAGGTGTTATTTATTCAGATGATGTATTGATTGACATGCCTAGAGAGAGAGAGGTGTATCACAGGATGTGATAATGATAATGATATGCTGTATATCATGCATGGTTTGATCATAGGAGGAATGCTTGCGCGAAGAGTCTCGCTACCACTACATGCAGCACCTCATCAGCATCGGCCGCATCAAGCTAGACCGCGCCGAGCAGGAGAAGCAGTGGCAGAGCGGTAAGGGTCGCATGATCAGAGACTTTGCAACCCTCAAGGACTTCTACTCGGTGAGACATATCTGTTGTAGACAACGTAGCAGTAGCAGCTGTAGCAGTGATGATGATGATGATGATGCCAGCTATGGTTATAGCGAAGCCCATGTGTGATGTATCATAATCATCATGATCATCATGGCTATATGCTTCTTCATCATCATGATACATACATGCATGCTACTACAGAACAAGCTGACTCAACAGGACCACATGACGAAGCAGCTGCGGAAGG
>Ga0164295_10002344_pt1 | contig 15617 bp, 27 predicted proteins | sample GEODES006metaG_FD_111798 | JGI IMG/M metagenome (GOLD analysis project Ga0164295, IMG submission 111798) | Oligotrophic lake water microbial communities from Sparkling Lake, Wisconsin, USA - GEODES006 metaG | ecosystem: Environmental > Aquatic > Freshwater > Lake | place: USA: Sparkling Lake... | reverse complement strand
ATTGGTTGTAGGAAATGGTGTCTCTATTACGAATGATGTGTTCTAGTTGTGCGCACCCTGTACCCTGCTCGTTTTTTTGAAGAATAGTTGAGAACCGATACTGGGTGTTTGGGTCTACATCAGTTGTGGGTCGGTTAAACCCACTGTGCGTTACCACACCCCCTGCGTCTTTTAGGATAGCCGCGAATGCGTCTATGTGTATATTCGATGCCATGTGCAGCACCGATACAGGTAGGGGTGGGTCTGTCTTAAAGTTAAGTGTATTTGGAACACGCAGGATTCTAGCTGCGTCCGCCGTAATAGCATGGTCTACGTTTAGCTTGTGCTTGGCACAAAGGGATTTAAGTTGCTCGGCTATCGGCTTCCATGCTGAACGGGGTAGCGTTTCATGTAACGTCCAATACACGTGGACACCACGACCTGAATTAACGATAGTCGGAGTGGGAAGCTTAAGCTTTGCACAAAAATCACTAAGCGCCTCAATCCCTTCGGCCTGACTTTCATATGGCTTTCCATGCCCACAATCTATGTCAAGCCGAAAGGATTTAAAGTACGTAGCGTTTTCTATGTCACGTTTGCCAGATTCCTTAAACTTGGCGCAAGCAAAATAGACATCGTATTCATCACTAAGCAGGCGTTCTACTTCGCCCTCAACTTCGTCCAGCGTCTGCAGGAACTTTTGTCGAGGTGCCCCATCTTTAAGACCAGTCACGCAGTACCAACCATCGGTTGGCAAAACCGCAGACAGAAAGTCTCTTGCCGACATTTTTTATCCCGACGTGATTTCGGCGTCGTATACACCCGCCTTTGTTAGTACATCTCGGATGCGCTCTTCTTGAGACTGCTTAGGGTTATTCCTGCCGCTGAACCAGTTGTACACCGTCATTTTGGAGACGGAAAAATACTCACTAATATCAGATACAGGAATATCCCTAGAGATGCAGTACCTACCAAGGAGTACACCGAGACTATTTCCATCAGCTTCCAAATTCGCATCAATGATGCGTTGGCTATAGCCTCGGTTATCCATATCACTCATCGTCGGTTTCGTCGTTCCGTGACACAAAGCGGTTAAGCACAGAGTTAAGGTCAGACTGAGTAGCTACCTCTGCCTTAGCCTTCTTAGCAGGGCGCTTGACCGGCTCTTCCACATAGTCCTCTTCTCCATCTTCATGGACTTTCGGTTCAGCCTTGGGCTTCGGGGGAGCAATCTTCTGCACACCATCAACCTGCGCAACAGTCAAGCGGATAGCGTTGCTTGCCTCACGGCTCTTGCTAAGTTCTTCAAAAGCGTCGTATTCATCTTCGTTAAGCAGCTTGACTGCCTTGAACACAAGCTTCGGAGTGTCGCTATGGTTGTCAAAACTCATCTCGGTAACAACTTGCGACATACCAATACCGTGACTGGCAACGTGCTTTGCGTACTGGTCGAACGGCATGCCATCAGTGGTGCCCTTACCAAAGATAGACGTAGCTGCAAGCTTTACTTGATAGACGCCGCCGTGCGGGTCATTAGCGAGAGCCACAGCAATCCGACGAGCGAAACGGCAAGCCCGACCACCGTTATCGCCACTACCACTAATGTTATTGGGGCAATCAGCGCAGTTCTTATGTACCGGCTGCTCAACTCCGGCGTCGGGAGTAATACCGTTAGCTGACCAGCAATCGGGACCAGTGGCGTCCTTCTTAGGGTCATAACGGCTTGCGTAATATTCACGGGAGATTTCTTTTGCTGCATTGACGATAACGACTTGAAGTTCATCTTGATTGCTGGTTCCAATCTCTTCACCAGCGACGACCATGCGGAAGCGACGGCCACGGATAGAAATACGCTTATTCCCACCGGCAGTGTTACCAGCAATAGCCTTAGTAAAGTCATCGACCCCACGGCGGCGAATATGGTCAGGAATAGTAAGACCTTCAAAAAGCATGACATTGGTTCCCATTTGGGTAATTTCCTTTTATTTGCGGCGGACAACCCGAACTGCGTATGACTTGTCAATGTTCAAGCCCATCGGCAGTAGGTCGGGGTTTTCTTCGAGGAACAGCTTGATATTGCCTTGGTGAATCCGTTTCTCTAGCAGATTGAACGCGTTATGTTCCTGCATAAAGTTGTAGAAAGATTCCCAATCATTAGTCCAAAAATTACTCTTGATGGACTTAACCACCGTACCGGCTTTGGTGCGGATGCTGTCGGCATTGGTGGAGTTACAGATTTCCATAAGCGCATCACCAACTACTTTCAGTTCGGCTTCTAATCGCTTAAGGTTTTCTTGGTAGTCACGATACAGAGCATCCTTTTCGTCACGGATGGCAATGTAAGCTTCTACCAGAACATCGGTATTAACTTCCATGATGTCTCCTTTGGTTTCGGTTGAGGTCTTCATGCCTCTTGACCACCATACTAGCATATCATTTTACTGTGTCAAGGGGAAATTTCGCTTTTGTACAGGTCGGTGAGCTGCGAGTGATGGTCTAGTTTGCTGCTTAACATCGCATACAGCTTACGTTCAACCGCGCTACCTTGAATATGTACAATGGTCATGGCGTTCTTCTGACCCTTGCGGTTGATACGAGCGTTTGCCTGTAAGTAGGTCTCGATAGAGGTTACAGGCGAGTACCAGATAATCACATTTGCAGCGGTTAGCGTAACTCCGTGGGCTGCTGCTTGTGGCTGAATGATGAGTACCTTGGGGTTAGATTCGGTTTGGAACCGATTGAAGATTCTTGTTCTGCTCTGCGCACTGACATCACCAGAAATGATTTCGCTGGTAATGTTGTTTTTGTCTAAGTAGTCCTTCAACAGCAAGATAGTGTGGCGGAACGGGACAAAGACAAGAACTTTATGGGATGCCTCTTCAATAACTTCTACTACTGCACGTAGTCGGTTGCTTACATCAAACTCAACGATAGCTCCGGTATCTGTGTAGACGGCACCGCCTGAGATTTGAAGTAGCTTGTTTAGGTTTGTTGCAGCATTCGGAGTAGACACTTCCTCACCAGCCGCTGAAATAAGCATTTCTTTTTTGAGTTGTTTGTAATACTTGTCTTGCTGCGGAGATAGCGGAGCTTCGCGCTCAACATGGGTAACTTCTGGTAGGTCAAGACATTCTTCCTTGGTGAATCTAATGGCGGGCTGCAGGGTGGCGAACACTGTTTTGTTTGCTGTTGGCTTTGGTACCCATTTGAAGCGCGTGATGTTTTGCATAACCATGTCGCGGTAAGCGCCAAAGAATCTGGGTACACGTTCAGGTACACACAACTTGGCTAGGCCGTACGCATCAGCAGGGGATTGGGCAGCGGGTGTGCCGGTCATCATCCACAACCAAGTTTTGTCTGTGATTAGACTCTTCATCACTTTCCAACGTCTGGTGTTGACGTTCTTGTAAGCGTTTGCTTCGTCAATAATAATTAAATCAAAACCGCCTGCGCGAATAGCGTCGGCTACAATTTCTACGCCGTCGTAGTTAATTACCACGTATTCGTACAGCCCTTCCAGAATACTCTTTCGCTTCTCGCGGCTACCATGCGCCACCGCAGCGTTTCTATGCGTAGCAAACTTAAACAAATCTGTATGCCATGCCGACTGCATGATTGACAACGGGCATATGATAAGTACTCGCTTTATAGCCCCAACGTTTAGAAGATAATCGGATGCCCATATCGCTGCAGCAGTTTTACCCGTGCCCTGTTCGTTAAAACAAAAGCTACGCGGGTTGAGGGTAAAGAAGGCTGCTGTTTCTTTTTGGTGGTCCATAGGCTTGAACTGCCCATTCCACGCGTAGTCCCGCATGATTGGTGAGGGCACGTTCTTAAACTTTAGCTTCGCTAAGGATTGCGCAGTTGACAAATCCCAATCTACTGCTACGACAGAAATATCATCCTTGGCCGAGCCTAGCTTCTTACTGCCGGTCACCGTTTCAGTAATTCGTTCTGGGTACCTAGTCCGTACCAGAAGCACTCTGTCTTTTACAATTTCCATTATTTTTTAGGCTTGTTTCTTTTGACGGTGTGGTCTGAGTTTCGGGAGAAAGACCGGTTCTTTGTGGGGGACTTGAGGCGAAGATTGCTGGGCGAGTTGGTGCCCCCTTTGGATAACGGGATAACGTGGTCGATGTCTTTACCGGCACGGTCTACTCCTTTCTTATCCATAGCGTACCTAGCGCGGGCGCGGGCAGCGCGCGGTTTCTTTTCGCCACGTGCTTCCTCCTGCTTCCATTCTTTTTTATATGGTCTGGGTTTGTTTACATACGGCATTTAATCCTCCTAATTTTTTCCGTGGTATTCACAGTCTTTTACAGGACAGTGGTTTCGACAAGTGAAATTCGGTTGAGGGTTCCAAACGCTATGTTCGTATGCTCTTTCTAGTCGTTGCAAATCACCAAACCAATTTGTCCACATTTCTTTCTGTCCATCCCTAAAAAACTCACACTGGATGAACTCCTTGGATACTACAAACAAAAGTCCAGCTTTGATATGCTGGACCTCGGGGAAGTGCTTGAATACAGCCAGAGAAAGAATCTCTAGCTGCTTTGTGTCTGCGTATCTAGCTGACTTACCAGTCTTGTAGTCTACTAAAATTGCGCTCTCGCCGTCCACAATGAGCAAATCAGCAACCCCTCGCCACCATACGTCCTCGTCAAAAAACCCACAGGGTTCAATGGATTTAGTGAGGCCCATCTGATGTTCGCAAAGCTGGTCTCCAGATAAAGCCTTAAAAATATCCAAGTAATTCTTAACGAACGCAAACTGCGGCGGAATCGGTGTGCCATCTCTAACATATTCTTCTGCTGCCTTATGTAGTTCCTTGCCGTAGATAAGGTGCTGACCTTCTGGTTCTACAACATCCTTAGCAACTTTAAGCCGGTAAAACTTCCTAGGGCATTGTTGGAAAAGAGATAAAGAAGAGTAAGACCATTTGTATTTAGGTTGTTTTTCTTGTGTGTCATCAATCACTTGCAGTCCCCGTAAGATTTCGCGTAGCTAGCTTCGCACCCAAGCGGCAACCCATCTGCCCAATCAGGTACCCACTGCATAGATTCGGTGACGTATTTGAGCGCAGCATCAGCTTCTTCTTTTGTAACCACGCACACTATTGAATCATGCACTGTCAATGCTACACGATACTTACGACTTATTCTAACCATTTGTTCGCCAATGATGCAGCGCGCCAAAGCTTGACAAATGTTTTCTACAACCTTGCCACCGTAAACGTATAGTTCTTCTTTGCGGCGCATGTAAACAAACTTATTTTCTTCTACCTCTCTCAGCCCTGTGTATTTAAGAGTCATGCCGTTGGGCAAGAAAAACCCATGCTCTGGGTGCATATATACGGCGTCTTGTACCCCAAACTTAGCAACAACCCCGTCAAGCATGCCGCGCAAACAACGGTTGCCATCCCTCCAAAGCGTAACTATTTGTGGGTTAGCATCTCGGTAAACCTTGATAATTTTCTTACAGGTTGGGTTGTCTAAGTCATGGCCAAAGTTTTTTAGTTGTAGCTGGAACTTGTCTGCACCCATGCTATAGCCACAGCCCAAGATTGTTGTCTTGCCAACAAACCGCTCTCTTCCATCTATTTCGTCTACTGGCTTGTCATAAATCTTAGCCGCCATATCTTTGTAAACGTCTCGATTAGCAGCGAAACCCTCCACTAAGTCCCACTGCCCAGCCAGCCAAGCAAGGACTCGCGCTTCAATCTGCGAAGAATCGGCGTTAATAATCACGTATCCTTCAGGTGCAATGATTGCCCGTTTGATAATGTTTGCGCCACGAGACGGTAAGTTTTGTAGGTTTAGGTCTCCGTCCCCACCCCATCTGCCTGTATGCGCAGCGTAGTATTTGAGTGGCACAGGGAGATTTCCACGTCTGGATATGTTTATCAATCGTTGGGTGCGAGTCTCTTCCAATGTTGATTTGTTGCCCAGCCTAGCTGAGACAAGTGCTTGAACGTATACATTGGGGTGCTGCATGAGCGCCTTGAATCCGTCATCAGATTTGGCAAACGCCCACGTTTCTTCGTTGGTCCTTGCACTTATTTTGGTTGGTGGGTCTACACCCAAAGCTATAAGCGCCTCTGCAAACTTATTGTTTGACATCAAAGTTTCGCGGTCTACCTTGACTGCTTCCAACAGTTTGGTCTTGCGGTCTTTAACATCTTCCAAATGCTGCTCAAGCATAAGACAGTCAAGCTCTAACACCGGCTCCGAAAACATTTTGATAGTCAGATTGATAAGCTCAAGTTCTGAATGCGGGAACCTTGGTAATAGTTTCAGAAGAAGTTGGTATGTCAGGCCAACGTCGTTGATACAGTATTTGCTGTATCTATGTAATTCTTCGGGAGAAAAATCACGCCTTTTTTTCCCTAGCGCATTTAGTACTTCTGTGCCCTTCTCCCCCAGACCGTACCGTTCCGCAGCGGCTTTCAAGCTGTTGCCTACTTCCGAGCCATCTATTGCGCGAGCCATGCTAAGCGTATCCATCCAGACAAGGGGCTTTACCCCAAACCGCCAAGAAAGAATCGCTGCATCAAATGCTGCGTTATGAGCAAGGGCTATTGATTCCGACCAGTTGTAGCTATCTAAAACCCTTTTCAAATGCTCGGGTTCTCCGGTGTACCACTCGGTGGGTTCATCGTTTTGCTTTACGGCAAACCCAATCACTTCAAACTCATCACTACGGACGTATTCTTCCGTAGTTATTTTGGATAAGCTGAACTCACGAGAGTAGTACGTCTCGAAATCAATAGTTATAAGGTTCATGGTTAGAAAGGCACATCCTTGTCGTGTTCACCATTAACAAGAAGCTCCAGCACAGAATTTTTAGTGCTAGTTAGGCTAATTTCGCGCAGTCGCTTGTTTAGGATAAGTCTGTCTAACGTGGGGAAGTTTCCATGTATAGCCAAGTCCAACCAACGCAATCCATTAGCTTGCCAGATTCTGCTAGATATTTTTGAGAAATCTTGAGGGTGCGTGTCCATACGTTTGAGAACTATCACCGTATGGTCTTAAAGTAGTGGGCGAAGCGCTGTCTCCACTAACCGCGTTAGGTTCATTCTCGTCCTTGGATAGATGCGTTATTAATCGGTCAAGGTACCACCGTGCTTTGCGGAGGTCTTCTATCTTGCCTTTGTTCTTCCATCGCCATGTGTATTTGATGATGTTGCCAGTACAGACTGCTTCAATGCCGGTAAGCCCAATAGTTGCAGAGGCAATAGCATCAATACACTCAATCGTACCAGCATTATAGTGCATCGGATGGTCTACTGGGTCACTCATTTTTGCGCCAGCCTGTAGCAAATGTTGCGCACGTTGTACTCAGAAAAGTCTACAAGTTCTTTCTGCCCTTTAACTTGGGTTTGCTCGTACTTGAGAGTTACTTCCTGCACATTGTTGTAGTTGTTGTAGAGTTTGTAGATGGTTACAGTACGGCCAGACGGCATCATGTATCGTTGGCCAACTTCCAAAGCTTCAGTCGGTTGAGTAAGTCGCATGGGTCTCTCGTTATAATTTTTGTATTTGCGTGGGGCGACAATAATAATCGCCGGGGTAAACATTTTCATACCAAATTTTTAATTCTTGGCACTTTTCCAGTGTTTCTAGCGTTTCTACATACATCCAGTGCCCACTGCTAAATAACAATAGATTGAACCAGATGTACATGGTAGCTCCTACTTTTTCACTAGAACTTCTAGTGCTTGGATAGTGGCCTCTAGCTTCGCAATGTAGCGGTCTTTCTCTTTAAGTTCTTCTTCGTATTTTTCAAAAATACGATTGCGTTGCTCATGTTCTCGGTTCATCAAACGAATAAGCTCTTGGCTAATGTCAAACTGACGTTGCATAAAATCAGACATCACGCATCCTCCGGCTGTCCCATCTCCAAAATTTGTGCTTTGGCAAGTTCAAGCGCCCACAAAATATCTGGACCACGGGTAATGGTTGAGTGAAGAGCGAGTTCTCCATTCTCATCAAAACAAATAATGATTACATCTTCTGCCGTTTGTGCCTCGGCAAGGGCGTACTCAACTCTGCTCATTTCGGTGCTTCTCCACAAACTGTTCCATACGCCAAATAAATTCTTCCTTCATCCAGTCACAAGCAGCGTCCCAGATGTCGTTAGGGTTGTGTGTCTTACCGTTATTCTCAAACCACCACTGCTCAAATGCCTTCCGGCGGCTCTCGTTCATGGTCTTCCTCCATCAGTTTAGCGGTGTCCTCCGCTAGTTTAATGGCTTCATTAAGTATTGCGTTGAACCCACGCTCCAGCAAATACTGACGGCCTTCCTCATCAACTTCAAGACTAACCATTAAACCTTCTTTGGTTTCATAACAACCAATAACATCAAACTTCATCTTCCCCTCCTTCGATGAGGTTCTTCAAATCCTTCGCCTTTTCTTCACCAGCAAAGTACTCAAATATAACCCACAGTGCTTCCCTAAGTTTGTTGTTCCATTCAACATCGTCTGGGTGCAAAGAAGTAAAGTCACTGTAAGTGTACAAAATATGGTCTTCCAAAGTTTTAACCATAATTAAATCAAACGCATCGTCATCTATTTCAACAGTTACTTGCATTTTCATTCCCCTTGGTTAATTTATTTTGCCGCCTTTTTATAAGCATTGCGCATAGCTTCAATGTATCTCTGTACAGCCTTGGTGAATCCCCACGGTTTCGAGAAAGAATCATGTGCGCGCAAGCCTCACGTTCCGCATTTACGCAATCTTGTACCAATTTCATGACCCAAGGCGGCACCTCTCTATGTCCAGCCATGCGGATGATGTCATTGCGGTTCACTTCGTTCTCCTTGGTGCCAGAGGCCGGAATCGAACCGGCACAACCTGTTATGGTCGGCAGATTTTAAGTCTGCTGTGTCTACCGATTTCACCACTCTGGCTTTTGGTTATTCTTTAACAAAAGCACCGCCGCTTACTACCTTGCCCTTGCGGTCCTTGATTTCGTTGTATGCGTGGGCCAAGCACTTGGTCACGTCCATGTTCCACATCTGACAATAAATAATCAGACATACAATAACATCACCTACACCGTCTATCCTACCCTCGTTGTTAGCTTTTAGCTCTGCGCTTGCTAACTCACCAAGTTCTTCAACAGCTTTTAACAATTGCGCTTGTGGGGTTGAATACGCAGTGATGTCTCGGGCAAATGCCCACTCTCGTACCCGCTGCTCCAATTCTTCAAATGTCATTTAATTCACCCTAAAAATAGTCTGGTAAGCAATCAAAGTCAGGGTCCATCCAAGAGTCTTGTAATTCTCGCATTTCCCTGAGTTCTTCTATTCTACGTCTAGCGTTAGCAACTTTGGGCGTAGCAGATGTCTTTTTTGCTACTTTTTTTATTGTTGGTGTTTTTGGTTTGGGTTCAGGCGGGGGTTTAGGTGCTGCTTTGGGCTGTTGTTTGAGAAGATTTAATTCATCCAAAGCTATTTCATTAGTAGAAAACCTATGCCCACAAGCTACACATTCTCGCCTTCTTCTAATTCCTCGGCGTTCGATGACTTTTGTTCCAGCGGAACATTTTGTGCATTGCATTTGTCGGTCAACTCTTTTTGTAGTGGCAACCTACCGAAAATAAATCCATCTTCATCAGTGGCAAATACTATCTCTGGGTTTTCGCACTTACCCTCGTTTAGCATAAGTTCTTTGTATTCTGGTGTGCAGTCTTCGCACACAGAAGATTTTTTGTTTATCGCAGATGTACGTGCTGCGTCTTTCCACAAAACAAAATCTTTTACTTTATCAACCGGCCAGCATTTTGGCAGTTTGCTAGCAAAAGTAACTTCTTTTTTGTTTCTATTCATAGATAGGACTCGCCCATAGTTTTGTTGACACTTGTTCTGCGTGATACTGGTCGTGCCATTCGCGCCATGAAAAACCTTTATGTATTGGTTTATCTGGGGACACACAGAAGTAGTCGTAGTCAATAGCATAAACGGAGGGGTTTTCTAAGGTAGTAGCTTTGTATCTACTTTCTTGTACTTCCCCCTCCTCCATGCCCAAAGTCGCTGCAATAACAGAGATTTGATTTGGTTTCATTTCATAAATCAGTTTGGGGCTGCGGCCTAACGTCTCACCAGTTCCCTGCCTTGTCGGACTCATTCGCTGCCCAAGCACGAAGTTGACGAGCCGCCACAATCATTTCATTAGTCATCTCGGGAACATTGTCTACCTTCTTATGCAAACACAGGTCGTGGAGTTCTTGGCACATCTTGTCCATCTTCAGCAGGATTGGGGCGTAGTCGAACAGTTCATCATGGGCGAGGTTAGTTTGCATTTACAAGTTCCTTTATAAGCAAGTCAAGTTCATCTAGGTTTGTTTCCCGCACAACCAATGCGCGCCCCAAAGAGTCGATTATGCGCTGAAGTTCCCGCTGTTGTAGTGCTGTCGGATTGTTGTCGCCAGCCTTACATTCAATCCCCACGAAACGCCCCCTGACACAGGCAATGACATCAGGGATGCCGCTCCGTCCATACCCACCAGTAGCGGGATAGAAGAAGTAGACATTGTATTTCTTGAGAATTGCGGAAACTTTAGCCTTGACTCGGCTTTCTGGAGTCGCCATTGGGTGTCTCGTTGTTGTCGTTATGGGCCTACACTACGCGGCCAACCGTCCGATGTCAATACCCCAAAGGCACAAATCGACATCAATGTCGAAATGTTCCAGACGTAAAAAAACCGCCCGAAGGCGGTCAGAAATGCAAAGGCCACCCGAAGGTGGCCTATGTGGGGGTTAGCAGATTCCGCGCCCCCGCGCGGTATTGGAGAGTCGGGCTTGTTTTTTAGCCCCCCAGTTCATAGCAACATCTGCTAGGCACCTATGCCGTGGGGAATGATTACAGTCATCAGTAGAGCGCAGCTTCCGCACCTACCGATTTAATACTAGCCACTTGCTTTTCCTTTTTCAAGCGGGGTTGGACTACCAACCTGAGGCCGCACTTGCCATTTAGATACTGTTCAGCCTCTTTGCGTATATAAAACTTACGCAGAGCGCCGTCATCGTCGTGGACTTCAAACCGTGGTTGTGTCTTCACTTGTTTCGTTCTCCACAAACTGCTTTCGATAGATAAAAAACAGATAGTTTTCGTCGCTGCTTTGTACCTTAATGCCGATGTTCGGTATTGCATGGTCGGTCTCCGCTAGTGTGAGCGTAGCAATCTTTTCCTTCACCCAATCCGGCGCACTCTCCAAATTATGATAGTCCGTCATATTTGCGCACACGTTGTGTTTTGTGATGTTTGAGTATGCAAAGCGAACGACTGGAATCAAGCTAGTGCCGTCAGGTATCTTCTCACCTTCTTTTTGCAGGATAGTCTCAAACAATCGGATGCCGCCGTTACGCAATCTAATCGCAAACGCTGCATCACCGTTACCTACTGCTTCGGGGAAATCTTTTCTAACCTTTTGAAGAATACTAAACTTACGAGCGGCGGGGAATAGTTCTTCCGTAACACTAAAGTTCAAAGCCTTTGGTATATCCGCAAAGGTTAGCTTGTCAAGGCCGACGATTTTGTTGTCCTCGAAAGTCAAAGTTTCAGCCAGCCATTCCGCAAGCCCGCCCGCTCTAATTGATACACACCGTTGCATAACGTGTTCTGCGCTGTCAGTTGCAGAATCAATTTTTCGATACAGCGAGTTAAGTGTTTCGGTAAGCATCTTGTCTATGCTTGGCTTAAACATCAGCTTCTTGGCATGGCGAACCGCTGCGTTCAAATCGGTGGTGATTATCTTGCTGCGATTGCCGCGACGCTTGTTGACATTGGGCGAGCCGATACCAAATGCAGGGTCAACGTGTCCTTCGGCGTTAGCTTTGCCGTATTGTCTGCCGTAGTCAATAGTGCCGACGAAATCTACCCCATCGAATATCTTAAACCCATCAGTCACAAGCTCGCTGCCGTATTCAGTAGTGCCGTTGTCACTCTCAAAGATAAAGTCAGAGTTTTGCTTCAGCAGTTTATTAACTGCAAGGTCAAGCATGGGGTGCATACGGTTAGTATTACGTGCGAGTTTGATACGGTTGCTAGATGACATTTTCACTTCTCCGTTGTTGGTAAATGTTTACTTCAGAATTGAAACTTCGAAAGAATCTCGTCCACCTTGGACTTAACTTCGGTACGCATATCGGCGTCATGTCGCATATCCTGCGAGTCCAAGCCAAAGATTGCGTCGGAAAGTTCCCTACGTGCGGCTTCAAGTTTTGGGTCGCCGGTCAAGTTCATGTGCTTGAGTAGGTCACACAGTTCTTGCGCATTGCTCATAAGCGAATCCCGAAACACCGTCTTCGTTCCAGTATCCGAAACTTGGAGTCGGTCACTCAAATGCGTGAGGCAGTTGTGCAGTCGTTGCCAACACTCCGACATAGCCTCGCTGATGCGAGAGTCGAACGCTTCCTGAAACTGCTTGACAAGTTCTTCGTTTGCCTTAGTGCCAATGTCTACGCGGAAATCACCCGAGACTGGTACTGGAGAAATAGCAAACGCGAACGCAAACTTCTTCTTGACTTCCTCCGCGCTTGGGTACTCGTTGCGGTCAAACATCTCGCCAAGGTTCATCGCAGCAGCAGACACCATCTCGTCGTACCGATTGAGGAAATCATCTACCATGCCCTCATATTCGGTGCGATGCTTGTCTAGCTGCGCCATGTAATCAAAAAACTTGGACGATGGAAGCAATCGCAAGCCTTGGTCATTCCACGGTAGGGTTACTTGTACGTTCCAACCACGGATACGCGCCGCGCACTTGGTAATCTCATGCAACAACCGAGTGCCAGCCATCAGGTCTTTCTCGTACTTACCGCCCCGTGCCTGCGTCTTTTTCGCAATGTCAACTTCCTCGCTAACCTTGCGGTCTGTCTTGCTTGCGCCCCATGCCTTGACGGACAGTTCAATTAACATCGCGCTCGAAGCAATGCTAATGTGTTCGCTTTGCGGTTCGAATCCCTGTGTGTTCATTTGTCATCTCCTTGGTACACATCGACATTGGTGTCGATTTGTTCTTGCTTCTTAGCCTTTTGGTATTCAAGGCAAATGTGTAGAACCACTTGCGCGTAAGACGGCGCAAACCCTAGCTGCTTCATCAACTCCCCACGAACCTCGTCCAGAACTGCAACTGCATCTGGGGATACGCTCAGGCCCACGCGGCCATCATGTCTGCCTTGTCTCATTTCATTACTCCTTGTCAACGTAAACGGAAACACCATAAGAAGGAACGAACGATTCGTTCCCCACCACACACCACAACACAGGCACTCCCAACTGCTCAAATGCAGAGCCGCCGTCATCTTTGTAGAAGTAGCCGTCAGTAAGCATCACAACTGCGACCACATCCTCGACCACATCCTTGTTCGCACCGTCTGCCATCCACACAGGGACACATACAGGGTTAGTGCCGCCGCCTCCCGCAGGTTTGGTAGATGATGCGATTTGGTGCATATCTTCTTTGCCATACTGTTCCACCGATGCAACTTCGGTATCCCAATACAGCAGGATGATTCCGTCGGGCTTTACTTCGTCTGCAATGTAAGTCAACTCACCGAGGAACCTACCCAACAGCGTATCACCAATGGAACCGCTTGTGTCGAGACCAACCAAAACTTTTCCAACTTTTTGCGCGATGGTAGTCGGTAGGAAAATGTCTACGCCTACGAACCGCTTGTGGAAACGCTTGAAGGTTGCATCATCGTGTCCCTTGCACGTGGCTTTCACAAAGTCACGCAGCACATCTTCCCACTTGACCTTGGGTGCGAGAAGTTTCTTGATGTCACGCGACACATCACCGTTCAGCTTGCCAGCCAACTGCGCACCCTGCCGCAACGCGCCGTCAATCTTCTCGCGCAGCTCGTTTTCTTGTTCTGGCGTCAAAGCTTTGGCCCCATCCCACCCATGCTCATCAAACTGCTTTTTAAGCAATTCGCCAAAACTATTTGGTTTATTTTGGCCGTCGGGTGATACGACGCCCCATCCCTCGCCAGTTCCCTGCCCATCTTCAAGGCCATTGTCCTCATAGATTTTGTTGAACACTTGCTTGGCGTCCATGTCCCGATACTGCTCGTCATAGCAACCGAGTAGCTCGCCGTTCTCATCAGTAGGGAACTCGACTTCATTCCCATGCGGGTCCATGTCAACGATTTGCAGATTGATAACAAAGTCGCAAGCCATGTTCGCCACTTGCGGGTGACGCTCGTACAGACTACGCCACACAATCGTGTGCCGATACGCCATGTGCATAAGCTCGTGGATAAGCACAAACAACAACTGCTTGTCATTAAGGACGCGGATGAACTCGCGGCCCAGCTTGATGTTGATGCCGTCGGTGTACGCAGTCGGGTGGTCATCGACTACTTCAATGGTTCCGACCATGAGCAAACCGGAAAACAGAATCCAGCGACGGCTGCTCAGTACTTTGTAGATGACGCGCTCGACGCGTTGTTCTTCGGTCAGGTTGTTACCAAAATTTACTGCACCCATTTCGTCTCTCCTTGTTCTTGTAAAAGTTCTACTGCTTCGTCGTAGCTATCTCTGATAGCGTCATAAGTAGACGCCAATCCCCTGACAAATAGCTCTCTAGATATTCCTGCTTGTACTGCGTACATACCGGCAAGCGTTGTGCTTGCAACTATTGCGACCACGTGTGCAGACACAGGGTTACCCACGTCATCTAAGACTTCGGCCTCAGACTCAGATAGGTTTTTGATTGCTGTGTTGGCGGCGACAATCATCGCCGCTATCATTTCTTTCTCGTTCATCACTCTTTCCTTTGTTGTTGGGGGTCAAAACAAGTACGCGTTGTCACGTGCCCACGTAACAAACGCGCTGCTACTGAACAGAACATCTTTCTTCTGCGGGTTCTTGCTTGCAGTCAAACAGAAGATGGACTGGAGTTCCTTCGGGCAACGCTTGAGATACTCAAACCACTTGCCGATGTTCTTGTTGTCGATACGCATAACCGCACCGAACGCCATGATGCAAAGCGCAGACACGTGCTTCGGCACAGGTGCAGTCGAGGGGTTAGCAATAACTTCAGCCCACGGTGTAAGTTCATCTGCCATCTGGATGTAGGCCACCATGTCACGCGCACCCGAATAGCCGATGGTTCCTTCTAGCGCAGTAATCAATGCGTTGGTCGTGTACTTGTCACGGTTACGCACAATCGTCGATGCACCCGCAACAGAACGCGGCGAACAGAACGCAGCTTGTGGACGCTTGGGGTTGTAGTTGTAATGGTTGTCAGCTTGCGCGGCGTCCTTGTAGCTTTGGAAGATTTGCGGAGTCTCACGCGCCCATGCCATAACTTCCGGCACGATGTCGTTGTGTACCGCCCAATCGTCAATCCATTCTTGCGTAGTGGGATTCTTGATTGGCAACTCAGTCAAGCGATTGCGGCTGTGTGCTTTCATCACATCACCGACACCATCACCGCTAAAGTTACCCGCAGTAATCACAACAGAATCAGGATGTATGGTCAGGCCACCGATACGGCGCGGGTGCGTCAGCACAGGGTGCAGGGTGTTCTTCACGCCGTTCTCGCCCTTGGTAAACTCGTCAAGGAAAATGCAAAGCGGCTCGTCCAGATGGAATCCCCAGAACTCGTTGGGATAGAACTGTGTGGT
>Ga0164295_10002342_pt1 | contig 15629 bp, 14 predicted proteins | sample GEODES006metaG_FD_111798 | JGI IMG/M metagenome (GOLD analysis project Ga0164295, IMG submission 111798) | Oligotrophic lake water microbial communities from Sparkling Lake, Wisconsin, USA - GEODES006 metaG | ecosystem: Environmental > Aquatic > Freshwater > Lake | place: USA: Sparkling Lake... | reverse complement strand
TCTTCGCTATTGCGCATGAGACCACTCGTAAGGCCTGGTTCGTTCCTGCCAAAGTCAGCAAGAGAAAAGTGTTTAACCTTGCCTTGCTGGCGATAAACGAGGCCAGAATATGAGGCAAGGTCCATTAGGCCCCCACTCAGGTAGTCGGAGACAAAGTTTGAGAATCCTTCCACCACATCATTTCCATAGAAGCCATAATCAATAACCGATTGGTTGGTCATGATTCGGTCTGCTAAAGCAGAGAAGTGGTCATTCCCAAAGATTATGATAATCTTTGGGTTCAAGGACTTGGCTAGTTTACTAAGCTCAATCGATGCACCATAGTTTGAGGTTAGCGCACTGAAGCAGATCACCGATAGCTCACCGCTATAATCATTGATATATTTGTGTATGGCATCGTTGCCGAACACTGTACCATCAATATATCCAAGCTTATCCCGACCAATTTTTATGGTCAGAGCACTCATGAGAGTGAGGAGGCCTAGGTTGGGGTAAATCGCCGTATTGGCACTGGAAACATGCCGAGATGAATCATCAGCATTCACGAATAGCACTTTCATTACTAATCTCCTTTTTTGGGTCTTCAAAGAGCGACGGGAACGAATGATCCCTTGAACGATTTTGCGAACTCTGAGGCTGTCATTTTGATAAGTGTGTCTTCTTTTCCACTTCCCATAATGAGTGAGCTCAAAGTCTGAACAGATTGATCTGCGATTACATCTACTTTCCGAAGGCCGAAAGGAGAAACTGTGCCGACAGCGAAGCCAGTGGTGTTACTCACTTCTTTTTTGTCGGCCATACGAAGCGAGTCATCGCCACGCACTTTTTTCAATTTCTCTAAGTCAACCTTTTTGTCACCGGTCATAAGCACCACAACGGGCTTCCGACCAACAAACAACAAAGTCTTGATCACTTCTGACTTTGTGCAATTACATGCACGCTCAACATCCTCAACGGTATGTACTCCATTAGGAATTGTGATTGTTTCGAATGACGCTCCTATTTTTGTTAGTTCGGCTGTACTTTTTAGATTCATTTTTGCATCCTTTTCAGCTGTCAAAGAACAACTATTACAATTTCTATCATATGTTAATTCATGCTTCTTTGCCAGCCCCGCCAAAAAAATAAAGATAAAACCACCAGCATACCCCTGTATACCCCTTCTGCGGGGTAGAAGTCAGTCGAGGCGGGCAATTCCAAAAACCCAGAAAATAGATACCCTGCTTTTTCCGCATTATTTTAATATATAATAAATAATCTAAATATTTGCTATAATATAAACATGACAGGAATAATCGCATTAGTACTACTTGGGCTCGGGGCATTTTTATTCTGGTTCGGCTACGAGGTCACGTCGGGCAAGCACAAATCTGATCCTAACGATCACTTCTTCCCACTACTCGGAAGGAATGTCGATTATGTTATTGGGGTGGCCGGAATACCTCTAGGTATTGCAATGTTCATTTTGGCTTTTGGCGTTTGGTCAGACCTTAGAATATTTAATTATGTTGCTGCTGTATTTGCACTCTTTGGAGTTATAAGATCGTATTTGCCTCCTGAAAAATATGGACCATCTTGGTATAGAAATAAAAAGCAAACATCCAGACGATCAAAACCTAAAAAGCGTAAAAAATAGTCTATTCGTGCTAAAATAATCTGATTATGAAGAAGATTGCAAAAAATCTAATCGCCTCAAGATTAGCCAAGAAAGTTAAAAAACTCTTAGATAGTAAAGATGTCACTGTTATTGCTGTCACGGGAAGTGTAGGCAAGACAAGTGCAAAGGTCGCTATTGGAAAATTATTATGCAGCAGCTATCAAGTCTGCTTTAGTGAAGATAGCTACAATACTGACATTGGTTTACCGCTTAGCTTTTTTGGATTAAAAGCACCAGTGCCACTTTGGGATCCTCTTGCATGGAAAAGAATATTCCAAAAGATAGATAGTATCTCTAGGGATTACCCTTACGATGTAGTAGTTTTAGAAATGGCCGATGATGAGCTTGAAGATATGCTGGAGCTAGAGAAGTTTATTAGACCCAAATACGGCGTAATAACTGGAATTGCACCTGTACACATGGAGCGAATGGTAAGCATGAATAAAGTCCTGAAGGATAATTGGAAAATTGCCAAAGGTGCTGAAAGTATTATATATAATGCTGATGTAGATGGCCTTAATGAACTCGGCTCGAAAGCAAAAAATGCTGTTGGCTTTGGCATCAAGCGCGGTAAAATAAAATTTACTAATATCAATAGAAATACCAAGGGATATCTGGATGCTACCCTAAATTTCCCAGGCTCAAAAATTGACATAAAAACCCAGATGATAGGTGAGCATAATTTAAATAGCCTACTAGCTGCCGCTAGCGTAGCAAACGAGATGGGGATGGATCATAAAAAAATAGCCGCTGGACTTTCTAAGATAGCAGGAGTGAATGGCAGAATGAAACTATTAGCTGGCAAGAATGGCTGTAGTATTATCGATGATAGCTATAATTCTAGCCCCGACGCAGTCATGTCTGCCCTGAGCACAGTCAAGCAATTTAATTCTAATAAAAAATTTGTAGTACTCGGCAATATGAATGAACTGGGGGATGAGTCTAGCAAGGCACATTACAAGACTGGGCAGGCAGCTGCCAAAGTAGCGGATATGCTTGTCGTGATCGGTAAAGATGCAGAAGTGCATACTGTAGCCGGGGCAAAAGATGCAGGGATGAGTCCTGACGACATAAAGATATTTAAAACACCTTACGAAATAGGCCATTTTTTAAAGCGAATTGTCGCAAAAGGAGATGTGGTATTAGTTAAAGGATCGCAAAATGGAGTATTCACCGAAGAGGTTGTCCGAATATTACTTGACCCTTCACTAAATGCTAGAGATTATGTTGTGCGGCAAAGTAAAGCCTGGCAACGCAAAAAGCGAAAAGGGTTTGGGCTGTAGTGCAAAATATCCTATCGGGGCTAGTCTAGACCGACCAAGCCAGATACAATAATAAATATGCAAAAGTTAAATTATTCTAAATCAATTGTATTTTTCAGAGACCAGTGGGTGCCTTTTAAAGATGCCAACCTAAGCATCGCCAGCTCACCTGTTTTATATGGTCTTAGTGTTTACACCGTCTTTAATGCAATCTGGAATAAAAATTCAAAAGAACTAAATATCTTCAGACTCAAAGACCATTATAAAAGACTTTGTAATTCAGCTCGCATTATGGACTTCGAAAGCTTCGAAGATAAATACAGCTATGCTGAATTTGAAAAAATTATGGTAAATCTTCTACGCAAAAACAACGTACAGGAAGATGCTCTGGTGAGGGTTACGATATTTATTGATGAGGAAATAGCTGGCACCAAAATAAAAGGTCTTAAAAATTCCATAAGCGCCTATGTATACCCGATGGGTGAGATATTTCCGCGTAGCGGTATCAAAGCCTGCGTTAGTAGCTGGACGCGCTCGGCCGATAATATGATTCCCTCAAGGGCCAAGGTTAATGGGCAGTATGTTAATGCCAGCTTAATGAAAAATGAAGCTTTGCAAAATGGCTACGATGAGGCAATCGCACTTGATAGTACTGGTCATGTAAGTGAAGGCACTGTTGCAAACTTATTTATAGTCCGTGAAGGCAAAATTATCACACCTGACATGGCAACCGATATATTAGAGGGCATTACTCGCTCTAGTATTATGCAAATAGCCGGCATACTTGGCATTGCCTGTGAACAAAGGCCAATCGATAGGACCGAACTATACATTGCAGATGAGGCCTTTATGTGTGGCAGTTCAGCCAATATTACTCCGATTTTAAGTATTGATAAGCGCAAGCTGGGCGATGGCAAGATCGGTAAAATCACACGCCAACTTAGTCTAGGCTATGCCCAGGCTCAAAAAGGAAAAAATTCCAAGCTCACAGACTGGCTAACTCCAGCATAAATACCATGCCCCTAATATAGCAAATTAGACTGAAGACAGCTTAATACTGGCTATCGGCTGGGCATGTTTGGTACAATTAACCTTATGAATAACTACGACCCAGTAAAAAATGAAGCCAAGTGGCGCAAAATTTGGCAAGAAACTGATATAAATAAGACCCCTGATGAACCAAAAAATAAATTATACAATTTGGTGATGTTTCCATATCCATCGGGTAATCTGCACATTGGGCACTGGTATAATTTTGCCCCAGCCGATACGCTGGCGAGGTATTCCAGGATGCATGGCCAGGATGTCTTAGAGCCTTTTGGCTTTGATTCATTTGGTCTGCCAGCAGAAAATGCTGCCATTCAAAGAGGACTTATGGCTGATGAGTGGACCAATCAAAATATTTCTGACATGAGCGCGCAAATAAATAAGATTGGTGCTATGTATGACTGGAGCAAGACTCTTCAGACCAGCGACCCCAGCTACTACAAATGGACGCAATGGATGTTTCTTAAGATGTTTCATGAAGGCAAAGCTTATCAAAAAGAGGCTTTGGTTAATTGGGATCCAGTCGACAAGACAGTTCTCGCAAATGAGCAGGTGGTCAATGGCTTCGCCGATCGTAGTGGTGCAAAAGTCGAACGAAAGCTTTTAAAGCAATGGTTTCTAAAGACTACAGATTATGCAGACGCTCTTATCGATGACCTTGATAAGCTTGACTGGCCTGAACGCATAAAAGATATGCAACGCAACTGGATAGGCCGTAGCGTTGGTGCGCACATCGAGTTTCCAATCGATAACTCAACTCAAAAATTAGATGTCTATACTACCAGAGCCGACACTATTTTCGGAGTTACATTTATGGTCGTTGCCCCCGAACATCCGCTGATTGAAACTATAACAACAAATAGCCAGTCTGATGCTGTAAAAAAATACATATCTGATGTAGGTGCTAAGACCAATATAGATCGCATGGAAACTAAAGAAAAAACGGGTGTTTTTACTGGCGCTTTTGCTGTTAACCCTGCGACTAATCAAAATATACCAATCTGGATAAGCGAGTATGTTTTAATGGATTATGGAACTGGTGCAATAATGGCGGTGCCAGCTCACGATGAGCGCGACTTTGAATTTGCTAGTAAGTTTGGCCTAGATATTACGCAGGTGTTAAGCGATGAAAGTAACGAAAGTAGTAACCATGAGGCAGATGCCAAGCTAATAAACTCTGGCGAATTTAGCGGCCTAGATAGCGCTAGCGCAAAAGCCAAGATTGTTGAATGGCTCGAAACAAGCAAGATTGGTAAAAGCCAAACTCAATTTAGATTGCGTGATTGGCTGATATCCAGGCAGCGATATTGGGGCACACCAATCCCAATAATCCATTGCGAAAAATGTGGCGTGGTGGCTGTACCAGAATCCGACTTGCCAGTCGAGCTACCCCTGAACCAAAAATTCGGCGAAGATGGCCGCAGTCCGCTATTAGACAATAAAGACTTCCTTGATGTTAAGTGTCCTCAATGTGGCGGTGAGGCCAAGCGAGAAACAGATACCATGGATACTTTTGTGGATAGCAGCTGGTATTTCTTACGCTATCCCAACCCAAACTATCAGGCTGGCCCATTTGACCCCGTGGCAGTCAAACAATGGCTACCGGTGGATAGCTACATTGGCGGTGCTGAACATGCCGTACTGCATTTAATGTACGCCCGCTTCTTTACTAAGTTCTTGCATTCTCAGGGCTATATTGATTTTGATGAGCCCTTCATGAAGCTTATTAATCAGGGGATGATAAACGGGCCCGATGGTAAGAAGATGAGTAAATCCAAGAACAATGTAATTAATCCTGATGACTATGTAGACAAATACGGTGCTGATTCTGTCAGGATGTACCTGATGTTCATGGGCCCGTACGAAGATGGTGGACCCTGGGATCCGAAGCGCTTTGAGGGTACCTATAGATTCATAAATAAAATATGGGAACTTATCACGACAGAGTATACAGAGGTTCAGCTTGACTCAATAGTTGAAGCCGAGCTAGTCTCGAAGCTTCATAGGCTTATAAAAAAAGTCACTGAAGACGTTCAAAAAATCAGATTCAACACGGCTATTGCTGCAATGATGGAATTTGTTAATTTTGCTGGGACCCTAAAACATAAGGGTCAAATATCTAAAGAGCAGTGGAATATAATAACCTCAACATTCACCAAGCTGCTAGCACCATTTGCACCATATCTATCCGAAGAGCTTTGGGAATTATTAGATAATGAGCAAAGTGTTCATCTCCAGGCCTGGCCAAAGTATGATCCTAACCTTTGCAAAGACGATGTCTTGACTATAGTAATCCAGATAAATGGAAAACTTCGAGATCAATTTATAGTAAACATTGAAAATGCCCACAGCCCAGTCGAGCTTGAGCGTATGGCTCGCGAAAAGCTAGGTAGTAGGCTGAATAGCTTAGAGGTAGTAAAGACTATTGCTGTCCCTGGCAAGCTAGTCAACTTTGTTGTGCTTTGACCTTGCCAAAACTGCTAAAATTTGCTATAGTAGATTCCGAAGATATGCCTAGTGCAATCTAGATTGGTACTATTCACTCACTAATCTAAAAAAGTTAATATATTACCAACTAAAGCACAACGCAATAGCAATATTTGCTTATATCTTCTCTAACTTAAAGGAGAGAACAATGGCAGTACCTAAGAAACGCCGAACCTCATCTACACGTGGCCAAAGACGAAATCATGATAGTCTCAAAGCCGTATCTCTTGTAGTTGAAAAGAGCAGTGGCCAAACAGTCCCAAGACGATTACATAAAGCAGCTAGTCTAGGATTAGCCAGAACAAGAAAGGCCTAAAATGGCCTCCAATCGACATCTTTGCAGGATCATCGCTTTACAGACACTATATGAATATGATTTTCGTAATAGCCTGAATATTGATGAGCTTACAACTGATATCGATGAAGTATTAAAAAGAAACATAGACATCTACAAAGACGCAGTCGATGAAGCTGATTTCATTACTGACCTAGTAGAGGGGACAATAAAAAACCAAGAAAGCATAGATGCTATGATAGTTCCGGCCGCCCCAGAGTGGCCACTCGAGCAGATTGCAAAAATCGACAGAGGGATACTACGTATGAGCATTTACGAACTACTCATTAAGAAGGATGTACCGCCAAAGGTAGCTATTAATGAGGCGGTAGAGCTAGCCAAGGAATTTGGTGGAGACAATTCTAGTAAATTCATTAATGGAGTATTAGGAACTATATTTAGACAGAGCGAATTATATGACCCAACAGACGACAAACGAGCAAACCAGGCCAAAGAAAAGCCTCAACAAGACTCGACAAAACCAGAAGAACAACAATAACCGCGCCAAGGCAGTCAAAGAGTACACAGCCGGAGGTGTAGTTTTTCGTGTAAAAAATGCCCAGCTAGAATTCCTGTTATTACAGGACGTAAAAGGTCGATGGAGCATACCAAAAGGGCACGTTGAGAGCGGCGAAACCTTAGAACAGACTGCAATACGCGAAATTGGCGAAGAGACCGGGCTAATGGATATTAAAATAATCGATAAACTAGATAAGATTAATTTTTTCTATCGAATGAACGGAAAATTGATTTTCATGACGACTTTCGTCTTTTTGATGGAGTCTTTGGATTTGAATGAAACTGTAACGCCAGAAAAGTCAGAGGGTATTGTAGATGTAAGCTGGTTTGATGAGATGGCAGCAATTAGGGCTATCGAATACAAGGCTACCAAGGTATTATTAGAGGAAGGCGCAAAACGCGTAAAAAAAGCATATGGTATACAATAAAGAAGAAGTAGAAAAAATAATTGATGTAACTTTTGAGAATGACGATCTTATTAAGACCGCCTGTACTCATCGCAGTTATCTTAATGAGCATCGCTCAACAGTAACAGAGCACAATGAGCGCTTGGAATTTCTTGGCGATGCGGTTCTTGAATTAGTCGTGACCGACTTTCTTTATCTTACTTACCCCGATAAGCCGGAGGGTGAATTAACTAGCTGGCGAGCTGCCTTAGTTAAGACCGAAAGTTTAGCAGAGCTTGCTGATCAACTTAAGGTTGGTCAGTTTTTATTGATGAGCCGAGGTGAAGCTAAGAGTGGAGGCCGAACCCGAATGGCACTTCTTGCAAATTTAGTCGAGGCCATAATAGGTGCGATATACCTCGATAGAGGCTATGAAGTAGCTGCTAAATTCATCGATAAGAATATTAATTCAAAATTAGATAATATTCTAAAGCAGGGTCTACATATAGATGCCAAGAGTCATTTTCAGGAAGTAGCCCAAGAAAAAGAAGGAGTTACTCCGCACTATGAAGTTATCGGCGAAGAAGGTCCTGACCATGATAAGATTTTTGAAATGTCAGTATTTTTAAATAAAAAGATATGGGGTACCGGTAAGGGTAATTCAAAACAGACGGCCCAGCAAGCCGCTGCAGAAGACGCTCTCAAAAAGTACGAAGCTTAGACTAATTGATAGCTTAAATGGGGGTATAATTAGATTATGAAGATTGCAATATTAGGATTCGGTCGAGAAGGTCTATCGGCCTACAAATACTGGTCTAGCCCCGAAAACACAATAACTATTCATGATAACAACCCCGAAATAATTCTGCCTAGTGGTGTCGATGGTATTCTTGGCGCGGATGCATTTAAGAGCATTGATAGATATGGCTATGATCTGCTGGTCAGAAGCCCTGGCCTGAGAATCGCACCGCACACATTTAAAACCCCTTGCACTACACCGACAAATGAATTCCTTAAAGTATGCCAAGCTACAGTGGTTGGCGTCACGGGAACAAAAGGCAAAGGAACTACCTCTACGCTAATAAGTAAAATACTTACTCAGGCAGGTTACAAAACTCACTTACTTGGAAATATCGGAAGTCCAGCACTAGACGCACTACCAGACATTAGTAAGGACGATATCGTGGTCTATGAAATGTCATCCTTCCAGCTTTATGATATAAAAGTAAGTCCTCATGTTGCAGTTTGCCTGATGGTATCTGAGGATCATCTGGATTGGCATAATGACCTTGAGGAATATCAGCAATCTAAGCGCAATATTTTCAAATACCAAAATACCGACGATATCGCCGTGTATTATTCGGATAATTCTACATCGCTTGAGCTTGCCATGGATTCAAGAGCAAAATACAAATACTCTTACGGTAAAGATTCTGATGTCACAATTGTAGACGGTAGAATAAGGGCATTTGGAGAAGATATAATTAGCGAAAAAGATGTACTCTTGCCGGGCGTGCATAATTTACAAAATATATCTGCCGCAATCGCTGCCTGTCATGTATTCACTAAAGACGTAGCAGCTATTAATGAGGTCTTAAAGACTTTTAAGGGCTTGCCATATCATATCGAATTAGTTAAAGAAAAAGACGGAATCAAATATTATAACGATTCTTTTTCCACTAATCCGTCTGCGGCAATCGCAGCCATTAGGAGCTTTGATAAACCTCAGGTGTTATTTCTGGGTGGCTACGACCGGGGATCTAATTTTGAAGAGTTAGCCCAGGAGCTCAAGAGTTGCCAAATAAGAACAATAATATGCTTTGGGCAATCAGGTCCGAAGATAGAAGCTGAATTGATTAAGGCTGGGCTCGAGGACGTAGAATATGTACCAGGAAATGATTTTAATAAAATAATTCAAAAGGGAATTGACCTAGCCCTAGAGGGTGATTGTGTGGTGTTTAGTCCTGCCTGTCCAAGCTACGATATGTTCAAAGATTACATCGACAGAGGCAATACTTTTAATGATGCACTGGGAGGAACTAGTCTTGAATAAGTATGGTAAGTTTATCTTTAAGGATTATGTATTTGATCCTGTAACAAATACGGTTGAACTAAAGTATAGTCTGGATAATGAAATAGATTTTACAGAAGTTATAAGCTGGAATATTGAAGCCGTTAGTTATAACCCAGAAATACTCGAAAGAGCTCTCTTCGCCCTATGGATTATGGCCGGAGTTAGTTATTACAAGACATACCTGCCCAAAGAAATAGTTATTGAAAGGGGAGGATTGACCGAGTCTCAAAAAATATTCTTCTCCAAGACATATCAGCTTGGCTTGGCTCAATTTTTTTACACTAACCAGCTTGACTGGGAAGGTGCAATTAATTTTAAAAGTGACTCGGTAGAATCAATAAATGAATTATCGACAGGCAATTCCGGCTCTCTCTCGGCCCTTGGGGGTGGAAAGGATTCAATTGTGGCTGCTGAATTAATGAATCTCATGGGGATTGAATTTGATTGTTGGGCTGTCAACCAAGCCGAAAGGTTTGTAGGAATATCTGAGTCCATCGGCGCTAAAACCTTCTCAGTCACCAGGCGCCTAGATGGTAAGCTTGCTAAACTCAATGGAGTAGATGCATATAATGGCCATGTACCAATCACTGCCATTAATAGTTTTATCGGTGTAGTCTTAGCAATTCTGACAGGTAAAAAAAGTATAGTATGGGCAATCGAAAGTTCTACTGACGAACCAAATACTAGCTGGAAGGGACTTGCTGTTAATCACCAGTATTCTAAATCATCTGAATTTGAAGTAGATATTATTGAATATATTAATACAAATATTGCGTCTGACTTGGAATATTATTCGATACTGCGGCCTATTAGTGAATTAAGGATAGCTGAAATATTTTGTAAAAAATTCTTTGAAAAATACAAATCCAAATTTTCTAGCTGTAATGCAAATTTTAGTATTGGTAATAATTCTAGCCTGAAATGGTGTGGAAAATGCCCTAAATGCGCATTTATATTTATTATATTCTCACCATTCCTAGAAAAGAATAAACTACTCGAGCTATTTAATGGAAAAGATATTTATACAGACCCAGATATGAAGGGAGTCATAGAAGAGCTGTTGGGTGTTGATGGGCACAAGCCGCTGGAATGTGTAGGAGAGATTGCTGAGGTTAGACAGGCCGTGCAAATGGCAAAAAATAGCGGCCATTATCCCGAGGCAGAACAATTTGAATTTAATACACCAAACTATAACTACTTAAAATATTCAAAAAACTCAATTCCTAGCAATCTAGAAGAAAAGCTTAAGGATATATTAGCTAGCATTTAAGCTTTCTTGCTTATAACCTCTTAACCCAGCTACAATATAGTAATGAAGTCGAGGGTGGCAACATTACAAAGTATTGAGCTTGCAGGCTTTAAGTCTTTCGCTAAGCGCACAAAGATAAATTTTGGCCAAGGCCTAGTTGCAATAGTTGGACCAAATGGTTCAGGCAAGAGCAATATTGCCGATGCTATTCGGTGGGTTTTTGGTGAACAAAAAGGCCGAACCCTTAGGACCGGTAGGTCAGAAGATTTGATCTACCATGGAGGCAACGGAAAATCGCAAGCCAGTATGGCCGAAGTAATAATTAGGCTAAACAATTCATCGGGCAAGATTCCTATTAATCTAGAGGAGATAGAAATTACCCGCAGACTATATAGAAGTGGCGAGAGTAACTATTTGCTCAATGGCAGAAAAGCTAGCCATGCATCCGTCCTAGAAGTTCTAGCCGCCAGTGGATTTGGTGTTGGCAGCTATACAGTTATTGGCCAGGGCATGATCGATAGACTTATTTTATCAACCGGCAAGGAACGCAAGGAGCTGTTCGAGGAAGCTAGCGGAATAAGGCAATATGAAATTAAGTATGGCCAGACTCTCAAAAGGATCAAATCAACATCTGAAAACCTAGACGAAATTGACAAGCTTATACGCGAAATTAGCCCCCTAAATGAATCTTTAAAAAAACAATCCGAACTGCTAAATAGAAAGCAAAAACTAAGTAAAACATTAGATGCCAGTAGATCTATTTATATAGCTTCTGAAATAAAATTAAACAGCGGATTAAGAACGGAAGCTTCCTCGAAACTCGAGAGCGCTAAAAAAGACCTAGCCTTACTAGACAAGCAGATTGATAAATTAGAAAAAGAAAATTCTAGTAAAAACTCAGATGAATCTAGGTCTGATGCAGAGCTTTTAAATATCGAATTAACTAAGCTAGAATCAGAAAAAACAGAGCTCGAATCTGCCTTGTCTACAATATATTCTAATATAGAAAAGAATAGGGCCTTAATTAATGAATCTGCGCAGCTGGTGGCGATAAACAATTCTGAACTCGTAAGCTTAAAAAATACTCTTGGTGCCCACACGGCTGACCAAAAAAAGATTGAAAAAATAGTAGCTGGTTATGAAAAAAAATTATCCAACATAGACAAAAAAATAAAAATTCAAACAAGCAGCCTAGATTCAATAAGGAGAAAGCTAGGTAAAACCCAAAAGACAGAATACCTAAGTCATAGCCTAGGCCTTATAGACATAATCCAGGATGGCATAAGAAAAGATAAGTCAGAAGAAGATCTAAATATAGTTTTTTATAAATTAAGGCGCATGCTTAAGCACGCTATGGTCGATAATTCTACTGAGCTCATGCTTGAGGCTAGTAAGATACAAAACGCCATAACTAGGCTGCTAGATGAGCGCGAAAATATTAGCGAGTCGCAGACCTATGAAGTTATAAAGCTAAGGGCAATTGAAATGGACACATCTAATATTGATATGCGAATGAATGAATTACGTGCCAATATAGCACTTCAGGATAATAAAAATACTAACCTAAGTGCTCACGTTAAAATTAAAAATAACGAAATTATAGCCAAAGACATGGAGCTCAAAAAAATTAAAATTAATAATCTTATCACTCAAAAAAGAGCTGATTTGGTTAGCTCGGCACAAGCAGGAAGTATAGCTGACGCCGAGATATACTATTCCAATCATGAAAAACTAAGTAATAAAAGGGTCGCTATTGCAGCGGAAATTAATAATTTACGTGCAGCATTAGTAGAGCTAGAATTAAGTGCAGAACAAACTAGCCAGACAAAATCTTTGTGGTTTCCTTATGCAATGCCAAAAGTTACTAGCTCGAAGTTGATTACTGCTAGCGACATTAGTAGGCTCGAGGCGGAGATGGACTTATTGGAAGAAATAAACCCTGAAATTGCCAACGAGCTGAAGAACTCAGACATTAGAATTAGCTACCTTAGAGACCAATCGAGCGATTTGGCAAAAGCAATACACAATCTAGAGAAAGTTGCCAAAGATACAGAGCAGAAGATTAAGGTCGTATTCGATAAGAGCTTTGAGACCATTAATCAGAACTTCGCAAGCAATTTTAAGATGCTTTTTGGCGGTGGCGATGCTGAGCTAAAGTTATCGAGAAGCAGCGATGATTATGGTGTTGAGATTATTGTTAATCTTCCAAACAAGAATGCTCAAAATATTGCTTCTTTGTCTGGAGGAGAAAAAGCACTAGCATCGGTCGCCTTGCTATCTGGAATATTGATATCTAATCCTTCTCCGTTTGTTGTGCTCGACGAGGTTGATGCTGCCCTAGACGAAGAAAATACTAAAAGATTTGCAAAGATAATCTCTAAAATAACACAGCACTCGCAGGTTTTGGTTGTTACCCATAATCACGATACTATGGCTGTGGCCGATGAGCTCTTGGGTGTTACGACGAGCGGTAATAATGAATCTAGTATAATACGCGTAGAATTGGGCTCTTTCCCTCTCGAAGCTAAGACATAAATATATATTGACATAACAGGTTGTTTACAGGTATAATCAATCGTATTGTTCTAAAAATACATCTATAAAGTAAAGGAAAAAATGGTAGTAATTCGATTAGCTCGTGGTGGACGAGTCAAGCAAGCAGTGTATCGCATAGTAGCAGCCGACAAGCGTAGAGCTTCGACCGGTAAGTTTTTGGATATCCTGGGGACTTATAATCCACACACTAAGGAAGTAAAACTAAATACAGAATTAATTGAAAAATATCTTTCTAGCGGAGCTCAGCCTTCAGACAGAGTCTTGAGGATATTACAGCATCAAGGAGTTGCCACACCTGGCTGGGCCAAAACTCACGATAGATTCAAGAAGTCTAAGAATGAAGCAGAAGAAAGCACCGATAATGATGCAGTAAAGCCAACCTCTGTTACTCCAAGTGAATCGGTTGAAGATAAAAAACAGTCGATAGATGATCCAGAGACTGCAGCAACTGAAGAAAAAGTTGCAGTAGATCAAAAAGAAGCTACCGAAGATGTAGCCAAGGCTGCCGAAAAGACAGAAGACAAAGCAGAAGACAAAGCAGAAGACAAAGCTTAGTATCGTAATATATACAAAAATACAGCCTATTTGCTACAATAAGGCTGTATTTTAAATTAAGGAGAATCAAAATGGCTGAAAAAGATCAGGAATTTCTAGAATACGTAGTAGGCGCAATTGTCGATAGCCCAGATGATATAGTAATTAACCGGACTGTTGATGAGAGGGGTGTTTTGCTCGAACTAACAGTAAGCCCAGACGATATGGGTAAAATTATTGGTAAAGCTGGGGCTACTGCTAAGGCAATCCGTACTCTACTTCGAGTGATGGGTGCCAAGCACGATGCTAGATTTAATCTTAAAATTATTGAGCCAGAAGGAGAAGATAGGCCTGCAGTTGCTCCCTCTGAAACCCAACAGCCAGAAGTAGATACTAGTATAGATAATGTCAGTTCTAAAGCACGTGAAGGGATGGAAGATTTAGACATAGACATTTAGTCTAAACAATAATAATTATATGAAGATTGCTATAGTTACACTGTTCCCGAATATGTTCGAACCAATCCTAGGCTCAAGTATGATGTGGAAAGCCCAGAAAGAGGATTTTGTAGAATTTGAAGTAGTTGATTTACGCAAATATGGCCTTGGTCCAAGAAGTCAGGTTGACGATACGCCATATGGCGGTGGTGCTGGTATGGTCTTAAAACCAGAGCCAGTCTATGAGGCAGTTGATGCGCTCAAATCTAAAATGGCTAATGCCAAAGTTATTATGACGACACCAAGGGGAGTGGCATTTAATCAAACATCCGCTAAAAAATTAAGTAAGTTAGATAATATCATTATCCTGTGTGGTCATTATGAAGGTTTCGATGAGCGGATTATGGAGCTTGTTGATGCCGAAATATCCGTAGGCGATTATGTTTTGACTGGTGGTGAATTGCCGGCCATGACTATTGCTGATGCAATAGTTCGCTTGATTCCAGGAGTTTTGGGGGGTAGCCAAAGTCAACACGACGAATCGTTTTCGCAGGGTCTGCTTGAATACCCACAATATACACGCCCAGAAGAGTATAGAGGAATTAAAGTTCCGGAAGTGCTACTGAGCGGCAATCATTCAAAAATTCACATTTGGCGAAAGTCTGAAGCAGTCAAGAAGACCAGGAATAATCGCCCAGATCTATTAGAGTTTTAGTTGACTTATAACTACTAAGTTGTATTATTAGCTTAATCCTAATCTGGATGAACCTTTTACAGCGGGGGTAAATAAGTGAATTCGAGTCGTGAATACATTAGTGTTCTAACAAGCTTTGCAAAGTGGTTGGCGGACCAACTCCTTACCAAATTGCTGTAAGCCTACGCTTGGTTGATGGCTACCCAAAGGCCGTATACTTTGAGGTGTTACCAAAATCTGGCAAAGCTATTACTAAGGTTATTGGTGGGGTAATTAATTCTGCCAAAGTGATAGACCAAAATGGCCCCTCTTGGATGTTAGTCATGGGTGATATCATTTTGCCTGCTTCGAATAATATAGCCAAAGAGCGGTTCGTAAAAATATATTATCATG
>Ga0164295_10002340_pt1 | contig 15633 bp, 11 predicted proteins | sample GEODES006metaG_FD_111798 | JGI IMG/M metagenome (GOLD analysis project Ga0164295, IMG submission 111798) | Oligotrophic lake water microbial communities from Sparkling Lake, Wisconsin, USA - GEODES006 metaG | ecosystem: Environmental > Aquatic > Freshwater > Lake | place: USA: Sparkling Lake... | reverse complement strand
TATGCAACTTTTAACTCTTTTAGTTCTTTTAACCACATTTGCTCAATTGAGCATGCTTTAATAGTTTCTAATTCCGCATTTTTATTTTCATATTCATTCATTAGTTTTTCGGCATTTTCCATACAAACCGAATCCATAGGCATCTTAACTAAATAATTATAATCTCCGCTTTCTCCCAAATCAAATTTTAAAGTGCTTAATATATTATAAATCTCTTGCTTAGATTTTTTACGCAAATCAATCTTATCTTCCAAGTTATATTGAATAAAGCGACTCTTGGCACTTAACACTTTAAGTTCATTTTCAAGTTTAGTAATAATAAATACTTTTCGCTTTATGTAATAATCATAACGAACACCATAATAAGAGTCAATTATTTCATATACATTATCAAATTTGCGTAGTTGCTCTTTTTCATTAAACAAATGCATATTAGTAGTGCAATGAATGCTATAAAGTTTCAAGTATTTTTCAATACCTTCAATATTATATTCATGTTTTTCCAATAATAATTTAGACATTATTCCAGGATAAAATGTGATTTCAAAGTCGACATTTAAATCTGTAGACATGTCATTAAAATCTTTAATAATATCTTCCCCGGATTTTACAACTTTTCCTTTGCCAAGTGTTTTAGTATCCAAAATAGATTCTAAAAATTCTTTATAATCTTGTGTCCAAATTCCAATAGGTAATTCGGTAATCCTAATTTTATCATTGCTCAAAATTTCATAGCATCCTTTAATAATATATTTTTTATGTGTGTCATCACAAGGGTAAATTTTCCCTTTAAAACCTTGATAATAAGGTTCAACTAATACTTTAGTACTAATGCTTGAATTATTCAACTTTGCTTCTAAAAATTCGATTATTTGAAGTGGGTTATAGCACATAATATCAGTGCTAAATCCTGTTCCAATACCTTTTGTTCCATTAACAAGAATCATAGGAATAATTGGAACATAATATATTGGTTCCACAATATAACCATCATCTTCTACATAATGTAAAATCTGGTCATCTAACTCAGGAAATATTTTGCGACTAAGAGGATTTAAATATGTGTAAATATATCTTTCTGATGCAGCATCTTTTCCTCCTTGAAGACGTGTTCCAAACTGTCCTTGCGGAACAAACAAATTAATATTGTTTGACCCTACAAAATTTTGCGCTAATCCAACAATAGCTCCATTTAAACTGGCTTCTCCGTGATGATAACCAGAATGTTCAGAAACATAGCCACTAAATTGGGCAACTTTAATTTCTGAATGCAATTTTTTCTTGAATGCTGAATATACAATTTTTCGTAAGCACAGTTTAAGTCCGTCACACATATTAGGAATAGACCTTTCGTTATCATATTTAGAGAAGTGTATCATGTCATTATCTATAAATTCATCATATGACACATAGGATTTAGAAGTATTTAAATATAAATTGCGATCATAAGTAGAAAGCCATGCTTTGCGATCATTTGCGCGTTTTTTATTAAACACCATGTCAATCTTTTCCCTACTTGTTGTGTTGCTTACAAAATTTACAATTTTTTTAACAGTAAAATATTCTTTAAACTCTTTACTTGTGCTTGTGCCGAGACCCTTATAGTATTTAATATCCCATTTTGAAGCATCATTACTATTTTTCCAATGTTCATATTCTCCATTATTATAAAATTCAATAACTTCTTTATTTTTAGTGGCTTTTAAAATGGGTGTATTCATATAACCAATAAACTCTGGAATTTGAATTAATGAATTCCATTCACTATCAATCATATTAATAACAAGACCTTTAATATGACTTCCATCTAAATCTTGGTCAGTCATAAATATGAGTTTGCCATAGCGAAGCTTAGTATTAATATCTTCTGAACTATAAGTTTTTCCGTGTTCTAGACCAAGAATTTGCTTAATTTCGGTTATTTCTTTATTTTCGCCAATTTTAGTAATACTTTCTCCTCTAATATTAAACATTTTGCCTTTCATTGGATATACGCCAATAATATTTCTATCTTCACGAGAAAGACCAGAAATAATTCCAGATTTAGCGGAATCCCCTTCACATAAGATTAACATACATTCTTTTGATTTGGCAGTTCCGGCAAAATTAGCATCTACAAGTTTAGGAATATTTCGAATAGTCTTGCATTTTGTTCCATCCGTTTTTTTGGCTGCTTTATTTTCTTTAACCTCTGTTAAATTACACGCGACATTCATAACACCCATTTTTGCCAATTTTTCAATAAATTTACTTGAAACTTCACAACTGGAACCAAAATTAGAGACAGCATTATTTAAATAATCTTTTGTTTGACTATCAAATGACGGGTTTTCAATTGTGCAATTAACAAAAATCATTAGTTGTTCTTTAATAGATGCTGGTTTCACATCAACTTGTTTTTTTTCTTTAATATATGCTGTTAATTTTTTTACAATTTGATTAACAATATATTCCACATGTTTACCGCCTTTTGATGTATAAATACCATTTACAAAACTTACTTGACAAAATTCTTCATTTGGTGCTAAACAAACTGCATATTCCCATCGCTCATTTGCCTCTTCATAAATGCGTTCTTTTTCGCTTTTAGAACCAATATATAAATCAATGTAATTCATAAAAGTTTTAACTTCAATAGCATTAGCATTGTATTTAACTTTAATAGACTTGTGTGTTATTGCTGCAATATCATAAACACGTCTTTTTAATAAAGCAATAAAATCCGGACTTAGACCATTAATTTTTAGACGCTTGTAGTCTGGTTTAAAACTTACACTTGTATATGGTTTATTTTTACATTTAGTAATATGTGGTTTTTCAATTACATTCAAGTTGTCTTTGAATTCTTGAACATATTTTTGCCCTGTTTTAGCATCCACTGTTTCAATTTTGCCCCAACTAGACCAAATTAAAACCAATTTAAATCCAAATCCGTTTTTTCCTCCAACAATCTTTTTTTCATCTTTATCATAATTTGTTGAGGTGCGCAGATGTCCAAAAATTAATTCTGGAATCCAAATATTATATTCTGGGTGGACTGAGACATCTATTCCATTACCATCATTTGTTAAAGTAATAACTCCTGCTTCATCAATTGAAATATCTATTTTTGTCACTGGATAATTTTTATCTTCACCATTTAAGGAAATTAATTGTTGCATACGAATAAAATGATCACGACAATTTACAATCCCTTCGTCAAAAAGTTTATATAAACCGGGGTTATATGTTATTTGTTTTTCAATAATTTTTTTGCTCTCTTCATCATATACATAAGCATTACAATCAATATTTTCAATAGAACCAATATATGTGTCTGGATTATCTAGCACATGTTGCTTATCAGATTTTTTTTGATATTTTTTAGAAAGTTCTTCTTTAGAAGTCATATAATAGTATTATATGTGTAATATTTATATAATAATAAAAAATCAATTTTAATCAATTTTAATCTTTAAAAATTTCGATGTTAAATAACAAAATAATTATACTTGGTGCTTAAAATTAATATTTAGCAATAAATTTTTTTCTCAAGTTAATTTATAAAACAAAACAATGACTAAGAAACATATGAAATCAGATGATGGAATGTATCACATTAATGGTCAAAAATATGCTATGTTGATTGGTTCGCGTGCGCAAGTAATGCATGGAACTGCTTATAAAACAAAAGGCAATTTAATAAAATCACATTTAATGTTTAACAAACGCGGTCATGTAGTATCAAAGAAAGTTTATACGCGAGCAAAACGTGAAAAACGCTTAGAAAAAGCCGGTTATTTTACAAAAAAAGGTAAATTTGGATGGGTTAGAAGAGACAGCACAAGAAAAAGAAGAAAAAATTAGACTTTAACTATTAATAACTATTAATAACTATTAATAACTATTAATAACTATTAATAACTATTAATAACTATTAATAACTATTAATAACTATTAATAACTATTAATAACTATTCATAAATAATAATTAATAATAATTTAAAGAGTTAATACAATCAATACTATAGTTATTATTGTATTTTTCAATAAAGCTATCTTATTTATAATCTATAAATCTCTTTTATTGTAATTTAAACCTAGGGGGTGTGTTTAATTATGGAATTAGGAGATTAATTAATATTAAATTTTTATATATTAATTAATTAATAATATTGATTTTTTTTACATATAAAAGGTTCTGACCATTGTCCTATTGAGTTAATTATAATTTAAAATTATTATTAATAAATTGCGTTAGTATTTTATAATCTTCAATAAATATGTTTTTATTGCCTTGATAATTATAAATAATATTGTTTTTTTTTAACTCAAGTTCTGTTGGTGGATATAACTCATTCCATAATAAAATTATGTTTGTATCTATTACATTTGAGAGATTTAATAGAGGATAAGTATATTTCATATAGGCTAACGTTCTTGCAATTATACCACGAGAATAGCTACAAGGAACATATACTTTTTTACTCATATTTTCATCAACATAATGAGAAGCATGAGAGAATTTTTTATTACTCCTTAAATTATTTGTATAATAATTTGTCAAATATATATTATGCATGTCTTTATTTGCCTTGCTATAATATTTTGTAAATGATTGAGGAAATACATGTTCTGCTGTAAGATTATTATATTTAGTATATTTAGCATATTTTGACTCACTAAAACTAGTTAAATCACATTCTTCATAAGTATTACATTTACAAAAATCATTATATAAGTCATAATAAATATTGTTATCATAGTAGTATTGTTTTATAGTTTTAATAGAATAATATTTAGAAGGCATTACACGATTAACAGAATTATAATTTCTGGTTAATAAAAGATTAACAAATAATTTTGTTTGATAATAATATTTAAAAAATCGCATAATATATTAGTTTACTATTTCAATATATTATCTTTTAAATTTTTACTTAAAGATTTAATATGTTTTTTAACTAAATATAAAATATGTTATCAAAAGAGTTTGATAACGCTAATGTAATGACTATTAAAACAGTTCAAATAGCACCATTTCGAATATTGATGGCAGCTTTAAAAGATATATTATTAGAAACAAATATAGTATTTACAAAAAGTGGAATAAAAATTATTAATATGGATAAAACACACACAATATTGGTTCATCTATTTTTAAAAGCCGAAAATTTCGAATTTTATGAATGCAAACAGGAAAAAATAATAGTTGGAGTAAATATACTTCATTTATTTAAATTAATTACAACAATTGACAATGATGATACTCTTACTATTTATATTGAAAATGATGATTATAATGATGGAATAGTCACAGAATTAGGTTTAAAATTTGAAAATGGAAATATTAAACAATCAAAAATACAAAAATTAAAATTAATAGAACCAGAACAAGATGAGTTAGAAATTCCGGATGTAAAATTTTCATCTGTTATAAATATGCCTTCAAATGATTTTCAAAAAATAATAAGGGATTTGGCAAATATATCTGAGAAAATAGAGATTAAATCTGTTGAAAATGAACTAATATTTAAGTGTGCAGGGCAATTTGCTAAGGCAGAAATTAGACGAAGCGAAAATAATGCAAATATGCAAATAATCAATAAGCAACATAATAAAATTATACAAGGTGAATATTCTCTCAAAAATCTTTTATATTTTATAAAATGCACGAATTTATGTAATCAAATAGAAATATATTTAGAAAATAACAGACCTTTAATAGTAAAATATAATGTTGCATCACTAGGTGAAATCAAATTATGTTTATCATCATTACCTTCTTCTAATAATTAAATGCTAATAAATTTAAATGCTAATAAATTTAAATGCTAATAAATTTAAATGTTAATAAATTTAAATGCTAATAAATTTAATTAAATAAGTGTTTATTTAATTAAATAAGTGTTTAGCTATGTTCTTTAAATACACATAATTGCTCTTCAATATTAAATATGGCATGAATATTAAAAGGGTCTTTATTTGAACTATAATCGTAGTCAGTTATAATATTTTTATTACGCATCCATATTTTAATAATACAAAAATTTTTCTTGGGACTAATAGATATACCATTAATATTATTTAATGTATTTTCATTATTTATTAGCGTATTACCTATAATTTTGTATAATAAAATTTTAAAAATATTTACAATATTTATATTACTTATTTTATATGAAAAACAACCACCATTAATATTGTCTTCGGACTCCCATAATGGTAAAATAGAATCTTTCATAAAAAACAACATTGTTTTTTTTATAATATTTTCATCTAAATTTTCAATAAATAATACAGCGTCTTTTAAAGTAGCCAATGTTGTAATTTTTTGATATCTATCAAGAGTCCAAAGATTATCATTTTGATAATGTATCCAACAAGTCCAATTATTATTTAAATTATACATTATAATAGTATTTATAAATTTATTTTATAATGTTTTAAAATATATATTTAACAAAATATAAACACAAGTATTTTTATATTAAGTGTTGCTATAATTATTTATATTTTTACATACTCCATTGATGTCTTTTGTTTTACCTGGCGCACAAATTTCATAGCAGTCTAGTCCAGTTTTATATTTATATGTAATAGGTGTTTCATTTGAAGGACAAACAGTTATATGGTCTTTATTTAATGAATCCATATATGCTTTAGTTTTATGTATATCATAAGAGTTTAAATTTAAATGGTCATATTTTAACTCGTTATTAGTACTGTCACTATTATTTCTAATAAAATTTCTATTATTAATAACATTAAAACTGTTAATTAAATTTATTTCTTCTAAATTCGAAACCATTCTATTTTCATTATATTTATTATATAAATCACTATTACCGACTAGAGAATTTGAGAATATTTTATTATACAAATCTGAAGTGAGTATATTTCTAACAAAAGCATATTCTCCAAAGTAATTAATTAAATTGTTAACAATATTATATTTTACAGGATTATTGGATAAATCATATGCATGTTTTTTATTATATGATAAGTCATATTGTCTATCTATAGTATCATAAAATTTGGTTCGCAAATCATCTCTATCTATTCTAGAAGAAGATTCTTGTAAATTTAATAGATTACTCTCAGGTATTGGTATATTACTAATATCTGTTGTAATTTTTTTGCTATTTATTTTATTATTTTCTGAATCTAAACCAAATACTTGTAATAATAAAGTAGATATAACAGTCATCATAATAATTGGTATAAATACTAAAATCCAAGCAATAACAGAAAATCCTAAATCACATAGTATATTTATTATTAATGTAAATACTATCATAATTATAAATTTTAAGAATGCGGCATTCATAACCCCATTATAAATATCTATAAATATTTGTATTAATGAAAATCCTATATATACTAATCCTGGCCCGCATAATCCAGTAATAAACATAATAATGTTATATATTATTATATATGTTAAATATAATAATATATGTTAAATATAATAATATATGTTAAATATAATAATATATGTTAAATATAATAATATATGTTAAATATAATAATATTTATAGTAATATCTAAATAATTGTATGCTAATTTTTAGAATTATGTAATTCACTAAGCAAATGTTTAATCAAACTATCTTTTTCAACTAATAATCTCTCAAACTTTTGTAATTGTTCTTGTTGGGATTGTATTATTTGAACTATTTGCTGATTAGTTAATGCAATTTCCTTTCCATCTTGATTTAACATAATTTGTCCTTGTCCATTATTTTGTTGCATGAGTTTTTTTCGCTCTTCTTCAATTTCAACCATTTGTTTTAATACATCTGGCTTATGGGAAGGGTCTCCTGGTTCATAGTTTTGTAATAAAGTTTCTATTTTTTCCATGTAAAATTCTTTCATGTCTTTATCTTTAATAAATTCATCTACTGTGCGTGATGAAGTTTTTTGAAAATTATTTTCTCCATGTTCTAGCAATTTCTTTTTGTCAAAAGTATTATGAATATGTGAAAATACTAAGATTGTTTTTTTTGGTTCAAGTTGAACAAATGGAACACTGTAATCTTTTAAAAATGCCTTTTCTTCTGCTAAAGCCGCGTGCTCTTCATATTTATGGTCTCGCAACATTTCACGTCTAAAAGCAAATGTTCCTGCTGTTGCATGATTTGGACCATAAGGACCAAATTGGAACATTTTTTGAATATGTTTGAACCATATGTAGATTTCACTTGCTCCTGCACACAAAGCATTTGGATGAGTTAATAACATATTTACAGCATGTGAAACACGCTCTGGAGGATAATAATCATCATCATCCATATATACAATAATATCTCCTATTGATTTTTCATGCATCAAGTTTCTTTTTTTTCCTAATGGCATCTTTTTATCATATTCAAAATACTTAACTTGACTAATATTACATACTAAATCTTTAATTTTATCTGTTCCATCATCAATAATAATCCATTCCATTTTATCTTTTGGATAATCTTGATGGTTAAAACATTTAATTGCGTATTCCCAAAATGGGCGTCTATTAAATGTTGGCGTACATATACTAACAAAAGGCAGTTCTTTTTTATGTCCAGATTTTTTCTTTCCCATAATATAATTATTTATCTTATTGTTTTATATTATTTCAATTTATATTAATATAATTTTTTATTAATATAAATTTTGTATGTGTTATACATATTAGTCTATGTTTATATATATATATATATTTGTTTATGCTTTAGACATATAAGTATATATTTTATATAATATAATTAATCCTACTAAACCACCAATTATTCCGCTAGTAGTAGAGTCAAAACTATCAAGTGAAGATAATAGCACACTAATACAAAATAATATTGTCAATAATTCACCGTGGTCTTTAATAATAGTTAAAAAAGCTTCTATATTTGACAATGGAACAGCAAATATATTATATACTAATGAACATATCATATATAGTGTTCCAGTCATAGAACCAATATACCCTGTAATAAGACAAATTATGAAAGGTATTATTGCTATTAAGACCAAACATACATTTAATATAATATTCATTATATTAATATTTATGAGCTTTTTAAAATAACTAGTGCTGTTACCTGGATCCGGATTACTTATATTATACAATACATTATTAAACAGTGCAAAATCTTTAGTTAAAATAGGCTCATCTGATGATTCTGTTTTTTCATAATTGTTATAATAGTCAGGAAACCAATATAAAACAAAATTGGTAACAAATGTTGCAAACATCATAGCAAATACTATTACCATTGCTAAAATATATAATATAAAAGTAGTGCCACTATTAAATTGTTGTATTCCAGTATACTTGGCTATAACACTAAATGCTATACCTGTTAAAAATAAAAATATGATATTTTTGAGAAATGGCCTTTTAATAGTAGCATAACTACTTGATAAAGTTGTTAATATATAATTTAGAAATTTTCTAGAAAACAATAATGTATATAAAAAATTTAAGCAAAATGCTTTAATAGGTAATCCGAATAATTTAGCACATTTATATCCAAAATGTTCTGTTTGGTTGTCCGTTATATTAAAATAACTTATACTAGAATAAGGAAACTCCAAATCTGCACCCGGACATTTTTTATAGGGATAGTAATCTATTTTTGCAGGGAAAGCATAGTCTATTGGAGATATTTTTACATCATCTTTGCATTTTTTATATTTTACTCTAGAACCATCAAAAGCATAATCTCCAGCACCATATTTAAGCCAATATTCATAACAAGAACCAAAAATAGCAGTTAATAAAATTACAACAGCACTTATTAAAATTATAACAAAAAAATCTTGCATTTTTATAACTCTTTTTCTAATAGGCGCTGAATGGCATATTTTTCTTGGATTTAGATTATTGGCGTCTAAAAATTGAATACCTATATCATAATCTTCGCCAGTGACATCTGGAGAGTCAGGAATATATGTATCACATGTGTTATTTGATGATTCTACTACACAGCAACCACTTGGAGATTCGTCTTGATTTAATGAAAATCTAAAACTAACATCATTACAGTTTGGAATTATAAAATTATCCGATACTGATGTTCCTGGAAGATTACCACATATATCGCTCTTTGCTGGACAAGAAGTTTTTTTTAATTTATTACCAAAAATAGGATCATCATTGAATATAGGATAATTTAAACTCATGTAGCAATATTAATATAACATATTATAATATTTTGAAAACATTTAAACATAATTATTATTAAATAATTATACTTATAATTCTAATTATAATTATAATATGAGTGAAAATATTTATATGTATAAATTTGATAGTATGGATAAATATCTTGATTTTAAAGATGTGCTGATTCTTCCTAAAAAATCTAATTTAAATAGCAGAAAAGAAGTTAATTTAGAAAGAACTATTGTTTTTCAAAATGGAATGTCATGGACAGGTATTCCTATTGTAGCAGCAAATATGACAACTATTGGAACATTAGATGTATATAAAGTATTAAGCACTTATAAAATTATTACTGCTCTTCATAAATTTCATAAACTACAAGATTTACTGGATTATAATAAAGAAAATAGTGATTCTAAATTAAATCCTGACTATTTTATGATTTCCACGGGAATAAGTAGTGACGATTATGACAATTTAACACGTATTTTAGATAATTTTGAATGTAAATTTATTTGTGTTGATATAGCAAATGGTTATATTTCTAAATTTAATGATTTTTGTAAAAAATTAAGAATTGAATATCCCGAAAAAATTATTTTGGCAGGTAATGTATGCACATCAGAGGGAATAGAGTTATTAAATACTTTAGAAATTGATATTGTTAAAGTAGGTATTGGTGGTGGTAGTGCGTGTACTACCCGGATTCAAACAGGAATAGGTATGCCACAGCTTAGTTGTATTTTAGAATGTGTTCAAGAATGTAAGGAAAGTAATCGCATTAATTTTGAAATATGCTATGAATATGATCAACATAAACATACCAAATCATTCATTTTAAGTGATGGTGGTATTACTTGTCCTGGTGATTTAGCAAAAGCATTTGGAGCTGGTGCTGACTTTGTAATGATTGGGGGAGCATTTGCTGGACATGATGAGAATCCGGGACAAATTGTTACTGATGAAAAAACAGGCACAAAATACAAATTTTTCTATGGTATGAGTTCAAGTTATGCTATGAAAAACAATTATGCGGCAAATAATAATACTAATTATAGAAGTTCTGAAGGGCGAGAACTCAAAGTTGCTTACAAAGGTGCATTAAAAAATACTGTGGAAAATTATTTAGGCGGACTAAGAAGCACATGCACTTATACAAATAGTGCTAATTTAGAAGAGTTGGCAAACAATACTAAATTTATTATTGTAAATAATCAATATAATTCATGCTTACTATAGAAAAAAATATTAAAAAATTGATATAAATTTTTGAAAATAATAAAACTAGTATAACTTATATTATTATATTATGGAAACCAAACAAACAAACCAAACAAAAGGATTAAAACGAGATGTTATTGATAAATTTTATACAAAAAAAGAAACAGTAAATTATATTATTGAATTATTTAAACAATATATAGCACCTAACAATGATGATTTAATTATAGAACCAAGTGCTGGCAATGGTGCTTTTATTGATGCTATTAAATCTTTAAAATGCGACTATGAATTTTATGACTTAGAACCTGAACACGAGGAAATTATTAAGCAAGATTATTTGCTTTATAATACTAATACTAATACTAATACTAGTAATAATAATAAAATACACATATTAGGTAATCCTCCATTTGGTCGGCAATCTTCATTGGCAATAAAATTTATAAAAAAATCTTGCCAATTTTGTTATAGCATATCATTTATTTTGCCGAAAAGTTTTAAAAAAGATAGTTTAAAAAAAACATTTCCACCAAATTTTCATTTACTTTGTGAAATAGATTTGCCAGAAAAATCATTTTTAGTAAATACTAAAGAATATGATGTTCCATGCATATTTCAAATATGGATAAAGAAAACATATAGCAGAGAAGTTTCTACAAAATTAGAACCACATAATTTTGTATTTGTTACAAAAACAGATAATCCAAGTATTTCATTTCGTCGCGTAGGAGTTAATGCTGGAACAATTGATGTAAATAGTGCAAATAAAAGTATCCAATCACATTATTTTATTAGATTTACAAATGCTAATGATTTAGAAAAAAATATTGAACTATTGAATACTATTGTATATGATTCAAATAATACAGTTGGTCCTAAATCTATAGGTAAGCAAGAATTAATTAAAGAATTTAATAAAGTCCTTTGATGGAATAACTCCATTCGGATAAGTATTAATTAAATCTGTTCCTTTAACAAATTTAATTTTTATTTCCGGAAAATTAACATTACTAACAATAATATAATTTAAATTTTGTGCTTTTGTTTCAAAAATTTCTTTGTCAAATTTTCTTCCTTCACCAATCATATTTGATGGCATAAATTTGCACCCTCGCGCTGTGAATGTTTTTTGGTCATATTTAATGTTTTCATCATTTTCATGTACAAAATCATATGCTTTACAACCTCCAATGTGAATTAAATCAAAATTAAGTGATAACCATTTTTCTATAAAATGCGAAAATGGACGTCCATCTTTAAAAATTTCAATAATCATTTGTGAAGGCAAATTTCCAAAACTAAACTCTGCTAAGTTGTATATATATGTAATATTGAATGTTATTTGATTTTTCATAATATTAAAAATATTGTAATATTTCTTAAGTAAAGTAAACTTAAGAAATATTTTTTATCAATTTTTTATAAATATATATATATTATATATATATTATATAATATATAAATGGGTGATAGTGAAGATATTGTAAAGGCAATTCTACAAAACGATGATGCATCAGATATTAGGTTTTTTAAAGAGTACTATAAAAATTCTCAAGATTCAGAGTTAGACTCAGACTCAAAATTAAAAAAGCCAGAATTAAAACGAACAGTTTCAGTTATAGAACCAACGGATCAAGTTATTATACAAAATACTATACCACAACACCTTATGACATTACCTAACGATTTAGAAGCATTTTTAACAACAACAAAAAAGAAAACAGATGTCGATATTATAGAAGAATTTAACAAACATTTGAAAGAGGCTATCCAAAATGCAACTAGGCCTATAGATATAGCAGCTATTCCACTTAAATGGACTATAGATGACGATGGAATTAAAAAAAAAAACGATGGTAGCATAACAAAAGACTATATAGTAAGAACATGCCATTTAGGTACTTTATTGTCAGCAATAGCACACGAAATAGTTACTTGGAGTAAAACACCCGTCATACCTTGTGGTTTTATAATTGTAGATTTGTTAAATGTATTTAGACAAGTTGTAAAAAGATATTTTAACGATATATATAATGAATCTGCTGATGATGCTATATATAGCAGAGTATTAAATATAATATTAGATAATATAGATAGTAGAAAAAAAAACAAGATTATATTATGTATTCAAAATCATCTATTTCACAATAAAGCTTTTATACAATTTGTAAAAGAATTAAAAGCCTCAATAAAAGAAAATTCTATACTTATTTTGCCAGGACATAATAGATCTTCTGGGGATGATGTATTAGGTCTTATGGCTTATGTATTATTAAAAATAATATATGAAAACTGCTCAACAGAATTAATAACATTTGATGGTTATATGGATTTTGAAAGTCCTTATTTTAAAGAGAGAGAGTTTTTGTATAAATTTCAAAAGTATATAGACAAGTATATAGAGATGTCGGAGATGAGGAAGATGGAGAGGAGGGTAGGTGCGATTAGACACAGCACTAAAACACGTACAGCGAGACAAGGACAACATGCTTCTTCCCCTTATGGTCGTGGTGGAGGAACCAATAAAAATAAAAAGTCATTACTAAATAAATATACTAGAAAACTAAAAAAATTATATAAAAAGCGTATTCTAAGTAAAAAAGTAGTTAAAAAATATAACAAAAATTATAAAAAGAAAACATTAAAAAGAAAACATAAATAAATGATTTACATTCGCTTATTTATAAGTATTATAAATAAATACTTATAAATAAAAACATAGTAATTTATTAAAATGCCGTAATACTTGTTGGACTAGTACTTTTATTAAGTGATTTCTTTTTTAATGTTCCAGTTAATCGTTTTGGTTTTATAGTTACTTTCTCTTTTAATCTTAAGCTACTATTTAATTCAAATATATCTAATATTTTTTTATGAGTTTCAGATATTTTATTATGTCTTTGCCTTACAATATTAATATAGTATTTGTTTTGAATATTCATATTTTTAAAATTAATAGAACTATAAATAGCATCAACTTTATAAGGAAAAGAGCCATCTGATTTTATTAATGAACCCAATGATTTGCTGCGTTTAGATAAACTGCTTCGCTTAGACAAAGTTTTTCCATACTTAGATGTTTTTGGATTTGGATTTGACTTAGCACGTTTTCTAGTTAAAGAGTTAAAAGTTATACTAGTATCAAATACAATATTTGCTTCATTTGATGGCATAACATTTATAGTTTGGAATTCTTTTGAAGTTAAGGATTTTAATTTATTCATTATTATTTGTTCAATAGCATTATGTAATTTTGGCGTTAATGATGGTTCGGATGACATAGGCGATTTATGTGATTTAGGTGATTTAGGCGAAGCACCTTTTCCTTTTCTTGTATAGTTTCTATTTTTTCTTTTTCCACCCGTTGTTGTGTCATCATAATATTCAACTAACTCTTCCATTGTTAATTTTTCTTCGGCTTGAGCAAGATTATCAAAGTCTAATGATTTTTCATCAAATCTTAATTCTACTGCCATACACAATACTATTATATAGTTTTTTGCTTCTTCTTCTCTGATTTGTGTATATAAAGCATCGCGTTTTTCAGTATATACTCTCTTAACTACTGGACTAGTAGTTGCTTCTAATTTATCAATATGTTCTTGTGTTATTTTGTTATTAGCAATAATTAGTTTACACATTATTTCAATATAAGCCTCATATATTTGTTGCAATGTTGTTATTGAACCATCGTCTATTTTACTTTTTATTAATCTATTACATTCTTTACTCATTTCTATGCTAATATTATAATCTAAATCATAACCTATATCTGATTCCAAATTTTCCGGTAGCTTCGAATGTGGTTTTAAAATATTGATTAATTTATGAAAAATATATTTATTATGTAATTTTTCAGCACTTTCTAAATTATTAAATTCATAAATATAGGCTTTTGTAATTTTAGGATCTCGTGTATTATTTCTGGAATAGCTTCTAAGTTTATTAATTGCACTAGTATCTAATTCTTGTAGTTCAGTGTCGCTTTTTCTTAACAACATTAAATATGCTTCAAGCACTTGTGAATGAATAGTAATCCATCGTTCAACCATACCTAATGGACAACTTTGCGACCCTTGTCCATGAGCATTAAAAATTTCATTAAAATAATATTCCATAAAATTGTATATGTATAAGTCTGTGCATGAAACTAGCAATTTTAATGATTGAACTACTAATTGTAAGAAACACCAATTACCGTTTAAATGTGGTTTATACATAACTAAATATCTTATAAAGTCATCACTAATTGCTCTTACTAAACTTTCTAACAATACTCCTTTTTCT
>Ga0164295_10002338_pt1 | contig 15634 bp, 14 predicted proteins | sample GEODES006metaG_FD_111798 | JGI IMG/M metagenome (GOLD analysis project Ga0164295, IMG submission 111798) | Oligotrophic lake water microbial communities from Sparkling Lake, Wisconsin, USA - GEODES006 metaG | ecosystem: Environmental > Aquatic > Freshwater > Lake | place: USA: Sparkling Lake... | reverse complement strand
GCCGCCGGGCAAAACTCAGGTACGAGCGAGCGAGGAACGGGCGGATAACGGGCGAGCCACTTCCTCTGCCGGCAGTGGATCAAGTTCTGGCGACCGCCCACTGACACTTGCAGGCCGTTGTCTTCGAACGTCACAAAGCGAACGCCACGACATTCCGTCACGAGAGGTCTGTTATGAGAGGTCTGTTATGAGAGGGCCAGGATTCCTAGAACAGTTGGAGTCGGCACTGCCCGGAGCCGTTACCGGCAGTCGCCTCGACGCGCTCGATCCCTGGATCGAGATCGATCCGTCGCGGTTGGTCGATGTCTGTCGTTGGCTGCGGGAAAAGAGCCAGGTGCGGTTTGACTCCATCGAGTGCATCACCGCGGTCGATTGGTTCGAGCCCGACCCCAAAAAGGCCGCCAAGGCAACCTGGCAGCCCCATACGGAACTCGTCTACCACCTCTGGAGCACCGCATCGCGTGTCAGCATCGTGCTGAAAGTGAAGCTGCCGCGGTGGAAGGGGGATGTGCCTGGGCAGCTTCCCGAAGTGGGCAGCGTCGCGGGCGTCTGGCGCGGTGCCAACTGGCACGAGCGCGAGGTTTACGACCTCTCGGGCGTCTGGTTCACTGGCCATCCCGACCTGCGGCGGATCCTCTGCCCGGAGGATTGGGAAGGCCATCCTCTCCGCAAGGATTACGAGCAGCCCCTGGAATACCACGGCATTCGTGGCCGCTAGCATTCGCGTGATCGACCGTCATCAGTTCTCGACAAGGATCAACACACCACCATGGCCCAACTGATCGACGACGACCCGCGGATCATCGAATTCGACGTCCGCACCGACGAAATGCTCGTCAATATGGGGCCGCAGCACCCCAGCACGCACGGCGTGCTCCGGCTCGTGCTGCGGACCGACGGCGAGATTGTCTCCGAGGTGGAGCCACACATCGGCTACCTCCACCGGTGCGCGGAAAAGATCGGCGAGAACCTGACCGCCCGGCAGTGGATTCCATACACCGACCGGATGGACTATCTCGCGGCCATGAACATGAACCTCGGCTGGTCGCTGGCCGTCGAGAAACTGATGCACTATCAGGTGAGCGAGCGGGCCCGGCACCTCCGGGTGCTGATTGCGGAGATGGGGCGGATCGCCAGCCACCTTGTCGGCATGGGCGCCTACGGCCTCGATCTCGGCACGTTCAGTCCGTTTCTCTACGCCTTCCGCGAACGGGAAAAGATCCTCGATCTCTTCGAGGAGGCGTGTGGGGCTCGTCTCACCTACAGCTACATCACGGTGGGTGGCCTGACGGCCGACCTGCCGCCAGGCTGGCTTCGCAAGTGTGAGGAATTTCTCGATCAGTTCGAGCCGGTAATCCAGGAATACCATGCGCTGCTCACCACCAACGCCATCTTCGTGAAACGCACGGCAGCCATCGGTGTGATGTCGCCGGAGTTGGCGATCGAATACGGCTGTTCGGGCCCGGTGCTACGGGGGAGTGGTGTCGATCAGGACATGCGTCGGGACGGCGAAAGCATCTACACTGCGATGTACGACGGCTACGCGTTCGAGGTTGCCGTGATGAAAAACGGCCATTATCCGCGGGATCACCAGTATCCGCCGGTGCCATCCGACGCCGTGATCGGTGACTGCTGGCATCGCTTCTTCGTGCGGATGTTGGAGGTGGTGCAATCGATGGATCTCGTCAGGCAGGCAATCGACCGCTATGCCGCCTGCAAGGGCCCGCTCGGCGAGCCCGTGAAACTGACCGAGAAGATTCCGGCAGGGGACGCCTACCTGGAGACCGAGTGCCCGAAGGGGCAGATGGGCTTTTATCTCGTCAGCGATGGCTCCGCCATTCCGTGGCGGGTGCGGGCCCGGTCGAGTTCGTTCTCGAATCTCGCGGTCACGCATGAACTCTGCCGCGGCTGTCTGATCGCCGACGTGCCGGCCATCGTGGGTAGCCTCGACATCGTCATGGGCGAGATTGACCGGTAGGACGATTCACCGGCAGTCTTTCGTCCGGTTTTTTACCCCGGTACTTGTGAATTAGGCCGACTTGGTGCAAACTTCGTGCGAATTTTCACGAAGTCGGTTTCCGCCCGGGAAATCGTCGCTTCAGACGGCTTTGCGCTTAGCCCACGACCCTGCCTGAAATCTACCACCGATGGCTGATTTACTGATCAACCAGCTGATCAACGTGGTCAACAAACTGATCGGGCGGGTCGGCCTGTCTTGGTTGCTGCGCGTTCCTGAATTGCCAGATTGGTTGGCGTGGAGCGTCACTGCCGTCGTGACGGCGGTGCTGATTCTCAACGTGATCGCGGGTGGTGCGCTCGTATTCATCTGGGCCGAGCGGAAGATCGCCGCTCGCATCCAAGACCGCCTCGGGCCCACGAGGACCGGCGGCCGCTTTGGCTGGCTCCAGTCGCTTGCCGACGGCATCAAACTTCTTGCCAAGGAAGACCTGATGCCCGAAGGGGCCGATGGGATGCTGTTCAAACTCGCTCCGTACGTCAGTTTCTGTGCCTCGTTCTGTGCGTTCATCGCTCTGCCTTTTGCCTTTGACTTCGTGGGCCAGCGGCTCAATGTAGGCGTCTTTTTCGTGGTGGCCGTGCTTGGGCTCGAGGTCTTCGGGGTCATTCTCGCCGGCTACGCATCGGCCTCGAAGTGGTCTTTGTTTGGGGCGATGCGGGAAGCAGCCCAGGTCGTCAGCTACGAGGTGCCGCTGGGCATGTGTGTGGTCGTGCCGGTCATGCTGTCGGGAAGCATGGATCTTGTGACGATCGCCGAGAAGCAGTCTGGCTGGATCTCGAATTGGTATCTTTTTCACGACCCATTCACGTTCGTGATCTTCTGGGTCTATGTCACCTGTGCCGTCGCCAGCGTGAACCGCGCCCCGTTCGATCTCGCTGAGGCGGAGAGCGAACTCGTCGCCGGTTTTCACACCGAGTATTCGGGGCTGCGGTGGAGCTTCTTCTTCATGGCGGAATACGGCTCGATGTTTCTGGTCAGCGCCCTGGCAGCCTTGCTCTTCCTCGGGGGCTGGAACGGGCCGATTCCCTTGGCCACGCTCCTTGGACTGAGCGAGGGAACCGGCGACACGGCCAACTATTTCGTGCGTTTGATCGGCTGCGGCAATCTGATCCTGAAGTCCACGCTGGGCGTGCTCTTGATGATGTGGGTGCGGTGGACGCTGCCGCGACTCCGCATCGATCAGGTGATGACCACCTGCCTGAAATACTGCACGCCGATCGCGGCGGCGATGTTCGCAGGCGCCATGCTCTGGCAGTTGGCGTTTCCGGGTGGTGTCGTGCGTGGGCTTTCCCGTCCAGCCGGCGAGATCCGCGAGGGCTGGCTGGAGGGGCCGGGCGGAATATCGGCCGGGCGTGGGCTGTTCGAAGCCAAGCCGAGGGTGGTGCCGAACGGATCGGAAACGCCTGTCGGTCAGAAGGTGAATCCCACGGTTGAATCCCCCGTTATCGTCAAGGTGGGGTCATGATGTCGTCCGGCGTCATACTGCTGCCAGGACTGGTCGCCGCTGTTGCAACCGCCGTCCCGTTGGCTGTCGTGAATTGGCATTCCGTCCTGTTTCTGCTGTTTGCAGCCGTGGCGTGCGCGTGTGCGGTGGCCGTGGTGCTGGCCGACAACGTCGTCCGGATGGCCTTCTATCTCGTGCTCTCGCTCGCCTCGACGGCTGGGCTGTTCTTTCTTGCGGGCGCCGAGTTTGTGGGAGCGATGCAACTCATGATCTACGTCGGTGGCACGCTGGTGCTGCTGGTATTCGGCGTGATGTTGACGGCCCAGGCGCCGTTCGTCGCCATCAAGACGTCGGCTGGAGATCGCGTGCTGGCCGGCATGGTGGGAGCGGCGCTGTTGGCCGTGCTTCTCCAGGCCGCTTTTCGCGTCGAGTCATGGCGACGGCCCGCCATGGCAGCGGTGGCGGCTCCCGCTGCCACCCCGATCGGCATGGCGCTCCTCGGGGTGCGTGTGGATGAGCCTGCCGCAGGCGTTCCAGCTGCTGCGGTGCGAAGTGGGTATCTGCTGCCCTTTGAGATCGTGTCGGTGCATCTGCTTGTGGTGCTTGTCGGTGCGGCGTATCTCGCGCGGGCAAAGCGTCGTCGGACGCCGCGGTCGATCGATGTGGCAGCCTCCTCGGTCGGCCCGGTCGTGACTGCCCGCGAGGCAGCCCGGTCTTCCGCGTCAGCGCTCGTATCGGGAGGTGGGCGATGAATACTCTGGCGACTGGCCTCTCGTTCGCTGCCACTCCGCTCGTTGCAGGGCTCTTTGATGCTCCGGTCGGCGTGGCCCATTATCTCGTGGTGGGTGCGATCCTGTTCACCTCCGGCGTTGTCTGCATGGCGCTCAAGCGGAATGCGCTCGGCGTGCTGATGGGCATTGAACTTGTGCTCAATGGCGCGAATGTGAATTTCGTGGCGTTTTCATCGCCGTATCTACGAGGCGAGGGGGCGGCTTCCCTCGGGCTCGACGGTCAGTTGATCGCCCTCTTCGTCATCCTGCTGGCAGCCGCCGAGGCCGCGGTCGCCCTGGCGATCACCTTGAACTTCTACAACAACCACGCGACCGTCGACATCGACCGGGCCGACGACCTCAAGGGCTGAGCCGCCACCGCGGCACTCGACCATGGATCCTGCCTCCCAACTCCCGACGCTGCTGGGCCTCGCATGGCTTGCGCCGCTCGTCTCGTTCGTGGCAATCCTCTTCTTCGGTCCCCGGATGGGACACCATGGCAGGAATGCCGCCTGGGTGGCCACCGCGGCGATCGTCACGTCGCTGCTTCTCTCGCTGGCCGCCTTCGGCATCTGGCTCGCTGCCCATCCGGTGACGGCGGTCGCTCATGGCTCGCATGCGGCCGAAGTCGATGGGCATGCGGCCGACACGCATGCTGCGGAGGCTGCACGCGTTGATCATGGTGACCACGACGGTCATGCGTCGCCCAGCGATCATCACGACGGCCACCACGCTGCCACGGTGCCCGCAGCCTACGCCGGCGACTGGTACACCCTCTATGAAGGCGGTTCGCTCCGGCTCTCGATCGGGTGGTACATCGATGCTCTCACCGTGCTCATGTTCGTGGTCGTGACCTTCATCGCCACCTGCATCCACATCTACGCATCGGGCTACATGCACGATGAATTGCATGATGTCACCGATCACGAAGTTCATTTGGCGGACGGTAGCCATCTCCATCGCCCCGGCCGGTTTCCAAGATTTTTCCAGGCCCTGTCGCTGTTCTGTTTCTCGATGCTCGGCATCGTGATCGCCGGAAACCTGGCAATGGTCTTCATCTTCTGGGAGTTGGTGGGCATTTGCTCGTGGTTCTTGATCGGCTTCTACTTCGAGCGGAAGAGTGCCTCCACGGCGGCAAACAAGGCGTTCATCGTTAATCGTGTCGGCGACTTCGGCATGCTCATCGGTCTGATGGCGCTCTGGGGCGCTCTTGGCACCCTGCATTTCGCCGACTCGACTGCGGCTGGTGTCGATGGCCATGCCGCTGTTCAGCCCGGCCTTTTCAGCCTTGTGAGGCCCGCCGAGTCAGGCCATGCCCTGCAGGTGCCCGACGGGATGGTGAAGTTCGCCAACGCCAGCGAAGTCGGCCGCATCACGACCGAGTACGCCGGTCGGCCCGCCGACGGAGCGGCCGAGGTCGCCGCCCGTGTGCGTGATTGGAGGGCTCAGGGATATGGCCGGTGGCTGTTGTTCATTGCGGGTGTCGGCATCTTCTGCGGGTGCGTCGGCAAGAGCGCTCAGTTTCCGCTCTTCGTCTGGCTGCCCGACGCCATGGAGGGCCCCACTCCGGTCTCAGCGCTCGTGCACTCCGCGACGATGGTGGCCGCGGGCGTCTACCTCGTGGGCAGGTTCTACCCGGTGCTCACGCCCGATGTGCTCCTTGTCATCGCCGTGATCGGCGGCATCACGCTGTTCATTGCCGCCACGATCGCCCTGGTTGCCAACGACATCAAGCGGGTGCTCGCGTATTCCACGGTCAGCCAACTCGGCTACATGATGCTGGCGCTCGGCGTCGGTGGCTGGTCCGCCGGGCTGTTCCACCTCGTCACCCATGCGTTCTTCAAGAGCCTGCTTTTTCTCTGCTCCGGCTCCGTGATTCACGCCTGCCATACCAACGACATGCGGAAGATGGGTGGACTCGCCCGGGTGATGCCCTGGACCGCCGGAACCATGCTCGTCGGCTGTCTTGCCATCATCGGCGCGGGCATTCCTTTCGTGATCGGCCTCTCCGGTTACTATTCGAAAGACGCGATTCTCGCTCAGGCACTCTCCTACTCGCAGGCCAATCCGTCGTGGTCGATCCTGTACTACGCGGTTGCCGGTGGTGCCTTCCTGACGGCGTTCTACATGTTTCGGCTCTGGTTCATGACCTTCGCCGGCACGCCGCGGGATCACCATGTCGCCGATCATGCCCACGAGTCGCCGAACGTGATGGTGGCTCCGCTCGTGGCCCTGGCGGTATTGGCGATCGTGGCGGGCTGGACGCTGCCTGGTGGATTCGGGCTGGCGAACCTCTTGGAGCAGGCTCGTCCCATCGGGACCGAGGCCACCACGAGCGACACATTCCTCTTTGGCACCCTGACCGTGCCGGCTGAGCACCTCAGCCACGAGGGGGCCATTCACGTGACCGCAACACTCACCGCCTTCACCACCGCAGCGGCGGGCGTGCTCTTGGCCGCGGCGATGTACCTCTGGAGGATCATCTCGCCTGCAACGGTGGCGGCCGTGTTTCGGCCCCTCTACTCGTTCCTCGCCAACCGCTGGTATTTCGACGAACTCTACAACGCCATCTTCGTGCGGCCAGTATTTGCGGTTGCCAGCCTAGCCAGCGGCACCGACCGGGGCGTGATCGATCGGTTCATCGAAGGGGTCGCCTGGTCGGCCCGGCAGTTGGCCGGTTTTGATGCGTGGATCGACCGCACGCTCGTCGACGGCCTAGTCAACGCCACGGCATCAGCCACATGGCATGCCGGACTCGAACTCAAGAAACTTCAGACCGGTCGACTGCGTCAGTATGTGATGTTCATCGTGGTCGGCACGGTGGCCCTGTTCGTGCTGGCGAGCATGCTGTTTCGTGCCGCACTCGCCGGCTGATCGTCACTTTTTTCGTGTGGGATCGCCCGCAACCAATCCAGCCCATTCGCCCGAACGCCTCAGCACTCCTCGCTCCCTTGACGGATTTTTTTCATGTCTCCCACCGATACGCTCACGCAGCCCGCTCTCTGGCCCCTGTCGGCCATCGTCTTCCTGCCCGCGCTGGTGGCAGCCTTTCTGTCGCTGCCAATCGTGCCGAAGGCCCGCGAGGAATTCATCCGCTGGACCACGCTGCTCACCACCGCCGTGGTGTTCGTGCTTTCGCTCTGGATGGCCGTGCCGGCGTTGTTCGGGGCGACTGGTCCGGCGCAGTTCCGCCTGGGTGACCCGACGATGCAGGCGGTGGTGAAGCTGCCCTGGATCGAATCCTTTGGCATCGAATACCTGCTGGGCGTCGACGGGATCAGCCTGCCACTGCTGGTGCTGACCACGTTTTTGTCGATGCTCGCCGCTGCGGCCAGCTGGCCGATCTCCAAGCACGTCAAGGCCTACCACGTGCTGTTTCTTCTGCTCGTCACCGGCATGCTCGGCGTTTTTGTCTCGCTCGACTTCATGCTGTTCTACGTGTTCTGGGAAGTGATGCTGCTGCCGATGTACTTCCTGATCGGCATCTGGGGCGGCCCACGCCGCGAGTATGCGGCCATTAAGTTTTTCCTCTACACGCTGTTCGGCAGCGTGCTGATGCTCCTCGCCATTCTTATGCTCTATTTTACGAGCGACCTGCGGCTGCTCTCCGACGAGCAACTGGTGGCTGCACACGTCGTGAGCCCGAGTCTCGAAGGCGTGGCCCGCTCCACGGCCCTCGAGGCCTTGCGGACGGCCGACCGACCGCTCCACACCTTCAATATTCTGGCACTCGCGCAGGTCGGCCAGTTGCCTAACTCGCCGTTTGCGGCGGCGCAGGTCTGGGGGATGAGCCTGGAGACCTTGGCATTCCTGCTGCTCCTCATCGGCTTCGTTATCAAGGTGCCGGTGGTACCGGTGCACACCTGGCTGCCCGATGCGCACGTCGAGGCGCCGACGCCGATCTCCATGATCCTCGCCGGCGTGCTCCTCAAACTCGGCGGCTACGGCATCCTGCGGATCTGTTATCCCATCTGCCCGGGGGCCGGACTGTCGCTGGCCTGGCTCGTCTGCGGGCTGGGGGTGGTGTCGATGGTCTACGGTGCGTTCGCGGCCCTGGCTCAGAAGGACTTCAAGCGGATGGTCGCCTACAGCTCCGTCAGCCACATGGGCTACGTGATGCTGGGGCTGGGAGTGTGGAGCGCGGTCGCCGGACAGGAATACCGCTGGGAGTCCTGGGCGCAGGGTGTGAATGGCGCCATGTTTCAAATGCTCGCCCATGGCATCAGTTCGGCAGGAATGTTCTTCATGGTGGGCGTCCTCTACGACCGGGTGCATCACCGGAACCTCGAGGAATTTGGTGGCATCTTCGGCCGGATGCCGGTCTACAGCGGGCTGGCCATCGCCGTCTTCTTCGCCGGCCTCGGCCTGCCTGGCCTCTGCGGCTTCATCGGTGAGGTGCTGGTGACTCTTTCCAGTTGGAACTACAGCCGCGTGCTGGCGGCGGTCTCGGCGTTCACGGTCATCCTGACGGCGGCCTACATTCTCTGGGCGATTCAGCGGGTCTATCTCGGCGCAGAGTACAAGGGACCTCACGGAGATCACCTGACGCCGATCACGCCTCGTGAGTTGGCGATCGCCACGCCGCTGGTATTCTTCGCGATCCTGTTTGGCGTCGCGCCTCAGATCCTCTTCAACTACGTCACACCGACCGTCAATCGACAGGTGGAAACGCTGGCCGACTGGACCCGCCGCGTGCACGACGCCCCCGCCGCTCCGGCGGTGGCCGCCGTGCAGCAGGAGACGGCGGCCCAGGCAGCCCGGTAGCCGCGTCGCCCCAGTCAAAGGAAATCAGACCGTGAACCAGACCATGAATCTGGGCTCGCTCATCACAGGCTCGCTCAACGACACGCTCGCCGTGTCGCTGCCCCTGTTTCGTACCGAGCTCTGTCTTGCCGCCACGATCGTGCTCGTTCTGCTCTGCAGAATGCTGCCGGTGCTGCGGCGTCTCGATGCGGGGCTGGTGGCGCTCGGGGGCGTCTGCTTTGCCCTCTGGTTTGCCTGGAATGATCTCCGGGGAATCCCTGCTGGCGGAGTGTCATCCGAAGCCGCGACTGGGGCCATGCGTCAGGAACTGTTCGGCGGTCTGCTCGTGTTCGACTCCCTCACCGCCTACATCCGATTTCTGCTGATGGGCTTCCTCGTCCTCTACATACCCTTCACGAAGGCATCGGGGATTCCGGACCACGAAGACGGTGCCGACTTCTATTCGCTCGTGCTCGGGGCCACGCTGGGGATGTGCCTGATGGCCTCGGCCAACCACCTGCTGATGGTCTTTATGGCGGTGGAGATGGCGAGCGTGCCCTCGTACGCCTTGGCGGGGCTGCTCAAGGGTCGCAAGGCGAGCTCCGAAGCGGCGCTCAAGTATGCGGTCTACGGCGCTGGGGCGGCGGGCATCATGCTCTACGGAATCAGCCTGCTGGCGGGCCTGCTGGGCACGTGCCACCTGCCGAGCATGGCAGCCGAACTGTCGCGGGTCGTCGATGCGGGGGCGACCAGCGGCAGCGTGATGGTGCTTGCACTTGGCGGCTTGATGGTTGCGGTCGGGCTGGCGTTCAAGCTGTCGGCAGTACCCTTCCACTTCTGGTGCCCCGACGTGTTCGAGGGAGCGGCGGCCGAGATCGGAGGCTTTCTCTCGGTGGCGAGCAAGGCAGCTGCCGTGGCGCTGCTTCTGCGGATCTGTTTCGGCCTCGGCGTTTCAGCGACCGGCCACGATGCCGCGGCGGCCATCGGTGCGACTCTGGCTGAGACTCAGGCTGAGACTCTGGCTGAGACTCTGGCTGAGACTCTGGGCAGCGGGCTCGTGGCAACCCGGCACTTCATCGTCGCGCTTGTCGGCCTGATGGCCGCGGTCACCTGCACGTTGGGCAATCTCGCCGCCTACGGGCAGACCAACATGAAGCGGTTGCTTGCCTACTCGACGATCGCCCATGCGGGATACCTGATGATGGCGGTGGCGGCGGCGGTGGCCATGGTGGGTGTCGATCCTGCCGGTTCCCGTGACGCGGTCAGTTCGGTCGCGTTCTACCTTGGCACCTACTTGTTCATGAATCTGGGTGCGTTTGCCATCGTGGCCTTCCTGCGGAATAACCTCCGCAGCGAGGAGATCGAGTCATACGCCGGACTGGTGCGTTCCAGCCCGGGGATCGTCATTGCCACGGGCGTGGTGCTCGTGAGCCTGATCGGCCTGCCGCCGTTGGCCGGCTTCTGGGCGAAGTTTCTCGTCTTTTCCTCGCTCATTCAGGCGATCACGGCCGGTGCCGAGCGGCCCCTGATGCTCGTCCTGCTCGTCGTCGGCGGGATCAACACGGTGATCAGCCTCTTCTACTACCTGCGTGTGCTCAAGGTGATGACCTTCGACCCGCCGCCGGCTGACCGCCCTGGTGGTGAGTTTTCGCTGGTATCCCTGCCGGGAGCGATCGTCACGGCGCTCGTCGTGCCGGTCGTGGTGCTGGGCATCTTCTGGTCTGGACTCTACGCCTGTGCACAACTGGCCGGTGCCTTCGCATCCTGACCGGAAACCACCATGCCATCCTCCGACCCTCTTTGCCGCCTGCTTGACGTGCTCCAGCCCTCGCTTGCGATGTATCTCGCCGACTCTGGTATCTGGAGCTACCCGGGGCGGGAGGCGATCAAACTCGCGCTGGCGGATCTCGTCGGCGATCACCGCAGTCTGGTGGAACGGGCTGCGGTGGCCATCGAGGATCGTGGCATGGTGCCGCCAGGCCACGCCTACCCGATTGGCTTCACCGGTTGCCACGACGTCGACATGAAGTCGCTTCTGCCGCGGGTGGTGGCCGGCCTGCGAGGCCAGGTCGCAGCGATCGACTCGATTCTCGAATCGACCGCCGGCGATCGGGTGGCAGATGAACTGGCCCGCGAGGCGAAGGGGACGTCGCTTGGCCACATCGACGTGATGGAGCAGGTGGCCTCGTCCACGTCCTGATCCATCCCTCCGCAAGGGCGGTGTGGCGAGCCGATTCATGGAATACTTCGACAGCCACTGCCATCTCGACCCGATGCGATACGGGGACGAACTCCCGGACGTGATCGCCAGGGCCCGTGCGGCCGGTGTGGTCGGCATGACGCTGATCGGGACCCGGGCCTCCGACAGCGAGGCCGCCGTTGAGTTGGCGGCACGGGAGTCGGGACTGGTGGCGGCTGCCGGCATCCATCCCAATGACGTCGCCGCGATCGAGCCCGATGAATGGGATCGCATCACGCGGCTGGTCGTGTCGGGTCGGGTGGCGGCGGTCGGCGAGACCGGTCTCGACTGGTATCGCGATTCCGCCCCGCGGGAAGTGCAGCGGGAGTTCTTTGACCGGCATATCAGGCTGGCCCAGAGCCTGGGGCTGCCGCTGATCGTGCACACCCGCGAGAGCATCCGCGACACGCTCGACACGCTCCGCGAGGCCCTGGCCCGCGGGCCTTTGCAGGCGGTGCTCCACGCGTTTTCCGGCACGCCAGCGGAGGCCGAAGAGGCGCTGTCGCTCGGCTGTTGCCTTGGCTTCGCTGGCATGGTGACCTTCCGATCGGCGGCCAACCTGCGGGACGTAGCGGCGACCGTACCAGCCGACCGACTGCTCATCGAAACCGACAGCCCGTTTCTCTCTCCAGAGCCGCTCCGCGGCCGTCGGAACGAACCGTCTCATGTCGTGCATACCGCCCGCTGCCTTGCCATCACGCGGGGGGTTGCGCTCGAGCAGCTGGCCGCCGAGACCACCGCCAATGCCCGGCGGGTTTTTCTCCGCCGCTAACAACTCTACTATTTTTTCCGCGGCCCGGCCTGAAGCCCGGCCTTCACATCCCGTCAGGAGATCCCCCATGGTTCGCACCCCCAGCACGATGCTGCCCCTCGGCACACTGGCTCCTGATTTCGAACTGCCGAACGTCGATGGGCGGATGGTGGGGCTGGCCGAGGCGGCCGGCCCGCAGGGGACCGTGGTGATGTTCATCTGCAACCACTGCCCATTCGTAAAGCACGTGGCCGACCATCTGGCCATGGTGGCGCGGGACTATGCATCGCGCGGCATCGGCTTCGTCGCGATCAGTTCCAACGACGTTGCCGCCCACCCGGCCGATTCCCCCGAGCAGATGGTGCGGGAAGCGGAGGACCGTGGCTACCTCTTTCCGTATCTCTATGACGAGACCCAGGAAGTGGCGAAGGCCTACCACGCCGCCTGCACCCCCGACTTGTATCTCTTCGATGCGGAAAAGAAACTGGCGTACCGCGGCCAGCTTGATCCCAGTCGCCCTGGCAACGATCTTCCAGTGACCGGCAGTGACCTGCGGGGGGCGATCGACGCGCTGCTTGCCGGCCGACCGCCGCGTGACGACCAGAAGCCGAGCATCGGCTGCAACATCAAGTGGAAGGCCGGCCATGAGCCGCCCTACTTCCACGCCTGACGTACATCGTCAATCCGACCCGTCGATGCGGCCTCTTCGGCACACGTGCTCGAGCCTACCGCCGCGGTCCTTCCGGTGGGCGGGGCTGGCTGTTGGTGCCACGGCCGGACAGTCTGCCGACGTCATGCGTGTCGCCCGGTTCCAGCCGCGATGCTCGGAGGTTTTCCCGTTGGATCGCCTCGTAGACTTCCTGCCTGTGCACGGGAATCTCGGTCGGAGCGTTGATGCCCAGCCGGACCTTGTCTCCCCGGATGTCCACGATCGTGACGACGATGTTGTCGCCGATCATGATGCTTTCGTCACGTTGTCTGGAGAGCACGAGCATCGCTGGTTCCTTCCTGATCCTTTCGTATCGCCGACGATCCTGTGTCGGCTGCTACAGAGATTATGCACTCTTTTTGAGTGGCGGTTGGTGGTTGGTAAGTTCGTGTTGCATGGAAAGCTCACCGCTGGCAACGACCTGACGGCCCGTGCGGGCTTCAAGGTTGATGACGATCGGCGCTTTCAAATTGAGCGTGAGTCCCGTGGCGGTTTTCCCGACGATGACCACCACTTGTGCCTGCCGCATGTCGGAGATGGCTAAGGGGGTGAGTTCGCTGCGAGGAATTCGGACCTGATAGTCGGGCACGAAGCGGCGCGGGCTGACGACCGCCAGGGCGACATCGCCGCGGGTGGTGCTTTGCAGCCAGCCGAGGGCGTCGTTGTCGGCATCGGCGAGCAGTGCCCAGTCGCGACAGTCCTCGAGTCCGGGCAGTCCGCTCGGGAAGTGGAGGACATCTGCCGGGTCGACGTCGATCCTTCCAAACCTGATGGTGGTGATCCGCATGGGGGCACTCCTTCGCCGAAAAATTCTTGCCTTGGGAGGCGGGGGCCACTCGGCTCTCCGACTCGTATTCGCACAGTAGAGATCGGCAGTCAGGGCGGTTCGGGTTGAAGAAATGGGCTTGGATAAAAGAAAAGGATACGGAAGACGTTACGGCCCAAGGGCTTAGTGCCAATTGGGTTGGCCTGGCGGGCTGGGAAGTGGCGGTTGCGAATTCAGTAAATCTGTCACAATCTGCAGGCTAGTCATCGCCACCTGTCCGCTCGGGTCGCGTGGAGACCATTCGCGTGGAGGCTATCGTGCGTCGCTCGTTCTACTTCGCTGCCCTCGGGCTGCTTGCCGCCTCGGGCTGTTTTTCTGCCAGCTATGACGCGGAGTACGCCAAGAGCATCGACCGCTACCGCCAGGAGAGCGAGTTTCAGCAACTGAACAAAGAGCCGCAGAAAGTGCCCGGTGATCGGCTACTGCTCCGCTCAGGCACCTCGTTTATCACGCAGGACAACACTGGGAATGAGCTGTGGTCGAAGCCGCCGATTCTGAAAGCTTTCTCCGGTTTCTCTGTCGCCTACCTGTCGCCCCATGACATTGCGGGTGTGGATTCGCCAGCGGTGCTCAGTGTGTACGGGCTGACTGACAACGATGGCAGCCTCGAAACGATCAAAAAGACGATTCTGGATCCGATCCGACAAGAGCCGCAGTTTGCAGGGGCGGACTGGGCGACCACGGAGGTCAAAACAGGCGATGTGACGCGGACCTGGTCCGTGCTCACGCTGGTTGGAGAGCAGCCCTTCTTCAAGAAAGTTGCTGGTATTGAAGAGGTAAAGCCTGCCGACGGAGAGACTCAGGTCTGGGTTTTGGCAGATCCCGACACCAGGTTCTCCGCCATGCTGGTCTGGCGGGTGCCCAAGGAATGGACGAAGCAGGGGCCGCTGGCCACATTGGCGCCCCTCGTTGCCCGCACAGTCGAGTTCAAGGCACCCCCGGTCGAAGCCCCTCCCGCGGCGAACCCGCCGGATGCTGTGCCGGCGGCGCCATGAGCCGGCCCGGGATGACTTCTACTGCCACATCGGCTGGGCCGCCCACGACGCCAGCGGCGCCAGGATGAGCAGCGGCGCCCAGGCGCCGATCGACGGGCTCACCACATAGGCCGTAGCCAGAGCGTGCGACGCGAAGATCACGAGAAAGAAAGTCACGGCTGCCAGCACGCAGAGGCCCACGGCGACGAAGATTCCGCGGCGATTGGGGCCCACGACCAAGGGAATGCCGAGCAGTGCCAGTGACATGTCGAGCAGCGGAGAGACGAGCCGGGCGTGAACCCGCAGCGGAATCTCCGCCCCCACGCCGAGGCTCGGGTTGGCGATCGACCGGACGAGTTCGATGGTCGACGAATACTGGGTCCAGTTGGCCGAGCCGATCAGCTGCTCGAAGGTCACGGCACTGGCCACAAAGCACTGTCCCGGCTCCAGCCAGTCAGCTGCCGCCCGGGTGAGCACCACCGTTTTGCCGCCACTTTCCAAGGGCTCAAGGCGGTCGATGTCGGCGGGCTCTCGGACCTTTGACAGCAGATATCCCGCCGGGTGCGTCTCGTCGGCCGGTTTCCAGACGGCCTCGGCCGCGTCGATCTGTGGTCCATACTCGGAGAGCGCCGGAGGCATGAGCAGGCTGGGCTTGTCGATGCGGCAGGTCGCGGACTGGGCGGTTCGACCACGAAACAAAATCTCCGTTTCATGGTCATAGCGGGCTTCGAAGGGGTGGGCGGCGTCCCCGCGGAGATCCTGAGCGTTGCGGGTCAGGTTCTGCCGGATCTGCGGCAGCACGATCTCCCGGTTCGCCATCGCCAGCAGGCTCACCACGGCAGCGAACACAAGAGTCGAGCGGGCGATCCGCCAGCGGGTCACGCCAGCGGCGAGCAGGGCTGTCAGTTCGTTGTGGCGTTCCAACCAGGAGAGCGCGAACATGGCGCTAGCCAGTGAGATCACAGGGCTGGTGGCATCGAAAAACGAGATCAGCCGGTATCCGTAGTAGGCCCCCAGCACCCGCGCTAGACCACCCGCTTCCGGGGCGTGGGCAATGAATTCCTCGATGTTCGTGAAGGCATCGACCACAAACGTGAGCCCGGCCAGGCTCACGAATACGATCATGAACGCATGCAACTGGGCCCGGGTGATGTAGCGGTC
>Ga0164295_10002337_pt1 | contig 15642 bp, 11 predicted proteins | sample GEODES006metaG_FD_111798 | JGI IMG/M metagenome (GOLD analysis project Ga0164295, IMG submission 111798) | Oligotrophic lake water microbial communities from Sparkling Lake, Wisconsin, USA - GEODES006 metaG | ecosystem: Environmental > Aquatic > Freshwater > Lake | place: USA: Sparkling Lake... | reverse complement strand
GTGGCGGTCAAATACGGCATCCACCACGTGACGACGAATTTGGCCGACAGCCTGGCTTTGCCTGACGTGGATGCCGTGATTTTGTGTACCCCTACGCAAATGCACGCCTCGCAAAGTCTGGCTTGTTTGCAGGCGGGCAAGCACGTGCAGGTGGAAATCCCATTGGCTGACAGCTGGAAGGACGCGGATGAAGTTGTACGTGTCGCCCAACAAAAAAGTTTGGTGGCCATGTGCGGTCACACCCGCCGTTTCAACCCCAGCCACCAGTGGGTCCACCAAAAAATCAAGGCCGGTGAGTTCAACATCCAGCAGATGGATGTGCAAACCTTCTTTTTCCGTCGCACCAACATGAATGCCTTAGGCCAGGCCCGCAGTTGGACCGATCACTTGCTGTGGCACCACGCTGCCCACACGGTCGATCTGTTTGCTTACCAATGCGGCAGCCCGATCGTGAAAGCCAATGCTGTTCAAGGCCCGATTCACCCCGCGCTGGGCATCGCCATGGACATGAGCATCCAGTTGCAAGCCGCCAACGGTGCGATCTGCACCTTGAGCCTGTCGTTCAACAACGATGGCCCTTTGGGCACGTATTTTCGCTATATCGGCGACACCGGCACCTACCTGGCCCGTTACGACGATCTGTATACCGGCAAGGAAGAACAGATCGATGTGTCCAAAGTCGACGTGTCGATGAATGGCATTGAACTGCAAGACCGTGAATTTTTTGCTGCAATCACAGAAGGCCGTGAACCCAACAGCTCGGTGGCGCAAGTTTTGCCTTGTTATCAAGTGCTGCACGATCTGGAGCAGCAACTGGCCTGAGGTCCTGCAACGGTCAAATCTGACATTCAGGCTCAGTCAGAGCGCATGAAGATAAGATCGCTGTCTTGTCTACGCGAATCTTTTCTTCATGACCGACCGTTACGCCGTCATCGGCAACCCCATAGAGCAAAGCAAGTCGCCGCTCATCCACACCGCTTTTGCCCAGGTCACCGGGCAAGACATTGTTTACAGCAAGGTCCTCAGCCCTTTGGGTGACTTTGCAACCACCGTCGATGCTTTTCGCGCCGCAGGCGGACGCGGCATGAATGTGACCGCGCCTTTCAAACTCGATGCCTTTGCCTATGCCACCGATTTGGCGCCCAGCGCGCAGTTGGCCGGCGCGGTCAATGCGCTCAAGTTTGAAGGTGACAAGGTCTTTGCTGAAAACTTTGACGGCGTGGGCTTGGTGCGCGACGTGGTGCACAACCTGGGCTGCCCTTTGAAAGGGCGCAAAATCTTGGTGATGGGCGCAGGCGGTGCCACCCGTGGTGCTTTACTGCCCATCTTGTCGCAAGGGCCCGCTGAGCTGGTGATCGTGAATCGCACTGTGGCCAAAGCCCAAGAGCTGGCGGTCATGGCGCAAAAGAGCCAGAACGCTAACGCTGGCGTGCCGGTGCGCAGCATAGGCTATGACGGCTTGCAGGGCGAGTCGTTCGATGTGGTGTTTAACGCCACCTCTGCCAGCTTGACGGCGCAAGTCCCGCCGCTGACAGTGTCGGCTTTTGCACCCGGTGCTTTGGCGTATGAATTGGCTTATGGCAAGGGTTTGACGCCGTTTCTCAAACTGGCGCAGCAAGCGGGTGTGACCCGTTTGGCCGATGGCGTGGGCATGCTGGCCGAGCAAGCGGCTGAGGCCTTCGTGTGGTGGCGTGGTGTCCGGCCTGACACTCGCGCGGTGATTGACAGCTTGACCGTGCCCTTGGTTTGACAAGACTCGGAGCCCGTTCAGGTTGCTAAAAATTAAAACGATCACCACCCTGTCCGACAGCACCATCTTTCACAACCCATCTTGATGCAACGCCCGATTGTGGTCACCCCCCTGGGCGTGCGGGTCTGCCGCCCAGCGCAAACGGTGCTGGAGATTTTGCCTGCAGCGAACGCTGCATCCCGCTGAAGCATGCTGTTGCCGCAAATCGATGTCGCGCGATGCACCGGTTGCGGCTGGTGCGTAGCGGCATGTCCCCCTCATGTGCTGAGTTTGCAGCACCACGGTTGGCGCAAACAGGCGGTGCTGCACAACATCCGAGGCTGCACAGGCTGCAGTCAATGCGAGCGCCGCTGCCCTTTTGGTGTGATATCAATGGTTCGCACGGACATGCCACGCAGCCTGATCTGATGGTCTAGGCGTGGATTGTTCTGGGGGCTGCTTTACGCAAACTGGTTGATGATGTGTCTGCCATGCACAGGAACCCAGCGCGACCTGAACACGTCGCACGGGCCGGCTCAGGCCTTGAAGTGCGCCGCGTCCATCACCTTCAAGTCCTTGGCGATCAGCGGTACAAACTCCATTTGATCCAGCACATCGCGCTGCAGATCAATTCCCGGGGCGATCTCAAAGAGTTCAATGCCGAGGGATGTGAGTCTGAAGCTGGCGCGCTCGGTCAGGTACAGCACGTCTTGCTTGCGCACCACGCCTTGCGGGCCTGAGAAGGTGATTTGATCGACTTTTTTTACCAGCTTTTTCACAGCGCCTTGCGCCATCACGCGCATCTGCCCGTCGCCGGTTGAGAGCTTCACGCCTTTGGCCGCGAGTGTGCCGCAGAACACCACTTTTTTTGCGTTCTGCGCGATGTCGATGAAACCGCCAGGACCCACGGTGACGCCCCCTAGGCGCGAGACGTTGACGCTGCCCTGCGCATCCAACTCACCAAAGCCGAGAAAGGCAATGTCCAGGCCGCCGCCGCCGTAAAAGTCGAACTGCGTGGCCGCGTCCAGCATGGCGCTGGCGTTGCGCGCGTAGCCAAACAGCAAGCCGTCCATCAGTGTGCCGCCGTAGGTGCCGTGTTCAATGGTTTGGTAAATGCGGTGCTGCTCGTTGCGCGCGGCGATCAGTTTGGCCACCGCGTCGGGCACGCCCACGCCATAGTTGATGACCGGACGCACCTTGCCCGTGTTGAACAACTCCACCGCGGCGCGGCGGGCCACGGCCTGGCGTTCGCTGAAGGCTTCTTGCGAAGCCGCCACTTCTCGTCTGAGATCTTCGGCTTCGCTCGCGGCGCGCGCGGGGCCTGTCAACTCGCCGCTCAGGGCGGGGTCGAACGGAATTTCGTAGCTGGCGGACTGGTTCGGGTCGACCACGATGGCGTCGACCCAGGCCGTGGGAATGCGCACTTCGCGGGCCTTGAGCGCGCCTTGGGGCAATCGCTCTTTGACTTGCACAATCACCTTGCCCCCACTGGCCCGTGCAGCCAGGGCCAAAGATTGCGCGTCAAGGTTCGCGGCTTCGTGTTCGAAACTGATGTTGCCTTCTTCGTCTGCGCTGCTGGCGCGCACGATGGCCACATGGACGGGGAAGGGCTTGTAGCGCAGGTATTCGTTGCCGTCGATGTGAATCACTTCGGCCAATTCATCCTGCGCCGCATCGTTCATCTTGCCGCCGCCGTGGCGCGGATCGCACACTGTGCCCAGACCCACATGGCTGATGAGGCCGGGGCGGCCGGCACCGATCTCGCGCATGAGCTGGCTGGAGACGCCACCCGGCAAGATATAGGCCTCGATCTTGTTGGCCAGGGCCAGTTGCTGCATGGCTGGCGACCAAACCCAGTGCCCACCGATCACGCGTTTGACCAAACCTTCGTGAGCGAAGCAATTCATGCCTTTGGTCTTTTTGTCACCAATGCCCAGGGCATGGATCAGCGTCAGCTGGCGCGGTTGTTGGGTGCTGAGAAAGCGTTCTTGTACTGCTTCAAACAGGTGGGTGGCTTCCATCAGGCCGCCGCCGCCGCCCATCAGGCCCACAGTGTCGCCGTCGTGGATCAACATGGCCGCTTGGGCGGCTGTCATGAATTTAGTTTGCATCTCGTCTCAGCGGTTCACATCAAACAAAACAGCACCTTTTTTCATCGCGCTCTTGGCAATCACGCCACGGTGAATTTCGCTGGTGCCGTCATAGATGCGGTAAATGCGGGCATCGCGGTAATAACGCTCGATCGGCAGCTCTTTGCAAAAGCCCATGCCGCCAAACACCTGCACCGCGCGGTCCACCACGCGTCCCAGGGTTTCTGAAGCCTGCACTTTGACCATGGCGATTTGCTCGCGCGCGTCCATGCCTTGGTCCAGCATCCACGCTGCGTGGTACACCATCCAGCGCGCGGCGTTGATCTCGATCACGCTGTCGGCAATCATTTGCTGCACCATCTGAAAGTCGCCAATGCGGGTGTTGAACTGTTTGCGCTCGCTTGCCCAGTTCACCATCAATTCGCACACATGCGTGGCCTTGCCCACCGCGCGCGCGCCGACCTGTGCCAAGCGAACTACATTGAGTGCGCCCATGGCCAGCTTGAAGCCTTGACCGGCTTCGCCCAGCAGACAGGCTTCATCGAGTTGTACATTGTCGAAAAACAATTCCAGGTGCGGTGTGCCGCGCAGGCCCATCATCTTTTGGTCTTTACCCACGGTGAAACCGGCCAGCCCCTTGTCCACCATGAACATCGAAATTTCTTTTTCACCGGTTTTGGCTGAGACGAGAAAGAAGTCGCTCCACTCGCCATCGCTGATGAAGTGCTTGGCGCCATTGAGCACCCAGCCTTGGTCGTTTTTCTGGGCGTGGGTTTTGATGCCTGCAGCGTCCGAACCCGCGCCCGGTTCGGTGATGGTGATGGCACAGGTGCGGGTGCCTTCGACGGCGGGTTTGAGCCAGCGCTCGACCTGCGCGCCTTGGCAGTGCAGCAGCGGTTCGTAAACATTGCCAAAGGCGCGGCGGATCAGGATGTCGGTAGTGTGGCCAAACTGCTCTTCGCACAAGATGCGGTCCAGGTTGGACAGCCCGCCACCGCCTAAGGCTTCAGGCATGTTCATGCCGTACAGGCCCAGGGCCTTGGCTTTGCGGTGCAGGGCCTGGGCCTTGAGCTGGTCAAAAAAGCCTTTTTCTTCGACCTCGTCTTCCAGCGGTTGGCATTCTTCGGTGATGAAACGGCGCACCGTTTCAATCATCATTTTTTGTTCGTCGTTCAGTGAAAAGTCCAAGAGGGGCTCCAGAATAATTTGAGGGCTCAGCGTGCCATGAAGGGGCGGCTTTTGGCCAGGCATTCGGCCGCCCAGTCGGCAGCGTCGGTGTTCGCTTCGCGGTCAAAGTTCACGACCTCCACGCTCACCGGCAGGTCAGCGGGCAGGGCGGCAAAAAGACCCGGCAAATCGATGTTGCCGTCGCCGGGCAACAGCCGCGCGCAGCGTGCGGTGTGGATCATTTGCGCGGTCGTGAAGTTCAGACCTGCCTGTGCATCGCAAATTTGCGCGTAATGCAGCAACTTGCGCGGGATGGCGCGGATGTCGTCCAGCGTGGTGTTGGAGCGGCCAAAGTGCAGCGCGTCCACCAAGATGCCTGCGTTGGCTGGACTGCCAGCGTTGTGCACGATGCGCAGCGCAGCGTTCGCGTCTTGCACCGCCGTCCAAGGCATGAACTCCAAATCAGCGGTCATGCCAAAGGGCTGCATCACTTCGCACAGGTGGGCGTAGTGAGCGGTCAGGCGTGATTCGTCGCTGTCGTCCCCGGCCACCAAGATGGCCTTGGCTTTCAGTGCGGCGCCGGCCTCGTACAGTGCGTCCCAGCTGTGTGGATCAAACTGTTCACCGATGCGGATGATTTCCAGATCGAACACGCCCACGCCGGTGTCGTGCTGCGCGGCCAGTGCTTCGCGCAAGGCCTCAGGCTTTCCCAGCAGATGTTGCTGCGGCGCACCCGGTGCGTTGGGCCACAAGCGCAGACCCACAAAGTTGTAGCCCGTCTGGGCCGCGACCTGGATCGCCTGGACCGGCGTGCAGCGGTGCGAGCCCAGGTAGGAGAGGGAGTAAATGCGCTTCACTTCAGCGGTGACACTGCGGTGGACATGGCGATGGTGGAGACCATTTGGGTGGTCAAGTGGGCCGGGCCACCTTTGGGAGGCCAGATGCCTTGGGCCACCGCTTCGCCGCGGATGTGGCTGCGGGAATTCAAACTGTCATAAGCCCAAATGTTGGTAAAGCGCAACGGGCCGTCGAGCGCGACCATGGCGACCACGCAGGGCGAGAGCTTGTCGCGCACAGGGACCGCTTGTTCCCACAAATCGATGGTGGGCTGCACGCCGCCCGGTTGGATGCCGTAGGTGCGAATTTCGTACACCGGGCCGGCGACACCGGACTCGGCGCTGGGACGCACCGGCTTCATCCAGGGGAAGCCTTTATAGCTGTGCTGTTCCAGGGTCTGAAAAATTTCGCCGCAGCCAAACGGACCCCAAGGGCCGTCGCCTGTTTCTGGTCTGGCGCTTTGCTGAGTACGCTCGCGTTCGCCTTGCAGGGATTCCAAGGTGTTGAAACCACGCAGCACGATCATCTGGTTGAGCTGGCCGATGTCGGTGAACCAACAAGCCAACAGTTCGCCTTGCGCTTGCGGTGCCGTGGCAAAGGCCTGAACGTTCGTGGCGGCTTGGCCTGCGGTGCCAAAGGGCAGGGTCATGGTGGCGAGTTCGTAGTACATGGCGCTGGCTTTCGGGGTGTGTGTTGAAGTGCTTGAAATCGGGTATTCGCAGGTGGCCGCCGGATCGCGCCCTGCTGCATGGTGTGCGGCAATAAAGCCAAAGGTCATGGCCGGTCCCAGGGTGATGCCACCCGCCGGGTAGTGGCCGCCCATCATGCTGTTCAGATCGTTGCCGCCGGCGTACAACCCTGTGATGGTCTGGCCTTGGTGGTTCATTACTTGCGCGTGGTCGTTCACGCGCAAACCTGCAAAGGTGCCCAGGCTGCCCATGACAACTTTGACGGCATAGAAAGGGCCACGCTCGATGGGGCCCATGCAGGGGTTGCGCAGGCCTTGGGCATTGGCGCGAAGGGCGTCGCCTTGGACGCGGTTGTAAGGCGTGTCCCCTTTGCCGAAGTCGCGGTCTTTGCCGTCCAGCGCCTGCGCGTTGTAGCGTTGGACCGTGGCTTGAAGGGCTTGGGTATGGATGCCGCAGGCCTGCGCCACTTCGTGCAATGAGTGGCCGCGTTTCAGATAGCCATTTTCGAGCCACGGCCCCAGCGGCATGGGCGCTGGTTTGACGGCGCCCAGCCCGTAGTAGCGAATGAAAGCGTGGTCGCACACCAGCCAGGCTTCAGGCTTCTGGTTTGGCGGTGTGACGGCCAGCAGGTCTTGCATGAAGTCGTGGTATGAGTTGGCTTCGTTGGCAAAGCGCAGGCCTTGCGCGGTGACCGCGATCAGGCCGGGCTTGGCGCGCTCGATCAAGTGCGGAAAGTGGGCGGTACTGCCATCGGCATGCGGCACCAAAGACACTGGTGCCAGCGCCGCGGCTTGCACCAGGTCGTTGGCCACCCAGCCGCCGGCGCTCTCACCCATGCGCAAGCCATCGCCCGTGTTGCCGCGGTTGCCGGCTGACCAATGCTCATGCCCGGTCGGCGCATGCGGCAGCAATTGCTGTTTGCGCGCCGGGTCATGCGGAAAGCCGCCCGTGGCCAGCAGCACGCCGCAGCGGGCGTGGATCGTGACCTCGCCATCCGTCGTTTTCACCACAGCGCCGATGACACGACCCTCGCTTTGCAGCAAGCGCTTGACAGGGCTGTTGACACGAATCTCCACCCCCCGAGCAAACGCCGATTGCGCCAGCGCGCCGACCAAGGCGTTTCCATTGACCAAGCGCGTACCACGGCCGTGCAGCAGCAGGTCTTTCCAATGCCGCAGCACCCGCTTTGTCACATACAGGAAAGACGAAGGTTTGCGCAGCGCATTCAAAAAGTGGCGCAGCTCGGGCCCTGAGGCGATGCCCATGCCCCACAGCGTGGTTTCTTGCAGTGGGGGCTTGAGGTCGTGCAGGCGCGCGCCCAGTTGCCGTGCATCAAATGGCGCGGCGCAGACAGAGCGACCGCCAGTGGCTGCATCGGGGGTGTGGCCATGAAAGTCAGGAATCGCGTTGCCGTCGATGAATTGCAGGGCGGTGTTTTGGCGGAAAAATTCGACCATGCGCGGGCCGTTTTGCAAAAACGTGCGCGCGCGCGCTTCGTCGAACTTTTCGCCCAGTTCGCGGCGCAGATAAGACAGTGGTTTTTCGATGCGCTCCAACAACCCGGCCTCCACGGCCAGCGGGTTGCGCGGCAGCCACATCCAACCGCCCGACCAGGCGGTGGTGCCACCGTACTGCGGGTCTTTTTCGACCACGATGACTTTGAGGCCCAGGTGCGCGGCGGTCACCGCAGCAGACAGTCCGCCCGCGCCGGAGCCGACGACCAGCAGGTCGCAATCGTATTGCGGTTCGGAAGGATGGGGCTTCGGTGCGTTAGACATGGCAAGTTGCGCTGGGCTTTAGACCGCGTAAATCGGTTTGCGACCGTTGACCTTGGCGGCCTGGCCGGTCTCGGCGGTGAGGCTGAAGAAGGGCGAGGCGCCACTGGCGGCGGCCAGTTGCTGCGCGGTGCTGAGCAATTCAGCGGCCAGAGCGTCCATTTTGTCAGGGGTGAAACGCACTGTGGGCCCGGCGATGGTCAGCACACCAAAGGCGGGCTGAGCGGCAAAGCGCACCGGCGCAGACATGGCGCTCAGGCCAATGCTGTAGGTGTCGGTGGTGATGCTGTAACCTCGCTCACGCGTGGCTTGCACGGCTTCAATCACAGCTTGCAAAGAGGTGGGCGCGGCCGGACCAAAGGCTTCGGGTTGTCCCAAGCCTTGCTTGGCGACCAGGGCCAGTGCTTCGTCGTCACTCAGTGTGGACAGCAAGGCCCAGCCGGACGACGAGCAAGACAATCGGGCGTCGCTGCCCATATCGGGGTCGTAGCGCAGACCTTGGCGTGCGCCTTGGGCACGTGCCACCCAGGTCAGACGTTCGCCGTCGACCACCGACAAGCGCACCAACTCACCCGAGACTTCGGCCAAGCGGTTGAGCAGCGGCTGGGCGATGTCGACGATGCCGCTGTTGCTCAGGTAAGACAGGCCCATGGACACCAGCTTGGTGGTCAGCAGGTAGTCGCCGTGGCCGCGTGCTTGGCGCACATACCCCAGGCGCACCAGATCGCTCAGCAGGCGGTGTGTGCCGCTGCGCGGAATGTTCAATTGATCGGCAATCGCAGCCAATTCCAAGCCTTCGCCGTGTTGCGACAGCAATTCCAAAATGCTCAGGGTTCGTTCGAGGACGCCGCTCATGGGGTGCCCTTCGCCGGGCCGCCCCAAGGGGGGCAAAGCCCCCTCGCAGGGCAGTGGGGACAGGAAGTGGAGAACGTGGGGAGCATGTTTTCCTTCAGGGCTTGAATGCAGGGCAGCTTTGCCGTTGACCGGTGTGTGCCGCATGGAGCAGGGCCTGCATGGCCTGCAAGGTGCGCCAGCCATCCAGGGCCGAGCAGATTGGTGTTTCGCGCCGCTCGGCTACCGCGCGAAAGTGCCGCAGTTGTTGCACATACACGTCGATCTCGTGCAGGCTGCTTTGTTCGCGGGTCATTTCGAGGTGCCAGTGGCGCTCGCCGGGGTAGTGCCACAGCGCCAGATCGGGCAGCGACAGCGAGCCTTGCGTGCCCGACAAAAAGTGCGACTGTACATTCTGGCGGGGGTACTGGCTTTGCTCGCCTGCACAAAAATCCCAGCACCAAGGGGACACGGTCGTGTCTGACACCGTCATCACCGCTTGCGTGCCGCAGGCAAACTCCAACAAGGCCGAACCGGTGTCTTCAACCTCAAAGCCCCGCACTGCGCTGGACAGGCTGCCTTGCACCGCACGCACATCGCCCAGCAGGAAGAGCAGCATATCGAGGTCGTGGATCAGGTTGATCAGCATGGGCCCGCCCCCGGCCTGACGGCGCCAGGCCACATCGAAGTAGGCGGCGGGTTTGTAGACGTTGGCCATCACGTTGGCGCTGACCACCTTGCCCAGACGCCCGTCCGTCACGATCTGGCGGGCCTTTTGCAAGATCGGGTTGTGACGGCGGTGGTGCCCCACCAGCACCGGCACGCCGGTGTCTTTTTCCAGTTGGATCAGACGTTCCGCGGCGATCAAAGAGTCGGCCACCGGCTTTTCGATCAGCACGGCCAGCCCACGTGCCATGCAGTCGGCCGCTATGTCCACATGTGTGGCGTTGGGCGTTGCGATGACAACGCCTTGGGGCCGGGTGGCCTCCAACAGCGCTTGGTGGTTTTCAAATGTGGGGATGTGGCGTTCGGCACACCATTGGCGACCGAGCTCGCTTGGCTCGGCCACGCCCACCAGAGCGAACTCGGGTGTTTTCAGGATGCGTTCGATGTGGGTTCGGCCAATCACGCCAGCGCCAATCACGGCCAAAGGGAACTTGTGCATGGGTTATTTTGCGTCGGGGTGATCTGGTTCAGTGGCGCAAGTATATTGATTTTTGGAAATAAATTCAATAGTTGAATGATATTCCACTTTTATGTATGATCGTGGCCATGACGACCCCACACCATTTGAATTTAGACGGTGCCTCTCGCGTGCACTACATCGTGGGAGACCCCATTGCCCAGGTCAAATCGCCTGCAGGCGTGAGCCAGGCTTTTCAAGCGGCCGGACTGAATGCTTTGTGCATTCCCGCCCATGTGGCCCCGGCCGATCTGGCCGCATGGACGGCTGGCGTGTCGCTGTGTAAAAACGTCGACGGCATCATCGCCACCATGCCGCACAAATTCGCCTACTTTGAGGTGTGCACCACCACCTCCGAGCGTGGCGCGTTTTTGAAATCCATCAACACCCTGCGCCGCAACGCCGATGGCTCATGGCACGGGGATATGTTGGATGGCATGGGCTACGTCAAAGCCCTGGCGCTCAAGGGTTTCAACTTGCAAGGCCAAAAAGCCCTGCTGGTTGGCGCCGGCGGCGCCGGCTCGGCCATTGCCTTTGCACTGGCCACTGGTGGTGTGCTTGAACTGGCAATTCACGATGGAGACACGGTGAGGCGGGATGCGTTGATTCAGCGCTTGGCTGCACTGGGCCGCTGCGCGGTGGTGGCCGGCAGCAACGACCCGACGGGCTTTGATATCGCCATCAACGCCACGCCGATGGGCATGAAACAAGGTGACCCGGACCCGATTGATTCGCGTAAATTCACGGCCAGCATGTTCGTGGGCTGCGTGATCACTGCGCCCACCGTGCCGCCGATGATCGCGGCCGCGCGGGCGCTGGGCTGCCAGACCCTGACCGGGGTGGAGATGTTTGCGCAGGTCAAAGACCTGATGGTTGAATTTTTGATGGGTGCATGAGATGCAGGTTTTAAAACAAGGCCTGATCGGGCTGCACGATGGCGCTGAGTTTGACCTGATCGTGATTGGCGCGGGCGGCGCGGGTTTGTCGGCAGCGGTGTTTGCCGCCATTGACGACGCCAAAGTGCTGGTGGTCGAGCACACCGAGTTCGTGGGCGGCACCACCGCCTGGTCGGCAGGCACCACCTGGGTGCCGGGCACGCACCACAGCGCCAGCGTCAATCCCTCTGACACGCTGGCCGAAGCTGCCAAGTACCTGAACCACGCTGTGGGCGAGCAAGCGCCCGTCGCTTTGCGCGAAGCGTTTTTAAACAACGGCGCGCAAGCCGTGGCCCACATCGAATCTCGGTCTTCGATGAAATTCCGTCCTTACCCTAAACACCCCGACTACATCAGTGATTTGCCCGGCGCCACCCTGAATGGCCGCGCCCTGGAGCCCGTGCCTTTTGATGGCCGACTGCTGGGTGATTTGTTCCCTTTGCTGCGATCACCGATCCCTGAGTTCACGGTGCTCGGCGGCATGATGGTGGACCGCACCGATATCAACCATTTGCTGGGGATAAGACAGTCCTGGGCTTCGTTTCAGCATGCGGTGCGCATTCTCTGGCGCCACTTGAGTGACCGGTTGCGCCATGCCCGCGGCACGCGCTTGGTCATGGGCAATGCGCTGGTGGCGCGTTTGCTGCATTCTTTATCCCAACACGCAAAGGCCACGCTGGCGCTGCAGACTTCGGTGGAAAGTTTAGAGCGTGACGACAGCGGCCGCGTGGTGGCTGTGCGCCTGCGCAGCGGCAGAGCGGTTTACCGCGTGCTGGCCGACAAGGGCGTGGTGCTGGCCAGTGGTGGCTTCAATCGCGACCTGGCTTTGCGCGGCGAAAAATTACCTGGCATTCCCGGCGAGTGGTGTCCCGCTGCGCCCGGCCACACTGGCGAAGCCTTGGCGCTGGCGCGAGGCTTGGGTGCCGTCGAAGGGCAGGGCGCGCAAAGCCCGGCCTTCTGGGCGCCCGTGTCTTTGCGTCAACGCGCCGACGGCAGCACGGCCGTGTTTCCGCATTTTGTGATGGACCGCGCCAAGCCCGGCATGATCACGGTGAACCAGGCAGGTGAGCGCTTCGTCAACGAAAGCACCTCGTACCACCTGTTCGCCTTGGGCATGCTAGCGGCCCCGCAAGCGGTACCGGCCTATTTGATTGCCGACGCCAAAGCTCTGCGTCACTACGGCATGGGCATGGTGCGACCGGGCGGCAAGGGCTTGACGCCGTTTTTGGCGGATGGCTATTTGACTGAAGGCGCAACTTTGAGCGCGCTGGCGCACAAGCTGGGGATCGACGCCGGGGGTCTGACGCAGTCGGTGGCGGACAACAACGCCTTTGCCCAAACCGGTGTGGACACACAATTTCAGCGCGGCGTGACGGCTTATCAGCAGAACATTGGCGACGCCACGGCCGGTGGGCCAAACCCCAATCTGGGCGAAATGAGCGAAGGGCCTTATTACGCCGTCAAGCTCTACCCTGGCGACATTGGCGCGGCGCAAGGGCTACAGACCAATGAACATGCCCAGGTGCTGAATGCGCATGGGCATGTCATTGCGGGCTTGTATGCCGTGGGCAATGACATGAACTCCATCATGGGCGGGGTGTATCCGGCGCCCGGCATCACCATTGGACCCGGTCTGGTATTTGCCTATCTGGCCACCCAATTTGCATTGAAGGAAGGCGCAAGCACACTCGGTGCTAACCCTTAAAACGTTCGATTGTTGAACGTTAATGCGCGATTAACGTTCATGATCAAGTTCAATACGCGTCCATTTTTGGATCATCCGCACTAAATTAAACTCTTCTTGTGCTGATCGACAACCCTATCCCAAACCTTGGCCGTGCCTACTGGCCTGAATCCACCCTCTAGGAGACCTCTGTGAAAGCTACCCTGAAAACCCTGGCTGTCTGCGCTGCTTTGGCCGTGTCGGGCTTGACTCAAGCTCAAGACATCAAGATCGCCAACATTGTTGAACTGTCGGGCCCCGGCACGACAGCAGGCACCTTGTTCAAAAACGGTGTCGAAATGGCCATCAAAGAAATCAACGCCTCGGGCGGTATCTTGGGCAAAAAAATCAGCTACACCACCGAAGACACGCAAACCAACCCCGGCGTGGCCAAGGGTTTGACCCAAAAGGCGGTGGACAACGACGTCTTCGCCATTTTTGGCCCTGTGTACTCCGGCTCCATCATGGTCTCTATGGCCGAATCCAAGCGCGGCGAAACGCCCAACTTCACCGGGGGTGAAGCGGCTGCCGTCACTGCGCAGGGCAATCCTTACGTGTTCCGTACCGCCTTCGGTCAGAGCATTTCTTTTCCTAAGTTGGCCAAGTTCATCAACACCAAGGCCAAGACCTTGGCGGTTGTTTATGTGAACAACGACTTCGGCAAAGGCGGTCGTGATACCTTGACCAAATTGCTCGAAGGCACCTCCACCAAAATCGTGGCGGACATTTCCACGGATGCCGGTCAGGTTGACTTCTCCGCTGCTGTGCTCAAAGCCAAGCAAACCGATGCCGACGCCATCTTTGTGTACACCAACGAAGAAGAGTCCGCCCGCGCACTGCGTGAGTTCCGCAAGCAAGGCGTGAAGAAAATGCTGATTGGTGAGACCACCCTGACGGGTCAAAAAGTGATCGAGCTGGCCGGTGAAGCTGCCAACGGCGCCATGGCGCACGTGGGTTTGACGGTGGATGCCCCTCAGTTCAAGGCCTTTGGCGAAAAGTACAAAGCCGAATACAAGTCCGAGTCTGATCACAACGGCATCAAGGGCTATACCGGCATGTACGTACTGAAAGCGGCGATTGAAAAAGTCGGCAAGCTGGACCGCAAGGCCGTGGCGGCTGCTATCCGTGGCAGTTGTTTCAGCACCAAGCAAACTCCGGGTATTTTGATGGACGTGTGCTTTGACGACAAAGGCGACTTGGACCGTGAAAGCTTCCTGGTCGAAGTGAAAAATGGCAATCCCGTGATCAACGCCACCTTGCCAGCGCTGAACGCTCGTAAATAAAGCGTGCTTTGAAACTGGGCGGACTCCACCGGAGTCCGCCTTTTTTTAGGCCAAACGGGCTGAAAAGCCTGTTCAGGCGGCCGTCATCGAGCCTGACCCCTGTTTCTGGAGTTCACCCATGACCGATTTTTTTCAACTGTTCTTCAGCGGCCTGGCCACGGGCAGTATTTACGCCCTGGTCGCGTTGGGTTTCACTTTGCTGTGGCAGGCGTCGGGCACCATCAATTTCGCGCAAGGCGAATTCGTCATGTTGCCGGCCTTGATGATGGTGATGCTGTTGGGCTCGGGCCTCTCTCTGTACTTTGCCTTTGCATTGACCATTGTGTTGTCAGTGGTGATTCTGGGCTGGTTGTTCAAGCGGGGTCTGGTGGATCCGCTCTTCAAGTACGGCATGATGCCGATCGTGGTGGCCACTATCGGTCTGTCGATCGCCATGCGCAATGGTGTGCGTGCTGGCTACAGCGCAGAGCCACAACCTTTCCCCCAAGTCTTTCCGGACGTCATTTTGGAGGTGGCGGGTGTGACCTTCTCGACCAGTGACGTGGGCACCTTTGTCTTTGCCATGGTGCTGGTGATGGTCACGCAGGCCTTTTTGAGCAAGACCGTGACGGGTCGTGCCATGCAGGCGGTGGCGCAAAACACCGAAAGCGCATCGGTTCTGGGCATCAATGTGCCGCGTATGATTTTCTATACCTTCGCCATCAACGCGATACTGGCCGCGGCGGCGGCCTTGTTGGTGACGCCCACCTACCTGGCCAAATTCGATATGGGTGAAGGTCTCGGCAACAAAGCCTTCTTTGCGGCCATCATCGGCGGCTTCAATAACTCACGTGGTGCCTTGCTGGGCGGCTTGTTGGTAGGGGTGTGCGAAAACTTGGCCGCAGCTTATATCTCACCGGCTTACAAAGATGCGGTCGCTCTGATCATCTTCATGATCGTGATCCTGTTCAAGCCACAGGGTCTGCTCGGCACCAGAGAGGAGCGAAAAGTATGAAGAAGCTCAATGTGTTGTTCGCGCTGGCCGTTCTGGCCGCGCTTGTGATCGTGCCCGGATTCCTCAAGAACTACGGCATTCACATGTTCACCACTTGGCTGGTGTTCATCATCGCCACCATGGGCTTGAATTTAACGGTGGGCTATGCCGGTCAAAAGTCTTTGGGCCACGCGGCTTTCTTTGGTATCGGTGCTTATACCGTGGCCATCATGCTCAAAGCAGGTTTCAGCTTCTGGCTGGGCTTGCCTGTGGCTGCTCTTATCTGTTTTGTCACGGGCCTGGCGCTGGGCTTTCCGGCGCTGCGGGTGCAGACCATTTACCTGGCGTTTGCCACCCTGGGGTTCAACAGTGCCCTGTGGTTGGTGATGCGCAACGAAGAGTGGCTGACCGGCGGCACCTTCGGTAT
>Ga0164295_10002335_pt1 | contig 15648 bp, 19 predicted proteins | sample GEODES006metaG_FD_111798 | JGI IMG/M metagenome (GOLD analysis project Ga0164295, IMG submission 111798) | Oligotrophic lake water microbial communities from Sparkling Lake, Wisconsin, USA - GEODES006 metaG | ecosystem: Environmental > Aquatic > Freshwater > Lake | place: USA: Sparkling Lake... | reverse complement strand
ATTTTTAAATAACGATATTTAAGATAGAATTAGAAAAGAAATCTTAAGAATAATTAGACAGTTTGAAAAAATTAAATATAAGTTAATAGCAAATTGATAAATTTTCTTGCAATATTTTATTAAATTAAACAAATATAGCTGAATTCGCATAAAAGTAATTTTATTTTACAAAGTTTTACTAAATGCGATTTAAGAAATATTGAGAATTTTTAATTGTAGATGAATAGTTTGGAATAATAAAAATTATTTATAAAAAATAAAATTAATAAGAATAAATAATATGAAGAATTAGTTAAATAAAAATATGATTTTATGAAAAAAACTTAATTAAAAGCCATTTTTAATAATTTTTTTATCTTAAAAGACGAAATTATAAATTACCTAAAAATATACAAAAATAATGTATAATTATTAGCAAATGAATGTTCGAATTTTTACAAATTAAGATTTTAATTTTTTAATAAAAATAATGATAATTCTTACAATATTAAATTTCGGCTTTTATCTTAGTTAAAATAGCTGTAAATTTATGAGGCTATTTAAAAAAACGATTTGAAAATTTTGAATAAATCTTCCTAATTCATTGATTAAATATTCAAATTATTTTAAATTCAGTAATTTAAACATGAAATCGATATTTTTCATTAAAAATTGGTGAATAATAAAAAAGAAAACAAAATAGTTACAAATTAAAATGGAAATAAGTCTAATTTAATTTCTTTAAACTAAATTTAGCTAGAAATTAAAAAAATAAGTGATTCAATATAAGAGAATAAGCTAAAAAAATGATTATTAATAAAATTAACTAAATTTATTTTAAAATAAAATATAAAATTCTGAATAATTTTTGATGATTAATAATAATAAAAGATATTTTAAAAATATGTTTTCATTTTCTTTTAGATTTAGGTTCCCAAGTTTCTATCTAAGTACTTTCTTATGATTTGAATTTGTGTTGTATTAGTTTTAATTTTTCTTGGTATTCAAGACTTAATTATTGCTCCTTTAAATCCCATTCCAAAGCCAAAGTTCTTCTTTTCTGTTCATCAATATAACTTTAAATTTGAAAAATACTATTGTTTGAGTTGTTATTCACTTGGTGGCAAAAGTTCTCTTTTATTTAACCAAAAATAAAATGCGTTATCTACAAAGAAGTTTACCCTGTTTTTCTAAACGGGCTCTATCTTTTCTTTAAAAAATTTACTTCTCTTCTGTGAGGCAATCCGTAAAAACTAAAATATTAGTAGAATTTATTTCCATATTTATCAGTCCCTACAAGTTCCCTTTAAAGACTGATGTCTTTCATTTTCTCTTTATATAATTTGTAAACTCGGAAAACTCTCATTAATCAAATTTAATTTTAATATTATTATGTTTAATATAATTTATATTAAAGATATTTATTTAAACAAAATTTAAATTATCGAAATAATTGATATTTTATAATTAAATTAAAGATAATGTATCCTCGAGTAAAAAGTCTTAGATTTTGGAGCTAGAATATTATATAAAGTTAAATGTATCTTTATAAGAATAAATTTTGATAAAATAAAATTTACTTATAAAAATAAAAATAATAGTATTTAATAAAATGATAATGTATTTAATAAAAATATTGTGTATTTTTAAAAATATAGTTTTTCTAAAAATGAATTTGAAATGAATTAAAAATTTGAATTTATGATTATTTATTAATTTTTAGGATATAGGTTTCAATATCTCAAAGATATAAATCCAGCGACACCAGCTCTGATCCATGTATCTTTGTTCTCTTTGGTTGCAAGTTCAATGTACATGACAAAATTGGTGCTATGTCCTGTAGTCATAAGTGTTCCTTTTCTGCTCACGACCTATTATAAAAGTGACTTACTTTATAAATGGGTATTTCATAGATGTTTTCAGTTACAGGCACCCTATCCTTGATAGGCATTAGATGCATGAACGGGAAATCGCTAAACAACTCCTTGGGCTTAGAGTGGGTAATCAAGTGTTTTACACTGTCCCATCGAGCCCCTTCGATGAACATTCCGTGCACGTAACACCCGTCTTCCGGCTTCTCTGTAATGTCAGCCACCTTTCATTGAAAATATAATACGGTTAGATCGTCTCTTACATTAAAATCGAATGCAATTTTATCTATTGCAATTTCTCTTTTTCTGGAAAAGTTCTGCATTATTCCGGTATAGAAGGCCTGGGGGAAAAAGAACCCTGGGATCCAATAGTGATTGGGAGTGCCTTTCGAAATCCAGTTGTTGATAAAGTCTATTCGGTTATTCAATTCTGTAGTCCAAGACGCAAGAGGTTTCAAGGATAAGAATCCTTTATCCCCCCACATTAATGGCACCAGATTATCGAATAGAGCATTCGCAATTTACTCCAATTCCTTCTATTAATAAGATTACCTCTGACATAACTATTTTTCCCTTAAGGGCTTTTTAAACATCCACTAGAGAAGATGCCATGACTGTCAAAAGTTTGTTGTATCTGACGACCTCCTAGAATAGCACCGTGTTCATAGATTCTTCATAAGAAGTCGGGAATTTCTCTTGAATTTCAGATTCTATGTAAGGTGGAGGCGTATTTTTCTGCACGAATATTGCAATATCCTCTATTATTTCCTCTCTGCTTTTGCCGGCGCCCGCACTCGATTTCGGCTGTAACCCTAAAATCGTGGATAAAAGGGATATGGTTTCATTTTGGGCGTTTGTAATGTCTGCATTTTCATGGAGTCCGAAGGCCTCAGGCAAAGGATTCAAAGGCAGATCTCCGATGTATTTTAGATACTCAGCTTGCGAGAATGCGGTGGGTTATATGTAAAGGCCCGATGTACTGAACTTAAACCCGTCTGAAAGAGCCTCGGGTTTTATGTATGTAGACAATATAGTCTTGATTAATTTCACATCTTTATCGTCCGTGACCCTCCCGCCGTAGTTAATTTCACTCCCCAGGAAATTTATGACTTTATAAGGCACCAAATTGTATTCATCTAGTAGCATTTTTAATTGTCGCTTGGAGACGGTCAAATCTTCAGTTGTGAAATCGTAGTTTATGTTCCATCCTATGGGCCCGAATTTCCTTCTGTCTAAAATTACTGCATGGAAAAGACACAATGAAAATAGCAGTTTCTTAAAGATCTCAGGTTTCTTGCAGTCATTTAGTTCCTTTAATTTTATAAATTTTACCTTGTCAGACAGATTCGAGAAAGTTCTCAAGAGGTTGTTTCTGAGCCCTTTGGGGGGTTCAAGAGTCATTTTGACCCCGTTTTGTAAAATGGAAATCGGGAATTAGCCACTAGGCATGGAGGTTAGCCAGAGTCTGAAATCTCTGTGGATGTTATCGCTGAGCTCCTCGACTATCCTTTCTAACTCTGGAAGCCAAGAGACACATAGATGACAATTCTAAAGCAAAACCCATCCGCCTCTTGCCTGTTGTTCCTTGATCATCTTTTCCGCTTTGGGTCCTTGGCCCTGTCCTAGAGAGCATACGCTTGTAGATTTCTATTGTTCCTCCGCGAATTTGAGATAGTCTGAAACAGGGTCCGATCCCGAAGATAGGATGATTAGTAGAGGGGTCATTTGGTTGGAGTCTTTGAAGCATTTCGCGAGTTCAAAAGAGGGGGACATGATGTATTGCTGTCCTATCGAATTTGAAATCCACTGTTGGACCGCGGGAATCACCTTGTCCGGTCTTATTATCTTCAGCACTAAGATCTTCTAGAACTCGTTCAGTCTCTCTTGGTAATGCGGGATTTCTTCTGTTTGCGGAGTCAGGGAGTCGAATATCTACCTGTAGCTATCAAAGTTTTCCATGAAAACCTTTTCGAAATCTAATAAAAAATAACGAACCATGCAGAATTTTGAGTTTGGAGACACAGAATATCTGTCTGTAGAAGTCAGGCCACTAATTTTCGGGGATCCAATTTGTGGGGTTGGGCACAATTGTGATCTCACCAGTGGGGCCTGTCAGCAGATACCTCCACTCAGAGTTGTCTATCTATTCGTATCCCTGGAGGATCTTGTGGGTCAGAATAGTAGAGAAAAGCAGTTTATGGCTTTCGAACAAGGACCTGCAGACGTTCTAATAAAGACTGTAAGTAAAGAAGTCGTTTAGAGACTGGAGTCTCACGTCTAACTGCGTACTGGCAGGAGCGTTCTCCACGCCACTTTCGAACAGTTGCGTGAACCACTGCAGACTGTACTGGTACATGTGGTCAATCATCGCCAGGTCCGTAATGCAGAAGAACAGGAGACTTGCCCTAAACGCCACCGATCTGTACGACTCTCTATTTGTGTTTATCATCTCCTCTGTCACCTTACTGTCTTTAAGTCTCTGGTTAATTTCCGCTGCGAATTTCTTTGAGCTTTGCAGTTTGTTTATAAGTGTCTCGTCCATAAGCAGTTCTGAAATGTCCCCTTTTTGTTCCGACAGCGATTTTAAGATAGAATCCTCTATATTGAAAAGCTCTTTCTTGTCAGATGCATTTTTTCTGACTATTTCTATCTTCTTTTGTTCTAAGTTGGGATTTTCAAGCCCAACTAAAATGGCCAGCATTTAGTCTTCCAGACCTTAAGGGGTAATCGCGAAGTTTATTATGGTTACCTAAATTTATTAGTTCATACCTTCACGGAGGTTTCTGGAGAATAATGCGGATTCGGGAGAGTGGTAGTCATGAAAAATTTGAATTTTTCATTGTAGGGAATGTTCTTGTCTCCGATAGCTATTGAGAGGGACTGTCCCTATTTTACGACTTGTTATTATAAAATGGGCTCTAAAGAGGGGTCTAAATTGGAACCCACATTTTCCAATAGGACCCATTTTCCGAATTAGATGGCTAACTCGAGGAGTCTCATCAGATTTTAATCGGAAGCCTTGATCTGTTCGATGCCTAAGAATTAGATGGTTACCTTCGGGCTGGTCCTTGCCCATATTTTTGATGTATTTATTGGCCTGGTTCTGCGGGTCTATCATAAGGGGCCATCTCCTCGATTTGTCGATGATGATTCCGTTTTCTATGCTGGTATCATTTTTAGGCAGTCCGGCTATATTCCACATCTAGATCTTCACGGGCTCGCCCAGATACGAGATCATTCGAATGTCTTCTGATTTCTGGATTCCCAAAGACTCCAACTGAGTCACCCAAGCTTGTTCCATTTCCTATCTGTAGTTAGCCGTAAAGGATCCCGAATAGGCTACCATTCCCGCCCCAATCAAAGAGTCTCCCGGCAAAAATTCGAAATTCTTGGAAAGCCTTTTGATGTCCGAACTCCATCTGGTTTTTTCATCGGAAAGCCCTTCCGTCAATTTCTAAGCACGGTCTAATTTAAGCTGGCATTCGTTGATTTTGTTGGTAAGCATTTCCTTTTGCTGTATTTTTTCATTAAAGTTGGCTTCGAGCAGCTGGATTCTGGCATTGACTTTATCCAACATGTCTTTTTTCACAAGAAGTTCGGCAGTTTTCTCAGCCACGATCCCTCTCATTTCTATTAGTTTTTCTCTTAAGGGCTAAGTGGTGGTGTACACCTTTAATTTATTAAAATTACTTTGTAATAATCAGCATTGGCTTTGACCCACGACCATAGAAATTGGACCGCGTAAGAGCTTTTTTATGCGGCTTCGAGACTCCATTTGGGATTCTGCATGGGCCCTGTGTCTAGTTTTTTGATCTGTTTTTCAGTGATAGCGTCTCTGTTGAATTTGATGAGTAGGATTTCCAAAAGGTCTTTGGGGTCATTCAAAAGATAGGCCTTGGCAGTGCCGAAGTAGTCTTCTTCTTTCTTTCCCGCGGCGTTTATCTTGGTTTAAATATCTCCGCCCTTCTCTTTGATTTTATCTAAAACGAGGATGATAACAGCTTGGAGCACGATGACGATAACGTCAGACGGATTCGTAAAAGACTTGATTTCAACCAAATGTTCTTTTTTCAACTTCTCTACTTCTTTCAAGGTCTTTTATAAGGTCTCATTGGCCTCTGCGACTGCTAGTTCTGCCTCTCTTGCAATTTTGCTGGCTTCTTCTGCCTGGGCATTGGCCTCTTTTTCTTCGATGCTGACCTGAAATTATAGAACTTACCTATTTCTATTAAATGGAGGCCTCTTATTTGTCGATGCTGAGACTCTCCATGACCTGCTGGGTTTCAATAGAGGCCTTTTCAAGTTAGGGCTGCATGTCAGTGAGGGTGATCTTCATCTCCTCAACGGCGGTATTCGCCCCGTTTAGTTTGTCCAGACCTCCTTTCAGTCTCTCGACTTACTTGCTGAGCTCCACTCTCTTCTGTTGCAAAATGACTTTATACAGGGAAAGCAGTTCTAAGTAGCTGGTGGGGGTCACGTAGTTATTTCGCTTTAACTCGTTGTAGAATTTGACCGAGTATTTTTCGACGGACTTGTGAATGTTCTTAAACATTTCGACGAGCTTGAGCTGCAGCGCCTGGTCTTCCAACCCGAGTTCCTGTTCCGACTCTTGCAAGGCGCCCTTGCCCACTCCTAATAGGGCCTCTTCCGGCCATTCGCTAAACCAGTCTAGCGTGCAGCAGTTCACCAGAGATGGGAACTGTCTCAGTCGGGGGGAGAACAAACTAGACAGCGGCGACATGCAGATTATCATGTGTACATTTCTTTTTACTCTCTGCACGTAACAACTGAAGATATTCGTCTTGTTAGGCTGCAGGTTCTTCTTCAGACAGTCGGATTTGCAGGCGGACTGGATCTCTTCGAAATCCTTTTCTTGGTAGATATTCGTGACATCTCCCGAGTTCAATATGTTATTGATGTCTTCTAACATCTGTTCGTTGATGATCTAAGTGTCCACGAACAAAAAACTCACTGGCTTATTGTCCACCCCCGCCATCATAAGACACTTCTTAATGTCTTCTCGCCAGGTCCTCATGTTGTAGTTTTTCACCACCTCGATTTGGAATATCTTGTAATTCGAAATGAAACTCGCCATCTTCGACAGGGACTGACGTCCACTGCCCCCCACACCCAAAATTAGTGCGTTCCCTTACGGCTGTCTTATGATTCTCGAAATCCTAGAAATGTGTTCGCAAGCGTCCAAAAACATGACTAATTTCATTTGTTTTTTGTTGCCTCCCACATATTGAGGGTCACTATTGAAATCGTCCTAAAAGGACTCCATTTTGCAGAGGAGTTGTGCGAGATCTTGTACCTAGCAGTACTAACGGGGATCCGCGTCACGTCCATAGAGGAAATCTGCGAAAATAATCCTTTCTTGATCAATGACGTCTTCTTGTTTCTGGTTAAATAGAGGGAAGGTCTAAATCATAAGGTTTGTAAAGTAATTCCTGTCTTCCATGTCGATCAGTCTGTCGTGGAAAACGCGACAGTTCTCGTGGAAGTAGATTCTCACCAAATCCACTGTGTCTACACAGTACTTCTGCGACGCAGAACAAATCCCTTAAAACACTTTCCAAATGTCCCGCAAGTTGAAAGTATAATGCGATTTCTTCGGAGTTGGCAATAGCTCGGTTCTTACAGTATTGTAAATCTTTAGAACTTGACCCGTCATCTTATCGATGTACTTTATTATACTTTCCTAAAATTTCCTCAAAAAGTGCTTTGCCATCTTTGAAAATATTCCTATTATAGTAAGTTCGTCTAACTCAGTGTACGCCAAAATATTAAAATGACGTGCAAATCTAAAATTATATTACAAACAAATATAAATATTCTTAAAAATTTTTTATTAAATTTTGTTATGAAAAATTTATAATTTTAAAAAATTTAAATTTCCGAGAATTTTATTACAAAAAATATAAATATTTTATAAAATATGTTTTTAAATTTCTGAGAATTTCTAAAAAAATTTATAAAATTTTTTATTTTTAAATTTTTATTATTATTTTTCTAAAATTTTTTTAAAATTCTCAGAAATTTGAAAAAATAATTATAAATTATTTATATATTTTGAAATGAAAAAATATTTATTGTTAAATTTGACTTTAATAATTTTCTTAAATATTTTTCAAATTTTCATAAATTTAAGATTATTTAATGATTTTAAATGTTTATTAAAAAGATGATAAAATATATTCTTAGATATTAATATTTTTTTGTAATAGATAGAAATAGATGAGAACCTTGCAGTAATATTTGTCCTACCTCCACCTGGTGGTCCCATTGCTGCTAAAAGAGTGACATCTTCAATGAACATAAACTGTAGATCCTTTCTATTGTACCAGCCCTTGTGATCGAGATACTATCTGAGAATCTCAATAGGGGGCTGTGCGCCGTAGTACTCCTTTTTGGGCATATTCAAATCGTCGATAAAGATGATCATTTGTTTTCCGACTGCAGGACCGTAATAGCCCCTCCTCCTTTTGTCTAACTTGGAGTCGATAGTATCCTAGGTTTGATTAGCACTTGTCTGAGCCGAGAAGGTCAAGGAGTTGTATTGGAATTTATCGCCCATCTTATTTAAAAGTGCGTAGATATTCATGGACTTCCCAGTTCCAGTGGGTCCCGGACACATTACGTGATAGGTCATTTTCAGCAGAGTCTGAGTAAGGAAAGTATTTCTGGTGGAGTCGCTGGTGGGGATCATGATGTCGTGATATTGAGCACTCATATCTATTTCGAAGTCCGCAAACAGATTTGACCACGGGACGAATGCCTGCGCCGTAATGTCGAATTGGTAGTCATATATAAGACCTGCTTCGGGAAACTTCTGGTTTAACGATCTCAGCTTCTTGTCGAATTTAAGTCTGCTGGGGTAGTCTCCTGTGCACCCGAACGACCACGTCAGACAAAAGATAAAAATAGACTCAATCGAGTTGTCCAAAATGTCAATCTCTTCGTTGGAAGTCTTCTTATTCTCATTTTCTCTGTAGTTTTCCAAGAAACAGTTCAATAGTTTTAGCAGTGATTACACGAGATTGTTGTCTCTTGTGGACTGCACCTCGTTTATCTCCAGTCTCACGAACCTCTGAATTTCGTTTATGTAGGTCTTAAATAAGTTCTCTAATTTAGGCTTGATTTTCTTGACGAGGTTAGGCAGGAGGATCTTTAGCCATGAGTCAATTAGAGGTTGCATGCCAAGACTGATTGGTTCCATATAGACCATTCCGCATCTCGAAACGGTTGCAGGGGAGGCTACGGACAGGTCTTCTACTTCGAACTTTCTTAATTTAATTATACCATCATGGTCATATGAGGAGTTAGAGTTAGAATTTGCCCTGAATTTAGACACAGTTTCTTATTGTCGTCTAAAACAGTGTTCATATTTTCAATCCAGATCGCGTCTACCGGACCGTCGAAAATTATCCAATTTTTTTCGCCCGAGAGGTCTTTGCAGGTTTCCCTAAGGTAAAATATTGTTACCTGATAATGTAAGCGAGGATTCCGTCAGTCCACTCGTGGGTCATATCATTGAATTCCCCATACAACTGACCCATTTTGATGCTCTTGGGATTCAACTTAAAAGTGTTAACCTTGTAAAACCCGTCATTTTTGAGGGCGGATAAGGCGTGCTGCAAAATGACATAGTTGCAGGTCTTGCCGCCTCCGGTGGGGCCCACCAACATAAGCCCGTGGCGCACCTGAATGGTGTCGTAGAGCTGCACCACCTGACAATTAAAATCTTTACTTTGTCTATGAACATTTTGACATTCTGCAAGTTCATGTCGTCACATGAATGGTTCAGCTGGCTGAGAAGGTTCTTGTAGTTGGGAGTCGGTCTTTCTACTCCCGGGAATAGATCTGCGATTATATTTTCAAATAAAGGCAAGTCGTCTTTTAAAAATTTGGGCACGTTGACGTCCCTTAGGCCTCTTAGCATGAGCTGTTCTTCCGGAGTGTCGGGATTGCCTTTTTTAAGAAGACCAGCTGCATTGATTACAGATCGAACCGCCCTCATGCCGTAATCGTAATGGTCTTATGAAGAAAGCTATTCAGAAGAGAGTTTGAAAGTGCACACCATCTTCTTGGCCAGATTTCGTCCTTCTTTAAAACCGAAACTTTGAATGTTGAAATATACCTGTAGAGCATGATTTCTCCAATTAGTCCGTAGTCGGGAACCATCATGGCCACAGATCTAAAGAGAGCCTTTAGATTGTCTGGGAGTTCAGTTCTGCCCGCGTAACCGGGGTTCATCGTAATGAACACACAGAAATTGGGGTTTAGTTTTATATCGGAGTCTTCGAAAATGACTCGTGGAGTGCCTTTGGCCTTTTCGGTGAACAAAAGAAGCAATTATTGCCCTTAAATTTAGAATTAAAATGTGTTGAATACCGATAACAGATAGGACTTCTATGTTGATACGGTTGAATTCGTCGAAACAGGCCCACGCCCCTGCGCTAGCCAGTCCTTTGAAAAACTTGCCAACCATCAGATAGTCCATAGAGTCAGAACAGTTGAAAACCACACACTACTTTGCCAAGGCTTTGGCCAGATCTTTGGTAGTTTCTGTTTTCCCGGTTCCCGCAGGTCCGGCAGGTGCTCCTCCTAAATGTAGTTTGAGGGCTCCCATCAAAGTCATATAGCATTTATCAGTAAGAGGGGTAATGACGAGTCTAAGGGAGTTGCCCAGATACTCGTATCCATAAGGGAAATTAGTTTGGATGCACTTGCAGGCCAATTCATCTGCCTCCCAATAGTATCTGAGCTGTGAAATCCACTCGAAGGAGAAGATATCCGTGATTTCCCCCTTATAGAGTGACTCCACAACATCTTTCGCATGCACATCGATGACAATCAAGGCATTCATGGTGATCATTTAGTTGTCTGTAATTTTGGTCCTTACAAGGTCTACCATATCATTAAGCTGTAGGCATAGTTACTGGAAATAGTCCCCCATGGTATTGCCTTTTATTGCAGTTTCGACCTCGGCCGTCCAGTGCACCTAAGACCCGTTAAGAACGGCTTATCCGGTGTGACATAGGACCCAATCGCATCTCGAGGGTTTGGGGTAGTCTTTTATTGAAACAAAGACTTCGTTTCTAACTGAGGCCTTCATCATGTCTTCAAGTTCGCCCATCCAGTCTTCGACATTCTTGTTATTTGGGTCAAGGGGCTTCACGAATCCGACTCGTTCATTTTCCGCAGAAAACATAGCATGAATCTTCTTTTTCTCGTCGAATTCTAATAAGAGAGATATTTACCGATGAGATGGATAGCTTCAAAGACCTTCTTCAAATGGGGCTGCACTGCAGTGGGTTCTTTAGTTTGCGAGAGTATTTCTAGCAAATCGTCATTGCTCAAGAAATAAAATCTGGAGAATTTCTCCCTTTTTTTCTCCAAATAGTTGTTCAACTCTTTCTGGATAAGCTCTAAGTTCTTATTGGCTTCTTAAAGACGCTCTAAGAGACCTTCGCTGATGCACACTTTGAGAACGTTCTGGATATTCTTGGCCTGCTGCATGGTGTGTCGCCAGGTGGTGTCTACCGTCTTGAACTTCTTTGTTTCTTGAGGCAGTTCTAAATAAGATAAATTTACATTTGGCAATATCAGGGGAGTCGAAAATTGGCTGTAAGTACATCCACTGTCCCTGACATTTCATCCACTCTTCCAAAACGTCGCTCATTAATTTCAGCTGTTCATTCCAGGTGATGATTTCCTGCTCGAAAGGCTTTTTGAAAGGTGAAAATTACATGGCCTGCGTATTTATGATGTGTTCATCGAGGGTCTCCTGTATTTTATCACACCCCCTGATTATATGGGTGGTCTCTTTGTAGACGGGCAGTTCGAAATTGATCTTCTCCCAGATAGAGAACATGTCATTGAGCATATTTTCGATATTGAACTCTTTTTCTGCGCGTTCCCCTATATCGCAACAGGACTCGCTGAAGGCCAACAGTCCCATATCGATTATATCTTGGAAACAGAAACTGTCTCCCGTGGGCTTCACACTAAAACCCACTTTCTCAGATATTTACTGCCAATGCCTATCTTTCATGCCGGCCTTTCTGAGAGCCACCATAAGAGGGGCTTTCGGTCTGAACTCCTCAATTTATTTCTTGACGATTTCATTGATTTTGCACATGGGTTCTATCTCTTTGTCCTTAAAATAGCGCTGGACCCCCGCAAGGGTCTTTATGCTGTCTTCCACGAATTTTTCAGCGCCTGCAGCGTCGAGTTCATTGAAACTGCCGTTCAACCACTTGGGACATTCGGTAAACCACTTATTCGCGGCCAGCCACAAATTGCTGTAGGGCTGGAAGTCTTTGACCATCTGATTCAACTTGGTGTAGTCAGATGTGTTCTGCATGTCGAAAAGACTTTCCTGCATGTTGAATTTCCTGGCGTCATCTTGGTACCTGAGGAGTTGTTCATTGACGGATTTCACGTCCTAAGCGATGTCATTATGATTCTCTAGTTTCTGATGCTAGTGAAAGTTCTGGATGGTCCTTTCTAGATTGTCGATGGTGGCCTTGAAGTCCTCTTGTAAAATCTTCATTTGGTCTAAGAATTTGACTTGGTCCTTGTCCAGGGTCTTTTTCCTCTGTTCCATGAGCTGGGTAACTTCTTTTGGTCCGCCGACTATGAGCCACTTTTTGTTCATTTCGTCTTTGGAGAACTTGTAGTTAAAGGACTCTAGGATTCCATATATTTGAGTGGCTTTGAGAATCTCCAACTGAACTTTAAGGAGTTCATTGGGGAGGTTGGTCATATAGTCTTTGAGTTCGGTGAGCTTCTCGATGTCCACGGGAGTCTCTTTGAGTTTCTGCTTGATGACTTCGAAACTGTTGAAGATCTACGAGCTGGTCTCCCTGCCCTTCTTGGCGATCAGCTGGATGAGCTGTTTCTGGAGCGTGGAGAACTTCTCCGTCAAGTAGTTGAAGAGGTCGTTGCATTGTATTTTGAAGCACGACACGTGGATCGACAGCGGAATCTCCTGCTTCAACTTCTCCTCCTGCTTCTGGAACATGTAGATCTCCTGTTAGATCTGGTCTGGCTCGATCGCAGTCTCCGCATTTTCTAGAGCCAGGATGTAGTCATCCGGCTTCAGCAAAAGAATATCTTTGAATTTCTCGAACTTCAGAATGTATTCGTTCAGGGGCACTATTGCCTGCTGCAGCTTCTCCTTTAATTTCTCATGCAAATCGTGGATCCATTTGTTTTCATCCGGCACCTAATACATCTTTAAATTTACCTGTCTGAAACTTTCAGGTTCGATCGGACTTTCACGCGGTTTCATCGGAGCCTTAATGAACATCTCATTTTTTTGTGATTTATAGAGATCGGCCAGTATTTTGGGCTCCAAATCTGAAATCTTTGCGATTTCTTCCAGACCTTTGTCAAATATTTATAAAAGAACACTGATATACTATCATAATATAAAATAAACTTGGCTTGGATTGGTATTATAGACGAAGGCGTCGTCGTTTAACGTCTTAAATAGTTCGATAGTAAATAGGGGTTTCTTGAACTTTTCAAAGAAGTTCTCCACATTATTAGAGTCGTGATTTATAGTTTTGTAAGGGATAAAACTAATGATGAAATCGTAGAAATTGTAATACGATTTCTGGACCAATGAAAGCAAGGTGTCCTGCATGATAAGTCGCACCATCGTCAAAAAGCGTTTGAGCTTACCGAAATCGTAGGTGACTTTGGAGGTCTCTTTCATGTTGAACCAACCCTTGCCCACACTTGAGAACTATTGTTTTATGATCTTAATAAGTTCATTGACCCAAGTGCCTTTCAAAGTGTAGAGAATTTAAGAAGTGGCGGAGTCTTACATGTGTTTGAACTCTTCGAGTCTCATGACAGGCGGCAGGTCAGTCAAATTGAACATACTGTATTGTGAGACCTTGTTGCATTCCACTGTAATGTCTTGAAGAGCTTTTATCACTTCTTCTTTTATGTATAGAGAAGCGAAGCAGAAGTCCTGGAAAATATCTTGGAATCCCTTTAGTTCACTAAGATTATGAATTATTACCCGAAACATATCTCCTTGTGATTTGACATGTAGGCCTCTTTTTAGAATTTGTTTAGCTGTTGCATTCCGAACTAAGGAGAGTAGGTCTCCTTAGCCTAAGCCGGAAGATACAACTATTCCGGGAATATATTCGTGGTGTCGTTATCTTCCAAGAATTTATCAAAGATTATTTTGTTCATGGTTCTGGTGTAGTCATTATTGACTTCCTGGAGCAGTCCTGTTATATCCTTTAATTTAAAATTCACTACCTCACTATCTAGCTTCTTGGTTCTACAGGTACTTTCCAGCCTTTTTTTTTGTTCGGAGTCCAGTTCGTTAAGGTCCTGCATAGGCATATTGTCGATATAGTAGTTGTATCGTATCATCGAGTCGTAGTACATCCTTTGCTGAAATAATTTGAATTTACTTAGTAGGCTTTTTGAACTCTTTGAACGAACTTTCGAGGGTCTTCCGCGTCCAGGCAAAAGTTTATTCTTGAAATTTGGAAATCATTTAGTTGGTCCCATTTCTTGGCGTTCTTAGCATTCTGGGGGACTGCCGTGAAAATCTCAGTCTTATAATTGTAACTGGTTATTAGAATAGCCTTCCATTCTTTCTTTTTAGTTTATTAATTCAAGATCAACCCCTTTGCTGTTAATGCATGGTGTAATTCTTATTCTTCTTTCGCTCTTTCCATCCATTCTTTAAATTTTAAGTTTAATTATTAAAATAATTATTATTTAAAATCTATAATATAACAAGATACATTCATTTTTTTAAGATATGGTATCCCAACCCTTCTAAGTCATTGTCAATATATATAAGATACATATATTTTCAAAAATTTTAAAAATTTTATATCTTAATCATAAAATATTTTTTTAATTTGAAAAATTCAAAAATCATTGTAAACAATTTAATTTAAAAAAACAATAATCAATTTGTTTTTACTTAAGAATTTGAAAATTCAACGTAATAATTCGAATTATCAAAAATGGATTTTATGACTAAAACATTGAAGTTTTTAAATATTTCAAAATATATGTATTTTATATATTTTGACTAAGACTAAGAAGGGTTGGTGTATCATATTTATTAAAAATGAATGTATCTTGTTTTAAAATAGATTTTTAATAATAATTATATTTTTAAGAAGTATATTAATATTTTATATATATAATTTTTAAATTAAATAACCTTCATTTGAAAAATCGTCATAAGTTATATCATCAAATAATTCTAAAGGCAGCCAGTGCTCTTATTAATCGATTTGTCTCAGTAAAATGTTTAAGTCAAAAGAAGAATACTCTTTTTTTTTTCGGTCTATCGCGACCTTAAATTATGAAAGTTACTTTTCTAGGAACCCTAAAAGGGATAGGATCATTAGGCTCCATGACCTTGGGGTCCACAGTAATTATCTCAGTATTCACTTTAAATTAGAATTCTTCTTAGACTTCCTGAATTAAAATTTTGATAAATTTTAAAAATGTTTAACTTGATTGAGACTAATTGCTTTGGGGATTTTCTATTTTTTATTTTGATGAAGAACGTACTCTTCTGAAGGTCCTTTTAGGATATCAGGTCCGAATTGATTTGCGTTCTCGGGATTTACGACTTCAGAGAAAATACCTCTTTGTCTCATAGTTGTGAAAGATTACATTTTAATAAATGATTATTAAAATACAGAATCTTATTAATTTATAACTTCAATAATTTATTTTAAATTTAAATTTTAAATATTTTTATAATAAATTAATATAATCTTTTATTATATTTTAT
>Ga0164295_10002334_pt1 | contig 15652 bp, 10 predicted proteins | sample GEODES006metaG_FD_111798 | JGI IMG/M metagenome (GOLD analysis project Ga0164295, IMG submission 111798) | Oligotrophic lake water microbial communities from Sparkling Lake, Wisconsin, USA - GEODES006 metaG | ecosystem: Environmental > Aquatic > Freshwater > Lake | place: USA: Sparkling Lake... | reverse complement strand
TGACGTTGAAGTAGAGTGCCGAGACCGTCTCGGTCGTGCGGGAGATCGAGCCGCCGTCGCTGAGGCTGAGATTCCCGGAGAGTGTCAGGTTTTGGTCGAGCGTGAGCGTCGATCCACCGAAGACGCTGACGGAATTGGCGATGGCGTCACCGCTGCCGTACGTGAGGGAGGCGCCGTTGGCCAGGCTTAGGCTGTCGGCCGAGTAGTTGCCCGCCGATCGAGTCACCGATCCAACTCCGTCAAAGTTGAATTGGCCAGCCGTAAACGTTCCGGCGTTGAAGTTGATGACGCCCCCGGAGTATGAGCCGGCGAAAGTGCCGACGCTGACGTTTGCATTGGCGTTGAAAACCCCGGAACTGTGGGCGGAGAGGTTGCCCGTCAGCGTCAACGCCGCATCGGCGTTGTAGGTCGAGGGATTGCTGCTGCCGTCGGTGCCGTAGACTTGGATCGAGTCGTAAGTCGTCGGCGTGCTGTTGGATTGCACGGCACCGCCGCTGACGACGATGTTTTGGGCGAAGACGGGGCCCGCGGGAAAGCCGCTTGTCGAGACAGCGGCTGCAGCGATGGCGCCTGCCAGGAGGCGGCGGCGGAGACTGCCCGTGCGGGGGGCTTTGGTGCAATTGACGGGCGACATGCGAAAACACTCCCTTGCTGTATCGATGGGGCCGTGGCACCCGACCCAAACCGGGTCGCGGGATGCACCGCTGGCCTGACCTGTTCCGTGGTCCAGTTCTCGGGTTGGCTTGCGCGACACCCAAGAGCCGCTGACATTCAAGGCGAGCGCGGAAGCCAAAACTGCACGCGCAACTCTTGAAGATTTTTCGAGGGGCCTCATTTTCTCGTCACGGTCGTCCGAGGGGGGCGGTGCTCTGGGGGAGGGGGGAAGAACGGGCGATCTCCTGGCGCCCAGCCGGCGCGACGACCGCTGGCCCAGCGAGATGACGGCCCCGGGGGCGTTCTGAACCGCCCATCGAGCAGGGGTTGTCACTTCGCGGAATTGGACGGTGGCTTCCGCAGACGGTTACACTCCCCAGGGATCCGCCCCCATAAGGGGCGCGACCGAGGATTCGCACCATGAGCTTCAACCGAAAGGACGGGGGGAATGGCAACGGTCAGGATGGCCGATTTCGGGGGGCCGAGCGATCTCTCCGGGCTCTCGACGATCATCGATGCCGCCCGGAACGGCGGAGCGGAAGCGCTCAACCGACTCCTCAAGGTGGCTCACGTGTACTGTGGGCTCCTTGCCGTCGACGAAGTGTCTGCGACGCTGAAACGAAGATTCGACGAATCTGATGTGCGCCAAGAATCTCTGCTCGACGTGGCTCGTGGGATCCGGCGTTTCAACGGAGGGAGTCGCGAGTTTTTCGGCTGGCTCCGGCAGATCGTCCGCACGAACGCCGTCGATCAGCATCGCCGGCACGGGAGGGCGGCAGGCAGGGAGGTCCTCCACGATCTCGATCTGCACGAGGTTCCCGCATTGACCTCCGGTGACCTGCTGCGCTTCGAGGAGCGGGAACTTGTCGAGAAGGCGATGAGCAAGCTTTCCCGCGATCAGCAGACGGTGCTCCGCCTCCGTGTTTGGGACGGGCTCAAATGGGATGAGGTTGGCGAGCGGATGAATCGCCCTGCCAACGCGGCGAGGCAACTGTTTGTTCGGGCGATCTATGCCGTGCGGGAACGCTTGGGGGACGAAGCTGTCCCCTCGGCTCGTCGCGTCTGACATCGGCCCATGACGCGACCCCTGCCCCCTTCTGAAGACGGTTCCCCGGCCGAACGGCGGTCGGATGGGGGCGGGAGGCCGTCCACTGACTCCCTGCCAATCGACGCCGCCTCCGTCGGGCGACTGACGGAGATCGACGACCAACTTGCCGGACTTGGTCCTTCTGGCAAGGACGACGGCCTTGGCGACTCCGAGCTCACTCCCGAGCTGGCCGAGGGGCTCGACACGCTCCTCCTCCTGCGGATGGTGGCAGCAGGCGATGCAAAGGAACCACCGGCGATGTCGATCGGGAAGTACCGCGTTCTCCACAAGCTCGGCGAAGGGGGCTTCGCCGAGGTCTTCGAGGTCATCGACACGAAGCTCATCCGCCGCGAGGCGTTGAAGATCGCCCGCCCCGAGATCCTCCTGGATCCGCGGAGGACCAAGCGTTTTCTCCGTGAGGCGAAGCATGCCGCAAAGATCTCCCATCCGAATGTCGTCATCGTCCATGAAGTCGGGGAACATGACGGGCTCCCCTACATCGCCCAAGAGCTGTGTGGCGAGAGCCTCGCCTCCTATCTCGATCGTCACGCTGGCCCCGTTTCACCCCTGATCGCAGCCCGGGTTGTCCAGGGCCTTGCCGAGGCTGTCCATGCGGCCCACGCCGTCGGGGTCATCCACCGCGACATTAAGCCGGGCAACATCCTCCTCGTGCCGAGCGACGACGGCCCGCTCCCGGCCGATGACCGACCCGGAGTTTGTTCGGCCGGCGAACGTCCGGCCGCCCGCGGACAGCGTGTCAAGCTCGGCGACTTCGGCCTGAGCACTTCGATCTCCAGCACCGATCAAGAGACACCCGCCACCGCCCCTACCGAAATCGGTACGGTGCTTGGGACTCCCGAGTGGATGGCCCCCGAACAGGTCAACGGAACTCTCGGGCCGGTCGATGCCCGAACCGATGTCCATGCCCTCGGACTCGTTCTCGACCGTCTTCTCACGGGGCGTTGCGTCAACGCCGCTCGATCACGGGAAGACATCTATCGCCGTATTCTCGAGGTCGAGCCGGAGCCGGCGGACCGTGTGGTGCCCGGGATCCATCCCGATCTCGTTGCCGTCTGTGGCAAGTGCCTGGCGAAGCAACCGGGCGATCGATACTCATCGGCCGCCGAACTCGCCGTCGACCTTTCTCGGTTCCTCGACGGTCGCCCGACGATCGCCCGGCCGTTGACGCCGGCCCAGCATGCAGTCCGCTGGCTCCGTCGCAATCCGACGCTCGCCGGGGCGATCGCGGCCAGCGTCATGGCCCTCCTTCTCGGCGGCCTCGTGGTCGAGGAGCGGGCCCGCAGTGCCGCGCGGGAGAAAGAGTTCGAGCTGAAGGACGCCCGCGACAAGGAGGCAGAGTTCGAGCGCCAACAAGCCACAGCGGCGCGAGAGGCGAAGGAACGAGCCGACAGCGCCGCCCGCGACGCCTCCCGAGATCTTCGCCGCGCCTTCGAGAGCTATCGCAACGGCAACGCAGGCGGGGCCGTCGATGATCTGCGGAAGAGCGCTGCCGCCGATCCATCGCTCGCCGATTCCCTCGCCGGGGGATGGCTCATGGCGAGGACACACGGGGAGATCGCAGTTCTCGTCGACCAGGCTGAAAAGGCCAAGCGTGCCGGCAAGGATGCCTTGCAGATCCACTCCATCGCGCTGTCACCGAATGGCGACAAGCTTGCCGCGGGAGCCGCCGACGGGACGCTCATGCTCGTGCCACTCGCGACTGACGGCACGGCGGCCGGGGCGCCGGTCGAGGTCGATGCCGGTCACGAGATCAACCAAGTCGTGTTCAGCCCCGATGGCGCCGTCGTGGCCACGGCCGGGAAGCTCCGTGGGGATCTGGAACCGGCCGATGCCGGCCGCGTCCGGCTCTGGAACGCGAATGACGGAAGCCATCGACGCGACGTGGCGGTCGGGGGGCAGGAGGTGTTTTCCGTCGCCTTCTCGCCATCCGGGGAACGTGTCTTGTGGGGAGGTGCCGGCCGAGCGATTCGTGACGCTGCCGTGTCGGCAGGGGAGGAAGCTGAGCGCATGACAGAACTGCGGCTCTTTGATGATCCTGGCCGCTTTCCAGAGACCGATCCCGATCCCGACATCGAGATGATCCGCTTTCTCGACGAGAAGAGGGTGCTCGTTGCCGTCAGCGACCGGGTCTGTCTCGTCGATACCGCGCTGGGGATCGTCGAACGAGACTTCCGCGGAAACTGGGGGCACGTTCAATCGCTCGCGCTGTCGCCGGACGGTCGCTGGCTGATCGCAGGTGGCTGGCACGAGAACATGGTTCGAGTCTGGGATCTCGAGACAGGATCCCTGCAACTCGAACTCGAAAGCCACCCTGCTTGGATCAATGGATGCGGGGTCTCCCCCGACGGCCACCAGATCGTGACTGGATGCAAGGATGGCGTCCTTCGCGTGTTCAGCGCTACGACCGGGGCTGTGGAACAGGAGGTCATCGGCCACGTTGCCCGGATTTGGAGCGCGGTCTACCACCCCTCGGGCCGGATTCTCACCGCCGGAGGCGATGGCACCGTCCGCCTCTGGGATCCGGCAATCGGCCCGTCCATGATGGGCGTGAAGCCGGTGGACGTTCCTGGCCTCCCGACGGTCCAGTCAACCGTTGACCTTGGGGGAGGGGATTGGCTCATTACGCCCCGTTCAGGGGCTCCGTTCATCCTCGGACCGTCGGGCCAGCTGGCTTCACGCGTCGATTTGGGGGACGGGAATGAGATCCTTTCCTCGGCGGTCGATCGATCGAGCCGTCGGGTCGCATTTGCGACAGCCGAAGGGCTGGCAGTTCACCGCTTGTCGGTCGCCGGGGAGCCGGACGAGGTCCTTGTCAGCCCGAATGGCCAGTTCACTTCCGCAATCGCGTTCGGTGCCGAAGGATGGCTCTATCAGGGATTGGCATCCAAGCCCCTGCAATCGCTTCTGGCTTGGCCGGCCGATCTCGGCTCCCCGCAGTGCCTTGACGATAGCCTCGACGCGGGAGTCTCCTCGATCGCCATCGCGGCCTCGCCCAACCCGCGGCTAGCGTTTGCTACAGGCGCCAGAGTCCGGGTGCATCAGCTTCAGTCGGATGGTGCCCCTGTTGCCGGGAGTGGTCGGCAACTCGCCGATCTCAGCGGGATACTCGCGCCCAGTCTGAGGCTCGCCTGGTCACCGGATGGAGAGCGACTCGCCGTGGGGAGCGACGATGGCCGAACGATGATTCTCGATGCTGACAGCGGTCAGGCAATAGCCGAGCTGGCGTCATTCGCCACGGCGGTGCGCGGAATCGTGTGGGCCCATAACCGGGCCTCCATCATCGTCGCTGACGAGAAGTGTGTGCGGCTCTGCGATGCCGTGACGAGCGCCACGCTCGACGAGATCCGCCCCGGTTGGGCGATTCGCAGCATTGCCTTGGTCAAAGACCATGACCACCGTCAGTTGCTCGTCGTGACTGGAAATCGATCGACGCTCTCCCGTCGACCATTTGGTGCGAAGCGACGTGACGACACGCCGGTGGATGGGCGTGTGCTGCTCCTCGACATCAGCCGCCGTCTCCCCGCTGGTATGCCGCGGAGGCAGTAGCGGCACTTGAGATTGAGCCCCCTCGAACCAGTGGCTACGCGAGTGAGTGCGCGGCTTCTGCCTCGAGTTGAAGGTTCGTTCGCCCCGGGAATACCCAACCGTCTTGGGTTATGCGGCCTGACGGGCGAGAGCCACTCGCCTCAGCCGTCGCTCGAGAATGCCGGTAGCGCCGACGAGGAGCATGACAACGCCGTGGGCGGTATTCGGGTCGATTTCGGGAACGGCCCCCGGAGTGGAGGTGACGTATGTCATGTTCGAGATGGGATCGAAGATCACCTGGAGGGGGGGTGGGCCATCGGTGATCAATCCGGCGAAGATCAGGCTCTCGAGGAACGTTTTGCCGTCGCCGGCCATCCGCAGCCCCCAGTTGGCAATCGCCCCGGTACCCGTGAAGGCACCGAGATGGAGATTGCCGCCGTCGAGAATCGTGAGCGAGGAGAGCGTCAGCGGGGCGAGCTCGTCGAGCCTCGATCCGGCGTCGCTGATGAACAGCGAGTCGATGCTGTCACCGATGCCAAAAGTAAGCGTCGCGCTACCGGCGAGGGAAAGACTCGTGACGTCGTAGTGACCGCCGGCCTGACCTGCGGAACCGGCGCCGGAGAGGGAGAGTGACGGAGTGGAGAGGGCGCCGGCGATGAAGTTAATGACGCCATCGGAAGAGACGGCGGCGCTTCCGAGGGCGACATCACCGTTGACGTTGAACGTGGCCCGGTCGCCATTGCCGTTAGTGCCGAAGACATCCACGTGGCCGAGGACTGTCCCTGCCGGCGCGTTGACGAGGCCGCCGCTGATCACGCTCGTTTCCGCGGGGGCGAACGTGTCGCCGGCGAGGAGATCGAGCGAGGCTTTCTCGATGTAAAAGGAGGGGGCTGAGATGGTTTGCGTGGTGCGAACGATCGAGCCGCCTGAATAGAGGTAGAGAGCGCCGGTGGAAAGGGAGAGGTTCTGGTCGAGGGAGAGCACGGCGCCGTTGCCGACATCGAGATGCCCGGCGGTGATGGCATGGCCGGCGGACGTGAGCGCCGTGGACATGCCATCAATGGTGATGTAGCCCGAGGTCGAGAGATCCCTGGCGAGCGTCAGGGAGGCGCCTGTCGACAGGCTGACGTCATAGAGGATGCTGTCGTCGGGCCCGTAGCTGAGCGTGGCGCCGGAGCCGAGGCCGAGGGCTTCGGTGGCGTAGTGCCCGCCACGACTCGTCACTGCGTTGGGGCCGTCGAAGTCGAGCGAGAGAGCGGAGAGGGTGCCAGCGTCGAGGTTGATCGTGCCGCCCCGGTAGGCGCTCACCCCGCTGCCGCAGGTGACGTCGGCCCCCGCGTTGAAGACCCCGGCGTCATGCGCCCTCAGGTCCTCCGAGAGTGTCAGCGGCGCGTTGGCGTTATAGGTCGATCGATCACCGTCGACGTTGGTGCCGTAGATCTCGAGTGCGTCGTAGCTCTCGGGGATGCTGTTGGATCCGACCGAGCCGTCGCTGATGACAACGGTCTCTGCGAATCCGTGCCCACAGGAAAGGCCGGCCGCAGCGCCTGCGACGGTCGCAATCACGACGGCGACGAGACGTTTGGCGAATCCCTCGGCGGGGAGGCGACGGCAGGGCGTGACGGTTGGCATCGATGGCAGTCCTGAGCGTTCAACATCCTTCCGGGCTTCTCTCCTCACCTAGGCGGACGATGCCCGACAAACCGAATGCAGTCGGTGAAAACTCGCCCTTGAGTCCTTTGTGGATCACTCATGCGAGGGGGGGCCGGGTGTGGGGCCACGAATGGGGGAGGGGGCATGGACGGCGGCTTCCCCGGGCGGCTAAGCTTTTCCAGCGGTCTGCCTGCCTGAGTTGCTCCTTCGTGCGTTTCCCACCGGGACAACGCCGTATGGGGTGGCTCACGCCCCCTTGACCGAAGGGAGCCCTGGCCCACGAGTCGCACCGAGAGCTTCAGCCGAAAGGATGTGGGGAATGGCCGTGGGCAGGAGGGCTGATTTCGGAGGGCCTAGCGACCGCTCCGGGCTGTCGACGATCATCGACGCCGCCCGAAACGGTGGGGCGGAGGCGCTCAACCGTCTCCTCAGGGTGGCCCACGTCTACCTCGGGATCCTCGCCGTTCACGAGACGCCCGAGGCGACGACACACAAGTTCGACGCATCCGACATCCGCCAGGAATCGATGATCGATGTGGCGAGGGGCATCCACATGTTCCAGGGACGCAGTCGCGAGTTTTTCAGCTGGCTGCGGCAGATCGTCCGTACCAACACCATCGATCAGCATCGCCGCCACCGCAAGTCCGCCGAGAGAGAGGTCGTGGACGACCTGCTTCTCAACAACATCCCCGCGCCTTCCGACACCGATCAGCTTCTTCACTTCGAGCAGAGGGAGCAGGTCGAGAAGGCGATGAGCAAGCTCTCCGAGGATCACCGGGCGGTGCTCCGCCTCCGTGTCTGGGAGCGGCTGAAGTGGGAGGAGATCGGACAGAAGCTGAATCGCTCCGCGGATGCCTCGCGGGTCCTTTTTGCCCGAGCGCTCGATTTGGTGCGGGGGGATCTGGGGGAAGATGGTCCGAGCGCGGCTTGTGGTGCCTGACGAGATCGGCATGACGCTTTCTCCGCCGCCCCCCGACGATTCTCCCACGGAGCCCGGCCCGCGGCGCGATCCTGAACCCAGTGACGCCGCTGCGCCGCTCGATGCCGCCGCCATCAAGCGACTGGCAGCGATCGATGATCAACTCGCCGGGCTTGCCGCGGCCGGCAATGACGACGAAGCCGGGGATGCCGCGATCACCCCCGAGCTGGCCGAAAGGCTCGACACGCTCCTCCTCCTGCGGATGGTGGCGGCGGGGGATGCGAAGCCGCCGGCGGCGCTCTCGATCGGCAAGTTTCGCGTCGTTCACAAGCTCGGCGAGGGGGGCTTCGCCGAGGTCTTCGAGGTCATCGACACGAAGCTCGTCCGCCGCGAGGCACTGAAGATTGCCCGCCCGGGGATTCTCCTCGACACGAGCAAAACGAATCGGTTCCTCCGCGAGGCGAAGCACGCCGCCAAGATTTCCCATCCAAACGTCGTCATCGTCCACGAGGTGGGGGAGCACGACGGGCTCCCGTACATCGCCCAAGAACTGTGCGGCGAAAGCCTCGCCTCCTATCTCGATCGCCATCCCGGCCCGGTCGCCCCCACGATCGCCGCCCGCGTCGTCTTGGCGCTCGCCGAGGCGGCCCATGCCGCTCATGCCGTCGGTGTCTTCCATCGCGACATCAAGCCGGGGAACGTTCTTCTCGTGCCGAGTGACGACGGCCCCCTCCCGCCCGACGATCGTCTCGGATCGAGACAGCCCGGTGATGCCCCGGTTGCCCGTGGCCAGCGGGTGAAACTCGGCGACTTCGGCCTGAGCACCTCGGTCTCCAACTTCGATAACGATTCCCCCAGCGCACCTGCCACCGAGATCGGCACAGTGCTGGGGACGCCCGAGTGGATGGCCCCCGAGCAGGTCGATCCGAAGCGCGGCCCGATGGATGCCCGGACCGACGTCCATGCCCTCGGCCTTGTCCTTGACCGACTCCTGACCGGGCGTTGCGTCTACGGCAGCCAGTCGCGGGAGGCCATCTACCGGCGCGTGCTCGAGGTCGAGCCTGAGCCGGCAGACAGCGTCGTGCCGGGGATCCACTCCGATCTCGTCGCCGTCTGCAGGAAGTGCTTGGCGAAACGGCCGGGCGAACGCTATCCATCGGCTGCCGAACTGGCTGTTGATCTGTCTCGCTTCCTCGACGGCCGCCCGACGATCGCCCGGCCGCTCACGCCGGCCCAGCACGCCGGCCGCTGGCTCCGGCGCAATCGCACGCTCGCCGGCGCGATCGCCGCCGCCCTAGCCGCGGTCGTCCTCGGCGGCCTCGTGATCGAGGAGCGGGCCCGGGGTATCGCCCGAGACAAGGACATCGAGGAAAAAGAAGTCCGTGCCAAGGAGGAGGAGATCGAGCGCCAAATCGCGACGGCCGAGCGGGAGGCACAGGAACGGGCGGAGAAGGCCGCCCGAGATGCCGCTCGAGATCTTCGCCGGGCCTTCGAGACCTTCCGGATCGGCAATGCCGCCGCGGCCGTCGCCGACCTGCGGAAGAGCGCTGCCGCCGATCCGGCGCTCGCCGACTCGATCGCCGGCGGATGGCTCCTCGCTCGCACGCACGGCGAGATCGCCATGCTCATCGACCGGGGGGAGAAGGCTTTGCCGGGGAGCTCTGACGCCTTGCAGATCCACTCCCTCGCCCTGTCGCCGACAGCTGACCTGCTCGCCGCCGGTGTGGCAGACGGGACGCTCGTCCTCCTGCCGCTCGCTGCCGACGGCACGGCTGCCGGCGTGCCACGCGAGATCGACGTTGGGGACGAGATCAATCAAGTTGTCTTCAGCCCCGATGGGGAGATCCTGGCCACGGCCGGGAAGCTCCGCGGGGAAGGAGGCGGGCAGCAGGAAGAGGGCGAGGAGAACAAACCGGTCGATGTGGGCCGGGTGCGGCTCTGGAACGTGGCCGATGGGAGCCATCGCCGTGACATCGAGTTGCGCGGGGGCGAGGTCTTCTCCGTCGCCTTCTCGCCGTCGGGAGACCGGATCGTGTGGGGGGGCAACGAACGCTCGATCCGTGTCGCGGCGGTGGCGGAAGGTGCAGACGCTCCGATCGAACACCGTCCCTTCGATAGCCCCCGGATCCCAGCAAGTCTGCAGGACGAGCTCGAGGTGATCCGGGATGCCAAAGCCGACATTGAGCTGATCCGGTTCCTCGACAACCAGCGAGTGCTCGTCGCCATTCACGAGCGGGTCTGTCGTGTCAATTTGGCCAGTGGACGGATCGAGCGGTCTTTCCGCGGGGATTGGGGGGACATCCAGGCCTTCACGCTCTCCCCGGACGGTCGCCTCCTGATGGCCTGCGGTTGGCACGAGCGCATGGTGCGGATCTGGGACGTCGAAACGGGAGCGCTGCAACTCGAGATCGAGCAGCATCCGGAGCGCCTGTTCGGGTGCGGGTTTTCCCCCGGCGGTCGCCAGATCGTGACCGGCTGCAGGGACGGTGTCGTGCGGACGTTCGATGCCACGACCGGTGAGCTCAAGCAGGAGATCGTCGGCCATGTCGGCCGGATCTGGAGTACGCTCTACCATCCGTCTGGTCGGATTGTCTCCTCCGCCGGCGATGGCACCGTCCGGCTCTGGGATCCGGCCGTCGGGCCGGACTTGCTCGGCACGAAGCTCATCGACCTCCCCGGCGTCGAGATGGCCCAGTCAACGGTCGATCTGGGGGGCGGGCAGTGGCTCATCACGCCCCGGATCGGTGAAGCTGTGGTGCTCGATGAGGAGCAACGGGAGGTGGCGCGGATCGATCTGGGGCGTGATACCGAGACCTTCGCCTCATCCGTCGACCGTTCGAGGCGACGGATCGCCTTCGCAACTTCCCAGGGCCCGATCGTCCATCGGTTTCCCGAGGGGGGCGAGTTGGGAGAGCCACTTCTCTCCCCCACCGGGCACGACTGCGGCGTCGTGGTGTTCGGGGCGGAAGGCTGGTTCTACGAGGCTTACCGCTCCACGCCGTCATCCCTCGTGGCCTGGTCGCCCGACCTCACGACGCCGCAGTCCATGAAAGGCGGCAAGGTTGGCGGCAAGGTTGATGGAGGGATCGACTCCGTCGTCGTCACGAATGTTCCCCAGCCCAGACTGGCGATGTCGAAGCTTTCGGCCATCACCCTCCACGATCTCGGCGCGGATGGGGCCCCGGTCGCCGGGGGCGACCGGCAACTGCGCGACTTCGGTGACGAACTGGGAAACAAACTCCATCTTGCCTGGTCCCCGGATGGCAAGCACCTGGCCGTCGGCTCGATTCAGGGAAACGCGCTGATTGTCGATGCCGACACCGGAAACACCGCCGTCGAACTGTCGTCCTTCGCCGCGGAGGTGCGAGGCATTCTGTGGGCGGAGAACGGCCTTTCGCTGATCGTCGCTGACGACCACTGCATCCGGCTGTGTGATGCGGTCAGCGGCGCGACGCTCGACGAGATCCGCCCCGGCTGGGCGATCAACAGCATCGCCTTCGTCGAGGGGAGCAATCAGCGTCAGTTGTTGGCCGTGACGGGAACCCGGCTGATGAGCGCCCGCCGTCGTGACCAAAACTCCATCGGCAATCGGCCTGACAACGGCCGCCTGCTCCTCCTCGATCTCGGTCGCCGGCTCCCCGCGGCCGCGCCGAAAAAATGAGATCGGCTGTCAATAACGGGCCTTGCGGCCGAGCTTCTTGAGCCGGTTCATGCGGACAGGTCTTCCGGTAAACACTCCTTCCGGCCACTCGCCGGCGGCAAGGATCGCCCGGTAGATCCCCTTCTGCTCGTAGGCGTTGACCCCCAGGCCGGCCATGAACGTCGCCTGGACAAGGGCAATCGCCCGTGTTGCGCCTCCCGCGGGTGCCAAAACGGCCGCGGCCGGCGCCGCCAATCCAGAGCCCCAAGATTCCGACGCGATCCGAGCCGTTTTTTCTCTTGCCGCTCAGGGGCCCGCGGAGCGGTCGTGCATCCAGTGCCACAAGTACGTCCGCGACGTCGGCACCGGCAACTGACCTTCACCGGTCCGGCGTGAGCGTGAGGCGGCGGAACTCGATCGGGCCGTGATCCCCTTGGAGCAGGATCGGCCCGGGCGTGCCCTCGTCGGAATCGATCGCCCCTCCGGTGATCCCCGGAATCAGCTGCCGGTCGATGATCCGCTCGCCGTTGAGGACCGCAGTGACGCGGCGGCCGACGAGCGTGATCTCAATCTCCTGCCATTCCCCCGCCGGCTTCGCGGCGTTGAGGCAAGGGGTGAGGAATCCGTAGACGCCGCCAATCCGGTGGCAGTCGGCTTCGCCGCCGAAGTTGTCCTCGATTTGCACCTCGTAGCGGCCGCGGAGATAGATGCCGCCGTTGCTCCCCTTCGGATAACGAAACTCGGCGCGGAGCTTGAAGTCGTCGAACGTGCGTTCGGTGCGGAGGTTGTTGCCGGGCTCGGCGTTGACGAGGATCCCGTCCTTCACGCGCCATCCGTTGGCCACCGCGCCGTGCTGAGGCGTCCAGCCGGCGAGATCGCGGCCGTTGAAGAGATCGACGGGCTTGCCCCAGGCTGGCTCGGCGTGGTCGAGGAGCGGGGCGCGACGTCCCTCGAAGGGGATCGGATTCCCGGCAGCGTCGGTGATCGTCCCCTCGAGGACACCGTCAGTAAAGCGCCCTTCAACGACAAGATCGGTGGAGCGGTCTTCCCATTGGGGCGGGATCGCGAAGCGGAATCGCTCCGCGCCGGCGTCGGTCGTGGCCTCGATTTTAGCGATCGGGCGGGCGCTGCCGAACTGCCCGACGAACCGGCCGACGAGCGTGTTCCGCCCCGACTTCGTCACTTCGAGCCAGGCGGGATGATCTCCGCCAGCGGCATGGACGGTGAGATCGAATCGACCGGCCAGTCCTGGCAGCGCCTCGGCCGCGACCACGCACCGAACCATGCCCAGGAAGGAGAGAACGATCGCGAGGGCCACGAGCCGGCGGGGCATGAAAAAGACTCCGAGGCGCTTGAGGACTGGAACGGGATAATCGCTTGGCATTCTAGCCTGCCCCCGCTCCGGTCTGATCACCCGGCAAGCGTCTGCCAGAGAAGTCGGGCGACGAGCGTGAACACGACTCCTGCAAAGACGACGCGAATGAACGGGGCCCCGTGCTTCACGGCCAGGCCAGCCCCGAGCCTGCCGCCGACCGCCTGGCCGACGATCATCGCCCCGGCCGACGCTGGATCGACCTGCCCCCACGCTGCGAAGACAGCGAGTGCCGCGAGGTTGCTCGTGAGATTCACGACCTTCGTGAAGGCCGTGGCGTGGGGGAGGCCCATGCCGCGGAGGTGGACGCAGGCGGCGGTCCAGAACGCCCCGGCGCCGGGGCCGAAAAAGCCGTCGTAAAACCCGAGCACGCTGCCGGCCAGCGCGCCGAAGCGGTTGGCGGAGAGCCGTGCCTCCGTGGGAGCGTCGCCGAGATTCGGCCCGCGCAGGACATGAATGGCGACGGCGAGAAGGAGCCAGGGAACGACGGCGCGAAGCACCCGGTTGTCGATCCACAGCACGGCCACCGTGCCGAGCGTCGCGGCCAGTGCTGTCGCCGCGATCGCCACGGTCATCGTCGGCCAATCGATGAGCCGGGCGGCATGGTAACGATGGACCGCCATGGTCGTGCCGGCGGCGCTTTGGAGTTTGTTCGTTCCAAGGGCGAGATGGGGAGGGAGACCGGCCCAGAGGAGCGCTGGCAACGAGATCAGCCCCCCGCCGCCGGCGATCGCATCGATGAACCCGGCGCACAGCCCGGCGACGCCAAGGGGGAGCATCGTCGAAAGATCCATCGTGGCTGGCCTGCTCCGTGGCGGCGGTGGAGAAAATCCTACCCGCGGAGGAGTTCGCGGTAGCAGTCGAGGAAGTGGGTGGCGACCTCGGCATTGATTCCCTTCCAGGCCTCGTCGATGAGCGTCCCGGCGAGGAGGCCATTGGCCGCCTTGCCCGCGACACCGCCGACGACTTCGATCAGGCCGGTCATCGGGTGGATGCCGAGGAGCCGTTCGCGGTCGACATGAACGAACTCGTTGGCCACCAGCGACAGCCCAGGCAGCTTCGGGACCGGATCACGGCCGTTGACGTAGCGGTGAATCTTTCCGGCAAGCTCCCGGTTGAAGGCTTCGCAGGCCGTGCGATTGCCGATCATCGGCGCCCCGAATGTGCAGACCTCCTCGACGGCAATGAACTTCCGCTTGAGGAGCCAAGCGGCGATCAGTGCCAGTGCCCCGCCGAGGCTGTGCCCGGTGATCCAGATGGGGCGGTCGCTCTTCTTCACCTCGGCCTCGATCGCCGGAAGGAGGGCCGGCCAGATGTCGGCGATCGCATCGACGAAGCCTTTGTGGAAGCGGGCACCGACCCCGGCAGCAGCGAGATCGAGGCCGAGGCGCCCCTCCGGCACGACGAGGAGGTTCATCGCGTCGGTGATGAGGATGTCCTTGAGGCCGTCCAGGCTCGTCGGGCTCTCCGTCCCGCGGAAAGCGATGACAATGTGGTCGGCGTTCGTTCCCAGCCAGGCTTGCGTGTTGCCGACGCTGAAGAGACCTGCGTCGAGGCCGAGGATTTCCTGGAAGGCCTTCTTCCCCTCCGTCTCGCCAAGATAAGCCAGGGCGCTCGCCTCGCAGAGATAGGTGGCGGTGGAGATGTGGCCGGGGGTGGCTTCCTTGAGTTCGAGTCGTTCGAGGGCCATTGGGGTCACTCCGCTTCGAGTGGGGATGGAGTCGTTGATTTCAATTCACGTAGCGACGTTCGGGGGCCGGTGCCTTCCCTTCGCCGGGAGAGGCATCGTCCCCCGTCGTGGCGGCGTTCTTCCACTTCCGCAGGATCGACGTCGGGATGTTGTTGCCCGTGACGTCGATCTCCCGGAACGTCGGCGGGGCGTCGGCGAGGAACGCCGACACCCCCTCCGGCGTGACCCCCGTCCGCGCGATCCGCAGCGACTCCAGCTGTTTCAGCTCCCGGAGCTTGCTGAGCCCATCGTCGGTGATTCGGGTGTCGTTGAGAGTGAGCTCACGGAGCTTTGGCAGACTGACGAGGAGATCGAGCGTGGCGTCGGTGACGTCGGCATTCCCCATCTCGAGGATTTCCAATCCGGGCTTCTTGGCGAGGATCGAGTAGTCGCTCCGGTCCCAGCCGGTGAGGACGAGCGCCTGCCGGCCGTCGACGATCCGCTCCCGTTCCGCGAGACCCACGATCGAAAAGTAGAGGCGTTGGGCGGCGAACGGCACCGAGCCGATCACGAGCCCCGCCACGAGGAGCGCGGCGGGGCCGAGAAGCTTGCGGCGCTCCGTCCGCCCAAGGAGCACCCGCAGGCTGCGGAAGATGAAGACGAGCAACCCCGAGGTTGCCAGGAAGAGGCCGACGAAGACGAGCACGGCACCGATCTGTTCGCTCATCGGAAACGCTCGCTCCGCGGGGGCGCTGTCACCGAGCCAGACCGGAAAATGGCCGGAGCCAATCCTATCAGGCCGCGGGCCGATCGCGGCCCCACGGTCCGGGAGCGGGCTGACTCCGGCGTCACACCCCGGCGAGGCTCCGCAGGTCGCGCTCCATGCAATCGAGCCTGGCTGCGAGCAGCTCCTTCGTCGCCGCGAGGTCGGCTGCTGGCAGCGGCGGGGCAGCGGTGAAGAGATAAAACTTGATCTTCGGCTCGGTGCCGGAGGGACGGGCGGCGACGCAGTTGGAGAGCGTCGGAAAGGGGGGCTCGGCCCCCGGATGGGGCGAAGCCTCAGGGACACTGGCCAGATCGAACATCACCAGATCACCCTTCTTTGCGGTGTG
>Ga0164295_10002333_pt1 | contig 15654 bp, 12 predicted proteins | sample GEODES006metaG_FD_111798 | JGI IMG/M metagenome (GOLD analysis project Ga0164295, IMG submission 111798) | Oligotrophic lake water microbial communities from Sparkling Lake, Wisconsin, USA - GEODES006 metaG | ecosystem: Environmental > Aquatic > Freshwater > Lake | place: USA: Sparkling Lake... | reverse complement strand
GATACATCCCGGCAAACACGTTCGGTTTCGATTTCTGGAAACCCGGCAATGCGCTGGTCGCCCCGGCCTGCACCGTGGTCACGGTGTCACCCACCGGCGCACCGTTAATTTCCTTGATGCCGGCAACCAGAAAACCGACCTCACCCGCCGATAGTTTGTCGCGGCGGACGCGCTTCGGCGTGAATATGCCCACCTGATCTGCGTTGGCGTCACGCCCTGTCGACATGATGCGGATGCGGGCGCCGGCCACCAGTTCACCCTCAAAAATCCGCACTAAAGACACCACCCCAAGGTAGTTGTCGAACCATGAATCGATGATGAGCGCCTTCAGCGGCGCATTGGGATCGCCCTGTGGCGGCGGGATGCGCTCGACCAACTGCTCCAGCAAGTCCTGAATCCCCAGGCCGGTCTTGGCGCTGACCTGCAGGGCGTCGGTGGCGTCGATGCCAATAATGTTTTCGATTTCCTCCGCGACCCGGTCCGGGTTGGCGGACGGCAAATCGATCTTGTTCAGGACCGGTAACACTTCAAGGCCCTGATCGATGGCTTTATGGCAGTTCGCGACCGACTGCGCTTCAACGCCCTGCGCCGCATCTACGACCAGCAAAGCGCCTTCGCAGGCGGCCAGCGAGCGGGACACCTCGTAGCTGAAGTCCACGTGCCCGGGTGTGTCGATGAAGTTGAGGTGATAAACCTGACCGTTCTTCGAGCGGAAATCGAGACTCACGCTCTGAGCCTTGATCGTAATGCCACGCTCTCGTTCAAGGTCCATGGAGTCAAGAACCTGATGCTCCATTTCGCGATCCGAGAGGCCACCACACAACTGGATGAACCGGTCGGCCAGCGTCGACTTACCGTGATCAATGTGGGCGATGATGGAAAAGTTTCGGATGTTTTTCATACGGGGAATTCTGCGAACGTCAGTGAGGCACAGTGCTATGCCGAAAAATGCTGCTTGGAGCCCTGGAGTGGCTGGCCCAATGCGGCCACCACCTCGGCGACTTCGATCTTGCCCCACATCAACTCTTGATCGCCTTCCATCAACACGGGCACTCGCCAGGTGTGCGCGGCATGCAGGACGGGGTCAGCGTCTACATCAAATGCATCCACCCTGATAACACCGCTGGCCGCGTAGGGTTCCAGCAGTGCGAGGAGTTCTTCGCATAACTCGCAGGAGTGACGGGTAATCAGGCGTAGCTGGCGCGGCTCGTTCAAGATTTCGGGATCTCCAGCGCCAGGAATGTCGTATTGCCTTCGCGCTGAATCAGCATGGGTACTTTGCTGCCGGGCGCGGCGGCCTTCACCGCCGACTGCAGGTCATTGGGCGTTTTGATTTCCTTGAAATTGAACTGAACGATGATGTCGCCAGCCTGCACGCCAGCCTGAGAAGCCGGCCCCGATTTCAGCTTCTCGACCACCACCGCCGGCCCCTTCATTTTGAAAGACGAAAGTTCATCGGCATTGAGTTCGCGCACGTGGACTTTCAGTCGCTGCTCGAAGAGGCCTGGCTCCGCGGCGGGTTTCCGGGACTCCTTGGCCGGTTCTTTATCTGACTCTGGCAACTTGCCGATTAACACCGTAAGCCGTAGCGATTTCCCGTCCCGCAAGACTTCCACTGGAATGCTCTGGCCGACGGAGGTTGCCCCCACAATCGGCGGCAAATCTGACGAGAGCGAGACGTCTGTCCCATTGAACCGCATGATGACGTCGCCTGCCTTGATGCCAGCCTTGGCAGCAGGGCTGTCGGGAAGCACTCTGGAAACAAGCGCGCCGTGCGGCGTCTCCATCTTGAATGATTCAGCCAACTCACCGGTCACGTCCTGAATCAGTACCCCAAGCCATCCCCGGCTCACGGCGCCTTTTTCCCGAAGCTGCTGGTAAACGTTCATCACCACGTCGATAGGAATCGCAAACGACAATCCCATAAAACCGCCCGTGCGGCTGTAGATTTGCGAATTGACGCCCACCACTTCTCCAGCCAGGTTGAACAGCGGGCCGCCTGAGTTTCCTGGATTGATAGCGACATCGGTCTGGATGAAAGGCACATAGTTCTCGTTGGGCAAGCTCCGGCCTTTCGCGCTGACGATTCCCGCAGTAACGGAATGATCGAACCCGAACGGAGAACCGATGGCGAGCACCCATTCTCCAACCTTCAGTATTTCCGAGCGGCCCAGCTTGACGGTCGGCAGGTCACCCTCGGCCTTCACCTTTAGCACCGCGAGATCGGTTCGCGGGTCGCTTCCGATGAGTTCAGCTTTGAGTTCCCGTCGATCAGACAAGCGCACCACAATCTCGCTGGCGCCTTTGACCACGTGGTAATTGGAAATCACGTAGCCGTCTTTGGAAATGATAAAACCGGACCCAAGCGAAGCAGGACCCTCGGGCCGGTCGCCCTCATCAGGGGCGCCATGTTCGCCAAAAAACTTGCGGAAAAATTCGTGTAGCCGAGGGTCGTCCGGCGTGTTGGGTTCACCCTCGGGAGCTTCTTGGGCGTCGGTCTCTTCTTCGGCCTCACGGCCGGTCGAGGAGATGTTGACCACCGCGGGCCCGTAACGGGTGACCATCTCGGTGAAGTCGGGCAAACCGCCAAGCGACAGCGCCCAACTTGCGGGGCTCAGGCTTGTCAGACTGAGAACTAGCAGGACTGGAACGTACTTGAGGTATCGCGCGGAGCGCCCTTGCAGCCCATATGACATAGAGTCTTTTTACTCAGAGTTTTGGGGCGCGACTGAACTCGCAATCCGTCGCACCGTATTTTGTGGCACTTCGCCGACCACCGTGACCTGATGGTCGTGCGCGACCGAACTGAATGCATTGACCGCGCCCACCAACGAAAAGCCCTTCAGCGGCGCCACTTCGGCACGGATTTTCTCAATAAAAACAGAAACGGTAGCGAGGCCGTCAGAATACACGAAATGCCGCACGGGCAGGTTGCTAGTCGCCATTCGCTGCGATTTGTCGTGATGCAGGGCAAAGCCAGGAGGCAGCCAGTTCACCCGCCACGGCGCTTCGGGGGGCGATGCCGCCGCTGCCGAGTCGGGCTCACCATCGTTGGTTAAGCGGACGAAGTCGGTGCCCGGCAGTTCTGACTCGAAACGACTGTCGGGAACCGTTAGCCCGATGGCGATCTCGGCAAACTGCTCTTGTTCCAGCACCCGATCATGTTCATCAGTAATCACGGACTTGAGCAGTAGACCTGTCTCGCGGTCAATCCACAGCCGGTAGGCATAGCGGTCCGGGGTATGCGGCGAGACCTTCACGACGTCGGTCTGCCGCCCAGCAATGCGGTCATGCCTCTCGATACTGAACTGATAGACGGCATCAAGATTCTTCACAGGGCCGCCAACACCGAAACTCAGAAGGTCGCGGGGCTGGCGTTGTTCGACGAGCATTGCGTGCTTATCGGCCCATCTGCAGATGACCTTGCTGCCATCCCGAATGACCTCGCGGGCGGGACCGGTCAGCGAAACCAGTCGCTCCATTTCCAGACTGCCGCTCCCGCGATGGATGACCCTCATGGTTTCGAGCGAAGAATCGTGTTGATAAACGAACACACCTTCGTAGTCGAGAGCGCGTGCCGCTCCCATCATTTTATGCACCAGTTCCTCTGCCGCGGGAGCCGCAACGCTTGGTGCGCAGGTCAAGGCCAGCCAGCCCCCCAACAAACTGCGGAACACGACCTGATTCAACGGGGCGCCCCGGGGTCGAAACCCACGATCCGCACGTAAGGATGGACGTTGGGCACCGCCAGACTGTCGCGTTGTTCGTTGAAGTTCACGATATAGCTGTTGAGCCGGCGCCGCAGCTCCGCCGCGGCCTCGCCCGCAGTCGGGGCCTCATTGTCAGGTCCGGTTTCCAGACGAGTTGCAGGCTGGAGCAAAGGCGCCGGGGGTACGTTAACTGCCACTGCTGGTGTCGCCGCCGTACGTTCCGGCCCGTGGGCCACCGTGATGACGCCCCACACGCCCAGCGCCGCAAGACTTGCCGCGAGCGCCGGTGCCCACAGATTGGGTTTGCGGTTCAGGGGGCTTGGCACCAGATGAAACGGTTCACCGTTGAGTTGTTCATGCACCCGTGACGCGAGGGATTGCGCTTCGGGAGCGGAGTTCGCATCGCGGAGGATTTCACCGAGCAAATGGTATCTGGACCACCGCTCATGCACTTCAACATTACCGGCCAACAAGCGGCTCAGCGCCGCGTCTGTTGCCGGATGCTCGTCATCCATCAGCGCCGAGAGTTCTTCGTCAATTGAGTCCATAGTTCCTGCTCCTACTGCTCAAGTAGCGGCTTCAACTGCGCATCGAGTGCCTCGCGCGCACGGAAAATGCGGGACCGCACAGTGCCTATCGGGCAGTCCATCGCAGTGGCGATGTCTTCGTAACTCATGCCGTCAATTTCCCGTAGCGTAATCGCCGTGCGCAGATCTTCGGGCAAGGCGGCCATCGTGCGCAGGATGGTTGCCTTGATTTCCGCCACCAGCATGACCTTTTCAGGTGTCTCGTCATCGGCCTGCAAATCGTCGATGGCCAGTGGCTCGCCATCGGGACCGGTCAGGTCGACTTCCTTCGGGCGTCTGCCACGAGCCGCCAAATGGTTTTTGGCCGTGTTGATCGCGATGCGATACAGCCACGTATAAAAAGCACTTTCGCCGCGAAAATTACCCAACGCGCGGTAAGCTTTGATAAACACGTCCTGCGCGACATCCAGCGCGTCGGACGGATTCCGCACGTAGCGCCCCACCAACTTGACGATCCGATGCTGATATCTCAACACCAGAACATCAAACGCAGCCTTCTCACCGCGCTGAACCCGAGCAATGAGTGCTTCGTCAGTTCGAGTCTCGCCCATCAGGGAATCCTCCCTGATATGATTCGGCGGCAGGCCTGCTGCGAGTCTGAGAGGTTGACCATCGTCTGTTCATTTGGTTCGGGCGGCAGGACAAAATTGAGCCGGCCCGAAAGTATACAAGTGCACACTCCATGACACAGCAGAAAGACTACGACGTTCTCGTCATCGGCAGTGGCGCCGCAGGGCTTGCCCTCGCACTAGAACTCGCCGACCAGTTGAAGGTCTGCGTGCTCGCTAAAGCAGACCTCGACGAGACCAATACCCGCTACGCCCAGGGCGGCGTCTCCGCAGTGATGGACCCTGCCGACAGCGTCGAATCTCACATCGAAGACACGCTTCAGGCAGGTGCTGGCATCTGCCATCGACCCGCAGTCGAACATATCGTCCGCCACGGCAAAGAAGCGATCGACTGGCTGCAATCTGTGGGCGTCCCGTTCACCACCACCACCGATGATCGGGGTGCCCAGGTCGTCCACCTGACGCAGGAAGGTGGCCACAGCACCCGCCGCGTGGTGCATGCCGACGATGCCACCGGGCTCGCAATTGAAACGACGCTGCTCGAGCGGGTGAAATCGCATCCCAACATCGATTTGCTGGACTGGCATATCGCGATCGACCTCATCACCCTCGGCAAACTGGGCACCACGCCAGACCGCTGCGTTGGAGCCTATGTGCTCGACCGTCGAAACAGCAGCGTGATGACCATCCGCGCGTCCTGGTGCGTGCTCGCCACTGGCGGCGCGGGCAAGGTTTATCTGTATACGAGTAATCCGGACATCGCGACGGGTGACGGCGTGGCGATGGCGTGGCGCGCGGGATGTGCCGTTGCCAACATGGAGTTCGTGCAATTCCACCCGACCTGTCTGTATCACCCGAAAGCGAAATCCTTTCTGGTCACGGAGGCTTTACGCGGCGAAGGGGCGCGTTTGCTGCTGCCTAACGGCGAAGCTTTCATGCATCGGTTTGACTCGCGCGCCGAGTTGGCGCCGAGAGATATCGTGGCGCGAGCCATCGACCACGAGATGAAGCGACTTGGCGCCGATTGCGTTTATCTCGATATCTCGCACAAGTCGCCCGAGTTCATCCTCAGCCATTTCCCCACCATCTCCCAGCACTGCAAGACCTTCGGTTTCGACTTGACCAGCGAGCCCCTGCCCGTGGTTCCTGCCGCGCATTATTTTTGTGGGGGGGTGCTCACCGATCTGGCCGGGCGCACTTCCCTGCCCGGACTGTTTGCGATTGGCGAGGTGGCCTGCACCGGCTTGCACGGCGCGAATCGCATGGCCAGTAACTCGCTGCTGGAGTGTTTGGTCACCGCCCGCTCCGCTGCCCGCGAGATCAAGGCCCAGATTGTCGACCGCCCACGACTACCAACAGTGCCGCCCTGGGATGAAAGCCAGGTCACCGATGCCGACGAAGAAGTGGTCGTGGCCCACAACTGGGACGAGCTGCGTCGTTTTATGTGGGACTACGTTGGCATCGTGCGTACCACTAAACGCTTGGAGCGTGCGCGGCGTCGAGTTCACCTTTTGCGGAATGAAATTGGCGAGTTCTACGCTAATTTCAGGGTCACGAGCGATCTCATCGAGTTACGCAATCTGGTGCAGGTGGCGGAATTGGTGATTCGGTGCGCGCTGAAACGGAAAGAGAGCCGCGGACTCCATTTCACCCTCGATCATCCCACTGTGGACGACCGCAACTATCAACGCGACACCATCCTGCGGGCTGGTGATTTTGGTTGACTGAGTGCCCTGAACAATGACCGAACGCCTTCAACTTCCTGCGGATTACCGGCCCGATCACAACACCTTGAAGGGGCGACAGGTGCTCGTCACCGGCGCCTCGCGGGGGCTGGGCCGCGCGATCGCCTGCGATCTCGCGGCGGCGGGCGCGCAAACCATTTTGCTCGCCCGGGACGTTAAGGCATTGGAGCATCTCGCAGACGAGATTCTGGCCGCCGGGCACGCCGAGCCCATTTTGATTCCTTGCAACCTCGAAGCGGCCACGCATGCGCACTACGAGGAGATTGCTGAACATTTGCGGGCCCGGTTAGGCCATCTCGACGGCGTCATTTTTAACGCGGGGATGCTGGGCGAGCTCTCGCCTCTGGCCACCTACGACCCGACCGTGTGGGCGCGAGTGTTTCAGGTCAATCTCCATAGCCCTTTCCTGATGCTGCGTTGCCTGTTGCCCTTGCTTGATGCTGGCACCCGGAGCTCGATTCTCTTCGTCTCATCTGCAGTTGGGAGGCAGGCGCGGGCCTACTGGGGCGCTTATGCCGCTTCAAAATTTGCGCTGGAAGGCATGATGCAAGTCCTCGCCGACGAATTGGCGTCGGCCGCCAGCGTCAAGGTCAATTCGGTCAATCCAGGGCGTTGCCGGACGCGCATGCGCGCGCAGGCGTACCCGGCCGAAGACGCCGAAAAACTGCCCGAGCCAGCGACCCTCGCCCCCTTCTTTACCTACTTGCTGAGCCCGTCGGCCGACCATTTCCACGGCCGGCAACTAGACCTGCAGTAAGCGGAAAGATTTTGCCACGCGGCAAAATCACGCCCGCGATCGGTCAGCCATCGCGCGCCATTTTATTGGCGCACGCCGCTTTCGAAAGAGGACAGCTAGGCTGACGGCCAATCTGATGACGCCAACTCAATGAGACCGACGTCAATACAACGGCTTTTGGCAGCATAAAAACCAAGATTCTTCATCTGGCACGGATATCGCTTCGAGCGATGCAACCTCAGAGGAGAACGCCATGAACAAACCCGCCGAACTTTCACTTGTCGCAGAATACGGGGCTGCGGTCATGGGCAATCCCCAGCTGTCTCGCGCCGCCCTACCCACGCCAACGCTCTCGGACCGCGCTCGTTTGCAGATGGCTAACACGCTGCAGACCACCCTCATGGTCGACGAGGTCTTGCGACTCTTTACCAATGAAGCCCGCCAGCTCGTGAGTCCTTTCAGCTTGCGCTATCGCAACCATGCGGACTCCGTGATGTATGACGAGGGGCGCACCTATCCGAACCGAATCAGTTACGACCTTGATCTCCATGGCGCTTCGCTGGGCTGTATCACACTAAGCCGCAGCCATGCTTTCAGTGAGGACGAAATTGCCCTGTTTGAGTTGATGCTGTGCACGCTCGTCTATCCATTGCGTAACGCCCTGATGTACGAACGCGCGATCAGGTCAGCCACCATTGACCCGTTGACCGGCATTCAGAACCGGACCGGCCTGCGCCAACATCTTGAGCACCAGGTTGAGCTCTGTTCCCGCCACGGCACGCCGCTCTCAGTCCTGATGGTTGATGTCGATTTCTTTAAAGCTATCAACGACCAACACGGTCATCTCGCCGGCGACCACGTGCTGATCGAAACAGTCCGCAACGTGGTCAAAGCCACCCGCAACAGCGATGTGGTGTTTCGTTATGGCGGCGAGGAATTTGTGGTCGTGCTGAGCAACACCGGGCCTGAGGGCGCGGAACGTCTCGCCAAGCGCATCTGCGCTGCTGTCAGCGACGGAGTCGTCAAGCCTGCCGACTTACCGATCAAGGTCACTGTCAGTATTGGTGTCGCCGCATGGGAACAAGGCGACGCCATGGCGTCGCTGCTGGAGCGAGCGGATCATCGCCTTTATGAGGCCAAAACGACCGGTCGCAACCGGGTGGTTAGTTGCTGAACGCCGAGCGTTCAGGATCGCAGTGTTGGCAGCACCTCCGCGGGTGCTGCCAGCAAAGCGCTAAAGCGCTCTTCGTCAATTGTCGGGATGCCGAGTTCGGCCGCTTTGCGGGCCTTTGAGCCGGCATCCGCCCCCACCACCACCAGGCTGGTCTTCTTCGATACGCTTCCGCTCACTTTTGCCCCCAGCGCTGAAAGCTGCTCGGCGGCCTGCTCTCTTCCCATACTCTCCAGCGTGCCTGTCAGTACGACGGTCCATCCGGTCAGGGGGAGATTTTCAGCGGGCGCACGTGTGACGGCGGGCCAGTGGACGCCCAGCGTGCGCAAACGATGCATGAGCTCCCGGTGTGTGATGTCTGCGAAATATTCTGCGATTTTGCCGGCCACGACCGGCCCTACATCGGGCACCTCTTCCAGCATCTCGACCGAGGCCTCCGCCAGCGCATCAAGATCCCCAAAGTGTGAGGCGAGCTGCCGCGCCGTCGCTTCTCCCACTTCGGCAATACCGAGCGCATGTAGCAGGCGCGGCAAGGTCGTCGTGCGGCTGAGGTCGATGGCGCGGAGCAAATTCTCGGCGGACTTCTCGCCTAAACGCTCCAGCGACACGAGTTGTTCGAGGCTAAGCGCGTAGAGGTCTGCGGGGTTCTGAACGAGGCCACTGCGCAGGAGTTGCTCCGCCAGTTTGTCGCCCAGCCCCTCGATGTCCATCGCGCGCCGCGAGGCAAAATGAATCAGCGCCTGAATTTGCTGCTGGCCCGCCTGATCCGGCACAGCCTCGGGCATTTCGTAAGGCACAGTGCCCGGGGGCCGTTTATCGAGGACGACGCCAACGACTTCCGGGATGACATCCCCTGCCCTGCGCACCACCACCATGTCGCCAACCCGGACGTCTTTGCGCGCGATTTCATCCGCGTTATGCAGGGTGACGTTGGTCACGGTCACCCCGCCGACAAACACCGGTTCCAGACGCGCCACGGGAGTTAGTTGACCGGTACGCCCAACCTGCACGTCGATCGCAAGGACGCGAGTTTCGCGCTCTTCCGGCCTGAACTTATAGGCCACCGCCCACCGGGGGGCCCGCGAGACCTGGCCCAATTCGGCCTGCCAGTCGAGTCGATCGACCTTAAACACCACGCCGTCGATGTCGTAACCCAGATGAGGACGACGAGTCTCGATCTCCCGGTAATAGCGCAGAGCCTCATCCTCGCCGTCAACGCGCTTGGTCTCCGGCGAGACGCGGCAGCCCATTTCCCGCAGCCAGGCCAGCGTTTCGAAATGTGTCTGGGGCAGTTCGCCCCCTTCAACCTGTCCAACGCCATAGCAGTAGAGGGTTAAAGGACGGGCGCGGGTGATAGCGGGATCGAGTTGCCGCAAACTGCCCGCCGCCGCGTTCCGCGGATTGGCGAATGCCTTGGCACCAGACGCCAGCTGGGCGCGGTTCAGCGCTTCAAAGCCATCGTGCGGGAGATAGACCTCACCGCGAACTTCGATTAAGCGGGGTGCGCCTTTGAGTGCCAGAGGCACGGCGCCAATCGTACGAATATTGGCAGTGACGTCTTCGCCCACTTCGCCGTCGCCACGCGTCGCCGCTGTCACCAGCCTGCCGTTTTCGTAGGTGAGATTGATCGCCAGTCCATCGAGCTTGGTTTCGGCCACATAGACCACAGCTTCCCGGCCCAGACGCTCACAGACTCTGCGATTGAAGTCGGCGAAGTCTGCCTCCGAGAACGCGTTCGCCAGGGATAGCATGGCCCGACCGTGCCGCACCGGCGCGAAGCCTGCGGCGGGTTTGCCGCCCACGCGCTGAGTGGGGGAATCTGGCGTACATAACCCAGGGTGCGTAGCCTCAAGCGCAATCAATTCCCGCATGAGGTCGTCGTAGGCAGCATCGGAGACAGTTGGGGCATCGAGCACGTAATACGCGTGATCGTGCTGAGCGATGGCCTCCCGCAGGGCCATCGCTCTGGCGCTCGCCTGAAGCTTAGCGTCGGAGGACATAGCGGGAGGCAATCCGGCGCATTCGTTCAATCGTGTGGCTGTCCAAGGCCTTGCGCGGCTCACTTAAGAGATCGGCCTTGAGCTCTTCGGCCAGGCGCTGGGCCACGGTGAGGAACATTTCAAACGCCACCTGGCCATCCAGGGCGGTCGGGAACTGAATGAACAGCGCCAGACCGTCGGTGCTGAAATCGGCCATTTCGGCGGGGTTAAATTGTCCCGGCTCAAACATGTTGGCCAGACTGAAGAGCGGTTGCTCGGTTCGCAGGGAGCCGGCGCCGAAGTGGTGATAGATGTTCATATCGCCAAACCGCAAACCAACGGCCGCAAACGCAGTTTCCAGTAATGGCCCATGGAAACGGCCGTCGTGCGGTGGCCGGAGGTAAAGCGCGAGCACCTCAGGCGGCGGGAGGGGCGCTGCTGCCGGCGGGGCTCCGGCCGGCAGATCGTCATCGCCGAAACTCAACGACAGTTGATTGTCCCGGCGGCGGCGTGAGGGCTTAACCGGTGGCGGCGATTCAGGCTCCTGCGGCTCAGTCACGGGCGCTGAGGGTTCACGAATCGGTGGCGCTGCCAGCACGGGTTCGACGGGCTGAGTCACTTCGTGCGTTACCGCAGGCAGATCCTCAACCGGCGGCTTTTCGCGCGGTTTAACCACGATGATTTCGAAATCGTCCTCCATGATGGGTTCCTCGGCACCGCTGCTGCCCAGCTGGAACTCCTCTTCCTCCATTTCGAACTCGCCGCGCCGGCGCGGTCTGCCATCGCGCAGACGGCGTTGGCGGCGGTTTGATTCGCGGCGTCGATGCCACTGGCTTAGGAGATAGATCGCAGTGACCACCAGCAGGCCGATGAGCAGGAGCGCGAGGCGTAGCGTCCAGGAGGTAGTTTCCATATCGGCTGCTCGGCTCCTTGGGCGGTCGCGTGACGGTTCCCCGGCCTCAGGCCGAGCCAGCCAAGCGCACCGCCTCGTCCATATTGACCGAGACCAGACGGGATACGCCCGGCTCGTGCATCGTGACCCCGATGAGCTGCTCGGCAATTTCCATCGTGACCTTGTTATGCGAGATAAACAGGAACTGCACGTGTGCCGACATCTGTCGCAACATGGCGGTCAAGCGCACGACGTTGGCATCGTCCAGCGGTGCATCAACTTCGTCGAGCAGACAGAAAGGCGCGGGATTAAGTTCAAACAGCGCGAAAACAAAGGACAGCGCCGAGAGCGCCTTTTCGCCGCCAGACAGCAGATGGATGCTGCTGTTGCGCTTGCCCGGTGGCCGCGCCATCACCGTCACGCCGGTCTCAAGCAAGTCTTCTCCGGTCAGTTCGAGATAGGCGTGGCCACCGCCGAACAAAATCGGGAACAAACGCTGCAGCCCCGCGTTCACCTGATCGAAAGTCTCCCGGAAGCGTGTGCGGGTTTCCTTGTCGATTTTGCGCATGGCGTCTTCCAGCGTGGCAAGCGCCTGGGTGAGGTCGGTGTACTGGGCGTCGAGATAGGTCTTGCGCTCCTGCGTCTGGCTGTACTCGTCAATCGCGGCGAGATTGATGGGGCCAAGGCGCCCGATGCGATTACCAATCGCCGTCAGTTTTTCCCGGCAGGCCTCTTCACTCGCGTCCGGGGCCAGCGCCTCAATGACGCTCTCCAGCGTATGCCCGCCCTGCGCCAGACGTTCGGCCTGCTCTTGCGCCCGCACTTGCAGCGCCCGCTCTTCCAGGCGGGCCTGCTCCACCACGCGTTGACGTTCAGTGGTGTCTTTTTCCAGCGCGCCACGATGTTCCTCGTAGCCCCGCAACTGCTGGTCGATTTCTTCGAGTCGCTGGCGGGCCGCTTTCAGCGCCTGATCGCCCGCGATCCGCGCGGCCAGCGCGGTGTCGAGTTCGGCCCGGAGCGCGGCTTGAGGCGCGATAGCCTCCGCCGCGCCATTCGCCAGCGTTTCGCAGCGCAAGGCGAGCTCTTCGCTCAGCCGTTGATTGCGCTCAATGGCGTGCGCCAACGAGCCTCTGCCTGATTTCAGGCTTTCGAGTTGCAAGGCCAGCGCGTGCCGCGCGTCCCGCGCCTGCCGCCAGGTCGCGCGCGCCTGTTCCAGCGCCACCTGCACTTGCCGACGCTGCTCGGTTAATTCGCCGCGCCGCTCTTCCAACGCGGCCAAAGTGACCCGCAGGGCGGTGACGTCGGCGCGCATTTTGTCGAGTTCGCGGACGCTGGTTTCAGCTCGCTGCGCCAACTCGCCGCTCTGCCGCGTGAGCTCCTGCAGACGATTGTGCGTTTGAGCGAGTTCGCCCTCAGCGCGTTGGGTGCGACCTCGCAGATCGTTCAGCTCGCCGTTGCGGGCATTCAGTTGCGCGGAGAGTTCGCTGTCGCGCTTTTCAAGCTGCCTCTGGTGATCCTGACTCTGACGCTGCTCGCTCTCCAACCCTGCAATCAGGCCGGTGAGTTGCTCGTCTTCGCGACGCAGTTCGTCGAGCCGCCGCTCGCGCACCAGCACGCTGTCATCTGCCTGCCGTCGGCCGGGCACTTGCACCCAGTTCGGGCCCAGCCACACCCCGTTCGCAGTGACGATCGATTCATGCGCGGCGAGGGCCGCCCGGTGAGCCTGCGCGGTCTCCAGATCCGGGCTGATATAGATGCTGCCGAGCAGACCTTCCAGATTGGAGGCACTGGTGATCTTGTCGAGCAGACGCGGCAGCGTTGGTGCCCCGGTTCGCGCCACGCCAGGCACAAGCGCCGCCCGGCCAACGGCGTTCAGCACTGCGGCGGGTGCTTGCGCGTGAGGGGTGGCGAGCAAGCGCTCGTCCACACCCTCACCACACAATGCGGTAAGCCTGGCGCCGATGGCAGTCTCCGCCGCCAGTTCCCAGCCGGGTTCAATACTCAAGGACTCGGCCAGCGCGCGGCTTTCACCGAGACCGTTACCCGCCAGCCATTGCATTAGCGAGCGCTGATCGCGTCCGAGCGCCGCTTCCTGCAGCGCACGCAATGAGGCCAGCTTGCCGCGAACTTCCTGACCTTCCGCACGCCGGGCGTGCAACTGGCGCCCGCTGCTCTGGGCGGTTTCGCGAGCACCGGCGAGAGATTCCCGCACCGCCTGCTGCTCCTGCCGCAAGGTTTCGATTTCGGCCGTTTTGCGTTCCAGCAGGGCTTTCAGTTCTGCAACCCGCGTCTCAATACTTGCCGGGTCCAGCCGCCCGCGTTCAGCCCCGAGGGTCTCGATGCGGCGCGTGGCGTCCTGCTGATCACGTGCCAGCAACTCCACCCGCGCCTGCCCTGCATGCTCAGTTCTGGAGATCTCAGTGAATTCCCGATTGAACTGATCCCAGACTTGCTGCCAGTTTTCTGAAGATTGTTCGGCGTGACGTAGCGTTTCTGCGGCCGACTCTTCGCCCGCCGCGCCGTCGGTGAGCGATGGCGTCAACGCGTCGATCGCCGCGTCCATTTCCGCCAGGCGGGTACGGTCGCCGTTAAGCATGCCAAGCGCTTCGGTTTGGCTCAGGCGGGCGCGCCCCAGTTCCTGCTCCAAGGCCCGGTGCCGCTCTTCCTGCAGCTGGATGGCCTGCTCGATGCGCGAGATCTCGGCACTTTTGGCGTAGAACGCGCTCTGCGCGCTGTTGAACTGCCCTTGCGCGGCAGTTTGCGCCTCGCGCTGTGCGGTTTGTTCATTCTCAAGCTTGCGCAGGGCGGCAAGCGCGGCTTCAAGCTCGGTTTCCCGGGCTGAGATTTCGAGATGTTGTTGCTGCCGGGCGCGCTCAATGCCCTGCCAGCGGATGGCCAGATAATCGGCCTCCAACTGACGCTCTTCGGATTTCAGTGCCTGATATTGCTCGGCGGCCTTGGCCTGCCGCTGCAGGCGGGTGAGTTGTTTCTCGAGTTCCAGCCGGATGTCGTTGACCCGCTCGAGGTTCTCATTGGTATGGCGGATGCGGGTTTCGGTCTCCCGCCGCCGTTCCTTGTAGCGCGAGATCCCGGCGGCCTCTTCCAGAAAGTTACGCAGTTCTTCAGGCTTCGCTTCGATGACCCGGGAGATCATGCCCTGCTCGATCACCGAGTAACCGCCCCGAACACCGAGGCCGGTCCCGAGGAACACGTCCAGAATGTCCTTGCGGCGGCAGCGGGTGCCGTTCAGGTAGTAATTGGAGTTTCCGTCGCGCCCAACGGTGCGTTTGATGGAGATTTCGGCGAAACCCGAGTACGGGCCACCGATGGTGCCGTCGGCGTTATCGAACACCAGTTCGACCGAGGCTTGTCCGACCGGCTTGCGCGTGTTTGAACCGCTAAAAATGACGTCGGCCATGGAGTCGCCGCGTAGCTGCTTGGCCGACGGCTCCCGCATCAGCCACCGCATGGCGTCGATGATGTTCGACTTGCCGCAACCGTTAGGCCCCACGATGCCGGTGAGATTCCCGGGTAGGTGCAGGGTGGTCGGATCGACGAAAGATTTGAAGCCGGCGAGCTTGATTCGGGCGATGCGCATAGCCGGGAAGCATACCTTATCGCGATCAAGCGGCACAAACGCCGAAGGGGCGCGGGCGTTGAACTCAGGCTTTTGTTTTACCGAATAAATTGGGGATTTCAGGAAACCGGAGATGACTGCCCCGTGAGGCTTTTTGCCGGCGATTGCCGCGTGTAGGATGCGTCTCCCTTCCCAATTCCGGACCACTCGCATGGCGACCACGCCCCAGCACAGCTTAGACACGTTTCCCAATCCAGCCCCACAGCGGGATTACACCATCCACATCGAAATTCCGGAGTTCACCTGCCTCTGTCCGAAGACCGGTCAACCGGATTTCGCACACCTCGACCTGAGCTATGTGCCGGGCGAGGCGTGTATCGAACTGAAGTCACTCAAACTCTATATCTGGTCGTTCCGAGACGTTGGCGCGTTTCACGAGGCCGTCACCAATCGCATGCTGGACGACATGGTGGCCGCGTGTCAGCCGCGATTCGCCCGCTTAAGCGCCCGCTTCAATGTGCGCGGCGGGACCTACCCGACCATCGTGGTTGAGCATCGGATGCCTGGCTGGGAAGCGCCGGCGAGGGTTGATTTGCCGTGAGCGCCCAGCCCCTCCAGCCCCCGCCCGGCTTCAGTGCCGGTGTCCAGGGGTTCTGGCAGGGGCTCGGTTTGCTAGTCCTGCCCGGTG